>Ga0308163_10003987_pt1 | contig 12035 bp, 9 predicted proteins | sample PhyTR1_FD_201037 | JGI IMG/M metagenome (GOLD analysis project Ga0308163, IMG submission 201037) | Phyllosphere microbial communities from UC Gill Tract Community Farm, Albany, California, United States - DLSLT.R1 | ecosystem: Host-associated > Plants > Phyllosphere > Unclassified | place: USA... | reverse complement strand
GTCGACGATGCGATCGTGGTGGTGGAAAACGTCGAGCGCGTGATGCACGAAGATGGATTGCCGCCGAAAGAAGCGACGATCAAGGCCATGAGCCAGATCACCAGCGCGCTGATCGGCGTGGCCCTGGTGCTGTCGGCCGTGTTCGTGCCGGTGGCCTTCTCGAGCGGCACGGTCGGCGCGATCTACCGCGAATTCTCGCTGACGGTCGTGGCCTCGATGCTGCTATCGGCGTTCATCGCGCTGACCCTCACGCCCGCACTGTGCGCAACGATGCTCAAGCCGGTCGACCCGGAGCACCATCAGAAAAAAGGCTTTTTCGGCTGGTTCAACCGCTCGTTCGACGCGACCCGCGACCGCTACCTGGGCGGCGTGACGCGCATCCTGGGCCGGCGCGCGCTGTGGATGGTGGTGTATCTGTTGCTGGTCGGCGCCGTCATTGCCCTGTTCCTGCGCCTGCCGGGCGGCTTCCTGCCGAAGGAAGACCAGGGCTATATGTTCGTCCAGGTGCAGACACCGGCCGGCAGCACGCAGGAAACGACGGGCCGCGTGCTGGAAGAAATCAGCCAGTACCTGCTGAAAGAAGAGTCAAACGTCGTCGAAGCGACCTTCATGACCAATGGCGCGAGCCAGCCGCAGCGCGGCCAGAACCAGGGCCGCCTGTTCGTGCGCCTGAAAACCTGGGACGAGCGCAAGGACGAGGCGCTGGGTGTCTCGGCACTGGCCAACCGCATCACGGCGCGCTACGCCAACTACCAGGGCGCGACCATCAACACGGTCGAGCCGCCATCGATCCGCGGCCTGGGGTCGGCCAATGGCTTCTCGCTGCAGCTGCAGGATCGCGGTGGCCTGGGGCACGACGCGCTGGCCAAGGCACGCGACCAGCTGCTCGAACTGGCGCGCAAGGAACCGAACCTGCAGCGCGTGCGCTTCACGGGCCAGGCCGACAACGCCACCTACAAGATCGACATCGACCGCGAAAAGGCGGCCGCACTGGGCGTGAACCTGACCGAAGTCGACCAGACCTTCTCGACCGCCTGGGGCTCGCGCTACATCAACAACTTCCTCGACACGGACAACCGCATCAAGCGCGTGTACGTGCAGGCCGATGCCCAGTTCCGCATGAACCCGGACGACATCAAGCTGCTCTATGCGCGCAACGGCGCGGGCGAGATGGTGCCGTTTTCGAGCTTTGCCAGCGCGCGCTGGGCCTGGGGTTCGCCGGCGATGGCGCGCTACAACGGCATCGAATCGGCCGAGATCCTGGGCCAGCCGGCGGCGGGCTTCAGTTCCGGCGAGGCGATGGCGATCATGGAGCGCCTGGTGGGCGAACTCCCGGAAGGCATCGGCTTCGAATGGAGCGGCATCTCGCTGCAGGAATCGCAGGCCGGCTCGCAGGCCCCGCTCTTGTACGCGCTGTCGATCCTGGTCGTGTTCCTGTGTCTGGCCGCGCTGTATGAAAGCTGGGCGATCCCGATCTCGGTCATCATGGTGGTCCCGATCGGTATCCTCGGGGCCCTCAGCGCAGCGACGGCCTTCGGCATGGAGAACGACGTGTTCTTCCAGGTGGGGCTGTTGACCACCATCGGCCTGTCGGCCAAGAACGCGATCCTGATCGTCGAATTCGCGCGCGAGCTGCAGATGCAGGGGATGGGGATCGTCGAAGCGGCGCTGGAAGCGTCGAAAGTGCGACTGCGCCCGATCATCATGACGTCGATGGCGTTCATCCTGGGCGTGCTGCCGCTGGCGCTGTCGAGCGGCGCGGGCTCGGGCAGCCAGAATGCGCTGGGCATCGGCGTCATTGGCGGCATGCTGACGGCGACCTTCCTGGCCACGTTCCTGATTCCGCTGTTCTACGTGATCATCGCGTCGCGTTCGAAAACGCCGGTCCATATCGATGACACGCCGGACGATGGTCAGGCGCCGGCGGATACGGCCAGGCCGCAGCCGCAAGCGCATTGAGGTCGCCGTGAAACTGCTCCTCATCGAAGACAACGAGCGCGTCGCGCGCTTCGTCAACAAAGGCCTGAGCGAAGCCGGGCACACGGTCGACCATGCCGACAATGGCCGCGACGGCATGGTCTATGCCGTCAGCGAGCCGTATGACGCGATCGTCATGGACCGCATGCTGCCCGGCGGAATCGACGGCCTGGCGCTCATCGAAACACTGCGCCAGCAAGGCAACCGGGTGCCGATCCTGATCCTGAGTGCCCTGGACGGCGTGGACGACCGCATCCGCGGCCTGCGCGCCGGCGGCGACGATTACCTGACCAAGCCGTTCGCGTTCGGCGAGCTGCTCGCGCGCCTGGACGCGCTGCTGCGCCGCTCGCAAAGCCAGGCCGTCGAAACCGTCATGACACTGGGCGACCTGAGTGTCGACATGCTGGCGCACCGCGTCACGCGCGCCGGCAAGCAGCTGGCGCTGCAGCCGCGCGAATTCAAGCTGCTGGCCTATCTGCTGCGCCATGCGAACCAGGTGGTCACGCGCACGATGCTGCTCGAGAACGTGTGGGACTACCACTTCGACCCGCAGACCAATGTCATCGATGTCCATATCAGCAAGCTGCGGCAGAAGATCGACGCCGGCTTTCCTGTGGCCCTGCTGCGCACGGTGCGCAATGCCGGCTACATGCTGACCGACCAGCCTTGAATGTTGCGAGCATGATGTTCAGGCTTCCCAGTTTTTCCGCCCGCACGATCGCGATCGGTTATGGCTTCGTGACGCTGCTGGTGCTGGCGATGTTCGCCGGGCCGCTGTGGTACGCGTGGCATACGAATATTGGCGAGGTGCGCAGCCAGCTGCTCAAATCCGACGCCCAGCACCTGAGCAACCTGTTCATCCGCCAGGGCCCGCCCGCGCTGGCCGCGGCGATTGACAGCCAGGTCCACGGCGTGAATGACGGCGTGCGCAAGATCATGCTGTTTGTCGCGCCCGATGGCACCAAGCTGGCGGGCAACCTGCAGGCCTGGCCGGAGGGCGTACCGAACCGCGATGGCCTGTGCCGCGTGACGATCGTGGTGGACGACGTGCCGCGCAACGTGGAACTGGTGCGGGTGACGCTGGAAGACGGCTACCGGCTGCTCGTGGCCAGCAACCTGAATCGCTTCCAGAAGCTCGAACGCCTGTTCGCCTATGGCTTGCTGGGGTGCGCGATCACGGTGCTGCTCAGCGCCGCGCTGGGTGGCCTCATGATCCGCCGGGCGCTGCTGGGCCGCATGCAGGGCATCAGCGACACCACCGCGTCGATCATCGAAGGCAAGCTGTCGCACCGGCTGGTCGAGCCGGGCGATGGCGACGAGCTGCAGCAACTGACGCGCACCGTCAACCGCATGCTCGACCAGATCGAGCATCTGGTAACCGGCGTGCAGGATGTCTCGAACGCGATCGCGCACGACCTGCGCACGCCGCTGTCCGAACTGCGCGCGCGGCTCGAAGAACTGTCGGTCGCGCGCCCAGCGCCGGACGAAACCTTCGTCGAAATCGATGCCGCGATCGATGACGTCGATCGCGTGATGGGCATCTTCAATGCGTTGCTGCGGCTGGCTGAAATCGACAGCGGCAGCCGGCGTGGCGGTTTCGTCGACGTCGACCTGGCGGCGCTGGGCGCCGAAGTGACCGAGTTCTATGCACCGGTCGCCGAACTGAAGGACATCGCGCTGGGCTTTGACGGCCCGGCCGACCTGCATGTGGTGGGCGACCCGGTGCTGCTGGCACAGGCGCTGGGCAATATGGTCGACAACGCGCTCAAGTACGCCCCGGTGCGCGGCGCGATCGCGATCTCCGCGCAGCGCCTGGATGCCGACACCGTGCAGATCGTCGTGGCCGACAATGGCCCCGGCATTCCCGTGCACGAACGCACGCGCGTCATCGAGCGCTTTTATCGGGTGGATGCGAGCCGTGGCACGCCCGGCGTGGGGCTGGGCCTGAGCGTGGTCTCGGCAGTGGCGCGGCTGCATGGCGGCACCTTGACGCTGGCCGACAACCATCCGGGGCTGCGGGCCACGCTGCGCATTGGCGCCATGACGGCGGCGGCTCCTGGTTCAGGTTCGGTACCGGCCGCTGGCACCTGACCTGACGGCCGCTTTTGCGCTACAGTGTGGCCTTTATTGGCGTCCCATCCGCCGGACCGCCTCACCGGGAGAGCCTCCATGCCTGAAACAGTTCCACCCAACGGCGACCTGACACGGCGCGCCGACGATTACTTCCTGCGCCACCTCGGCATCGCCTTCGAGGCGCTCGCAGCGCCGGTGGACCCCGCCAATCCGACCGGCTTGCCGGCCCGCGCAACGAGCGTCTACCGCGCCATCATCGAAGCGCGCCAGGGCGACGAAGACATCCAGCCGCGCGGCGTCTGGCAGCGGCAACCGAAGCGCTCGGACTGGCCGCATGTCAGCAACCTGGCCGCCGGCGCCCTGCGCACCCAGGGCAAGGACCTGCAACTGGCGGCGTGGCTGTGCGAATCCCAGGTCCACGAACACGGCCTGCCCGCGCTGGCCCCTTGCCTGCTGCTGGCGCACACGCTGTGCGAGCGTTACTGGACTGCCCTGCATCCGCAGCTGGACAACGAGGACGCCGAAGCCCGTGCAAACATCCTGCGCTGGCTGGACCAGAAGCTGGCCCCGACGCTACGCCAGGCACCGCTATTCACCACGGAAGACGGCCGCGCCGCCATCTGGGCCGACAGCGACCAAACCGCGCACGCGCTTGATGGCCACGGGACGACCGGCGCTACGCTGGCGGCGATGCCACCAGAAGCACTGACCGAGCGCATCACCGCCCTGGAAGACGCGCACGCGACGATCGCCCTGCTCCAACGCACCTTCGACACGCCCCAACACACCACCGCACCCTGCCTGAACGCCCTCGCCGGGCAGGTCCACGCCATCCTCACCGCACTCCACAACGAACGCGACGAAAGAACGCCAGCGGAAGTGCCAGAGGAAGCACCCACAGAACCGGCTGAAACACGAGCCACCGCGACAACAACGAACACCCCCGAGCCCCACCACTTCCGCGACCGCGCCGACGCCTACGCCTGCCTGGCCGCCGCCGCCACCTACCTCGCCCACCTCGAACCGCACAGCCCGACGCCCTACCTGATCAAGCGCGCCGTTGAATGGGGCAATATGAACACCGGCGCCCTCTACCAGGAACTCTTCATCCGCCTGGGCGGCCAACTGAGCATTTTCGACATGGTCGGCACCGACATGCTCACCGCCCCGCAACAACCCACCCCACCTCAATAACCCCAAATAAATCAGGGTCAGAGTCGAATTGTTTGACAACTTCAATAAATCAATTGTTTATTAATTCGACTCTGACCCTAATTGATTTGCAAGATTAACTGCAGAGCTTAGGGTCGGAGTCGATTTGTTTGACAACTTTGGGTAATTGCCCATTGATTCGACTCTGACCCTGATTGTTCGGGAGGTATCGCAGGCGTCTGCAGATGCACCTGTGACATTAGTTGCACAAGAAGACTTGCCCAATACTGGATAGCGCTAACAACCGCACAAAATAATGAGGGTCAGAGTCGAATTGTTTGTCAATTTTTATAAATCAATTGAAAAACAATTCGACTCTGACCCTAATTTTTATGCAATGTTTGACGAGCTCATCTGTGAGAGCCCGAATATGGCCATTTACTAGAGGCTATTACCCAACAATTCTACTCTGACCCTAATTGTTTGGGGGTTAGCTGCCGAAGTAGCGGCCGGCGCGGTGCCAGGCCATGACCATGCCGCTCATGGCGACGGCGCTCAGGGCTGACCAGGCGACCAGGTGTGGGGCGACCAGCAGCAGGGCCAGCGCCAGGATGACGCTGTCGATCATGATCTGGGTGCGGCCGGCGTTGATGTTGTATTGCTTCTGCAGCCACAGCGTGACGATGCCCGTGCCGCCGACGCCAGCGCCGTGGCGCGCGAGCGCCAGGATGCCCATGCCGCAGAAAGTGCCGCCGCCCAGGGCTGCCACCGCCGGGTGGACCCGGTCGATCACCAGCACGAACGGCATGATCTTGAGCAGGCCCATGATCATCGCGCTGCCGGCCAGCGACTTGATCGTAAAGCGCGCACCCATGAAGAAGTAGCCGAACAGGAAGAACGGCACATTGATCATCATGAACAGTGTCCCGACCGACAAGCCGGTCGAGTACGACGTCAACAGCGCGATGCCGGCGACGCCACCGGTCAGCAGCCCGGCCGCATGCAGCAGCACGATGCCGATCACGACGAACAGCACGCCGACGAGGATGCCGTAGACATCATCGAGCGTCGAATGCGGCTTGACCTCGATGATCGGGCGCGATGGCTTGCTGGGGGAGCCTGGGTACATGACCGACTGACTCACGCGCGCACCATGACGAGGGCAGGAGCAGGCCGCGCTGCGCACGTCGGCGCGCGCGCTGGCGCCACGCGAGCGGGCAAGTGGCGGCGCGGGGCGGCGCACACGGAATCGGCGAGCGTAAGGCTGGAGTTCATGGTCCTCGGATGATCGGATGTATGGGGGAAGCTGCAGGCCGCGCTGGCCAAACGACGCAAACACACGCGTTACGGCGCGCTACAGCCCGCCATTATCGCCCATGTTGCGGCGCAGTGTCGAGCCGCGCGAATGCAGTCTGTCGCGAATGGGCGAACCCCTTGTGCGCTGCACCGTGACGGTGCACCAATTGGACCCCATTGCACCAATTACGCCGATTACGCAGCCACGGCGCACTACGTGCCCGCATCCGGTGCTCTACCCGCCGCCAGCTCACGCTCGAGAAATTCGACGCACACCCGCACCTTGGCCGAATTCCCCAGCCGCTGCGGATACACGGCCCACACATTGGCTTCCTGTGTGTAGTCAGGCAGGATCTGCACCAGCTGCCCCGAAGCCAGCAGCGGCTGCGCATGCCAGCGCGAGCGCAGCACGACCCCGGCGCCATCCAGCGCCCAGCGCAGCGCGATTTCGCCGTGGTTGGTCGACAGCGCGCCCGACACCTTCACCGTCTCTTCACCGCCTTTCGCGCGCAACCGCCACACACCAAACGGATGATCGCGCTCCTTGATCACCAGACACTGGTGCGCCGCCAGATCCTGCAATGCGCGCGGCGTCCCGTGCTGCGCCAGGTACGCCGGCGCCGCGCACAGGATGCGGTGATTGACCATCAGTCGCCGCGCGATCAGCTGCGGCGCGATCTCGTCACCAATCCGCACATCCAGATCGAACCCCTCGGCCACCGGATCGACCAGCCGGTCGAACACCTCGAACCGGATCTGCAACGCCGGATACGCGCGCGCCAGCCGGGCAATCGCCGGTGCGACGACCTGGCGGCCGAAGCCGAAGCTGCTGCACACGCGCAGCTGGCCACTGGGCGCACGACGCCGTTCGGCCGACTCCTCGATCAGTTCATCCAGGCTGGCCAGAATCGCCTGCGCCCGTTCAAACGCCTGCGCGCCATCCTCGGTAATGACAATGCGCCGCGTCGTGCGCTGGAACAGCCGCACGCCCAGCGCGGCCTCGAGCACCCCGATCCGCTTGCTGACATACGCCGCCGACATGCCCAGCGCCTGCGCTGCACCGGCAAACGATCCCTGCCGCGCCACGGTCACAAACACCCGCAGGTCAGCGTTCTCCAATAAATTATTCACGCTGCGTGTTCCTTAACACCACAAGAAGCAGCATTATAAACACAGCGTTTTGCATTATTCTTGAACCATTCAGATCAGCTCACAGGAGACACCCATGAAAACCCACAAGATCGCCGTGATCGCCGGCGACGGCATCGGCAAGGAAGTCATGCCCGAAGGCCTGCGCGCCCTCGACGCCACCGCGAAACGCTTCGGCATCCACCTCGAATTCACCACCTTCGAGTGGGCCGACTGCGACTACTACGTCAAGCACGGCAAGATGATGCCGGACGACTGGCGCGCACAGCTCTCGGGCTTCGAGGCCATCTTCTTCGGCGCCGTCGGCATGCCCGACATCGTCCCCGACCATATCTCGCTGTGGGGCTCCCTGCTCAAGTTCCGGCGCGAGTTCGACCAGTACGTCAACCTGCGCCCGGTGCGCCTGATGCCGGGCGTGCCCTGCCCGCTCGCCAACAAGAAGCCGGGGGACATCGACTTCTACGTCGTGCGCGAAAACACCGAGGGAGAATACTCGTCCGTCGGCGGCAAGATGTTCGAAGGGACCGACCGCGAGTTCGTGCTGCAGGAATCGGTCTTCACGCGCCACGGCACCGACCGCATCCTCAAGTATGCGTTCGACCTGGCCCGGAGCCGCCCCAAGAAGCACCTGACCGCCGCCACCAAATCGAATGGCATCTCGATCTCGATGCCGTACTGGGACGAGCGCGTGGCCGCCATGGGCGAGCAGTACGCCGACGTCAAATGGGACAAGTACCACATCGACATCCTGTGCGCGCGCTTCGTGATCTCGCCCGAACGCTTCGACGTTGTCGTCGCATCGAACCTGTTCGGCGACATCCTGTCGGACCTCGGCCCCGCCTGCACCGGCACGATCGGCATCGCGCCGTCGGCCAACCTGAACCCGGACCGCACCTTCCCGTCGCTGTTCGAACCGGTCCACGGTTCGGCCCCCGACATCTACGGCAAGAACATCGCCAACCCGATCGCGATGATCTGGTCGGGCGCGATGATGCTTGAGTTCCTGGGCCAGGGCGATGCCAACTACACGGCCGCGCATGACGCCATGCTGGGCGCGATCGAGCGCTGCCTGGTCGAGGGCCCGCGCACGCCTGACATGGGTGGCACGGCCAACACCACCGAAGTCGGCCAGGCTGTCACGCGCTACCTCGAGACTTAAGCCACGCCCCGGTTGGCCAGTGCTATTCTGGGGGTCCCTACAGCACAACCAACCGGAGCCACCATGCAGCCGCACGAATCGACCGAACTGGAATACGTTGGTTTCTGGGCGCGCACCGGCGCGGCGCTCATCGACAGCATCCTGGTGATGATCGTCGTGCTGCCGCTGCTCACTGCCATCTATGGCGCCGCGTATTGGGACAGCACAGCGATGGTCATGGGCCCGGCGGATTTTGTCATCAACTGGCTCCTGCCGGCCGCCTTCGTGCTCGCGCTGTGGATCAAGCTCTCGGCCACGCCGGGCAAGATGGCCGTCGGCGCCATCATTGTCGATGCGCGAACCGGCGGCAAGCCAAGCACGCGCCAGTTCATCATCCGTTACGTGGGCTACTACGTCTCGATGATCCCGCTGATGCTGGGCATTCTGTGGGTCGGCTTCGACGCGCGCAAGCAGGGCTGGCACGACAAGCTGGCCGGCACCGTCGTCGTGCGGCGCAAGGGTGGCGCGACGCACCCCGTTAAATTCGACGCCACCGACCGCGCCTGATCAATCGGTCAGCCTGCGCATCTGCGCAATCAGATCGGCCTTGCCTTCAAAACCGATCCCCGGCAGATCGGGCATCGTGATGTGCCCGTTCTCGACCTTCACGCCATCCGGGAAGCCGCCGTAGGGCTGGAACAGGTCGGGATACGATTCGTTCCCGCCCAGTCCCAGGCCAGCCGCGATATTCAGTGACATCTGGTGCCCTCCGTGCGGGATGCAGCGCTTGGCCGACCACCCGTGCTCCTTCAGCATGTCGAGCGTGCGCAGATACTCCACCAGGCCGTAACTGAGCGCGCAATCGAATTGCAGCCAGTCGCGGTCGGCGCGCATGCCGCCGTGACGGATCAGGTTGCGCGCGTCCTGCATCGAGAACAGGTTCTCGCCGGTGGCCATCGGATTGGCGTAGTAGTTGCGCAGCGTCGCCTGCAGCTCGTAGTCGAGCGGGTCGCCTGCTTCCTCATACCAGAACAGATCGTACTGCGACAGCGCCTTGGCGTAGCGGATCGCCGTGTCCAGGTCGAAGCGGCCGTTGGCATCGACCGCCAGCTTCTGCCCGTCGCCCAGCACACTCAGGATCGAGTCGATGCGGCGCAGGTCTTCGTCGAGCGAGTCACCGCCGATCTTCTTTTTGACCACCGTATAGCCGCGATCGAGATAGCTGCGCATCTCGTCTTTCAGCTTGCCGTGGTCCTGCCCCGGATAGTAATAACCACCGGCCGCATACACGAACACGCGGCGCTCCGGCTGTCCATTGCCATAGCGGTCGGCCAGCAGCTGGAACAACGGCACGCCCGCGATCTTGGCCGTCGCATCCCACACCGCCATGTCGATGGTGCCGATGGCCACCGAGCGCTCACCGTGCCCACCCGGCTTTTCATTGGTGAACATCGTCTGCCAGATCTTGTGCGGGTCGAGGTTCGTGCCCGTGTCGTCCTGCAGCGACGTCGGATCGGCCTCGAGGATGCGCGGGATGAAGCGCTCGCGCATCAGCGTGCCCTGACCATAGCGGCCGTTGGAGTTGAAGCCGTAGCCGATCACGGGCTTGCCATCGCGGATCACGTCGGTCACCACGGCGACCACGCTCAGCGTCATCTTGCTGAAATCAATGTAGGCATTGCGGATCGGGGAGCTGATCGGAACGGTCTGCTCGCGGATGTCGACGATTCTCATGGTGATGTCTCTTGTAGGCTGGTTGAACGAGACACCAGATTATTCGCTGCGAAGGCGGTTATGATTGAATCCCGTTCACAAGATTCTTCAACCAAAGTGAATAATGACCTCGCATCGCATCTCGAATTCTTTGTGCTGCTGGCCCGCCACGGCAGCCTGAGTGCCGCGGCACGCGCGCTCGACCTCACGCCGCCGGCCGCCACCAAGCGCCTGGCGCAGCTCGAAGAGCGTCTTGGCGTGCGGCTCGTGAACCGCACCACGCGCACCAGCAGCCTCACGCCCGAGGGCGAAACCTACCTGCACTACGCGACGCGCATCCTGGCCGACCTGTACGAGATGGAAGAAGCCGTATCAAGCACGCGCGCCGTGCCGCGCGGCCTGCTGCGGGTGAATGCATCGCTCGGTTTCGGGCGCACGGCGATCGCCCCGCTGGTGTCGACCTTTGCGCAGCGCTATCCGCAGGTGGAGGTGCAGCTCGACGTCACCGACCGGCCGGTAGACCTTGTCGCGGGCGGCATCGATCTGGCGATCCGCTTCGGCGAGCTGCCCGACCAGCGCCTGGTCGCGCGCCGCATCATGTCGAACCGGCGCCTGCTGTGCGCGTCGCCGCGCTACCTTGAACGGCATGGCATGCCGGCCAGCCTGGCGGATCTGGCCAGCCACCGCTGCATCGTGCACCGGCAGAATGACGAGGCGCATGGGGTCTGGCGCCTGGAACATGAAGGCCGCGCCGTGTCGGTCAAGGTTCAGGGTGCGCTATCGAGCAACGATGGCGACATCGTTCTGGGCTGGGCGCTCGATGGCCACGGCATCCTGGTGCGCTCGGAGTGGGATCTGGCGAAGTACGTCGACAGCGGCCGGCTGCGCATCGTGCTGCCCGGGTACACGCAGCCCGAGGCCGACCTGTTCGTCGTCTACCCGAGCAAGCGCCGGCAATCAGCGCGGGCACGGGCCTTCATCGATTTTCTGGTAGCGCACTTCGGTGCATGACGTCACGCTGACCCGACGCAAAAACGGCCCCGATCGGGGCCGTTTGGCTGACGACATACCGGAACCGGGTCCCGGAGATTGTCCTTACTTCACGCCCGCCGCTGCCAGCGCCGTCATGTTGACGATGCGGCGCACGGTGGCGCTCGGGCTCAGGATGTGCACCGGCTTGGCCGCGCCCAGCAGGATCGGGCCCACGGTCACGCCCTTGCCCGCGGCGACCTTCAGCACGTTGAACAGGATGTTGGCGGCGTCCAGCGACGGCATCACCAGCAGGTTCGCGCTGCCCGAATAACCGGCGTCGATCTTGTACAGGTCACGGATGTCTTCCGACAGCGCGGCGTCACCGTGGATCTCGCCGACCACGGCCAGCTCGGGCGACTGCTCGGCCAGCAGCGCGCGTGCTTCGCGCATGCGCCTGGCCGACGGCCGCTCGGACGAACCCTGCGACGAGTGCGACAGCAGCGCAGCCTTCGGCTCGAGGCCGAAGTGCTGCAGCGTCTCGGCCGCCAGGCGCGTGATGGCGGCC
>Ga0308163_10003982_pt1 | contig 12044 bp, 11 predicted proteins | sample PhyTR1_FD_201037 | JGI IMG/M metagenome (GOLD analysis project Ga0308163, IMG submission 201037) | Phyllosphere microbial communities from UC Gill Tract Community Farm, Albany, California, United States - DLSLT.R1 | ecosystem: Host-associated > Plants > Phyllosphere > Unclassified | place: USA... | reverse complement strand
CGCGCGACCGACCACTCGTCGACGCCGGTCGGCCCGACGGTGCCGTCGACCTCGAGCGTGAGCGGCTCGGCGACGGCGATCCCGGTCGCGGCCTGCACGACGGCGGCCGCGGCGGTGACCGTGTAGCCGCCGACGTCGAGGATCCCGCCGCCCGCGGTCGCGGTGTCGTAGAGGCGGCCGGTGCGGGATCCGGTGCGGAAGGAGAAGGAGGCGTCGACGTGCGCGACCTCGCCGATCACGCCGTCGCGGATCAGCTCGAGGAGCGCCTGGGTCTGCGGGTGGAAGCGGTACATGTACGCCTCGACGAGCGGGAGGCCGGCCGCGCGGGCCGCGTCGACGAGCGCCATCGCGGTGCCGTGGTTGACGGCGAGCGGCTTCTCGCAGAGGACGGCCTTGCCGGCCTCGAGCGCGCGGATGACGAGGTCGGCGTGGCCGGTGTGCACGGTCGAGATGTAGACGGCGTCGACGGCCGGATCCGCGAGGACGGCGTCGTAGTCGCCTCCCGTGACGTCGGCGAAGCCGTGGTCGGCGGCCTCGGCGGCGAAGGCCCCGGCGCGCTCGGCGCTCGAGCTGCCGGCGGCGACGAGGCGCGCGTCGCGCGTGCTCGCGGGGAGCTGGGAGAGGAAGCGGCGGGCGATGCTGCCCGGGCCGAGGACCGCCCAGCCGGGTGCGGTCGGGGTGGTCGGGGTGGGGTCGGTCATGGGTGGGCCCTTCGCGGCGTCGTCGGCGTGAACGTTCACGACGACGCTACGGGCGGGGATCCGGTCGCGTCAAGGGGCGCCGGGCGGGCGGCGCGTGAACGTTCACGGCGGCGCCGTCGCCGGATCCCGGAGAGGATGCCGGCCGCCGCCGCGTCACGTTCCGTCACGCGGGCGCGGATCGCCGCGGGCCTGCCTATCGTCGAGCGCACCACGGCCGACCGGCCGTCCCCGACCCGCACGACGAAGGAGCGCACCATGCCGCAGCACCCCACGGGATCCGTCCTCGAGTTCGACCTCCGCGGATCGGGCTCCGGCGTCCTCCAGGAGATCTCCATCGCGGGGAGCCCGCACACCGTCCGCGCCGAGGGCCACCCCGCGTTCGGCGGCACGGACAGCGCGCCCAGCCCGCTCGACCTCGTGCTCTCCGCGTACGTCTCGTGCAACCAGGTGACGGCGACGATCGTCGCGCTCGGCCAGGGGATCACCCTGGGGGCATTCGAGGGCCGCGTGCAGGCCGAGCTCGACAACTCCGTGCTCGTCTTCGGCGCCGAGGGCGACGGCACCTTCCAGCGCCTGACCCTCACGGTCGACCTCGAGACCGAGCTCGACGACGCCGCCTTCGACGCGTTCGTCGCCGAGGTCGCCCGCCGCTGCCCGCTGACGCAGCTCTTCGAGCGCGCCGGGGTGGAGATCACGAACGTCTGGACGAACCGGGCGCTCGCGCGGGTGTGATCCCGGAGGGGCCGGGGGCCGGGCCGGCCTGCGCGGTCAGCCGTCCGCGGACTCGGATGCGGGCTCGGGCTCGTCGGCGGCCTCGGGCGCCCGCAGCGTGAGCCACTCCTCGTCGATGCGGTAGCCGAGCGCGGTGCCGGCCGCGATGATCGCCGCGTTCTCCCGGGACCCGCCGGTGCGGAAGGCCCGGATCCCGGCGCCCCGCAGCGCGAGGACCGACGCCGCCTTCACGGCGCGGCCGAGCCCTTGCGCGCGGTGGTCGCGCGCGACGACCGTGACGTCCGTCTCGGCCCGGGCGCCGGCCGCGTCCACGTCGACGACCGTGAGGGCGACGAGGCGCCCGTCCTTGTCCATCGCCCCGAAGGCCCGCCGCGCCGGCGTGCCCACGAGCGCGGTCTCGGGAGTGAACGGCGCATGCCGGGTGGCCGGGCCGCCCGGGTAGTCGTCGATCGTGGCGGCGTCGAGCTCGAGGATCCGGTCCCGGTCGTCCGGCCCGAGCTCGCGGATCCGCAGGCCGGGCGCGATGCCGGCCACCGACGCGCGGAGGGCCGCCTCGTCGACGCGGTCGGCGTCGAGCTGCGCGCCCCACGACCGCGCGCCCACGCTCCAGCCGTCGGCGAGCAGGCCGCCGAGCCGCGGGTCGTCGGAGCGGAGGATGACGGGATCGGGGCGCATGCGCCGAGCCTGGCACGGCCATGCGCTCCTTTCGGGGGGCGTCGCCGACGGCGGGACCGGTGGGAGACTCGGCGCACACCCGACCGGGCTCCTCGCCCGCGCCCGAACAGGAGTCCCCGTGGATGACGACGTCCAGCTGATCAGCGACGGCGACGGCCTGGCCGTCATCGGCGAGCCGAGCGCCCTGGAGCGCTTCCTCGCCGCGAACGAGCTGCCGACGGGGCGGGACCTGGGGCTCGAGCGCCTGAAGCCCGTCGCCAGCGCCGCGGCTGCGGCGATGCAGGCAGGGTCGGTCGTCGCCGAGAACCAGGGGCGGTGGGTCAAGCTGTCGGAGCGTTCGTTGAAGCTCATCAGGGAAAACGGCGGACTTGCGACGAACTCGAAGACAGGGCTTGATATCGGAACCATTCGGGGAGCCGGCGGGAGATTCGTCGACGTCGTCGAGTTCGCCCGCGGCCCGGGCGCATACCTCACGAACCCCGCGGTCCTATCCGGAGCCGCCGGGATCATGGCCCAGTACGCCATGCAGCAGGCCATGGACGAGATCAGCGACTACCTCGCCGTCATAGACGCGAAGGTCGACGACATCCTCCGCGGGCAGAAGGACGCCGTGCTCGCCGACATGATCGGCGTCGAGATGGTGATCGACGAGGCGATGATGATCCGCGAGCAGGTGGGCCGCGTCTCCGAGACGACGTGGTCGAAGGTGCAGGGCACGTCCATGACGCTCGGGCGCACGCAGGGCTACGCGCTCCGGCAGCTCGACGCCCTCGCCGAGAAGATGGAGCGGACGACCAAGGTCGACGACCTCGTGCGCGTGACGAAGGAGGCCGAGTCGACCGTGCGCGAGTGGCTCGCGGTGCTCGCCCGCTGCTTCCAGCTCCAGGAGGCCACCGGTGTGCTGGAGCTCGACCGTGTGCTCGACGCCGAGCCCGGGGAGCTGGACCAGCACCGCCTCGCGCTCCGCACGGTGCGACAGAACCGGCTCGCCGTGATCGGCCGCACGACCGACCGCCTCTTGGAGCGCATGGATGCGGCCGCCGGCACCGCGAACGCGAAGGTGCTGCTCAACCCGTTCGACTCACGCGCGGTCGTGGGGTCCAGCAACCGCGCCGCCACCGGCGTCGTGCAGTTCAACGGCCTGCTCGGCGTCGCCGACGAGCGGGAGTCGCTGGAGGCGCGCCGCTGGCTGACAGCCGTGGGCGACACCTGGGACTCGGCTCGCGGCCAGGGCGCCGAGGGCGTGGACGCCGCCCGGCGGATCGGCACCGCAGCCCTGGGGCGCGGCCGTGCGGCAGCCGACGGCCTGTCCCTGAAGCTCGCAGGAGGCGCCCTCCGCCGCCGCAAGGGCGGTCAGGAGACGGACGCCACGACCGACGACGAGAGCTGACCCGCGCCGGGGAGCGCGACGCCGCCTTCCACGCCCGTCACGCCCGCCCCGCCACGCTCCGCCACGACTGGATCCCGCCGCGCAGGCTCACCGCGTCGCGCCCCGCCTCGCGGAGCGCCGCCGCGGCCGCCCGCGAGCGCACGCCCGAGGCGCAGTAGACGATGACCCGGTCGGTGATCGCGCCGGGCACCGCGCCCGGGTCCACCGTGACGATGCGCACCGGCACCGCGACGTGGCCGGGGATGGAGTCGACGAGGCGCTCGTCGGGCTCGCGCACGTCGAGGAGCACGACCTGCTCGTCGGAGGCGAGGATCCGCTCCACCTCCTCCGCGTCCAGCTCGGTGCCGTCGGTGGCCGCGCCCACGCCGCAGAACAGGTCGTAGTCGGCGAGCGCCGTGACCCGCTGGCGGCCCTTCGCGCGCTTCACGCCGATGGTGCGGCTGGTGCCGGCGAGCGCGTCGAGCACGACCACCCGGCCGATCAGCGGCGTCCCCGCACCCGTGACGAGCTTGATGACCTCGGTCGCCATGAGCGCACCGACCGTGCCGCACACCGCGCCGAACACGCCCGCCTCCTCGCAGGAGAGCACGGCGCCGTCGGCCGGCGGCTCCGGGAACACGTCGCGGTAGTCGATACCGCGGCCGTCGGGCGCGGCGTCCCAGAAGACGGTGACCTGCGCGTCCCACCGGTACACGGATCCCCACACGCACGGCACGCCGACCAGCGCCGCCGCGTCGCTGATGAGGTACCGCGTGGCGAAGTTGTCGGTGGCGTCGACGACCACGTCGTATCCGCCGAGGATCCGGAGGGCGTTGTCGTTGGTGAGCCGCTCGGCGTGCTCCACGACCTCGACGCCGGGGTCGGTGCGGTGCACGGAATCCGCCGCTGACGAGGTCTTCGGCCGGCCCACGTCGGGCGTGCCGTGGATGGTCTGGCGCTGGAGGTTGGAGAGGTCCACAGCATCGTCGTCTACGATTCCCAGGGTCCCGATCCCCGCTGCGGCCAAGTACTGCAGCACCGGGGAGCCCAGTCCGCCCGCGCCGATCACGAGCACGCGCGCCTGGTCGATGCGGGACTGACCCCCCATCCCGATGCCGGGAAGGGCGAGGTGCCGGGAGTGCCGTTCGCGCCGCTCGTGCGCATCCTGCCCGGAGCCATGACCACCCAGGCCCCGCCCTCCGGGGTCGGTGCCCTCCCGATCGACGAGCGGCAGAGACGACCCCATGACAGACCTCCGTACGGACGGCGGACGCGGACCCGCGTCGACCGGACCCAGCGTACGACGGCCCGCCGACGGTCCCCGCGGCGGGCGTCCCTCGGGCCCCCTCGGCCGCTTCCACCACCGCCGCTGGGGCGACGCCTGGCTCATCGGCCTCCTCGGCTTCCTGCTCGCGCTCCCCCTCGCCGGCGCGCCCTCGGTCTGGTACGACGAGGCCGCCACCGTGATCTCCGCCACCCGCGGCTGGGACGACCTCCTCCGCGAGCTCAGCACGGTCGACGCCGTCCACGGCCTCTACTACGCGGGCATGAAGGTGTGGTTCGAGCTGGTCGGCTACTCCCCCACCTCGCTCCGGTTCCCGAGCGCCGTCTTCATCGGCCTCGCCGCCGCCGGGGTCGTGCTCCTCACCCGCACCGTCTCGACGCGCGCCACGGGCATCGTCGCCGGGCTGGCCTTCGTCGTGATCCCGCGCTCGGCCTGGATGGGCACGGAGGGCCGGTCCTTCGCGCTCGGCACGCTGATCGCCGTCGCACTCACCATCACGCTGGTGCTCGCGGCCCGCCGGGCCGGCGCGCGCTGGCAGGTGCAGGCCAGGTGGTGGGCGCTCTACGGGCTGCTCGCGTGGCTCGGCGCGTCCACGTTCGTGTACCTGGCGCTGCTCGTCGGCGCGCACGGCGTCGTGATCCTCTGGGCCATCGCCTCCGCGCGCGCCGGCCGCCGCAGCCGGCGCCCCATGGTCGTGTCGCTGCTCGGCTGGGCGCTCGCCTCGATCACGGCCGGGCTGCTGTCGCTGCCGCTCGTGCGCGTGGTGACGGAGCAGTCGGGCCAGGTGGGGTGGATCAAGCCCATCGGGCCGAACACGATCACCCAGGTGATCTCGACGCAGCTCTTCTACCAGAACGACGTCTTCGGCTTCCTCGCCTGGGCGCTGGCGCTCGTGGGCCTCGCGCTGCTGGTGCGGCGCGGGATCCGCCTGGTGCGCGCCCGCCGCGCGTCGCGCGTGGAGCCGGAGGGCGCCCTCGCCGAGTACGAGTCGGCGTACCTGCACGCCGGGTGGTCGCCGACGATCCTGCAGCTCGCGGTCGTCTGGTGCGTCGTGCCGACGCTGCTGCTCATCGGCGCGTCCACGCTCATGTCGCCGCTGTACTCGCCGCGCTACATGGCGTACACGGCGCCCGCGTTCGCGATGCTCATGGCGGTCGGGATCCTCGCGCTGAAGTGGAAGCCGCTCGTCGCCGCCGTCACGGCCGTGCTCGTGGCGCTCTCGGTGATGCAGCTCGTGCACGACCGCACCACCACCCAGAAGGCCGACTCCGACTGGGCCGCCATCGCGCGGATCGTGTCCGAGGAGCGCGCGCAGGAGGCGCCCGGCACGAGCGAGGCCGTGATCTTCGGGCCCGTGCGCCGGCACCCGAAGGCCACCTCGCGCATCGTCGCGTACTCCTACCCCGACGTGTTCCGCGGCATGGACGACATCCTGCTGCGCACCCCGCCCGGCGACACCGACGGCCTCTGGGAGGAGACGTACCCGCTGGCCGACCGCGTCGACGAGGTCGACGACGCCGACGTGGTGTGGCTCGTCACGAGCGACAAGCAGGACATCCGGGACGACGTGGCCGAGGCCCTCACCCCGCGCGGCTTCGCCAAGACCGACGACTGGCACGTGATGAACGCGAACGTCGAGCGGTACGAGCGGGTCGCGGCGGGCTGATCCGGGCGCGTCTCACATGGCGTCCTGCCACTCGCCGATCGTCCGGACCACGAGGTCGAGGTGCGACTCGAGCAGGAAGTGCCCGCCGTCGACCAGCTCGATGCGCGCGTACGGCGCATCCCGGCGGAACGCCTCCGCTCCCGCCGCCGCGAAGATCTCGTCGTTCCGTCCCCAGATCACGAGCAGCGGCACCCGGGACTCCCGGAGCCACGCGTGCACCGCGGGGTACAGCTCGCGGTTCGTGGCGTAGTCGCGGAAGAGCGCGAGCTGCACGTCGTCCTGGCCGGGGCGGGCGAGGAGCGCGAGGTCGTGCTCCCACGCGTCCGGATCCACCACCGACGGGTCCGGCACGCCGTGCGTGTACTGCCACTCGACCGCCTCGCGGCCGAGGGCCGGGCGGAGGGCGTCGCGCGTCGCCTCGGTGCGCTGGGCGGCGTCGGCCCAGATCGGGTCCCAGAAGGACGGCACGAAGCCCTCCTCGTACGCGTTGCCGTTCTGCGTGATGACGCCCGTGACCGCGGCCGGATCGGCGAGCGCCAGACGCCAGCCGACGGGGGCGCCGTAGTCCTGCACGTAGATCGCGTACCGGGAGACCCCGATGGCGGCGAGGAAGCGGCCGGTCATGTCGGCGAGCGCGGCGAACGTGCACCCGACGTCGTCGACGGACGGCGCGGACGAGCGCCCGAACCCGAGGTGATCCGGCGCGATGACACGGAAGCGGCCCGCGAGCGCGGGGATCAGGTGCCGGAACATGTGCGAGCTCGACGGGTAGCCGTGGAGGAGCAGGAGCACGGGTGCGTCCGCGGGTCCGGCCTCGCGCCAGAAGACGTCGAGCCCGTCGATCGAGACGGTGCGGTGGTGGACGGTGGCCATGGCTAACCCCTTTGAGTTGTTTTGGTGGTTAGCAGGACGGTAGCATGGATCCATCGCGCCGCCCGGGCGCGGAGGATCGAGGAGCGGTGGACCGCGACGAGGAGTTGCTGCTGGCCGTGCTGAACAGCGCGCCGGTGGTCGACGGGCAGCGCGAGGACCACCTCGCCGGCGGATCCGGCCGCCAGCTCGCGCGCACCTGGGGCGGCACCGGCACCGCCGCCGAGCTCGAGCGCCTCCGGCGCGCCCGCGATGCGATCCAGGCCGTCGTCCGCGGGGGCGGCGCGGCACCCGCCGCCGTCGAGGAGCTCGCGGCCGTCGTCGACGGTGCCGTGCGCACGCCGCGCGTGTCCGCCGACGGCGTGGCCTGGGAGCTCTCCGCGCCCCGCGACGACCGGCTCCCGGTGGAGGCCGTGCTCGCCTGGTCGAGCGTCGCCGCCCGGCTGCCCGGCCGCCTCCGCCCGTGCGCGAACGACGAGTGCGAGCTGTTCCTCGTCGACCACAGCCGCCCGGGCACGGCGAGGTGGTGCTCCATGTCCACGTGCGGCAACCGGATGAAGGCGCGCGCGCACGCCCAGCGGACGCGCTGACCCGGGCGCCGGCCGGGTGCAGGCCCGGCGTCGGCCTCGCGGCGGGCATCGGCCGGGCACGCACGAGGGGCCCGGCGCGATGGCGTCGGGCCCCTCGTGGTGGAGCGGGCGGATCATGTGCGGTCCCCGGTCGGACCGACGGTGACGTCGGCCCGTTCGGGCGCCGCGGGGAGGATCAGCGGAGCGGGATGCTGCCCGCGAATCGCGCCGTGGCCTTCAGGGTGGTGATGTCCTCCGACTGGACCACGTGGTAGTCGAGCTCCCTGTGGCCGGCGGCGTCCTTCGTGATGACGGGGTTCGGGAACTCGGTGACCATCGACCAGTCGCCCGAGCCGTCCACGTGCGCGCGCTTCGAGACGGTGGCGATGCCCGCGGCCCCGCGGTTGGAGTACAGCGGGTCCTTGGTGACCTGGTACGTGACGACGACGGTCTGGCCGGGGACGCCGGTGCCGCGGAACGCGACGCACTTGGTCGTGCCGACGCAGATCGCCCGCTGCGACACCTCGACGGTGAGCGGAGCCGAGCCGTCGTCGGGGCCCGTGAGGCGGACCGGTGCCGTCAACGCGACGCGAGCGGTCGGATCCGCCGACGCGGCCGGAGCGCGGTGGGCGACCGAGGCCGCCGCGTGCGGAGCGGCGTGGGCGGTGGTGGGCGCGGCGAGTCCGAGGGACAGGCCGCCGGTGAGGGCGATGGCGGCCGCGGCGGCGGTGCGGATGACGATGTGCATGGATCCTCCAGGGTGTGCGAATGGGGGGACGAGCAGATGCGCACGCGGAGGCTAGGCGAGCCGCCGCTCCCCGCGTCCGGCGTGCTCACAGGCACGCCCGCGTCCCCGCGTCCCCGCGTCCCGGCGTCCCGGCGTCCCGGCGTCCGCGGGATGCGCCCCCGCCGCTCAGGCCCCGGTGCGGGGCCCCTCGCCCACCGCGGTCCCGCGCCCCTCGTCGCCCGCGTCCGCCGCACGCGCCGCCCGCGGCCGCAGCTCGCTGACCAGCGTGCCGGCGACGATGAGCGCCGCGCCGAGGATCGCCAGCGCGGGCAGCCGCTCACCCGCCACGCGCCCGACGACGCCCGCCCAGACCGGCTCGCCCGCGTAGATGATGGTCGCGCGGGTGGGCGAGACGGAGCGCTGGGCCCAGTTCATCGTGAGCTGGATGAGGCAGCTGCTCGCCCCCAGCGCCAGCGCCGCCACGAGCCACACCCACGAGAACGCCGGGATCGCCTCGCCCGCCACGGGCATGCACACGAGGGCGAGGGCGCCGGCCACGAGGAGCTGCACCACGGTCACCCGCCCCACGTCGACGCGACCCGCGAAGAGGCCGATGAGGATGATCTCCGCGGCGATCGGGAGCGTGCTGACGAGCGTCGCCAGCTCCCCCGCCCCCAGCGCCACGCCCTCCTGCGGCCCCGCGACGAGCAGCAGCCCGACGAACGCGAGCGCCACCCCGACGAGGGCGAGAGCGCTCGGCCGCCTCCGGAACGCGGCCCACTGGAGCAGCGGCACGAGCGGCACGTAGAGCGCGGTGATGAAGGCCGACGTGCTGCTCGGGATGGTCTGCAGGCCGTACGTCTGGAGGCCGTAGCCGAGGAAGATCATGACTCCGATGGCCGCGCCCGCGCCGAGGTCGACCCGGCGCATGCCGCCGAGCGTCCGCCGGAAGACGATGGCGCTGATCAGCCCGGCCGCGAGGAAGCGCAGCCCCACGAAGAAGAGCGGCCCGCTGTGCTCCATCGCCACGTGCACGGCGAGGAACGTGCCGCCCCAGATCGCCGTGATGCCGATCAGCGCCCACTCGGGGCGCGTCGGCCGGACGGCGCGGGGCAGCATCGTGCGCATGGGGTGGAGCGGGCCCGCTCAGCCGGTGATGATGCGGGCGCCGTGCACGGGCCCCGTGGCGCGGATGACCGTGAGGCGGGCGGCGCTCAGCGCGATCTGCAGCTCGAGCGCGCCGTCGAGGTCCGCCGCGAGGAACGCGACCGTGGGGCCGGATCCCGAGACGATGCCGGCGAGCGCGCCGTTCTCCTCGCCGAGCTGCAGCACCTCGCCGAGGCCGGGCGCGAGGTGGAGCGCGGGCGCCTGGAGGTCGTTGTGCAGGACCTCGGCGAGCATGTGCGGATCCCCCGCCCGCAGCGCCTGCAGCACGCCCGAGTCGACCTGCGGGATCTGCTGCGCCGGGAAGATGTCCTGCGCGTGCCGCTCGCGGTGCTTGTCGAGCTCGCCGTAGACGTCGGGCGTGGAGACGCCGAACTCGGCGATGGCGAGCACCCACTGGAAGGTGCCCTTGGCGAGCGCGGGGCTGAGGCGGTCGCCGCGGCCCGTGCCGATGGCGGTGCCGCCGGCGAGCGCGAACGGCACGTCCGCGCCGAGCTCCGCGCCGAGGGCGAGCAGCTGGTCACGCGTGCGCTCGGTGCCCCAGAGGGTGTCGCAGGCGAGGAGGGTGGCCGCGGCGTCCGCGGATCCGCCGCCCATGCCGCCCGCGATGGGCACGTTCTTCTCGATGCGCAGGTGCACCCCGCCGCGGTACCCGGTGCTCCGGGCGAGCAGGCGCGCGGCGCGGATGGCGAGGTTGTCGGCGCCGACCGTGAGGTGCGACGTGTCGATGGACCCGCCGAACTCCACCGAGAACCCGTCGGACCGGGTGGCGTACACGTCCTCGTAGAGGCTCACGGCCTGGTACGCGGTGGCGACGTCGTGGTAGCCGTCCTCCTGCAGGGCGCCGACCGTGAGGGACACGTTGATCTTGCCCGGGGCCCGCGCGTGCACCACATCTGAGGTGGTGGCCGCGGAGGTCATGTGCTCCAACCTAGCGGAGGCTGAGAGGCACTCCGACCCCGTCCCGATCGGCCCAGGCACGGGCCACGCGGAGGTAGTCGTGGACGCTCAGCTGCTCGCCCCGCGAAGTGGGGGCGACCCCGCCGGCCTCGAGGAGCGCGGATGCCCCCTCGCTCCCGCCGAGCAGCTCGGCGAGGGCCTGGCGGAGCATCTTGCGGCGCTGCTGGAACGCGGCGTCGACGATCTTGAAGGTGCGCTTCCGCAGCTCCTCGGAGGCGAAGGGCTCCGCGTGCCGCTCGAACGCGACGAGCACGGAGTCGACGTTCGGCACCGGCCAGAACACCTGGCGGCTGACCTGGCCGGCCGTGCGCCACGCGCCGTACCAGGCGGCCTTGACGCTGGGCGATCCGTAGACCTTGGATCCGGGTGCCGCGGCGATCCGGTGCCCGACCTCGGCCTGCACCATGACGACGCCCGTGCGGATCGCCGGGAAGTGCTCGAGCAGGTGCAGCAGCACCGGCACCGAGACGTTGTACGGGAGGTTGGCGACGAGCGCGGTGGGGTCCCCGGGCAGCTCGGCGACGCGGAGCGCGTCCTCGTGCACGACGGTGAGGTCGGCATCCGGCTGGTAGAGGCCCACCGTGATGGGCAGCTGCTCGGCGAGGCGGCCGTCGATCTCGACCGCCACGACGCTCGCGCCCGTCTCGAGGAGCCCGAGGGTGAGGGATCCGAGGCCGGGGCCGACCTCGACCACGTGCGTGCCGGCCTCGACGCGGGCGACGCGCACGATGCGACGGACCGTGTTGGCGTCGATGACGAAGTTCTGGCCGAGCTTCTTGGTGGGCGCGACGCCGAGCAGCTCGGCGAGGTCGCGGATCTCGGCGGGGCCGAGGAGCGTGGGGGCCGGCGCCGGGGCTGTGGAGGCGTCGGGCGCCGGGGACCCGCCGGCGGCCTCGGGGACGCCGCCGGTCGCGTCGTCGCTCACGCGCGGCCCGCCGGGTCGAGCTCGGCGGGGTCCTTAGCGGGCGACGTCACGGGCTCGTCGTCCCAGCGTCCGTAGACGAGCTCGGTGTTGGAGGAGATCTGCGCGGCGAGCATCGACACGTCGGTGCCGAGGTGCGCGGCCATCGCGCGGAGCGTGTTCGGGATCAGGTACGGCGCGTTCGGCCGGCCGCGGAACGGCACGGGCGTGAGGAACGGCGCGTCCGTCTCCACGAGCAGCAGCGAGCGCGGCGCGAAGGCCAGCGCCTCGCGGAGGTCGTGCGAGTTCTTGAAGGTGACCGTGCCGGAGAACGACATGTACCAGCCGTTCTCGGCGCAGATCCGGGCGAGGTCCTCGTCGCCGGAGAAGCAGTGGAACACCGTGCGCTCGGGGGCGCCGACGCG
>Ga0308163_10003981_pt1 | contig 12045 bp, 7 predicted proteins | sample PhyTR1_FD_201037 | JGI IMG/M metagenome (GOLD analysis project Ga0308163, IMG submission 201037) | Phyllosphere microbial communities from UC Gill Tract Community Farm, Albany, California, United States - DLSLT.R1 | ecosystem: Host-associated > Plants > Phyllosphere > Unclassified | place: USA... | reverse complement strand
CACTGCTGGGCCTGAAGCAGAAAGGTGAAAAAATCACCATGCTCACCTGCTACGACGCAACTTTCGCTCACACCGCCAGCCAGGCCGGCGTTGAAGTGTTGCTGGTCGGCGATTCGCTGGGCATGGTCCTGCAGGGGCATGACAGTACGCTGCCGGTCACCACGGCCGACATGGCTTATCACGTTGCCAGCGTCAAACGCGGCAATCAGGGCGCATTGATTCTCGCCGACCTGCCCTTCATGTCCTGCGCCACCCTCGAACAGACCTTCGCCAACAGTGCGACGCTGATGCAGGCTGGTGCGCACATGGTCAAGGTCGAGGGCGCGGCATGGCTTGCGGAGTCCATTCGATTGCTGGCCGAGCGCGGTATTCCGGTGTGCGCGCACATGGGGCTGACCCCTCAAGCAGTGAACGTGCTCGGCGGTTACAAGGTGCAGGGCCGTCAGGAAACTCAGGCGCGTCAGATGCGCGCCGACGCCATTACCCTGGAGCAGGCCGGGGCGGCCATGATTCTGCTGGAATGTGTGCCGAGCGAGCTGGCCCAGGAAATCACCCACGCCGTGAAAATCCCGGTGATCGGCATTGGCGCCGGCAGCGCCACCGACGGCCAGGTCCTGGTGCTGCATGACATGCTCGGCCTGTCGATCAGCAGCCGCGTGCCCAAGTTCGTGAAGAACTTCATGACTGGCCAGCCTGATATTCAGTCGGCCATCGCCGCGTACGTCAGCGCGGTCAAAGACGTCAGCTTCCCTGCACCAGAACACGGATTCTCGGCATGAACACAGTTAAAACGGTGCGTGAACTGCGCGCCGCCGTCGCACGCGCCCGCAGCGAAGGCAAACGTATCGCGCTGGTGCCTACCATGGGCAATCTGCACAGCGGCCACACCGCTTTAGTCACCAAGGCCGCTCAACGCGCCGACTTCGTGGTGGCGAGCATCTTCGTCAACCCCCTGCAGTTCGGCCCCACCGAAGACCTGGCCACCTATCCGCGCACGCTGGCAGCTGACCAGGAAAAACTCCTGCAAGCCGGTTGCCATCTGCTGTTTACACCGACGGTTGAAGAGATGTACCCGCACGGCATGGCCGATCAGACCATCGTCCGTGTGCCCGTGGTGTCGGAAGGCCTGTGCGGCGGCAGCCGGCCGGGTCACTTCGACGGTGTGTCCACCGTCGTCAGCAAGCTGTTCAACATGGTTCAGCCTGATATCGCGGTTTTCGGCCAGAAAGACTTCCAGCAACTGGCCGTGGTCAGTGCGCTGGTACGCGACCTGAACATGCCGATCCAGATCATCGGCGAGCCCACCGTTCGCGCAGCTGACGGCCTGGCGCTGTCGTCGCGCAACGGATACCTGACCGAAGCCGAGCGAGCCACTGCGCCTGCGCTGTATCGCGTGATCACCCAAATCGGCGAGGCCCTTCACAACGGCGAACAGAACCACGCCCATCTGCTGGACGACGGCAAGAAAGCGCTCGAAGCCGCAGGCTTTCGCCCCGACTACCTTGAGATTCGCCAAGCCGTGACCCTGCGCTCCGCAACCCCTGGCGATCATGACCTGGTGGTGCTGGGCGCAGCGTTTCTGGGCAAGACCCGTTTGATCGACAATTTGCACCTGACCAAGGCGTGACAGGCAGCACAAGACAGTTATTCGCAACTATGCTCAGTAGCCCAAGCACGCGCTTGCGTTAAAAGGCTTCGGGCAATGAACTTAGCCACATCAGCAATGCCATACCGGTACAGGTCGCCTGAGACAGGCGACACTACCTTGTGAGAAAAAGTACCGAGCAAAGGTAAAGCAAGGCGCAGACATCGGCCCGTCCGCAGGTTAGGCTTCGGCGAACGCATGCATTCGATCCCGCCCTGGCTTTTCAGTGTCCAAAGGCAGTTCAAGTACAAGGAAACCCGCAGCGATGGCGTACTACCGCACTCCTCATGACGTCACTACCCTGCCCGCCTGGCAGGCGCTCACCGATCACCGCAAAGCCATGCAGAACTTCAGCATGCGCGAGGCGTTTAACGAAGACCCACAGCGTTTCAACGAATTCACCCTCAGCAGCGCCGGGCTGTTTCTCGACTATTCGAAAAACCTGATCACCGCAGAGACCCGCCAGTTGCTGGTCAATCTGGCCAACGAAGTAGGCCTGAAAGACGCGATCAAAGCGCAGTACGACGGCGAGCCGGTCAACGCCTCGGAAAATCGCCCGGCGCTGCACACCGCGCTGCGCCGTCCAGTGGGCGACAAGTTGATGGTCAACGGCGTCAACGTGATGCCGGAAGTCCACAAGGTACTGAACCAGATCACCGATCTGGTCGGCCGCATCCATGACGGCCTGTGGCGCGGTTACACCGAGAAGCCGATCACCGACGTGGTGAACATCGGTATCGGTGGCTCCTTCCTCGGCCCTGAGCTGGTGTCCGAAGCGCTGCTGTCCTACGCGCAAAAAGGCGTTCGCTGCCACTATCTGGCGAACATCGACGGCACCGAGCTGCACGAGCTCACCAGCAAGCTACGCGCTGAAACCACGTTGTTCATTGTCTCCTCCAAGACGTTCAGCACGCTGGAAACCCTGAAGAACGCGACCGCGGCCCGTGCCTGGTATCTGGCGCAGGGCGGTTCGGAAGCCGAGCTGTACCGTCACTTCATTGCGGTATCGAGCAACAACGCAGCGGCGGTGGCGTTCGGTATTCGCGAAGAAAACATTTTCCCGATGTGGGACTGGGTGGGCGGTCGTTATTCGCTGTGGTCGGCCATCGGCCTGCCCATCGCTCTGGCTGTCGGCATGTCCAACTTCAAGGAACTGCTGTCCGGTGCTTACACCATGGACCAGCATTTCCAGAACGCTCCTTTCGAACAGAACATGCCGGTTCTGCTGGGCCTGCTGGGTGTCTGGTATGGCAACTTCTGGGGCGCGCAAAGCCACGCCATCCTGCCGTACGACCACTATCTGCGTAACATCACCAAGCACCTGCAACAGCTGGATATGGAGTCCAACGGCAAGAGCGTTCGTCAGGACGGCGTGCCGGTGAAGACGGATACCGGTCCAGTGATTTGGGGTGGCGTCGGCGCCAACGGGCAGCATGCCTATCACCAGTTGTTGCACCAAGGCACACAGCTGATTCCCGCAGACTTTATCGTGCCGATCGTCAGCTTTAACCCGGTCTCCGACCACCACCAATGGCTATACGCCAACTGCCTGTCGCAAAGCCAGGCGTTGATGCAAGGCAAGACCCGCGAAGAAGCAGAGGCCGAGTTGCGTGCCAAGGGCATTGCCGAAGCAGAAGTGCAACGCGTCGCCCCGCATAAGGTCATTCCGGGCAATCGTCCGAGCAACACGATCGTGTGCGAGCGCATCAGCCCTCGCCGCCTGGGTGCGCTGGTTGCCATGTATGAGCACAAGGTCTTTGTGCAAAGCGTGGTTTGGGGCACCAACGCCTTTGATCAGTGGGGTGTCGAATTGGGCAAAGAGCTGGGCAAAGGCGTCTACGGACGTTTGGTCGGCACCGACGAAACGCCAGCCGAGGACGCGTCGACCCAAGGTCTGATCAACTATTTCCGCGGTCGCCACCGCGGCTGATCCTGCTTCGCGCAACACCCCGAAACCCGTTCCCTCGCAAGAGTGGGCGGGTTTCGTGCATTCAGGGTCTCGCACGCTTCACAGCGTTGAGCGACCGCCCTACTCCTGGATCTCAGGCAATACGGTCGGATCAAGATCAATTACGTGTTGCCGGGGATTTCGTTCACAGATGAAATGATCATCGCGCGGCCCTTCTTTAGGCCCCACATGACGCAGATGCATTCGCGAGCCGCACCAGGGGCACGACGCGGTGAAGCGATTGACGTAGATGCCGCCTCTGTCACCGATTTCGAGGTAATGACGCGATCCAAAAAAGTGTTCGAACTTGCGTCGACGTAACACGGCTGAGGTCACCACCATGATCACAGACACCATAAATCCGAAGATCAGGAGCATCGTCCAGGAACTTTGTTTGCCCGGAAACGGAAACATTGCGAAATACAGCCCCAGCAGACTGGCAACTCCCGTGACATACCCAAAAACGGAAACGCGTTCACTGTTCAAATGTCGACCGCCTAACGCAGGGATCCGCCGAATATGCATTTGCTCAGGCGTGAAGGCAGGACGCTCCGTCTGATTGATATGCACATTAGCGCCTCTAAAGTCGCCAACGCCCACATTCAGGCTGTTGTCACCCGACTGTGCCCCATGGTTGTCGCCGGACAAAATGATCTCCTGCAGCGCGTGCGCGAATAATTAGGCCGGTGATTATTCAGTGATCGCAGTGCTACCACTGTCAGGGGAGCGCTTTGCATTTCGTAGGAGGACACGTCACTTCCTGTCATACATGGCTGTCAGCTATCGCCCCACCGATGACTACACGCCCGAACCTCAGGCTCACCGACTACTCTGAATGAAGGACGTACTCACAAGAAAACAGGAGACGCCATGTTCAATCTCAGCGATTTCCCGCAGGCCGATGCCACGCGCAAAACTGCTCAACTGAGCGCAGACGACTATCAGCGGCTTTATCGGCAATCCATTGAACAGCCCGATGAGTTCTGGGCGGAGCAGGCTAAACAGTTCCTCGACTGGTCCACACCGTGGGAGGAGGTTCAGCAGTCAGACCTCAAGACCGGGACTGCGACCTGGTTCAAAGGGGGCAAGCTGAACGTCAGTTACAACTGCATTGATCGCCATCTGGAAAAGCGTGGTGATCAAGTGGCGATCATCTGGGAGGGGGACAACCCCACAGAGTCGGCCGAAATCACCTACAAGAAGCTGCACCACAACGTCGCTCGCCTGGCGAATGCGCTGAAAGCACGTGGGGTCAGAAAAGGCGACCGGGTGTGCATTTATATGCCGATGGTTCCGGAAGCGGCTTACGCGATGCTCGCGTGCACACGGATCGGCGCGGTGCATTCGGTGGTGTTCGGCGGTTTTTCGCCTGACGCCCTGCGGGACCGAATCCTCGACGCCGATTGCCAGACCGTGATCACCGCCGACGAAGGCGTGCGCGGCGGCAAGTACGTGCCACTCAAACAGAACGTCGATAAAGCACTGCAAAGCTGCCCCAACGTCGACACTGTGCTGGTGGTAAAACGCACCGAGGGCGAGGTGGACTGGGTTGAGGGCCGTGACATCTGGTATCACGAGGCCTTGCACGGCATCAGCGACGACTGCCCACCCGAGCCCATGGACGCCGAAGACCCGTTGTTCATTCTCTACACCTCCGGCAGCACAGGGAAACCCAAAGGTGTATTGCACACCACCGGCGGTTATCTGTTGCAGGCAGCGATGACTCACCAATACGTGTTCGACTACCGCGATGGCGAAATCTACTGGTGCACCGCCGATGTCGGCTGGGTCACCGGCCACAGCTACATCGTCTATGGCCCGCTGGCCAACGGCGCCACTACGCTGATTTTCGAAGGCGTGCCGAACTACCCGGACACCTCGCGCTTCTGGCAGGTCATCGACAAGCACCGTGTGAACATTTTCTACACCGCTCCCACGGCGTTGCGCGCCCTGATGCGTGAGGGCCTGAAAGCGCTGGAAAGCACAAGCAGGGAATCCCTGCGCGTGCTCGGCACCGTGGGTGAGCCAATTAACCCGGAAGCGTGGGAATGGTACTTCCACAAGGTCGGCAAAGAGCGTTGCCCCATCGTCGACACCTGGTGGCAGACCGAGACCGGCGGCATCATGCTCACCCCGCTGATCAGTACTACCCCCCTGAAGCCGGGCTGCGCGACCCAGCCGATGTTCGGGGTACAACCGGTATTGCTGGACGACAAAGGCGTAGAGCTTGAAGGCGCCACCAGCGGGTTGTTGGCGATCAAGGCCAGTTGGCCCGGCCAGATCCGGGGCGTGTACGGCGACCAGAAACGCATGGTCGAGACGTACTTCAAACCCTATCCCGGTTATTACTTCACCGGCGACGGCGCGCGCCGTGATCAGGACGGGCATTACTGGATCACCGGTCGTGTGGACGACGTCATCAATGTATCGGGCCACCGGATCGGCACCGCCGAGGTCGAAAGCGCGCTGGTGTTACACGACAGCGTGGCCGAGGCTGCGGTGGTCGGTTATCCCCATGATGTGAAGGGCATGGGGATTTATGCGTTCGTCACGACCATGGCCGGGATCGAGCCCGACGAGGCATTGCGCAAGGAGTTGCTGACATTGGTCAGCAAGGAAATCGGCAGTTTTGCGAAACCGGAGTTGATTCAGTGGGCCCCGGCCTTGCCGAAAACCCGTTCGGGGAAGATCATGCGGCGCATCCTGCGCAAGATCGCCTGCAACGAACTGGACAGCCTGGGGGATATTTCGACCTTGGCCGATTCGAGCGTGGTGGAGGGTTTAATCGAGAAGCGGCTTAACCAATAACGGACACCCATGGAATTCATCCGCACACGCATCGAAACCCAAGTCATGAGCATGACGGGGCTGGCCTTGGGTCAACTCGACATGGAGAACCCCAAGGGCGACCCCGGGCTGTTCGGGCCACAGGCGGTGTGTTGGCAGGTGCACGGCGATTTCCCCAGCATGTTGATCGGCGGCATCTGTGCGTTGATGCTGCAGATGCTTCACCCGCGCGTGCTGGCCGGTGTGTGGGATCACTCGAACTTTCGTGAAGACATGCTCGGGCGCCTGCGGCGGACCGGGCAGTTCATCTCGGGCACGACCTTTGGCTCCACCCACGATGCCAACTGGCTGATCGAGAAGGTGCGGAGCATTCATTCGCAGATCAACGGCACCGCTCTGGACGGCAGCGAGTATGCTGCGGACGATCCGGAGCTGCTGACATGGGTGCATGTGGCGGAAGTCAGCAGCTTCATGGCGGCGCACCTGCGTTACCTGAACCCGGCCCTGTCGCTTGAGGATCAGGATCGGTACTACGCCGAAACCGCGCTGGTTGCCGAACGCCTCGGTGCACAACAGGTGCCGCGATCGGCGCAGGACGTCGCCCGATATCTGGACAACATGCGCCCCCAATTGCGCTGCGATGCACGTACCCGCGAAGTGCTGCGGATTCTGCAGGGAGCGCCTGCCCCCAGTCGCATGGCCAAGCCAATGGGCAACTTGATGATGCGGGCCGGGATCGACTTGCTGCCCGTATGGGCCAGCGGCCTGTTTGATATCCAGATGGGCAATTTCAAGCGCAAAATGGTCCGTGCCGGCGTGAACCGCACCGCGCCCGTTCTGCGCTGGGCCGTCCGTAATGCTTCGGTTCATCGGGCCAGACGGCGGATGGGTGTGCTGTGAAGCCCCGCGATTTTTTGTAGGAGCGACCAGGGTTTTTGATAGCCCGTGGATTGGCGTTGGAACTCAAGTCAGCCCCGTACGAAGCAAAACGACAGAGGGCTTAAATTACCCCCGTCATTCATGCCACCATATGCGCCTTTGCCACCGCTGTCCCGGACGGTCTTACTTCAGCTTTCAGTCCGGTCCTGGCGACCACACCAACATCCGTGAGGATTCGTACCATGCAAGACGTCGTTATCGTTGCCGCTACCCGCACTGCGGTGGGCAGTTTCCAGGGTTCGCTGGCGAACATTCCTGCCGTTGACCTGGGCGTGGCGGTCATTCGTCAGCTGTTGGCACAAACCGGCCTGGATCCTGCGCACGTCGACGAAGTCATCATGGGCCAAGTGCTCACGGCGGGCGCAGGCCAAAACCCCGCGCGCCAGGCGTCGATCAAGGCGGGCCTGCCGTTCGCCGTGCCTGCGATGACCCTGAACAAGGTCTGCGGTTCGGGCTTGAAAGCTTTGCACCTCGGTACCCAGGCCATTCGTTGTGGCGACGCCGACGTGATCATCGCGGGCGGCCAGGAAAGCATGAGTCTGGCGAACTACGTCATGCCGGGTGCACGCACCGGCTTGCGCATGGGCCACGCGACCCTGGTCGACACCATGATCAGCGACGGCCTGTGGGATGCCTTCAACGACTACCATATGGGCATTACGGCTGAGAACCTGTCGGAAAAGTACGGCATCAGCCGTGAAGCGCAGGACGCGTTTGCCGCCTCGTCGCAACAGAAAGCTGCTGGTGCCATCGAAGCCGGGCGCTTCGTTGACGAAATTACCCCGATTCTGATTCCTCAGCGCAAAGGCGACCCGATCTCCTTCGCCACCGACGAGCAGCCGCGCGCTGGCACCACTGCCGAGTCGCTGGGCAAACTCAAACCCGCGTTCAAGAAAGACGGCACCGTGACGGCGGGTAACGCTTCGTCGCTGAACGACGGCGCAGCGGCCGTGATCCTGATGAGCGCGAAAAAGGCCGAAGAGCTGGGCTTGCCGGTGCTGGCGCGCATTGCGGCGTACGCCAACGCCGGTGTCGACCCGGCGATCATGGGCATTGGCCCGGTCAGCGCCACGCGCCGCTGCCTGGACAAGGCCGGCTGGTCGCTGGACGAGCTGGACCTGATCGAAGCCAACGAAGCCTTCGCCGCGCAATCGCTGTCGGTGGGCAAAGAGCTGGGTTGGGACATGGAGAAGGTCAACGTCAACGGTGGCGCCATCGCCATTGGCCACCCGATCGGCGCGTCGGGCTGCCGCGTGCTGGTGACCCTGCTGCATGAAATGATCAAGCGCGATGCGAAGAAAGGTCTGGCGACCTTGTGCATCGGTGGTGGTCAAGGCGTGGCGCTGGCGTTGGCCCGTTAATAACGACCACTCTTGTAGGAGCGCGCTTGCCCGCGAAGAGGCCGGGGAGTCAGACACCTCTTCAGTGCCCGACCCGAAGCATTCGCGGGCAAGCGCGCTCCTACGGCCTTCGGCCAGAACCAAAAGCAATCCGCGTTGATCGCTCCCCCGCTCCGCGTGGGAATGCAGCCCCAGACGCTCCGCGTCCCCGCGCGTGTGACGCGGAGCGTCAAAGGATGCGTGCCCACGCGGAGCGTGGGCATGATCAAAACAGGGATCGCGTTCATCCGCGTTGATCGTTCCCCCGCTCCGCGTGGGAATGCCGCCCCGGACGCTCCGCGTCCCCGCGCGATCACACCTGCGTTGCCGTCCTTAAATCACTGCCAACCAAACTTCCTCACGTAGAACCCTTTCACCGCCTGCGTCAGCCCGACATACGCCAGCAGAATCAGCGGCAGGATGACAAAGTACAGCGGCGGCAGCGCCTGCAGTTTGAAGTAGTGCGCCAGCGGCCCCATTGGCAGGAAGATCCCGACGGCCATGATCACCCCGGTCATCACCATCAACGGCATCGCCGCACGGCTTTGCAAGAACGGAATCTTCGGTGTGCGAATCATGTGCACGATCAACGTCTGAGTCAGCAGCCCCACCACAAACCAGCCCGACTGAAACAAAGTCTGGTGCTCTGGGGTGTTGGCACCGAACACGTGCCACATCACCGCAAAGGTCGTGATGTCGAAGATCGAGCTGATCGGCCCGAAGAACATCATGAAACGCCCCACGTCCGCAGGCTGCCAACGCTGTGGTTTTTTCAGCAGTTCCTCGTCGACGTTATCGAACGGAATGGCGATCTGCGAAATGTCGTACAGCAGGTTTTGCACCAGCAGGTGCATCGGCAGCATCGGCAGAAACGGAATGAACGCACTCGCCACCAGCACCGAGAACACGTTACCGAAGTTCGAACTGGCCGTCATCTTGATGTACTTAAGCATGTTGGCGAAGGTCCGACGCCCTTCCAGCACGCCCTCCTCCAGCACCATCAGACTTTTTTCCAGCAGGATGATGTCCGCCGCTTCCTTGGCGATGTCCACGGCGCTGTCCACGGAAATTCCAATGTCGGCGGTCCGCAGCGCAGGCGCGTCGTTGATTCCGTCACCCATGAACCCGACCACATGCCCGTTGGCCTTGAGCAGCCGAACGATGCGCTCTTTGTGGGACGGGGTCAGCTTGGCGAACACGTTGGTGGTTTCCACCGCCACCGCCAGTTCGGCATCACTCATGCGCTCGACATCGCCACCCAGCAGCAGGCCTTGGCGTTCCAGCCCTACTTCACGGCAGATCTTGGCGGTCACACGCTCGTTATCGCCGGTCAGCACTTTGACCGCGACGCCGTGCTCGGCAAGCGCCTTGAGTGCAGGCGCGGTGCTTTCTTTGGGCGGATCGAGGAACGCGACATACCCGATCAGCGTCAGGTCGCTTTCATCGGCCAGTCCATAAGCCTCCTGCCCTTGCTCCATGGAACGCGCGGCCACTGCCACCACACGCAGACCTTCGTCGTTGAATTCAGCCGTGACCTGCATGATCCGCTGCAGCAGTTCGGGGGTCAGCGCTTCGTCCACTTCGCCATGACGCACGCGCTTGCACACGCCCAGGACTTCTTCCAGCGCGCCTTTGCAGATCAGCAGATGCGCCTGCCCTTGCTCCTGCACCACCACGGACATGCGCCGTCGAGTGAAATCAAACGGCACTTCATCGACCTTGCTGAAGTGGGTGCCGACGCGCAGCTCACGGTGGATTTCCACGTGCTCAAGCACGGCCACATCCAGCAGATTCTTAAGGCCCGTCTGGTAGTAGCTGTTGAGATAAGCCATTTCCAGCACGTCGTCGGACTCATCGCCCCAGACATCGACATGTCGCGCGAGGAAAATCTTGTCCTGCGTCAGGGTGCCGGTCTTGTCGGTGCACAGCACGTCCATGGCGCCGAAGTTCTGGATCGCGTCCAGGCGTTTGACGATGACCTTCTTGCGCGACAGAAAGACCGCTCCCTTGGCCAAGGTCGAGGTGACGATCATCGGCAGCATTTCCGGGGTCAGCCCGACCGCGATGGAGAGCGCGAACAGCAACGCCTCCATCCAGTCGCCCTTGGTGAAACCGTTGATGAACAGCACCAGCGGCGCCATCACGAACATGAAGCGGATCAGCAACCAGCTGACTTTGTTGACCCCGGCCTGAAAGGACGTCGGCGCGCGGTCGGTGGCGCTGACCCGTTGAGCCAGTGCGCCAAAATAGGTGTGATTGCCCGTCGCCAGAATCACTCCGGTCGCCGCGCCGGACACCACGTTAGTGCCCATGAACAGGATGTTCTCCAGGTCCAGCGGGTTGCCGGTATCGCCCTCCTGCCGACGCGCGAATTTTTCCACCGGCATCGATTCACCGGTCATCGCCGCCTGGCTGACGAACAGATCCTTGGCACTGAGCACGCGGCAATCGGCGGGGATCATGTCACCCGCCGACAGTACGATCAGGTCGCCTGGCACCAATTGTTTGATGGGCAATTCGATACGCTGTTTGCCGCCGCCGTTGGCCTGCGGGTCATCCTGCGAAACCTCGGCACGGCGCATCACGGTCGCGGTGTTGCTGACCATGGCTTTCAGCGCATCGGCCGCCTGATTGGAGCGGGTCTCCTGCCAGAAACGCAGCAGCGTCGAGAGCACGACCATCGAGAAAATCACGGTGGCGGCTTTCATGTCCTCGGTCAGCCACGAGATGAAGGCGAGCAAGGTCAGCAGCAGGTTGAAGGGGTTCTTGTAGCAGTGCCACAGGTGCACCCACCACGGCAGCGGTTGTTCGTGCTCGACTTCGTTGAGGCCGTGCTGTCCGCGCAACGCCAGGGCTTCGGTTTCGGTCAGGCCCTCGCCATGACTGCCCAGACGCGTCAGCAGCTCGGGTACCTCGCTGATCGCCCCCTGGGTCAAGGTTTGCGCCAGCGTTGGCGGCACTTCGCGGCTGACAGTGGCGTCGGTCACGCTGTCGAGCATCGCCAGCCGGCGAAAGTGCCGGCCAAAATGACGGGTGCGCAGAAAGCCTGCGAAAAATTCTCTGAGGAGCGCGAGCTTCAGGGTGTACTTCATGGCTGTTTCCCCTGGACTGAAGGGCTGACGACTAAAAGGCCCAGGCAGGTACGGCCGACCGGGCGTGAAGCTCCGCAAGGAACGACACGCAAGGTGTGGCCCGCGACCTAGAGGCCGCGCGGGTGTAACGTCATAAAGGAACAGGGCGCTCCCTCTGCAACCGCCCGGCTTGCCGGTGGTGGCGATCTCAAGGATGCCACCACCGGCAAGCAGGACTGCTACGGGAGTAAAAGCACTGCCGTTTCTCGCGATTGA
>Ga0308163_10003979_pt1 | contig 12051 bp, 10 predicted proteins | sample PhyTR1_FD_201037 | JGI IMG/M metagenome (GOLD analysis project Ga0308163, IMG submission 201037) | Phyllosphere microbial communities from UC Gill Tract Community Farm, Albany, California, United States - DLSLT.R1 | ecosystem: Host-associated > Plants > Phyllosphere > Unclassified | place: USA... | reverse complement strand
AGTCAGGCGACCGAAGAGATCGTCGGCGTGGTGCGGCAGAACCAGGAGATGGCGCGTAACGCCGTGGCCCTGATGACCGATGGCAAGCTGCAGGCAGAACAAGGCCTGGCGCTGGCGGCGGAGGCGGGCACGGTGATCGTCGAGATTCAGGACGGCGCGCAGAAAGTGGTGGATGCGGTCGGGCAGTTTGCCAATCAACTCTCTAACTGATTCCCCCGCCAATACCTGTAGGAGCTGCCGAGTGCAACGAGGCTGCGATCTTTTGATGTGATTTCAAGGATCAACATCAAGATCAAAAGATCGCAGCGTGCCGCAGCTCCTACAGGTTTTCACCAGCAGCTGGCGCTACAATCTGTTCCTTTTTCCCGGAGCAGATCCCCATGAGCGCCTCCCACCGCCGCCCGGTGCCCCTGAACAAAGCCTACCGTCTGCTCAATCACGGGCCGACCGTGCTGGTCAGCGCCGCTTATGACGGCCAGCGCAACATCATGGCCGCCGCCTGGGCAATGCCACTGGATTTCGAACCGCCGAAAGTCGCCGTCGTCCTCGACAAGTCCACCTGGACCCGCCAGTTGCTCGAAGCGTCCGGCACTTTTGTGCTCAACGTGCCGTGCGTCAATCAGGCTGACATTGTGCAAACCGTCGGCAATACCTCGGGTCTGGAAATCCAGCAGAATCAGGGGCAGGACAAGTTTCAGGCTTACGGCCTGCAAACCTTTACCGGTGAAACCGTCGAAGCGCCGTTGCTTGAAGGCTGCGTGGCCTGGCTCGAATGCCGCTTGCTGCCCGAACCGCGCAATCACGAACAATATGACCTGTTCCTCGCCGAAGTCATCGCCGCTCAGGCCGATGAACGTGTGTTCCGCGACGGCCGCTGGCACTTCGACGGGCACGACGGCTTGCGTACGCTGCACCACGTGGCCGGCGGGCATTTCCTGACGATTGGCGATGCGGTGGACGGTAAAATCCTGTCGGTTTGATTAGCTAGCCTCTTGCGGCAGAGGAGCACAATTTATAAGGCACAAAAAAGGCTTACCTCGCGGTAAGCCTTTTGTTTTTTCCTGCGTAATCTCAATCCCCCAACGCTTCCCCTTCACGCCGCGGATCCGCGCCACCCTCCAACGACGCTTTACCCTGCGCATCCTTGACCCGCACGATCGCCTGCGTGCCGCTGGTCATGTCGATTTCATTCACAACATGTCCCTTGTCCTTCAACGCCTGAATCAGTGCCGGGCTGAACTGGCCCTGTTCCAGTTCGGTCGGGCCGTTGCGGCTGCCGAAGTTGGGCAGGCTGATGGCGCTTTGCGGGTCGAGGTTCCAGTCGAGCAGGCCGACGGTGGTCTTGGCCACGTATTCGATGATCTGCGAGCCGCCCGGCGAGCCGACGCTGGCGAGGAACTGGCCGCTGTTGCGATCAAAGATCAATGTTGGCGCCATCGACGAGCGAGGGCGTTTGCCGGGTTCGACGCGGTTGGCGACTTTCTGCCCGTTCTCTTCGGGGATGAACGAGAAGTCGGTCATCTGGTTGTTCAGCAAAAAGCCCTGCACCATCAGGTGCGAGCCGAATGCCGCTTCGATGGTGGTGGTCATCGATACCGCGCCACCGAGGTCATCCACCGCCACCACTTGCGAGGTGGAGATACGCAGCGGTGAGCGATCCGGCGCGTAGGCCACCTGTACGCCCGGCGGTGTGCCGGGTTTGGCGCTGCCCATGCTGCGTTCGCCGATCAGGCTGGCGCGGCTGGCCAGATAGCCCGGATCCACCAGGCCTTTGACCGGCACCGGGACGAAGTCGGTGTCGGCGATGTATTGCGCGCGATCGGCGTAGGCCAGGCGCTCGGCTTCGGCGATCAGGTGCACGGCTTGAGGATCGGGTTCGATACCGGCCGGTTTGTTGGTTTTCACGGGTTTGAGCGGCGTCAGCGACAGGCGTGGATCGCGGCTTTCCAGCGCTTGCAGGGTGCCGAGAATCTGCGCCACGGCGATCCCGCCCGACGACGGCGGCGGCATGCCGCAGACCTGCCAGCGTTTATAGTCGGTGCACAGCGGAGCGCGCTCTTTTGCCTTGTAGCCTTGCAAATCATTCAGCGACAAGCTGCCGGGGTTGGCGTGGCCCTGCACCTTGGCGACGATCTCTTCGGCGATCGGTCCTTTGTACAGCGCGTCCGGACCTTCGTGGGCGATGCGTTTGAGCACGGCGGCCAGCGCCGGATTCTGCAGGCGCGTGCCGACGGCTTTGACGCTGCCGTCGCGGTTGAGGAAGTAGGCCGCCATATCCGGCGATTTACCGATCACCGGGTCGGACTCCAAGAGTGAATGCAGGCGCGGCGAAATCGCGAAGCCCTGCTCGGCGAGTTTGATCGCCGGTTCGAACAGCGTGGCCCACGGCAGCCGACCGTGTTGCTTGTGCGCCATCTCCAGTGCACGCAATACGCCCGGCGTGCCCACCGAGCGCCCGCCGATCTGTGCCTGCGGGAACGGCATCGGTTTGCCGTCGGCCTGCAGGAACAGCTTCTCGGTGGCACCCGCCGGCGCGGTTTCGCGACCGTCGTAGGTACGCACCTGTTTGCCGTCCCACAACACGATCATCGCGCCGCCACCGATCCCGGAGGATTGCGGCTCGACCAGGGTCAGTACTGCTTGCATGGCAATCGCTGCATCAATCGCCGAACCACCCTTGCGCAACATCACGCGACCGGCCTCGGCGGCCAGCGGGTTGGCGGCTGCGGCCATGTGTTGACTGGCGTGGCGAGTCTGCAGATCGGTGCGGTAACCGGAAGCGGCTTCCGGTGCCAGCGGCAAGGTCGAGGAGGGCGGGGCGTTGCACGCGGTGAGGGTCAGGGCGCTGATGATCAGCGTCAGGGCAGGCAGGCGAAAGCGGCTCAGGGGCAGGGCTGGAAACACGTGGGGCTCTCCGTCCGTGGGGTGAAAGGTCTGACGGACTTTATCGACCGCTCGGTCGCGACGCAAACCGGTGGGCATTTTTGTCTTTCTTTTCCGGGCGGATATTCGCTAGGGTCAACGTCAAACTCATCGAACTGAAATACGCCCCTGTGGGAGCGAGCCTGCTCGCGAATACGGTGTATCAGCCAGCCTGAATATTGAATGAAAGACCGCTTCGCGAGCAGGCTCGCTCCCACAAGTACAAAACCAACATGAGGCCAGGAATGCACAGCGAGTTTCCCACCGAATCCAGTTACCGCGATCAACGCGAGCAGTTTCTGACCGCCGCCCAAGCTGCCGGAGCCACGCTCACCTCCTACGCCCATCCGCGCTGTGGCCCCTTCGGCGAACCCTTGAGCACCGACGTCGCTGTGCTCGGTGATCCGCAGGCCAAACGTCGTTTGGTGGCACTCAGCGGCACTCACGGAGTTGAGGGCTATTACGGTTCGGATTGCCAGATCGACTGGCTGAAGACTTTCGTGCCGGGCTCGCTGCCCAAGGATGTCGCGGTAGTGATGATTCACCTGATCAACCCCTGGGGCACCGCGTGGCTGCGCCGGGTCAACGAAGACAATATCGACCTCAACCGCAATCATCTGGATTTCACCGCCCCGTTGCCGGATAACCGCGCCTACGCCACGCTGCACGAGATCTACGCCTGCACCGATTTGCACGGCCCCGAGCGTAAGCGCACCGATGCCTTGCTCGAAGCGCAGATTGCCGAACACGGCTGGCCGGCGGTGATGTCGATTGTCGAGGGCGGTCAGCACAGTCATCCCGATGGCCTGTTCTATGGCGGCCGCGCACCGAGCTGGTCGAATCGCACGTTGCATCAGATCATTGACGCGCATCTGGCAGGCGCGCAAACCGTGATGTGTTTCGACCTGCACACCGGTGCTGGCGAGTACGGCCATCCGATGTTGCTGACCATCACCCAAGCGCCTTACCCGGCGCTGGCGCAAGCGCAATCGATCTACGGCCCATGGTTGTACACGCTGCACACCGGCGCCGACACTTTGAGCGAAACCGGTGTCGCGGCGACGGCGACCGGCTACACCTCGCAGGCGTTGCTCAATGCGTTGCCGGGCGTGCAACTGATGCCGTTCGTGATCGAATGCGGGACGTATCTGGGGCCGGAGGTGCATCGTTATTTGCGCGATGATCACTGGTTGCATCTGCATGGCGATCCGCTGGATGCGACGGGGCGGGCGATCAAGTTGAATCTGCTGGAGCAGTTTTATCCGGCCGATCCGGACTGGCGGGCGATGGTCGGGTTGCGTACGCGGCAGATCTGGGCGAGAGGGTTGATGGCCTTGTCGGCAGAGCAGCCTGAATAGGTCAGGTTTGGCAGTGTGGCTTTCTTCGGGGATGAAGTTGCTTATTGCTTGAAGCCGGGTAGTCCATTGGCAGCACGCCACTTTTTAATGGTTTCGGTCACGCCTTCTGCTGAATCGTCAGCGTCGTCCTCAGGGTAGAAAATCAAGTCGGATCCCTTCGGATGTCCACAAATTGAGTTGAAGTGAAATACAAGTCTGCCTTCTTCCTCCTCGCTCTCATCATTTCCCATGATGCGCTCAAGCAGGTCGAGGAATTCTTGTTCCGTGTAATCCGAGAAGCTGTTTTTAGTAGACATTTTTATTCCGTGTGAATCTCTATATGTCGCTTCGGAGTCATCACAGCGAGGTTATCCACATCATAAACCGCACCTCCATGCTGGATATGCTCGATGTGATGTAGTTCGTACTTGGCTTTCTGCCCGTAATGTTCTGACATAGGAGCAAATGGTGCTCTGCTATCCATTAGTTTGCTTTGGTTGGTTCGTTTGAATTGCCCGAACAGTTCAGAATCATTCGCTACCTCCTCCCAGAACGCCTCCCTGAATTTGTCGAAACTCGAAAACTCCCGCCCCCTGAGCCTATCCGCAATCCGTGTCGGAATCGGCGCACCGATCCCCGTTCCCGCTCCAGCAAGCCATATCCCCGAAACATCCTCACCAACCCCCGTCACCGTCCCCGGCATCAGTCTGGCCGGCCTCGCGAACACTACATACAGCGACTTCAGCCCAGTGTCCGCCGGGAACACCAGAATTCAATCCTCGGCGGTAATGTCCTCGCCGGGCAGGCCTTCTATCTGGCTGTCGATGTTCTCCGCGATCGGGTGAACAAGGATCGTGTTCAGTTGCTCGCCGTGTTCCGGATAAACCAGCGGTGGCATTGAACCGAGTGGCCCGCGTTGCGGCGTCCACAAAATCGTAATGCCGTTGAGCCTGGCCTCCATGGCTGTCTTGTCGCTGTTCCACTCGACGTTGACGGTACGGACCGAGTCATCGCCCGAAGCGCCGGCGTGGATGCCGTAAACCTGCATGATCCCTTCGGCATCGCGCCGAAACTGGAAGCGCACGCGAGTGCTGGCGCGGCTCATGCTGCGCAGCTGTTCGTCGGTGTGCAATGTGCCGTCGCCCATTCGGGTTGGCAGCATCCCGAGGACGAATACACTGGCCGGCCCACCAGCGCCACGAATGGCCCAGTTGAGGCGTTGTTGCAGAATCCCGCCGCCGGCCATGCGTCCCAATGCCAGGTCAGCGCCGAGTGCGCTCGCTACCGCAGTGCTGGCTGACGGAAAGAGCATGGCCCCCGCGACCATGATCTTGCCGAAATTGGCGGCGGGTTCTGTTGCAGTGCCTGCGTCCGTTCGACACCAGTTATCCGGCGTGCAGGACTTGGCGAACACCTGATCTGCGCGGGGCTTGGGTGTTGGCCATTCATCCTTTTCGATGTACACCGGCTCCGGTGCTTCAGGCGCAGGCCACCAACCCCACGAAGCGTCACCGTAGTGGCGTTCTTCGAACCAGTCGTCATCGACGAGGGATTTGAATCGAGCCATGCCAACTCCCTGTATGGCTTTGAAACGAGCCAGGGGAGCTTGTCGGTCAACGGGGAATTCGGGCAAACCGATGGGGTGGGTTTCAGGTGCGAGGTTTTACGAAAAATCCAGTTCGTACACCGCGCGCACCTTTTTCCTGCAGTGCTTTCCCGGTTTGTTGACGTGCCATTAATCTTGGTCAAGGCCAATCAGGAATTAAGGGGCAACTGGATGGAGAGGGGCTGCTTTGCAGCCATCGGGGATGAATCCCCTCGCCACGGGAGGGTGGTTTTCTCGAGGCATAAAAAAACGGCTTACCTTTCGGTAAGCCGTTTTTAGTACTTGGTGGCTACACAGGGACTTGAACCCCGGACCCCAGCATTATGAATGCTATGCTCTAACCAACTGAGCTATGTAGCCAAGTGGCGCGCATTATTCCCCTGAAATGGAAAAGCGTCAAGCGTAAATTTAAAAATTTTTTCTACGCTTTCAACCGTTTATCAAAATTACTGGCTCAGCAGGGGCGAAGGACAACGTTCGAACCAGCGGCTGGCCTGTTCATAGGCGTGCGCCAGTTGCAGAACCGCGAAGTCGGCCTGGTGCTTGCCGATGATCTGCAGCCCCATCGGCAACCCTTGTGCATTGAAGCCGGCCTGGACACTGGCCACCGGGCAACCCGACAGCGTGCCGGGGATGACTACCTCCATCCAGCGGTGATACGTGTCCATGCTCACGCCCTCGATAGACGTCGGCCAAGGCTGGGTTTTATCGAACGGGAAGACCTGTGCACTGGGCAGCAGCAGGTAATCGTAGCGTTCGAACAACCGGGAAATCGCCCGATACCAATCGCTGCGCACCACCGACGCGGCGAACACTTCGCTCGCCGAAAGCTTCAGACCGTTTTCCACTTCCCAGCAGGCTTCCGGTTTCAGCAGCTCGCGTTTCTGTGGATCAGCATAAGTTGCGCCCAGCGCCCCCGCGACCATCCAGTGCCGCAATGTCCGCCAACTGCTCCACAACCGCTCAGGCGCGAACCCCGGCTGAACGGATTCAACGTGGCAGCCAAGGCTTTCAAAGTCGGCAAAGGTCTTCTCGCACAGCGACAGAACGCCGTTTTCCATCGGCAGATAACCGTTGAAGTCTCCCAGCCAGCCCAATCGCGTGCCCTTGAAATCACGCTCCAGCGGCGCGGCAAAGACCTCACCGGACTCTGCAATGGACAGCGGCGCCCGCGCATCGCCCCCGGCCTGCACCGACAGCAGCAACGCCGCGTCGCGCACGCTGCGGGCCATCGGTCCTTCATAGCCAAGTTGATCGAAAAACAGATCGGCACTGTCATCAAACGGCACGCGGCCCTGAGACGGGCGGAAACCAAAGATATTGTTGAACGCCGCCGGGTTGCGCAGCGAACCCATCATGTCGCTGCCATCGGCCACCGGCACCAGATGCATCGCCAGCGCCGCCGCTGCGCCGCCACTGCTGCCACCGGCGGTTTTGCTCGGGTCAAAGGCGCAACCAGTGGCGCCAAACAGCGGGTTGTAGCTCTGCGAGCCGAGGCCGAATTCCGGGGTGTTGGTCTTGCCAATGATGATCGCGCCAGCGGCTTTGATCCGCTCGACCATGATGCCGTCGCGCTCGGGGATAAAGTCCTTGAACAACGGTGAGCCGAGCGTGGTGCGGATGCCTTGGGTCAGCGACAGATCCTTGATCGCGTGGGGCAGGCCGTGCATCCAGCCACGGTATTCACCGCGCGCCAGTTCGGCGTCGCGCGCATCGGCCTGGGCCAGCAGCACATCGGGCGCCTGCAGGCTGATCAGCGCGTTGACCTGCGGGTTGAAGCGTTCGATATGGGCAAGATAAGTCTGCATCACTTCGCGGCAGGACACCTGGCGCAGGCGGATGCGTTCGGCGAGCTCATGGGCCTGCAGCAGGACCAGTTCGCTGATGTTATTGGAATTCATGACAACGGCGCCTTTCAGACGGCTGAAGAAACGCCCCGGCATCATGCCGAGGCGGCAGGAGTCAACGCATCAGGTTGGTCCAGAGACGGTCAGCGAGGCGAATCGCGCCTTCGCCGCAGGTCTTGCTGAACACCACGTGAGTACCCTTGGGAATGTGCAATTCCGGCGCGTCCTTGAGCGCCGCATCGAGGAACGGTTCGACGCCTTTGATCGGGCTCTGGTGCTTGAGGAAGTTCTGGGTCATCGCCGCGTTTTCCGGCTGGCTGAGGAAGGCGATGAACGCCTTGGCATTCGCCGGGTTCTTGCTGCCGGTGGGGATGACCATGTTGTCGACCCAGGCCAGTACGCCTTCTTTCGGGTACAGGTATTTCAGGCTCGGTTTCATCTCGCGGGCGCGCATCGATGAGCCGCCCCAGAACATCGACATGTCGATTTCACCCGAGGCGAGATTTTCGCGGATCGAGCCAGCCTTGGAGCTGTAAGTCTTTACGAACGGCTTCTGCGCCTTGAGCAGCGTCAGCACTTGTTGCATCTGTTTCGGGTCTTCACTGCACAGCGGAACATTCAGATAGAGGCTGGCCATGTCGACCATCTCGCTGGTCGAGTCGAACATGTTGATCCGTCCCTGCAACTCGGCTGGCGGCTCGTACAACACCTTGTAGCTGTCAGTCGGGCCTTTATAGCGCGCGGTGTCGAGGACCACGCTGGTGGTGCCCCAGATGAATGGCACCGAGTACGCGCCCTCCGGGTCCCAACTCGGTTTTTTCAGGTTATCCACAACGCTGGCGTAGTACGGCTCCTTGACCGGATCGAAGCGCTCCAACAGGTTTTCCTTGATCAGGATCGGGATGAACTGGTGCGAAGGAATCGCCACGTCGTAACCGGCGCCGCCCTGTTTCAGTTTGGCCAGCAGGGTCTCGTTGGAGTCGTAGGAATCGACGGTGACTTCGATGCCGGTCTGCTTCTGGAACTTGGCGAGAATCTCCGGCGAGAAGTATCCGCTCCAGCTCACCACATTGAGTTTTTCCGCGGCCTGAACGCTGCCGGTCATCGCCAGCGGCACAGTCAGGAACAACGCAGTGCCGACGCTTTTTATCCACTTGCTCATGCTATTTCCCCACAGTTCTTGGAAGGTTCAGGCGTTCTTTTTGCCCAACAGGTAAGAGAGACTCACAAACAGCACCGAGACGCCGAGGATCAGGGTCGACACGGCGTTGACGTCGGGTGTCACGCCCATGCGCAACAGGCCGAAGATGAAGATCGGCAGCGTTGTCGTACCGGCCTGGGCGACCATCATCGAGATCACGAAGTTATCCAGCGAGACGATGAAGGCCAGCATCAGCCCGGAGAAAATTCCCGGCATCAGCAGCGGCAAGGTCACCTTGCGGAAGGTCCGCCACGGGCCGGCATACAGGTCGGCCGAGGCTTGTTCCAGCGACAGGTCCATGTCGTTGAGGCGAGCGCGGATCGGCAGGTAGGCGAACGGAATGCAGAACACCGTATGGGCGATGATCAGGTTTCCGTAGCCCAGCGACAGGCCGATGGTGGAGAACAGCGCCAGCGTCGCCACACCGACGACAATTTCCGGCAGCACCAGCGGCAACATGATTGCGCCCATCGACAATTGCAGGCCTTTGAACTTGGCGCCGCGAGAGGTGCCGAGGGCGGCGAGGGTGGCAATCGCCGTGGCGACCATGCTCGCGCAGACCGCGATCAACAGGCTGTTGCCAGCGGCCTGACGCAAGGCTTGATTGGCGAACGCGGCGCGATACCAGTCGAGGCTGAAGCCGGTCCACACCGTCGCCGACTGGTTAGCGTTGAACGAGAACACCACCAGCACCACGATCGGCGCGTACAGGTACAGATAGAACAGGAAGCTGAAGCCGCCGAAACCGGGGAAGTTCTGCACGCCCAGCCCTTTGCGTTTGAATAGCGCGAGCATCACGCACCTCCTTTGGCGATGCGCTGGCGCTCGGCGCGCAGGGCATACACGATCAAGACCAGCATCACGGCGGCCATCAGCACCAGCGACAGCGCGGCGCCGAACGGCCAGTTACGTGCATCGCTGAACTGCCGGAAAATCAGGTTGCCGAGCATCATCCGCGTGCCGCCACCGAGCAGTTCCGGGGCGATCATCGCACCCAGGCACGGCACGAACGTGAGGATGGCGCCGGCGAGAATTCCCGGTTTGGCGATCGGCAACACCACTTTGCGCAAGGTGCGCACGCGGCCGGCGTACAGATCCTGAGCCGCTTCGAGCAAGCGAATATCCATCTTTTCCAGCGTCGCGTAGATCGGCAGCACCACGAACGGCGCGTAGGTATAAACCAGCCCCAGCAGCACTGCGCCGTCGGTGTACAACAGCTGCAACGGCTCATGGATGACGCCCATGCCCATCAGACTGTTGTTGATCACCCCGGTGTTGCGCAGCAGCAGAATCCACGCGTAGGTGCGGATCAGCAGGTTGGCCCAGAACGGCACGGTGATCAGGAAGATCAGCAGGCCACGCCGATGCGCCGGTTGCATCGCCAGCCACACCGCGACCGGGAAGCCGATCAACAGCGTGATGAGCGTGGTCAGCCCGGCAATGCCGACCGAACGCAGGGCGATGATCAGGTAGGAATCGGCGAACGCCAGGCTGTCGTCCATCTGCCGTTCGAACAGCAACGAGGTATAAGCATCGGTGCTGAAGACTTTGTTGACCCCGCCGTAGGGGTTGGCTTCCATCAGCGAATAGCCGATGACGATCAGGATCGGCACGATCAGAAACAGGCCGATGGCGACCAGCGCCGGGCTGACTCCGAGGAAGCTCTGGAAGGCCTTGCGGCGTTCCAGCGTGTTGGTAATCGGTAAGGCGTGCATGGCAACTCCTCGGACTCAATCGTGCAGGACGCTGGCGCTTCCCCGGTCGAACAGCAGACCGGCCTGAGAACCGACGGCAAAGCGCAGGCTCTGGTCGACGCAGTTGGGCGTGCGCACGGTGAGGTGCGAGCCGTCGCCGAGGCTGACCTGATATTGCAGGTCGGTGCCGAGGTAGATCTGCGCATCGATCCGGCACGGTAGCGCGGCCTCGGTCGCGGCGGGCACCAGATGCAGGCGCTCGGGGCGCACCGACAAGCTCACGCTGGCGCCGACCGCCACGTCGCTGCACGCTTGCGCCGGCAGCGGGTGCCCGGCCGGCCCGGCGAACCAGGCCATGCCGTCCTCGATCTTCGTCACCGTACCCTGGATGAAATTGGTTTCGCCGATGAAGTCGGCGACGAAGCGATTGCGCGGGCGTTCGTAAATATCTTCCGGGCGGCCGACCTGCTGCACTTCGCCCTCGGACAACACGGCGATGCGGTCGGACATGGTCAGCGCTTCTTCCTGGTCGTGGGTGACGAAGATGAAGGTGATGCCGGTCTTGGCCTGAATCGATTTCAACTCTTCGCGCATGGCCTGGCGCAGCTTCAGATCGAGCGCGGAAAGGGGTTCGTCGAGCAGCAATACTTTCGGGTGCGGAGCCAGGGCGCGGGCGAGGGCGACGCGCTGTTGCTGGCCGCCGGACAGTTGCGCCGGCTTGCGATTGGCGAAGCGCTCCATCTGCACCAGCGCGAGCATCTCGCGTACGCGCTCGGTGATTTGCGCCTTGTTCAGCACCTTGCCCATCGGCTGCGATTCGAGGCCGAAGGCCAGGTTCTCGGCGATGGTCATGTGCGGGAACAGCGCGTAATGCTGGAACACCGTGTTGACCGGGCGCTGGAACGGCGGTCGGTCGGCGATGTTTTCGCCGTACAGCAGGATCTCGCCTTCGGTAGGAAACTCGAAGCCGGCGATCATCCGCAGCAGGGTGGTCTTGCCGCAGCCGGAAGGGCCGAGCAGGGTAAAGAATTCGTTGTCGCGGATGTCCAGGTCGATGTTTTTCAACGCCACCGGACCGGTGTCCGGATCACCGTAAACCTTGCGCACCGAGCGGATCGACACCGCCAGCGTTTGCAGCGAATGCAGGGCATTCATGCGTTACCTCCGATTCCCCCATCGCCTGCGATTGCGCTGCGAATCAGCGAAGTCGTCGGGCCATGGATATTATTTTTCTGGGCAGGATCGAGATTGCGTACGGGGTGAAACCAGCTGTTTTATTGTTCTGCTGTGGCTCGATTATCAGCCAGTGCTTGCGTGAGGCGACACTTCAATTTAAACATGGCAGCTGTTAGTTAATTTAACAGCCAAAGGTGCCAGGAATCATGCCCGACCACCGTTTGCCGCCGCTCAACGCGGTGCGTGCATTTGATGCCGCCGCGCGCCT
>Ga0308163_10003976_pt1 | contig 12053 bp, 7 predicted proteins | sample PhyTR1_FD_201037 | JGI IMG/M metagenome (GOLD analysis project Ga0308163, IMG submission 201037) | Phyllosphere microbial communities from UC Gill Tract Community Farm, Albany, California, United States - DLSLT.R1 | ecosystem: Host-associated > Plants > Phyllosphere > Unclassified | place: USA... | reverse complement strand
CGCGCCGCCAGGCACAGGTTGACGAGCGCCATGCCGACGAGCGCGCGCCGGCCGGCCGAGAGCGGATCGGGCGTGTAGGCGCCGGTGTCGTGGTTCTGCTCGTACACCAGCTCCCACTCGGCGTGCAGGGCGGTGGCGAGTTGCGCCCGCATGGCCTCCCGCACCGCATGCACGCGCTGCGGGTCGACGACGTCGAGCTGCTCGGACAGATAGGTCTCCGAAGGCAGCGTCAGCACCAGTTCCTTGAATGCCGCGTCGAGCCGGTCGTCGCGCAGCACGCCGCGCATGGCGTCGACATAGCTGGCGTCGAGCACCGCCTCGTCGGGGCCGGCGCCGGCGATGGCGTGGATGGCGCTGCGCAAGGCCAGGCGCTGGCCGGCTTCCCAGCGGTTGAAGGGATCGGTGTCGTGGGCCAGCAGGGCCAGCAGCTGGGCGTCGGTGTAGGGGAAGTCGAGGATCACCGGCGCGCTGAAGCCGCGCAGGATCGACGGCACCGGCTCGGTCCCGACGCCCACGAAGGTGAAGGACTCCGCCTGCTGCGTCAGCACCAGCGTGCGGCTGCCGGGCCGATGCCCGCCGTCGTCGGCCTCGCCCTGCAGGCGCAGCGCGATCTCCCGGCCGTCGGCGTCGAGCAGGCCGAGGCTGACCGGAACGACGACCGGCAGCTTGGTCGGCTGGCCCGGGGTGGGCGGGCAGCGCTGCTCGAAGTGCAGCGTGTAGGTGCCGGCCGCGGCATCGTGCGTGGCGCTGGCGGTCAGGCGCGGCGTGCCGGCCTGGGCGTACCAGCGCTTGAACTGGGGCAGCAGCCGGGCCAGTTCGGAGTCGGGATTGGCATCGGCGATGGCCTGGGCGAAGTCGTCGCAGGTCACGGCCTGGCCGTCGTGGCGCTCGAAGTACAGCGTGATGCCGCGCTCGAAGCCGGCGCGGCCGACCAGCGTCTGCATCATGCGCACGACCTCGGCACCCTTCTCGTAGATCGTGACGGTGTAGAAGTTGCTGATCTCGATGTAGCTGTCGGGCCGCACCGGATGCGCCATCGGACCGGCGTCCTCCGGGAACTGCGCGGTGCGCAGCACCCGCACGTCCTCGATGCGCTTGACCGCGCGGGCCGAGGCGTCGGCGCACAGGTCCATGCTGAACTCCTGGTCGCGGAAGACGGTGAGGCCTTCCTTGAGCGAGAGCTGGAACCAGTCGCGGCAGGTCACGCGGTCGCCCGACCAGTTGTGGAAGTACTCGTGGCCGACCACGCTCTCGATGTTCGCGAAGTCGGCATCGGTCGCCGTGTTCTGGCTCGCCAGGACGTACTTCGTGTTGAAGATGTTCAGGCCCTTGTTCTCCATCGCGCCCATGTTGAAGTCGCTGGTGGCGACGATCATGAAGCGGTCGAGGTCGAGCGGGAGTCCGAAGCGCGCCTCGTCCCAGAGGATCGAGTGGATGAGCGAATTCATCGCGTGCTCGGTCTTGTCCAGGTCGCCGGCGCGCACGTAGATCTGCAGCAGGTGGTCACGGCCGGCGCGCGTGGTGATGCGCTGCTCGCGCGCCACCAGCTTGCCCGCGACCAGCGCGAACAGGTAGCTGGGCTTGCGGAACGGATCGACCCAGCGCGCGAAATGGCGACCATCGGGCAGTTCGCCGCTGTCGACCAGGTTGCCGTTGGACAGCAGCACCGGGTAGGCGTGGCGGTCGGCGCGCAGCGTGACGGTGTAGTTCGCCATCACGTCCGGGCGGTCGAGGAAATAGGTGATGCGCCGGAAGCCTTCCGCCTCGCATTGCGTGAAGAAGGTGTCCTCGCTCACGAACAGGCCCATGAGCTTGGTGTTCTTGGCCGGGCAGCAGGTGGTGAAGATCTCCAGCTCGAAGCTCTCGGGCAGGTTGTCTATCACCAGCTGGTCGGCCTCGATGCGGAACGAGGCGCCCTGGCCGTCGACGAGGACGCGCGCCAGGTTCAGTTCGTCGCCATCCAGGCGCAGCGCGCACACGGGCGCATCGGGATTGCGGCGCAGACGCATGCGGTTGAGCACGCGCGTCTTGGCGGGGTCGAGGTCGAAGGTGAGCTCGACGGTGTCGATCCACCATGCGGGCGCGACGTAGTCCTCGCGCAGGATCGCCATCGGATCGACGGGGGCCTGTCCATCACGCAGTTGCAGCATCGAATGTCTCCAGAAAATCCGAAAGGACGAGCTCGTCGTAGGTGCGCACGGCCGCGACGACGTGCGGCCCCGCGAGCTCGTCGGGGGTGTGGGTGGTGCAGACGGCGACGGCACGCATGCCGGCGCGCCGTGCCGCCTCGATGCCGAAGGGGGCGTCCTCGAACACCACGCAATGCGCGGGCGCGACGCCGATGCGGCGGGCGGCCTCGAGGAAGATGTCGGGTCGCGGCTTGCCGGGCAGGCCTTCGTCGCCGCCGACGATGGCCAGCGGCGGCGGGTCCATGTCCAGCCGCGACATCACGAAGGCGATGTTGTGGCGGTCGCCCGCCGTGCCGATCGCGATCCGCACGCCGCGCGCGGCCGCGCCGGCGGCGAAGGCCCGGAAGCCCGGGACCTCGGCGAAGGCGGCGCCGAAGAGTTCGCGATAGATCGATTCCTTCTCGTGCGTGATGGCCGCGCTCTCCTCGGCGCTCACGACGCGCTCCATCAGTTCGCAGGCGCATTCGTAGGCATTGCGCCCGGTGGTGCGGCGCATCAGGTCGTCCACGTCCAGCGCCAGGCCGCGCCGGCGCGCGAACTCGCCCCAGGCCCTGGCATGCCAGGGCATGGAGTCGACCATGGTCCCGTCCATGTCGAAGATGATGGCTTCGACGCGGGGCGCGGAGACGGTGGGGCCGGCCATCAGACGCCCTGCTTCAGCGAGGCCTCGATGAAGGCGTCGAGATCGCCGTCGAGCACCTTCTGCGTGGCCGAGATCTCGACATTGGTGCGCAGGTCCTTGATGCGGCTGTTGTCCAGCACGTAGCTGCGGATCTGGTGGCCCCAGCCGACGTCGGTCTTGCTGTCCTCGAGCTTCTGCTGCTCTTCCTGGCGCTTGCGCATCTCGTGGTCGTAGAGCCGCGAGCGCAGGCGCTTCCAGGCGACATCGCGGTTGCTGTGCTGGCTGCGGCCGTCCTGGCACTGCACGACGATGCCGGTCGGGATGTGCGTCAGGCGCACGGCCGAGTCGGTCTTGTTGATGTGCTGGCCGCCGGCGCCGGAGGCGCGGAAGGTGTCGGTGCGCACGTCCGAGGGATTGATCTCGATCTCGATCGAGTCGTCGATCTCCGGGTAGACGAAGATGCTGGCGAAGCTGGTGTGGCGCCCGCCCGAGGAGTCGAACGGCGACTTGCGCACCAGGCGGTGGACGCCGGTCTCGGTGCGCAGCAGGCCGAACGCATAGTCGCCCTCGACCTTGATGGTGGCGCCCTTGATGCCGGCGGTGTCGCCGGGGGTCTCGTCCTCGATCTGCGTCTTGAAGCCCTTGCGCTCGGCGTATTTCAGATACTGGCGCAACAGCATGCTGGCCCAGTCGCAGGCCTCGGTGCCGCCGGCGCCGGCCTGGATGTCGACGAAGGCGTTGAGCGGATCGGCCGGGTTGTTGAACATCCGGCGGAATTCGAGCTGCTTGATGTCGGCCTCGAGGAGGGCGGCGTCATCGGCGATGGAGCGCAGGCCGTCCATGTCGCCATCGGCCTTGGACATCTCGAAGAGTTCCGTGTTGTCCGACAGGCCGCTGGTGAGCCGGTCGAGCGTGACGACGACGTCGTCGAGGGACTTCTTCTCGCGCCCGAGTTCCTGGGCGTTCTTGGGGTCGTTCCAGACGGTGGGGTCCTCGAGCGAGGCGTTGACCGTCCTCAGGCGTTCGGATTTGGCATCGTAGTCAAAGATACCTCCGGAGATCGACCGTCCTGACGCTCAGGTCCGCGAGGGTTGCGCCGATTTGGTTGATTTGTTCTGCGTCCATGGAGTGTCCTGAAAGTGTGCGGGTGAACCCGACATTTTCTCATGCCCGCGCATCCGGCGTGACGTGGTGCGGTATCGGCGCCGGCGGCGACTCGGCCAGGGGCCGCGTCGGCAGCGCCACGGTGAAGCACGAGCCCTGGCCCGGCTGGCTCTCCACGCCGATGTCGCCGCCGTGGGCGCGCACGATCTCGCGCGTGATGTAGAGCCCCAGGCCGAGGCCGGCGGCGTGCTTGCGGCTGTCGTCGGTGCGCTCGAACTGCTCGAAGATGCGCGCCTGGTCCTGCGGCGCGATGCCGATGCCGCGATCGCGCACGGTCATGCGGGCGCGATCCGCGCCCAGGCCCGTCACCTCGATCGCCACGGGCCGGCCGCCCCCATAACGCAGGGCGTTGGTCAGGAGATTGGTGAGCACCTGCTCGATGCGGAACTCGTCCCAGACGCCGGGCACCTCGGCGGGCGCGTGCAGGTCGAGCGTCGAGCCGACCGCCTCGCCCTGGTTGGCCAGGCTCTCGACCACGCGGCGCGCCATCGCGGCCAGGTCGAAGGGCTTGGGCCGGATCGACAGCGCGCCCTGGCGCAGCCGCGTGACGTCGAGCATGTCGTCGATCAGGCGCACCATGTTCTGGATCTGGCGCTGGTCGCGCTCGATCATGGCCGGCAGGTTCTCGGGCGCGAAGGGCGCGAGGTTGCCGCGCGCGAGGTGCATCTTGCGCACCTGCGTCTCCAGGTAGAGCGTGTTGAGCGGGGTGCGCAGCTCGTGCGAGACCATCGACATGAAGTCGTCGCGCATGCGCACGGCGCGCTGGAGTTCGGCTTGGGTCGCCTGCAGCTGCTGCACCAGCGCGTCCTGCTCGCGGTGGGAGGCGGCCAGCGCCTCCATCTCGTGGCGCAGCGCCTTGCGGTGGCGGTGCAGGTCGACGAAGACGCTGACCTTGCTGCGCACCACCTGCGCATCGAGCGGCTTCTGCAGGAAGTCCACCGCGCCGCTCTCGTAGCCGCGGAACGCATAGTTGAGCTCGCGCCCGGCGGCGCTGACGAAGATGATCGGGATGTGGCGCGTGCGCTCGGTGCTGCGCATCATCTCGGCCAGCTCGAAGCCGTTCATGACGGGCATCTGCACGTCGAGGATGGCGATCGCGAACTCGTGGTCGAGCATCAGCGCCAGCGCGTCGTCGGCGGAGGTGGCCTGGAAGACGCGGCGTTCCGGGCCGCGCACGAGCGCTTCGAGCGCGAGCAGGTTGTCGGGCAGGTCGTCGACGATCAGCAGTTTGCTCTCGACATCAATCGGCATGAAATGGGTCCAGTTGCACGAGCAGATCGCGCAGGCCGCGAAGCGGCAGCACGGCATCCGGCGCGTGGCGGCCGAGGGCCGCACGGGGCATGGTATCGACCTCGGCATCCGCGGGGTCTTGCACGGCGGTGAAGCCGCCGGCCTGGTGGATGCGCAGCAGGCCTTCGGCGCCATCCTGGTTGGCGCCGGTCAGCAGGAAGCCCGCGAGCGCGCCGCCATAGGCATCGGCAGCGGATTCCATCAGCACGTCGATCGACGGGCGCGACCACAGCACCGGCGGCTCGCAGCTCAGCGAGAAGAAACGTTCGCGCTCGATCGACAGGTGATAGCTCGACGGCGCGAAATACACCGTGGCGGGCTCGACCGGCGCCTTGTCGGCGGCCTCGAGCACCCGCACGTCCAGGCGCTGGGCGAACACCCGCGCCAGCAGGCTCTCGCGATGCTCGGGCAGGTGCACCACCACCACCACCGGCAGCCGCCACGAGGCCGGCAGGCCGCCCAGCAGCGTCAGCAAGGCCTCGACGCCGCCGGCCGAGGCGCCGATGACCACCGCTTCGACGCGCCGGCGCGCCAGTGCGGCGCGCGGCGGCAGCCTGGGGACCACCGCGTCGGTCATGACGCCTTGCGGTAGATGCGCTCGGCCCGCGCGAGCGGGTCGAAGCGGGCGGCATAGCCGGAGAAGTCGATGCTCTCCTTGGAACCCAGGCCGAGGAAGCCGCGGTGGCACAGCGATTCGTGGAACAGCCCCAGCGCCCGGTCCTGCAGCGTGCGGTTGAAATAGATCAGCACGTTGCGGCACGACACCAGCTGCGTCTCGGCGAACACGCTGTCGGTGGCCAGGCTGTGGTCGGCGAAGATCACGTCGGCGCACAGCGAGGGGTCGAAGCGGGCCGCGTCGTAGGCGGCGGTGTAGTAGTCGGAGAACGCCCGCCGTCCGCCCGACTGCTGGTAGTTGGTGGTGTAGCCGCGCACCGCCTCCAGCGGGAAGATGCCCTGGCGCGCCTTCTCCAGCGAGACCGGATTGATGTCGGTGGCGTAGATCTGCGCGCGCTGCAGCAGGCCTTCCTCGCGCAGCATGATGGCCATGGAGTAGGCCTCCTCGCCGGTGCTGCAGCCGGCGATCCAGATCTTGATCGACGGATAGGTCTCCAGCACCGGCAGCACCTGCCGGCGCAGCGCCAGGAAGTAGGCCGGATCGCGGAACATCTCGCTGACCGGGATGGTCAGGAACTGCAGCAGCTGCGCGAACACCGCCGGGTCGCGCAGCACGCGGTCCTGCAGCTCGGAGATGCTGGCGAGGCCGAACTGGGTCAGCGCGTGCGCCACGCGCCGCTTCTGGGAGGCGCCGGTGTAGTCGCGGAAGTCGTAGCTGTAGCGCAGGTAGATCGCCTCCATCAGCAGCCGCAGCTCGATCTCGCCGGCCGACGGGGGGGTCGCGGGTCGCGTCACAGGCGCTCCAGGCGCGGCATCCAGACGCGCATCAGCGAGAACAGGCGGTCGAGATCGACCGGCTTGGCGAGGTAGTCGCTGGCGCCGGCGGCCAGGCACTGCTCCTGGTCGTCCTTCATCGCCTTGGCGGTGATCGTGATCACCGGCAGCTTGGCGAAGCGCGGGTCCTGGCGCAGGCGGCGCGTGGCCTCCAGGCCGTCCATCTCCGGCATCATGACGTCCATCAGCACCAGGTCGATGTCGGCCACGCGGTCGAGTTTCTCCAGCGCCTCGCGGCCGTTGCGGCCGATCTCCACGATGGCGCCGCGCTGCTCCAGGGCGCTGGTGAGCGCGAAGATGTTGCGCACGTCGTCGTCCACCAGCAGCACGCGCCGGCCCTCGAAGACGCGATCGCGCCCGCGCGCGGTGCGCAGCATGGTGCGCCGCTCGCTGGTCATGTCGGCCTCCACCTTGTGCAGGAACAGCGTCACCTCGTCGAGCAGGCGCTCCGGCGAGCGCGCGCCCTTGATGATGATGGAGCGCGAATAGCGCATCAGCTCGGCCTCCTCGTCGCGCGTGAGGTTGCGCCCGGTGTAGACGATCACCGGCGGGAAGGAACAGATGTCCTCGCTCGACATGCGCTTGAGCAGGTCGCTGCCCTGCATGTCGGGCAGGCGCAGGTCCGTGATCATGACGTCGAAGACGCGCTCGTGCAGCAGCGCCATGGCTTCCTCGCCCGATTCGACGGCCGTGATGGCGACGTCGTCGTCGCCGATCAGCCGCGTCACGGCCTCGCGCTGGAGGGCGTCGTCCTCGACCAGCAGGACCGACTTGAGCTTCTGCGTCAGCTTCTCCTCGAACTTGTCGAACACCTGGCGCAGCTGCTCGCGCGAGGCCGGCTTCATGGCGTAGCCGATCGCGCCCATGTGCAGCGCGGTCTCGACGTGGTCGGTGCCGGAGATCACGTGGACCGGGATGTGGCGCGTGCGCGGCTCGTCCTTCAGGCGCTGCAGCACGCTCAGGCCGGGCGCGTCGGGCAGGCGCATGTCGAGCAGGACGGCATCGGGCAGGAACTGCACGGCCAGGTCGAAGCCGTCGTGCGCGCCGTGCGCCACCAGGCAGCGGTAGCCGAGCTCGTGCGCGAGGTCGTAGAGGATGTGGGCGAACTGCGGCTCGTCCTCGATCACCAGCACGCGCCGGCCGTCGGTGCGCGTCGACAGCCGGTCGTCGGCGAAGGGCAGGGCGGGGGCCGCCGTCCCCCGCGCCGGGGCCGCGTCGCCGGCATCCGCGGGCGGCGGCATCGCGGACGCGCTCGCCGGGGCGGCGCGCGGCGGGAGCGAGGGCGCCGGGCGCGCCAGGGCGCCGGCGTTCGCGACGCCATAGGCCACCGGCATCGCGACCGGGGCGGCGCCGCCCGCCGCCGGTGCCGCAGCCGCCGCCTGCGGCGCGGCGGCCGGCAGGCTCAGCGTGAAGGTGCTGCCCGCGCCGGGCGCGCTGCGCACGCCGAGCGTGCCGCCGAGCAGCCGCGTGAGGTCGCGCGAGATCGACAGGCCCAGGCCGGTGCCGCCATAGCGCCGGCTGGTCGTGCCATCGGCCTGGCGGAAGGCCTCGAAGATGATCTCCTGCTGGTCGGGCGCGATGCCGATGCCCGAGTCGGTGATGGCGAAGGCCGCGCCACCCCCGGGCAGGCCCGAGACCTGCAGCGTGACCGATCCGCTCTCCGTGAACTTGATCGCGTTGGCCAGCAGGTTCTTCAGGATCTGCTCGACCCGGTGGCGGTCGGTCAGCAGCGTGGCCGGCGCGTCCGGCGCCATCTCGACCCGGAAGTCCAGCTGCTTCTGGTTGGCCAGCGGCGTGAAGGTCATCGACAGGCCGTCCGCCAGCGTCGCCAGCGGCATCGTCTCGGTGACGATGTCGAGCTTGCCGGACTCGACCTTGGCGATGTCGAGGATGTCGTTGATGAGCTCCAGCAGGTCGTTGCCCGACGAATGGATCGATTGCGCGAAGCGCACCTGCTCGGGCGTCAGGTTGCCCTGCGGGTTGTCGACCAGCAGTTTCGACAGGATGAGCGCGCTGTTGAGCGGCGTGCGCAGCTCGTGCGACATGTTGGCCAGGAACTCCGACTTGTAGCGGCTCGCGCGCTGCAGTTCGCGCGCGCGGTCCTCCAGGTCGGCCTGCACGCGGCGCAGGGCGGCGTTGCGCAGGTCGAGCGCCTCGGTGCGCTCGGCCAGCTGGTCGTTGGTCTGCTCCAGTTCGGCCTGCTGGTTCTCCAGCGTCGCCTGCGACTCGCGCAGGGCGCGCGACTGCTCCTCCAGCTCCTCGTTGGAGGTGCGCAGCTCCTCCTGCTGGACCTGCAGTTCCTCGTTGAGCTGCTGGGTCTCGGCCAGCACTTCCTGGAGCTGCTCGCGGTAGCGCGCGGCGGCGATGGCGTTGGCGATGTCGTCGGCCACCAGTTCCAGCAATTGCGTCGCGCGCTCGTCGGGCGTCGCCAGCAGACCCAGCTCGACGACGCCGTTGACATGCCCGTCGGCCGCCACCGGCAGCAGCACCAGCGCCGCCGGCGTCATGCTGCCCAGGCCGGAATTGACCTTGAGGTAGTCGGCCGAGAGCGGCTCGGCGCGCATCAGCCGCCCACCCGTGGCCGCCTGCCCGACCAGGCCCTGGTTGGCACCGAGGCGCTGGGACGCGGCTTCGGCCTCGCGCGAGAAGCCATAGCTCGCGACGCGGTCCAGGTTGCCCGCGTGGTCCCGCACATACACCGCGCCGACCGTGCTGTCGATGTGCCGGGCGAAGAAGTCGAGCACCTGCGCGCCGACGTCGCGCAGCCCCAGCTCGCCCACCAGGCGGCCGGCGAGTTCGGTCTGGCGGCTGCGCACCCAGGCCTGCTCGGCCAGCTGGTTCGCCGCCGCCTCCTGGCGGGCCAGCGTCCGGCCATAGTCCTGCGACAGCTGCAGCAGCTGGCGCCGGCCGAAATACGCCAGCAGGCCGGTGGCCGTCAGCGTGAACAGCAGGAACAGGCCGATGACCGCGATGCTGGTGTTGTTGGCCTGCTGGTTGCGCTCGAAGCGCAGCGACTGCTCGACCCGCATGACGTCGGCATAGTCGGTGCGCATGGCGTCGGTCAGGCGCTTGCCCTGGCCGCGGCGCATGGCGCTGAGGTAGTCGCCGCCGCTGCGGCGCAGGGCGATGACCTCGCTGGCGTACTGGTTCCAGGCCGCCTGCAGCGTCGCGATGCGGTCGATGCGCTCGGCCTGCGCGGGGTTGTCCTTGACCAGCTCGCGCACCATGGCCAGGCTCTTGGCGATCTGCGGCTGGGCGCTGTCGTAGGGCGACAGGAAGCTCTCCTCGCCGGTGATGACATAGCCGCGCATGCCGGTCTCCAGGTCCACGCTCAGGCGCTGCGCCTCGCTCACGTTGTGCGTGACGCGATCGGTGTGCTCGACCCAGCCGATGACCGACAGCAGGTAGACGATCAGCGAGACGAACAGCACCGCGCCGAACAGGCCGCCCAGCAGCGGCAGCTTGACATTGCGCGACAGCAGACGTTCGAAGGCGCGCGGATCGATGACGGGGTCGGTCTTGTTCATGGATGCATGGCGCGTGACGGCAAAAACCGCCGAGTCTGCCAGGGAGCGAACGCGTGGGCCTGTCGGAAGAGAACGCGAGGTGCGCCACGGCGCCACGGAGCGGCACCGGCCCCGCGCCGCCGGACGCGGGGGGAGGGGGCCGAGGCGCTCAGATCGGCGCCCGGGACAGGAACTCCTCGATCAGCCGGGCGACCCGCAGGGGCTGGTCGTGGTGCAGCATGTGGCCGGCATCCGCCACCACCTCGACGCGCGCATCGGGGACCGAGGCCAGGCGCGCGCGGTATTCGGCGCGCGTGTAGCGGCCCTTCCAGCGCGCGAAGCTGTCGTCGGCCGCCTCCACGGCCAGCACCGGCGCGGCGATGCACGCATACAGCGCGACGGCCTCGTCGGCGCGATAGATGTGGGCATTGACCACCTTGTGGGCGGCATCGCCCAGGATGGCCCAGCGCGCGCCATCGCCCGTCCCGTCGCTGGCGCCGTCGGCGACCGGTGCCGCCCAGTGGCGCGCCAGCCAGCGCGCCTTGTCCGGCGCGATCCGGGGATTGGTCTTCATCAGGCGCCGCGCCACGCCCTCGGGGCCGTCGTAGGTCTGCAGCGCCATCTCGCCGCGATGCAGGCGCTTCTGCTGGTCGATCCAGTCGGCATAGCGCGCGGGCGCCTCGGTCGGCGCCAGGGCCGGCATCCCGAAGCCCTCCAGGTTCACCAGCCGCCGGATGCGGGCCGGGCGCACGCCGGCGTACTGCATCGCCAGGTTGCCGCCCATGCTGTGGCCCACCAGGTCGACCGGTGTCGCGCCCGCGTAGTGGTCGAGCAGCCATTCGAGATCGGCCAGGTAGTCGGGCATCCAGTAGCCGTCGACCGGGCCGCCCGGGCTCCCGGGCGTGCGGCCGAAGCCGCGCCAGTCCGGCGCGACGACGAAACGCGACGTCGCCAGCTGGTCCACCACGAACTGCCACGAGGCCGAGACATCCATCCAGCCATGCAGCAGCACCAGCGGCGGCTGGTCGGCCGACGGCTCGCCCCAGAGCCGGACGTGATAGGGGAGGCCGCGCACGGGCACGGTCTCGCTGCGGGAGGCATGGCGGGGTTCGTACATGACGCAGATGATAGGAAGATGGCAGGCGGGCCGTTGCGCGTGCGGGCGCGAGGGTTCGGAGCGTGGAGCGTCGAGCGTGGAGCGCGTTAGAGTGTTTCTCCTGTTCCTCTTCCATCGCGGCCGCGCCCGGTCACGGCCGCCACCACCATGCAACGCATCCAACTCGGGCAGAGCGATCTGCACGTCAGTCCCATCTGCCTCGGCACCATGACCTTCGGCGAGCAGGTCGACGAGGCCACCGCCCACGCCATCCTCGACCGCGCGCTCGAGCACGGCATCGACTTCATCGACACCGCCGAGATGTACGCCGTGCCCGCGCGCGAGGCCACCTACGGCGCCACCGAAACCATCATCGGCCGCTGGTTCGCCAGCCGTCCCGATGCGCGGCGCCGGCTCACCCTGGCCACCAAGGTCGCCGGGCCGTCGCGCGGCATGCCGTGGGTGCGCTCCGGCGCGGGCATGACCGCCGCCGACATCGTCGCCTCGTGCGAGGCCAGCCTGCGCCGCCTGCAGACCGATGTCATCGACCTCTACCAGATCCACTGGCCCGAGCGCCACGTGCCGGCCTTCGGCACGCTCTACTACGACCCGGCCAAGGAGACCTCCGCCACGCCGATCCACGAGCAGCTCGAAGCGCTCGGCGGCCTGGTCAAGGCCGGCAAGGTGCGCCACATCGGCCTGTCCAACGAGACGCCCTATGGCGTGCACGAGTTCGT
>Ga0308163_10003974_pt1 | contig 12059 bp, 12 predicted proteins | sample PhyTR1_FD_201037 | JGI IMG/M metagenome (GOLD analysis project Ga0308163, IMG submission 201037) | Phyllosphere microbial communities from UC Gill Tract Community Farm, Albany, California, United States - DLSLT.R1 | ecosystem: Host-associated > Plants > Phyllosphere > Unclassified | place: USA... | reverse complement strand
TTGGCACCTGCACACAGCCGTCGACAATCTGCAGCGGCGCCTTGGTCAGGCGCTGGCCGTCCTGCCAGATCCAGTGGGTGTCGATGGCGGTGATGTCACCCGGTGCCGCCGCCGCGACATGGGTAAACATCGCCAGGGAGATATCGAAGTGGTTGTTGGAGTGCGAGCCCCAGGTCAGCCCCCACTCATGGCACAACTGCGCGACACGCACCGAGCCCTGCATGGTCCAGAAGTGCGGGTCGGCCAGCGGAATGTCCACCGACTGCAATTGGATCGCGTGGCCCATCTCGCGCCAGTCGGTGGCGATCATGTTGGTCGCCGTCTTCAGCCCGGTGGCGCGGCGGAATTCGGCCATGACTTCGCGCCCTGAGTAACCGTTTTCCGCACCGCACGGGTCTTCGGCGTAAGCCAGCACGTGATGCTGGTCGCGGCACAGGCGGATCGCTTCTTTCAGCGACCAGGCGCCGTTCGGATCAAGGGTGATGCGCGCGTCCGGGAAGCGTTCGGCCAGCGCTGTCACGGCTTCGATTTCCGCATCGCCACTGAGTACGCCGCCCTTGAGTTTGAAGTCCTTGAAGCCGTATTTCGCTTGGGCGGCTTCGGCCAGGCGCACCACCGCCTCTGCGGTCATGGCCTTCTCGTGACGCACGCGGAACCAGTCGTTATCGGCGTCCGGTTCGCTGCGGTAGGCGAGGCTGGTTTCGCGCTGATCGCCAACGTAGAACAGATAACCGAGCATCTTCACTTCATTGCGTTGCTGGCCTTCGCCGAGCAATGCCGCAACCGGTACGTCGAGGTGTTGGCCGAGCAAGTCGAGCAGGGCGGCTTCGAGCCCGGTGACGGCGTGGATGGTGATGCGCAGGTCGAACGTCTGCAGGCCACGACCGCCGGCATCACGCTCGGCGAAGGTCTGGCGCACCTGATTGAGGATTCTCTGATAGTTGCCGATGGGGCTGCCGATCACCAGGCTGCGGGCGTCTTCCAGCGTCTGGCGGATGCGTTCGCCACCGGGCACTTCACCGACGCCGGTGTGACCGGCGTTGTCTTTGAGAATGACGATGTTGCGGGTGAAAAACGGCCCATGGGCGCCGCTCAGATTGAGCAGCATGCCGTCGTGACCGGCCACTGGAATGACTTGCATGTCAGTGATGATCGGCGCTTTGGCGGTGTCGTGTGCAGTCATGTTTTTATCCTTGTCAGCATTCATCAAAACAGAAGTCAGGCGTGTTTCGCCGCGGCTTCGGCCACGGCGAGGTCAGCAGCGGACTTGGGGGTGGTGCGCGCGGCGAAGACGATGATCGCGGCGATGATCGAGGTCGCGGCCAAACCGTAGAGACCGCCTTGAATCGAGCCGGTGTGCTCTTCGAGCAGGCCGAAAGTGGTCGGCGCGACGAAGCCGCCGAGGTTGCCCACCGAATTGATCAGCGCAATCACCGCTGCGGCGATCCGCGCGTCCAGATACGCCTGCGGAATCGGCCAGAACAATGACGAAGCGGATTTGAAGCCCAGTGCCGCAAAACAGATCGCGACAAAGGCGAAGATCGGTCCGCCGGTGGTGGACATGAACATCCCCGCCGCCGCGATCAACAGCGCGGTCGCCACCCAGGCCTGCTGGTGCTTCCACTTGGCCGAGAAGGCTGCGAAGGCGTACATGCCGATGATCGACAGCAACCACGGAATCGAGTTGAACAACCCGACCTGGAAGTCACTCATTTCGCCCATTTTCTTGATGATGCTAGGCAGCCAGAACGTTGCGGCGTAGATCGTCAACTGGATGAAAAAGTAGATCAGGCAAAACAGAATGATCTGCCGGTCCTTGAGCAGTTTGCCCATCGATGGCCGGATCGGCGTCGCGGCTTCGCGGGCCTTCTGTTCATCGTCGATGGCCGTGACCAGCGCATCCTGTTCGGCGCGGGTCAGCCATTTGGCGTCGTGGGGTTTGGCATCGAGCCAGAACCAGACGAACACACAGAGCCCGACCGAAAACATCCCTTCGATGAAGTACATCCACTGCCAGCCGTGCATGCCCAGGCCGTTGATCTGCAACAGCAGGCCGGACAGCGGGCCGGAGATCAGCGAGGCGACTGCCGAACCGCTGAGGAAAATCGCGATCGCCTTGCCGCGTTCGGCACCCGGCAGCCAGCGGGTGAAGTAGTAGATCACCCCGGGAAAGAACCCGGCCTCGGCCACGCCGAGCAGGAAACGCAGGATGTAAAAGTGCGTTTCGTTCTGGATGAACGCCATGCCGGCGGCGACCAGACCCCAGGTGAGCATGATGCGGGTCAGCCAGATACGCGCGCCGACTTTCTGCAAGAGCATGTTGGACGGGACTTCGAACAGCGCGTAACCGATGAAGAACAGGCCGGCACCGAAGCCGTAGGCGGCGGCACCAATGCCCAGATCGTGTTCCATGTGGGTGCGGACGAAACCGATGTTCACCCGGTCAATGTAATTGACGATGAACATGATCACGAAGAGCGGCAGGACGTGGCGTTTCACTTTCGAGATGGCAGAGGCGAGTGTCGAGTCGACGCCCTCATTCATCCCGGAGACGGAGGTTTTCACTTGGTTTTCTCCCACTGATTATTTTTATGCGGGGTAGGGCTGGGTGCTGCGTTGTTGATAGACATCATACAACTGAGATTTTTTGTCCTACAAGTGGGGGAGAACGATTAAATTTGTCTGGCGGGCAAATTTTTTATGCCTTTTTATCGATTTGTCCCGTATTTGTTGGATTTTTTCGGCCGTGCTGGTCGTGCGTTACAATCATTCGAGGCTGAGCCTCCAGGAGGTGTTCGGCCTGACTTGTGCGGTATTTTTCTTTTTATTGAGTGTTGTCATACAAGTTGAAGATTGTTTCAACGCTAAAATCAATCTCGTCTGCCATTGCGCAATGCTACGATCCGCAAGCCCCGATGACCGGAAACGACCATGCAAGAAGAACTCGACGCCCCTGCCCGCAAACGTGCGCATAACCTTGCGCATGAGCTGGTGGAAAAACTGACCCAGAGCATCCTGCTCGGCCAGATGTCGCCCGGCGACAAGCTGCCGTCGGAGAACGCCATCGTCCAGGAGCACGGCGTCAGTCGCACGGTGGTGCGCGAGGCGATTTCCAAATTGCAGGCGTCGGGACTGGTCGAGACGCGGCACGGCATCGGCACATTCGTCATCGAGCGCGCTGCCGAGCAGGGCTTGCGCCTGAATGTCGATACCGCCCTCGGCGTGCGCAGCATTCTTGAATTGCGCATGGGCCTGGAGACGCAGGCGGCCGCGTTGGCGGCGCAACGGCGCAGCGAACAGCAACTGCTGCAAATGCGTCAGGCGCTGGATGACTATCAGCGCCTTTTGGACAGCAACGACAGTTGCGTCGAGGCCGATCGACGTTTTCATCTGCTGATCGCCGAAGCCACTGGCAACGTCTGCTTCAGCGAAATCATGCAGCACCTGGGCAACGCGATGATTCCGCGTCAACGACTCAACGCTGCCGAGCGCGGTGCAGCGGATTTGAGCAAGCTGGGACAGTTGGCCCATCTGGAGCACGAAGCGATCTTGAATGCGATCAAGCGCCAGGATCCGGATGCCGCGCGCGCGGCCATGTGGCTGCACCTGACCAACAGCCGCGACCGCTTCGGTGCGCAAGGCTGATTGCCACTGGGAGCGAGCTTGCTCGCGAAGAGGTCATCAGCCTCAGTAAAAATCCAGGCTCAGACCTCAACCGTTCGCACCACCGCCCGCCGCTCCAGATTCAGCGCCAGCACACTGATCAACACCACCGCCGACCCCACCAGCACCATCAGGGTCGGCCGCTCTCCCAGACCCAGCGAAGCAATGCCCATCGCCGTCGGCGGGATCAGGTACAGGGTCATCGTCGCCCGGCTCAAGTCCACATGCTTGAGCACAAACCCCCAGGCCAGATAAGCCAGCGCACTGGGAAACACCCCCAGCGCCAGCACCGCCCATTGCACCCGCAACGGCGCCTTCAGCACCGCGTCGCTCAGCCCCGGCAGGTAAATCAGTAACAGCAACGTCCCCGACCACACCGCGTAACACGCCAGGCTAAAGCCGTCGTAACGCCGGGCGTGATGTTTTTGCAGGGCGAAATAAATGCTCCACGACAGCGCCGCCAGCAGGATCAGCAAGCCATGCGCGTCGAGCTGCCCCAGGCCGCGATCAGCGCTGACCACGATCACCACGCCGATCAGCCCCAGCAGCACACACCCCCAGCGCCAGGCACTGACCTGATCCTTGAACACGTATCGCGCCAGCAACGTGCTGAACAACGGGCTCGACTGCGCCAGTACGCTGGAGGCGCCGGCACTGACGCTTTGCTGGCCGATGTTCAGCGCCACGTGATGCAGGCTGACGGCGAAGAATCCCAACGCGAACAGCATCGGCACATCGCCCCGCTGCGGCAGGCGAATGCCCTTGAACGCTGCAATCGCGGCCATGAACAGCGACGCCAGCAGAAACCGCAGCAACGCCAGATGCCCCGGCTCATAAGCGTGCAGGCCGAGGTGAATGCCGGTCGGCGAATAGGCCCAGCAGCCGACCACGAACGCCATGGCCAGGATGATTTTCAAGGAGGAGGGGGACGGCATGATGAGCGTACCAGAGGGGTTGATGCGCCGAGTATCCGGTCGGGCAATCATTCGCCACAACTGACTTATACTGTGCTGAATGTTCACTTTGAGTGATGAATATGGAGCTGGCGCAGATCCGCATGTTCAAGTCCGTGGCCGATGAGGGCAGCATTGCCCGGGCCGCGGAAAAGTTGTTTTGCGTGCCGTCGAACATCACCGCGCGGATCAAGGCGCTGGAGGCGGAACTCGGTGTGGCGCTGTTTCTGCGCGAGGGGCGCGGGCTGCGGATCAGCCCGGCGGGGCAGACATTTCTGGCGTATGCCGAAAGGATTCTGGCGCTGACCGCCGAAGCCAAGCGTGCGCTCGATCCTGCCGCCGAGCCGTCCGGCCCGCTGCGCATCGGCGCCATCGAGTCCTCGGCCACCGGGCGTTTGCCGCGGCTGTTGGCGAAATTTCACCAGCGCTACCCGCAAGTGGCGCTGGAGTTGACCACCGGCACCTGGGGCCAGTTGCTCGACGACACCGTCAACCATCGCCTCGACGGCGCCATCGTTGCGGTGGACGTCGAGCGCTCACAGCTCAAACGCACGCCGATGTACCGCGAAGAACTGCTGTTGATTGCCTCGACGTCATTCGGGCCGGTGCGCGACATCCATGATCTGCAGGACAAAACCGTGTTCATGTGGCCGCAGGGCTGCCCGTATCGGGCGGCGCTGGAGCACTGGTTGTTGCGTCAGGGGCAGGCGCTGCCGATTGTCAGCCTGGCGAGTTATGGGGCGATTGTCGGTTGCGTGAGTGCCGGTGCCGGGGTCGCACTGGTGCCCAAAGGCGTGTTTGAGCAGTACGCCAAGGGGGCCGGGTGTGTCGGCTATGAATTCCCCGAACTGACGGCCATCGACAACCTGTTCTACTGGCATGAAAACGCCGGGGTACACCCGGCGCGTGAGGCGTTTGTGGCGATGTTGCGCGAAGAATTTGCCTGATCCCGCTACGCGTAGCATGCCCTCTGTAGGAGCTGCCGCAGGCTGCGATCTGTTGATTTTTTTATTGAAAAAACAAGATCAAAAGATCGCAGCCTGCGGCAGCTCCTACAGGGAGGGATTCAGGAAATCAGGTCACGCATTAGCAAGCCAAAGCGCAAATCCACCGCATCCGGAATCGGCAGGTACACCGTGTGCCCGTCCCCCGGCGCAATTTCGATCGCTTCACCTTTAAGGTTCTGCAACTGGTGCAGATCGAAGTGAAAGTTGCCCTTGGGCGTCATCAGCTCCAGATGGTCGCCCAGTGCAAAGCGGTTCTTCACCTTGACCTCGGCCAGTCGGTCGCGGCGTTCGCCGGTCAACTCACCGACGAATTGCTGGCGCTCGGACACCGAGCTGCCGTGCTGATAGTTCTGGTATTCGTCATGCACATGCCGGCGCAGGAAACCCTCGGTGTAGCCGCGCTGCGCCAGTGATTCCAGATCGGTCATCAGGCTGCGATCGAATTCGCGCCCGGCCATCGCATCGTCGATCGCCCGGCGATAGACCTGCGTGGTGCGCGCGCAATAGAAGTGCGACTTGGTGCGACCTTCGATCTTCAGCGAATGCACGCCCATGCGGGTCAGGCGTTCGACGTGCTGCACCGCGCGCAGATCCTTGGCGTTCATGATGTAGGTGCCGTGCTCGTCCTCGAATGCGGGCATCAGTTCGTCCGGGCGATTGGCTTCCTGCAGCAGGAACACCTGATCGGTCGGTGCGCCGATGCCCAGCGTCGGCTCCGGCTGGAAGGTCTGCACGATCTCGCCGAGCTGATTTTCCGTGGCCTCCTGCGCCGAGTATTTCCAGCGGCAAGCGTTGGTGCAGCTGCCCTGGTTGGCGTCGCGCTTGTTCATGTAGCCCGACAGCAGGCAGCGCCCGGAGTAGGCCATGCACAGCGCACCGTGAACGAACACTTCCAGCTCCATGCCCGGCACCTGCTCGCGGATTTCGCCGATTTCCTCCAGCGACAATTCCCGCGAGAGGATGATCCGGCTCAGCCCCTGTTGTTGCCAGAACTCGACGCTCGCCCAGTTCACCGTATTCGCCTGCACCGAGAGGTGGATCGGCATCTGCGGAAAATGCCGGCGCACCAGCATGATCAGCCCCGGGTCGGACATGATCAGCGCGTCCGGCGCCATCTCGATCACTGGCGCCAGGTCCTTGAGGAAGGTCTTCAGCTTGGCGTTGTGCGGGGCAATGTTGACCACCACATAGAAACGCTTGCCCTGCGCCTGCGCTTCGCGAATACCGAGGGCGAGGTTGGCGTGGTCGAACTCGTTGTTGCGCACCCGCAGGCTGTAACGCGGCTGGCCGGCGTAGACCGCATCGGCGCCGTAGGCGAAGGCATAGCGCATGTTCTTCAGGGTGCCGGCGGGGGCGAGCAGCTCCGGGGCGGCGTGGGGAAGGTCGGGGATCATGGCGGCATCGGTCGCAAAAGCGCGGCAGGGTAGTGCAGTTGCAAGCAGGGTTTATTGATCTGGATCTACCTTTGCGCTCAACGGTGTGTCCACCGACAAGAGATTCTCTGCTCGTCAAGGCTGCCGGTGCGCTGAATGCTGGTCGCGATCGGCAACTATGCTCCATGAACAAAGATGGCACTCGCGCGCGCCCCGGCGGACTAAGGTTCGAGGCGTGCGAGACGCCTGACTGACCTGGATCGGACATGAACGAGAAAACCCTGCAATTCAAATCCCTCACCGTGTTGCTGCTGTTGGTGACGGTCGCCTTCATCTGGATTCTGCTGCCGTTCTACGGCGCGGTGTTCTGGGCGGTGATCCTCGGCATTCTGTTTGCGCCGATGCAACGCCGGTTGCAGCTCAAATTCGGCTGGCAACGCAACCTGACGGCGCTCTGTACGCTGGGCATTTGCCTGGTCATCGCGATTTTGCCGGTGATCATCCTCAGTGTGTTGCTGGTTCAGGAAGGCGCGACGCTGTACCACAACATCGAAAGCGGCCAGCTGGACATCGGCGCCTATCTGGCGCAGTTCAAACACAGCCTGCCACCGTACTTTCAGCATTTGCTCGACCGCTTCGGCATGGGCGAACTCAACGAGCTGCGCGAGAAAATCGTCAAGGCGTCAATGCAAGGCAGCCAGGTGCTGGCCACTCAAGCCTTCAGTTTCGGCCAGGGCACGTTCGAGTTCGTGGTCAGCTTCGGCATCATGCTGTACCTGCTGTTTTTCTTTCTGCGTGATGGCCCCGAACTGGTGCGCAAGGTCCGTACCGCCGTGCCGCTGGAAGAGAGTCACAAGCGGCGTTTGCAGTTGAAGTTCAACCGGGTGGTGCGCGCAACGGTGAAGGGCAACCTGGTGGTGGCGATCACTCAGGGGACATTGGGCGGGGCGATTTTCTGGTTTCTCGACATCCCCAGCGCGTTGCTGTGGGCGGTGTTGATGGGCTTTCTGTCGCTGTTGCCAGCGGTGGGGGCGGGGATCGTCTGGGCGCCGGTGGCGCTTTACTTCCTGCTCAGCGGGATGATCTGGCAGGGCGTGGTGCTGGCGTTGTTCGGGGTGTTCGTGATCGGCTTGGTCGACAACGTGCTGCGTCCGATTCTGGTAGGCAAGGACACGCGCATGCCCGATTACATGATTCTGATCTCGACCCTCGGCGGCCTGGCGGTGTTCGGCCTCAACGGTTTCGTGATCGGGCCGCTGATCGCCGCGCTGTTCATGTCGAGTTGGGCGCTGTTCATCGAGACCAAACCGAAAGTCCAGTTGCCTTAAGCATCGAACGGGGTGCTGACCAATTGCTGCGACAGGGCCTGCGCCGCCGGCAGCGAAGTGAGCGGGCCGCTGATCGGTTCGCCGTCGCGCACCAGATACCAGCAGGCGAGCAACCCCAGCGCTCTGAGGGAGGCGGGAACGGCGCTACCGACCACCGACATGATTTGAACCTGAGCCATGACAAGTATCTCCATCCATCTATGGAGCTACCTTATGGATTCGCCGCGCTCAGGGACAATCAACGCGTTCGATAGTGGTCATTGATGGTGGTGAGGACTGTTTCAGTCGACAACCTGGTCCAGCATGTGCACCACTTCGCGCTCGTTGAGCAAACCCTTGTGCACGAGATTCTCGGCCAATAGCGAAAGAAACTTGGCGCAGCGGTGGCCTTCCAGGTGCTTGAGTTCGGTCAGCGCGTTGTACACCTTGCTGGAGGTGCATAAGCCGACGATGCGGTGCGGATTTTGTGTAGGCATGAGTCGTCCTTGTTTTTATCAACCTGTTGTTTACGGACGGATTCAGATTGCGGTTCCGTCATGACAAATAGATGACCGTTCTGTGTTTTGCCCCCAACGGTCAAGTCCATCATGCCGACTTTAACGGTTCAAACTGTCCCGACAGCGACCTTCACCAGATTTTTTCAGACTTTGTCCGACCGACGGTCATAAAAAAGCCCCGCTATAAAAGCGGGGCTTGATAGGTGATTACCAGCGCGGGCCACCGTAGTAACCGTGTGGTCGACCGTAGTAGCCGCGTGGCGGGCCGTAATAAACCGGACCTGGCACATAAACCGGTTGTTGAACGTACACCGGCGCAGGCTGGTAGTAGACCGGTGGCGGCGGTTGTTGCACGTAAACCGGTGCCGGTTGAGCGTAAACAGGCTGTTGAACGTAGACCGGCCGGTCCTGGTTGATCAACGCCGAGCCGATGATGGCCGAGCCGACGATCGCGCCAAATACCGCCGGGCCTTGCCAGCCACCGCCGTGGGCTTCTGCCTGACCTGTGATAGCGAATGCACCAATCAACAAGGCCACGATGGGGAGTTTACGAATCATGATAATTCCTCGGTTCTTCGACCCGGCGTCCGGGCCTGCACCAGGCCCAAAGTTGTCGCGGGGATACTTCTATGACAGCGATTTTCTGAAAATCAGCACGGCCGCTGGGTAAATTTTGTGTAAGGTCTGTACCGGCTTCTTTACCGGCGGGTCAAAGAGGCACGCGGCCCGTTGCAGACAGGCACTTATGATCGTTCAGAACCCGATGGAATGGCTAACTCCGTCCATCCGAAAGTCCGTTTGAAGGAGAAGTTTCATGCAGATGAATCCCAACAAAGACACCCAGCTGTGCATGTCCCTGTCCGGGCGCCCCGGGAATTTCGGTCTGCGGTTTCATAACCATTTGTATGAGCAGTTGGGTCTGAACTTCTATTACAAGGCGTTCAGCAGTCAGGATTTGCCGGGTGCAGTGGCCGGGATTCGCGCGCTGGGGATTCGCGGTTGCGGCGTGTCGATGCCGTTCAAGGAAGCGTGCATCGCGCTGGTCGATGAGCTGGATGCATCCGCCGCGGCGATCCAGTCGATCAACACCATCGTCAACACCCAGGGTCACCTCAAGGCCTACAACACCGACTACATCGCCATCGCGCAGTTATTGGAAACCCACGCGGTGCCGCAAGACACCACGTTCGCCCTGCGCGGCAGCGGCGGCATGGCCAAAGCCGTGGCCAGCGCCTTGCGCGATGGCGGCTACAAAAACGGTTTGATCGTTGCGCGCAACGAACGCGCCGGCCGGGCATTGGCGGATTCGCTGGGCTATCGCTGGCAGGCGGAACTCGGCGAAGAACGCCCGCAGATGCTGATCAACGTAACGCCGGTGGGCATGGACGGCGGGCCGGAGGCGGGGCAACTGGCGTTCGAGCCTGAAGTGATCAAGGCTGCCGACACGGTGTTCGATGTGGTGGCGATCCCGTCGGAAACGCCGCTGATCGTGCGCGGTCGGGCCGAGGGCAAGAAAGTCATCACCGGGCTGGAGGTGATTGCGATCCAGGCGCTGGAGCAGTTTGTCCTGTACACGGGTGTGCGGCCGACGGAAGAGCAGTTTGCGGCGGCGGTGAATTTTGCCCGTAGCTGATTATTGATTTTTGCGTTTAGCTATCCGGCCCCTTCGCGAGCAAGCTCGCTCCCACGTTGAAATGCGTTCTACTGTGGGAGCGAGCTTGCTCGCGAAGGTCGCGGCTCGGTTTTCGATCAGACATCCTTGCCTATACTGCGGCATCAGCAAGCAAAGACTTGCCCCTCATAAAAACCGTGATCGAGGCTCCCCCATGCATCCGCCCATCCTCAACCTGCACCAGGTCGAACTCGAACCGCTGCCCGAAGCTCTCGCTCCCGAAGGCGAAACCGCGGGCCGCTATCAGCAGCGCATGGCGCGCGTCGGCCAGCAGTTGGGCGCGCAGAAACTCGGCTATCGGCTGTACGCACTGCCGCCGGGCATGCGCGGCAGTCCGTTTCACAGCCATCGGGTCAATGAGGAGATGTTCTATGTGGTGGCCGGCGAGGGCGAGGTGCGGCTGGGTGCCGAACGCTTTGCGATCCGTGCGGGCGATGTGATTGCCTGCCCACCCGGTGGTCCCGAAATGGCGCATCAGATCATCAATACCAGCGACGCGGAGCTGCGTTATCTGGCGGTCAGCACCCAGCAGCAGCCGGACATCTGTGAATACCCGGACTCCAACAAATACGTGGTGATGGACAATTTCAAGGTCGATGCCGAGGGTAACGCGTCAGGCTTTGTTGCCGTAGCGCGGCAGGCGGACGGGGTGGATTACTGGGAGGGTGAATAACCCGTAGATCCCATGTAGGCGTGAGCCTGCTCGCGATGGCGGCCGGTCAGGCAATGAATTTCTGAATGAACCACCGCAATCGCGAGCAGGCTCACTCCTACAAGGGATTATGGTGATTATTCGAGGCGGGCCAGGCGCTCTTCCAGCGCGGCAATCCGTGCTTCCAGCTCTTCGATGCGCTCAACGCAAACGCCGCTATTTGAGCGCTCCCCGGGATTCTGCCGCGCGGCCAGAATCGCCTCGATGTCCGCCGGATCGCCCAGTGCATGGGTGTAACGGTCTTCGCGCTGACCGGCCTGACGCGGGATCAACACCGCCAGCCCGCGCGCGATCAGGCGTTCAAGCTGATGCAGCACTTGCTCGGCATCTTCGAAGTCATGCATGCGGCCGCTGCGGGTCAGCAGCTCGTTGACGGTCTGCGGGCCGCGCAGAAACATCAGCCCGGTGAGAATCACCTGGGCCGGCACCAGTTCCAGCGCCTTGTCGAGCTTGTGCTCCCAGCGATCGGCGCGGCTGCCCATGACCAGTTTGGTGTAACCGTGGCTTTCCAGCGCCCGCAGGCTCTGGCCGACCTGGCCCTGGGTCAGGTTCATCACCGGCTCGCGGCTGGTTTTCTGATTGCAGGCCAGCACCAGCGCATTGAGGGTCAGCGGGTAGGTTTCCGGGCTGGTGGCCTGTTTCTCGATCAGCGAACCCAGGATGCGGATTTCCGTGGCGTTGAGCCGGGGTTCGTCGGTGGTGGTTTCAAGTTCGGTAGTCATCGCGCGTTCCCTCTGCAGTCGAAGGCGCCTAGCCTAATCCTTGGCTAACAAAAGGCAAGCCGTGTGGTCATCAAGCATGGCTATAATCGCCTCCACGTTCCACCCAGCCACCATACGAGACTGCCATGACCA
>Ga0308163_10003972_pt1 | contig 12061 bp, 16 predicted proteins | sample PhyTR1_FD_201037 | JGI IMG/M metagenome (GOLD analysis project Ga0308163, IMG submission 201037) | Phyllosphere microbial communities from UC Gill Tract Community Farm, Albany, California, United States - DLSLT.R1 | ecosystem: Host-associated > Plants > Phyllosphere > Unclassified | place: USA... | reverse complement strand
AGAGACTTTGGTATTCATTTAGCGTCTTGCGACGTTTAGAATCCATGTCACTTTGAGTGCCCACACAGATTGTCTGATAAATTGTTAAAGAGCAGTGCAACGCGGCTTTCGCTCACCGTTGCGAGGTGGCGTATATTACGCTTTCCTCTTTCAGAGTCAATCCTTTATTTCAGGTTTTTTCTCTTCAACCGAACCGGCTGTTTGTGTGAAGTAATTCACATCCGCCGTGTCGATGGAGGCGCATTATAGGGATCCCAGCTTTTAGCACAAGGCTTTTTTGGATCTTTTTTTCTGACTGCTGTTTTTCCACTCTTTTCGCTGAAATCCCACCCGATCTGCTTAAATATTGATGCATTTATCCCTTGCCCCAGCCGGATAATGCGATCAAAGTCTTCTGTATAGTGTTAATCAGTCGAGGTAGATATGTCCGCCGTATTGCGTCCCTTCAAAGATCTGTTCCCTCAGAAAGGCGATCGCGTGATGATCGATAGTAGTAGCGTCGTCGTTGGCGATGTCAGGATGGCCGATGATGTGAGCATCTGGCCGTTAGTCGCCATCAGGGGCGACGTAAATCATGTCATGATTGGCTCACGCACCAATATTCAAGATGGTAGCGTTCTGCATGTCACCCATAAATCTGCCCATAACCCCGAGGGGTGTCCTCTGATCATTGGCGAAGATGTCACTATTGGTCATAAAGTGATGCTGCACGGCTGCACCATCGGTAATCGCGTGTTGGTCGGTATGGGATCGATTCTATTAGATGGGGTAATAGTAGAAGACGATATTATGATCGGGGCCGGGAGCCTGGTACCACAAAACAAATGCCTGGAAAGCGGCTATCTCTATTTAGGCAGCCCAGTAAAACAAATCCGCCCCTTAAATGAAGCGGAGATCGCAGGGCTACAATACTCAGCGAATAATTACGTGAAATGGAAAGACGATTACCTGGATCAGGAAATCCAAATCCAGCCTTGATCGTCTTCCTGCTGCTCCCGAATCAAATCGCTGGCTTCTTCTTCCAGATCCCAGCGATTATCTTTGAACACCTCAAGCGGTACAGCGCCACCAAAACGGCGGAGTAATACTTCGCTTTTGATCGCGCACGTCAACTGCACACCATTTACCAACGCTGGAAAGCAGACGGCCTGTTTATCTTCATCCCAGATTTCTCTCTCGGGGAAATGAATTGCCTGATTCACGCCAGCAATTCCTGTTTTAGTTTTTCAATAACAGGTTCCACTGCGGGTAATACACCATGCCAAAGTAGCACCGCATGCGCTGCTTGACCCACCAGCATTCCCAGTCCGTCCGACATATGTTTTGCACCATGTTCTTCACACCAGCTTAGGAAAGGTGTACTTCCTTTTTGATAGAACATGTCATAGAAGTAAACGTGTGCTTTCACCAGAGAGGCTGGAATGGCTGGTATATCACCGGCAATACCGCTGGATGTGGCATTAATAATGAGGTCAAACTCATGTCCTTCCAAATCTTCCATCGCCACGGCACTGATACTCCCTGTGTGAGCAAAGAGTGTTGCAAGGTCTTTCGCCCGGGAATATGTCCGATTGGTAATTGTCACAGCGCAATCCAACGATAGAAGCGGAAGCAAAACTCCTCGGGATGCCCCGCCCGCTCCAATCAACAAAACCCGAGACCCTGGTTTAATGAAAGAGAGTCTTTCCAGATCGCTCAATAAACCAATGCCGTCGGTGTTATCGCCAAGCAAACGCCCATCGTCCAACCGTTTAAGTGTATTCACCGCACCCGCGAGCGATGCACGTTCGGTCAACTCATCCGCTCGCTCAAAAGCGTCTTCTTTAAAAGGCACGGTAACATTTGCTCCCCTCGCCCCTTCGCAGAAAAAAGCATTGAGCGTAGCGAGGAAATCATCAACCGGCGCCAGGACACGATCATACGAATAGTCAATGTGCAGTTGCTGAGCAAATTGCTGATGAATGAATGGCGATTTACTGTGTGCAATTGGGTTACCAAATACAGCGTACTTCTCCATCATGTTACCCCTGGCGAAAACGCTCGCCGGTCAAAGCATCTCGGATTTCAGACGGATTCAGGCGGCCACCAGTTTCACCGACGACCACTGGAAAACCATCTCCAAACTGGGTCAGCACTTCTTGCGATGTGCGACAAGGCGGCAACCCTGTGAGGTTGGCACTGGTTGAAACGAGCGGCTTCCCAAAAGTCTCGCACAGTTCAATAACCAACGGATGATCTGTTACGCGAACAGCAAGTGAGTCAAAGCGCCCTGTCAACCAGCTCGGCGTAGAAGGCAGCGCCGGGAAAACAAAGGTTACCGGACCGGGCCAGGCGGAAAAAATAGTATTGCGCTGCTGCTCGGACAACATCGAGTCATCGATATAAGGTTTGAGCTGCTCGAAGTTTGCAGCAATCAAAATTAAGCCTTTTTCGACCGGACGCTGTTTGAGTTCTAGTAAACGAGTCACTGCCGTTTCGCTATCCGGATCGCATCCGACCCCAAACACGGCCTCAGTGGGATAAGCGATGACTTCTTCATTTTTTAGTACTTCCACCGCCTGCGCGATAGAGCCTAATGGATAATTATTATTCACAGGTTTAATCCGCCGAATCCGGCTTTCCACATTGTTTACTGGCGCAAAAGCGTTTGATGCCTTGTGCAGTTTTCTTCTCTATCAGGAGCGGATAATCGCAATGAGAGCATGTACCCGCAACTGGCTTAAAATTGATAACGAATTGGCATTCAGGATAGCGATCGCAGGAATGAAAAGTTTTACCGAAACGGGAGCGACGTTGGACTAACTGCCCTTGTTGACACTGTGGACAGGCTATCGCTGTTTCATCTGGCTTATCGATCTGTTCTGTATGTTCACATTCAGGGTAATGGCTACATCCGATAAACATGCCAAAACGTCCCTGACGCAACGCGAGATCCGCGCCACATACTGGGCACGTTTGCCCTTCCAGAATTTTCACGATATGCCCGTCCGCCTGATTTTTCAGGGGACGGACATAGTCACATTCTGGATAGTGTGAACAACCAAGAAACGGACCGTGTTTCCCGGACCGAATGACAAGTTCAGCCCCACATTGTGGGCAGGGCTCTTGATTACGCACCGAAAACAGTGCTGATTTGGCCATAACAACTCTTGGAGCAATATAATGAATTAATGAAGCATACCTTCATTCACTTCAAAGAGTAATTCTTCCATTTGCTGATAGGCGTTTTCACAGCCAGGGATATTGAACAGAACCATCAGAATGACCCATTTCAGATCTTCGAGCTCGAATTCTGCAGTATCCAGCGCCATAACACGTTCTATCACCATTTCTCGCGTTTCGAGGTTTAGCACCTGAATTTGCTCCAGGAATAAAACGAATCCCCGGCAGCTGGCATCCAGCCTTTCACACTCTTCAGCCGTGTAGATACGCACGGACAGAGGATCGGAAGCAAGCTGCATAGGTTCGGCAAGCCCTTCCTGATAATCAGCCAGCTTCTCTAGCCACAACAATGCGTTATAAATATCTTCCCGTTCAAATCCCGCATCGGTAAGATCCCGTGTCAGTCGGTCCTGGTCCACGCGCATTTCTGCTTCGTTATGGATGTAAGTCTCAAACAAATACATCAGTACGTCGAACATGGCATGCCCTCCTTAATCGGACATAGCCGCCGGGTACAGCTGCGATCCATCCTGCTAACTCCAGTTCCAGTAGCTGTGCTACCGTTACTGGCACAGATTGGCCGGCACGTTCAGCGACAACGTCAACAGGTGTTACCTCATCTCCTACGTTAGCCAGGAGCTCAGGAAATGGCAATGCTACCTCCTCCTGATCTGATGAATAAAGTGCCATTTCCGGATCATTGGGTATCCAATTCAATCCATATCGCAAATTTTCGAGGATTTCCTCGGCACTTGTTACAGGCGTAGCCCCCTGCTTAATCAGCCAATGGGGTCCCTCACATCCTGGGTTGCCTATCGGCCCCGGCAACGCAAAAACTTCGCGCCCTTGCTCAAGGGCACATTTGGCGGTCACTAGCGATCCACTTCGCAACGCCGCCTCGACGACGAATACGCCGTGGCTCAAACCACTAATAATGCGGTTTCGACGAGGGAAATTGCCGGGCCAAGGTGGGGTCGCGAGGGGAAACTCAGAAATAACCGCCCCTCCGGTTTCGATAATTTTGTCCGCAAGGGAAGCATGTCGTTTAGGGTAAATACCGGACAGACCGTTACCCAGCACCGCGATAGTCTTACCCTGTACAGCAAGCGCAGCCCGATGAGCAACACCATCAATGCCACACGCCAACCCACTGGTAATAGTGAACCCATTTCGCGCCAGATATTCGCAGAATATGTTCCCCCATCTTTCCCCGTACCAGGAAGGGGAGCGACTGCCGACGACGGCGAGTTGAAAGCTATTTAACACCTCGATACTGCCGTTCACAAACAACGCGCCGGGATAGTCGGACAGGCTTCGCAACCGTGGCGGGTAAAGTGGGCTGTCGGCTGGAACAAGATAATGCCCCGGTCGTTCTAGCCAGTTAAAAGAACGTTCGAGTTCAGCTTCTTTTACACACAAAAAGTTCCGGGCCTGCTTGAGCGTTAGGCCAACATTCTTCAACGACGTTTCGTCGATATTATCGCGCGTCGCCAGATTTTGTGCAGCACCCAGCATTGTGTCACCGCATAAATCCCCGACGTTCATCAGACGTAACCATATCTCTGTGGAAGTCATCCTTTTCCCTGCCATAAGCAGCCTCAGCAATCTTTGCGATTGGTTAGGGATGCTGTCAATCAGCAGGGGATTTGTCTAGAATAGAGGTAATAATCTTTTCAACTCCTGAACACGACTCTGGAAATTTATGGCAGTTTTGCAAGTGTTACATATCCCGGACGAGCGCCTTCGCATCGTTGCTGAACCGGTAAAAGAAGTGAATGCAGAAATTCAGCGTATCGTTGATGATATGTTCGATACGATGTACGCAGAAGAAGGCATTGGTCTCGCGGCAACGCAGGTTGATATTCATAAACGCATCATCGTTATCGACGTATCTGAAAATCGTGAAGATCGCCTGGTATTGATCAATCCAGAACTGCTTGAGCAAAGCGGTGAAACCGGAATTGAGGAAGGATGCCTGTCTATTCCAGAACAGCGCGCGCTGGTTCCTCGTGCCGAGAAAGTTAAAATCCGTGCGCTGGACCGCGACGGTAAGTCATTTGAACTGGAAGCGGACGATTTGCTCGCGATCTGTATTCAGCATGAGATGGACCACTTAGTCGGTAAACTGTTTATCGATTATCTCTCTCCTCTGAAACAGCAGCGTATTCGTCAGAAGGTCGAGAAACTGGATCGTATGCGTACGCGCGCATAACGTGCCCTTCGGATACAAGGAATAACGTGTCTAAAAAGCTACGCATAATTTTCGCGGGAACACCTGATTTCGCAGCGCGTCACCTTGATGCGCTGCTTTCTTCCGGCCACCAGATTGTTGGCGTGTTTACCCAACCGGACCGCCCTGCTGGTCGTGGCAAAAAACTGATGCCTGGCCCGGTGAAAGTCCTCGCTGAAAAACATAACTTACCGGTCTTTCAGCCAGTCTCCTTACGCCCTCAAGAAAACCAGCAGCTTGTTGCTGATCTTAACGCTGATGTCATGGTTGTGGTGGCATATGGGTTAATTTTGCCAAAAGCCGTACTTGATATGCCACGTCTCGGCTGTATCAACGTTCACGGCTCCCTGCTTCCACGCTGGCGCGGCGCAGCACCAATCCAGCGTTCATTGTGGGCAGGTGATAGCGAAACAGGTGTCACCATTATGCGAATGGATGTCGGGCTGGATACGGGAGACATGCTTTACAAACTGGCATGCCCGATCACGGCGGAAGATACCAGCGCAACGTTGTATGACAAACTGGCTGATCTGGGCCCACAAGGCCTCATCGAAACATTGCAGCAACTTGCCGACGGTAAAGCGCAACCAGAAGTTCAGGACGACGCTTTCGTGACCTACGCTGAGAAACTCAGTAAAGAAGAAGCGCAACTCGACTGGTCACTTTCTGCAGCACAGCTGGAACGTTGTATCCGCGCATTTAATCCCTGGCCGATGAGCTGGATGACCATTGACGAGCAGCCAGTGAAAATCTGGAAAGCTTCCGTTATCAATGGAGAAGCTAAAGCGGAACCCGGTACCATTATTGAAGCAACCCGAGAAGGCATTCAGGTTGCCACCGCAGACGGCATTCTCAATCTGGAATCGCTACAACCTGCTGGTAAAAAAGCCATGAGCGCGCAAGATCTCCTGAATTCACGTCGCGAGTGGTTTACACCAGGCACGCGTCTTGCCTGATTATATTTAATCTAAGGCCCGGTTTTCCGGGCATTTTTATTTTTGCGGTTATGAAAAAACAAAATCTTCGCAGCATGGCAGCAAGTGCCATTGAGAAAGTGGTCGAACAGGGTCAATCTCTGAGTAATATCCTGCCACCACTTCAACAGAAAGTTTCCGATAAAGATAAAGCCCTGCTCCAGGAGCTATGCTTTGGCGTGCTACGCACGCTCCCACAGCTGGAATGGCTCATCAGCAAGCTGATGTCCAGACCAATGACAGGCAAGCAGCGCACCATCCATTATTTAATTATGGTGGGTTTCTACCAACTGCTTCATACCCGAATTCCGCCTCATGCTGCATTGGCCGAGACCGTTGAAGGGGCAGTTGTGATCAAGCGCCCGCAATTGAAGGGCTTGATTAACGGCGTTTTACGTCAATTCCAGCGTCAACAGGAAGAGCTGCTGACGGAGTTTGCTGATTCTGACAAGCGCTTTCTACATCCTGAGTGGCTACTAAAGCGCCTGCAAAAAACTTACCCTTCAAAGTGGGAGGCGATAGTAGAGGCGAATAATCAACGTCCTCCTATGTGGCTGCGCGTAAACCGCAATCATCATACTCGTGATGAATGGCTGGCTTTGCTGGAAACAGCCGAGATGAACGGCTTTACGCATGATGCCTATCCCGATGCAATACGCCTTGCCTCCCCAGCGCCGGTGCAAGCGCTGCCAGGATTCGAGCAAGGATGGGTGACAGTCCAGGACGCCTCAGCACAAGGCTGTATGACCTATCTTGAACCGCAAAACGGCGATCGTATTCTTGATCTCTGCGCAGCGCCTGGTGGTAAAACAACACATATTCTTGAAGTCGCTCCCAAAGCCAGCGTCATGGCTGTCGATATTGATGAGCAGCGACTTTCCCGCGTGTACGACAACTTAAAACGCCTAGGAATGAAAGCAGAAGTCAAACAGGGTGACGGACGGACGCCTGCACAATGGTGCGGGGATGAACAGTTTGATCGTATTTTGGTTGATGCCCCCTGCTCTGCAACCGGCGTTATTCGCCGACATCCAGACATCAAATGGCTACGCCGGGATCGTGATATTAACGAACTGGCGCAACTTCAAAGCGAAATCCTTGACGCCGTTTGGCCGCATCTTAAGCCTGGCGGTACATTGGTTTACGCAACTTGCTCTGTCCTTCCGGAAGAAAATAGCCAACAGATTACTGCATTCCTGAAACGCACATCTAATGCCACTCTCCGGACTACTGGTACTCCCGAGAAACCCGGCGTACAAAACCTTCCTGGAGCAGAAGACGGTGACGGCTTCTTTTACGCTAAGCTAATCAAAGAGTGATATTTAAAACGGGTCGCAATCTATGAAGATTATCATTCTGGGTGCTGGGCAGGTTGGCGGAACGCTGGCCGAAAACCTTGTAGGTGAGAATAACGACATCACCATCGTCGACACAAATGGAGATCGCCTTCGCGAACTACAGGATAAATTCGATCTGCGTGTTGTTCAGGGCCACGGCTCCCATCCTCGTGTACTCCGTGAGGCAGGCGCGGATGACGCTGACATGCTGGTCGCGGTCACCAGTTCTGATGAAACGAACATGATTGCCTGTCAGGTCGCTTTTTCGCTGTTCAATACCCCGAATCGTATTGCGCGCATACGATCCCCAGATTACGTCCGTGATGCAGATAAATTGTTCAACTCAGATGCGGTTCCGATCGATCATCTCATCGCTCCGGAACAGCTGGTTATCGACAGTATTTATCGACTAATAGAATATCCGGGTGCACTGCAGGTTGTTAACTTCGCTGAGGGAAAAGTCAGCCTGGCGGTTGTTAAAGCCTATTATGGCGGGCCTTTGATTGGTAACGCATTGTCTACTATGCGCGAACACATGCCGCATATTGATACTCGTGTGGTAGCAATATTTCGCCATGACAGACCGATTCGCCCGCAGGGTTCCACCATCGTTGAAGCGGGTGATGAGGTGTTCTTTATTGCAGCATCGCAGCATATTCGCGCCGTCATGAGTGAACTCCAACGTCTGGAAAAACCTTACAAGCGTATCATGCTGGTTGGGGGCGGCAATATTGGTGCAGGTCTTGCCCACCGACTGGAGAAAGATTACAGCGTAAAATTGATCGAGCGCGATCAGCAACGTGCAGCTGAATTAGCAGAAAAACTGCAAAACACGATCGTTTTTTATGGAGATGCTTCGGATCAAGAGTTGCTGGCAGAAGAGCATATCGATCAAGTTGATCTGTTTATTGCCGTCACCAATGATGATGAAGCGAACATAATGTCTGCGATGTTAGCTAAACGTATGGGCGCTAAAAAAGTGATGGTGCTCATTCAGCGCCGTGCCTACGTCGATCTTGTGCAGGGCAGTGTTATTGATATCGCCATCTCTCCACAGCAGGCAACCATTTCGGCATTATTAAGTCATGTGCGTAAAGCTGATATTGTAGGCGTTTCCTCGCTTCGCCGTGGCGTAGCAGAAGCGATAGAAGCGGTCGCGCATGGGGATGAAACGACGTCTCGCGTTGTGGGTCGTGCCATAGATGAAATCAAGTTGCCGCCAGGCACAATTATCGGTGCCGTCGTTCGGGGTAATGATGTCATGATCGCAAATGATAATCTTCGTATAGAACAGGGGGACCATGTCATTATGTTCCTGACAGACAAAAAATTTATTAGCGATGTAGAACGTTTATTCCAGCCCAGTCCTTTCTTCCTTTAGCGATAAGAGGTGCATTTCGAGAGCACCTCTTACATTAACCTTTTATTTTATAATGATTAACTTTCGTAGGGATTATTTACTCCCGATGGAAATTGGCTAATCATTTGTTAGACTTAACTTTATCTGTTGGCTTAAGGAGAAAGAAATGAGTATTGTTAAAGAATTTCGCGAATTTGCGATGCGCGGGAATGTAGTGGATCTCGCTGTGGGTGTGATTATTGGTGCAGCATTCGGCAAGATTGTTTCATCTTTGGTTGCCGACATCATTATGCCGCCGTTGGGCCTTTTAATTGGTGGGATCGATTTCAAACAGTTCGCTGTCACCTTGAGGGATGCGCAAGGCGATATTCCTGCAGTGGTGATGCACTACGGCGTGTTTATTCAAAACGTGTTCGATTTTGTCATTGTTGCGTTTGCAATCTTTATGGCGATTAAACTGATCAACAGATTGAACCGCAAAAAAGAAGAACCAGCAGCGGTGCCTCCGGCCCCTTCCAAGGAAGAGGTCTTATTGACTCAAATTCGCGATCTGTTAAAGGAACAGAACAACCGTATTTAATCGGGCACGTAAAGTCAAAAGGCCAGCGGTAAAAAAGCGATTCACTTTCTTACCGCTGGCCTCCCAGTTACCCTTGTTAGCATGTTTACCTTTTCGTAAGAAACTCCCTTTCCCCTTTTTGTTCTTTTCGACGCGTTGTCTAAATAAAGGATCGTGAAGTAATGCCTCTATGGCGTTATCTTTGATTTGCCCTTTCTTATGCTGATAATGGCTCATTACATCTCCAGATTGTGTATAAAATCGGCACGAGTGTAGATCCTCAGTTTTAAGAAATCAACAACCACGGTGTATTCCGCTAGCGCCTTGCTCCAGCGTTTCGAGAATAGAGCAATAGACGCTGCTGTGCGAACTGCCGCAACATGCATCGTTAAGGCGCTGCAACGAACGCTGCATCACCTGCAACTCCGCGATACGTAACTCCACTTCATTCAACCTGGCCTGCACGATGCTTTTAGATTCCTGACAAGTGTGGTGTGCAGGATCGATGCGGATTGAAAGTAACTCACGGATCGAATCCAGTGTAAAACCAAGCTGTCTTCCATAACGGATAAATTTGAGTCGTTGCAGATCAGTTTCTGTATAGAGACGGAACCCGCCCTCAGTACGAACTTTGTGTTCCATCATCTGCTGCTTTTCGTAATAACGAATGGTATCTGGCGTAACGTCAGCCAGTTTCGCAAGTTCACCTATACGGTACATAGTAAGTCCTCATTAATTTTCCAACGGCTAATAATTGTCACCATACAAGTAAGTACAGCTATGTGAGTCTAATGATGGCGATCTAAATCAGGGTCATCAAGCTTCAGAGCAGCATGATATTTAACTCAGCTAGAATAAACGAGCCACGCTATATAAAGGAAATTCAGAATGAATAAAGAGGCATACAACTGGAGACAGGAGGGGAACTTTCAAGATATAAAAAAACCCGCCGAGGCGGGTTTTTTCACGTTACCACAGATTACTCTGCGGTAGCTTCTGCTTTAGATTCAGAACGATCAACCAGCTCGATGTAAGCCATCGGAGCGTTGTCGCCTGCACGGAAGCCACACTTCAGAATACGAGTGTAACCACCTGCACGGCTCGCGAAACGCGGGCCCAATTCGTTAAACAGTTTTGCCACGATCTCGTTATCACGAGTGCGGGCGAATGCCAGACGACGATTTGCAACGCTGTCAGTCTTGGCAAGAGTAATCAGTGGCTCAACTACACGACGCAGCTCTTTCGCTTTAGGCAGGGTCGTCTTGATGATCTCATGACGAACCAGTGAACCTGCCATGTTGCGGAACATAGCCTGGCGATGGCTGCTGTTACGGTTCAGTTGACGACCACTCTTACGATGGCGCATGACCTTATCCTTCTCAGTAAAACCTTAACCTGTGATCCGGTTACTCGTCAGCAATGCTTGCTGGTGGCCAGTTTTCCAGGCGCATGCCCAGAGACAAACCACGGGAAGCCAGCACGTCTTTAATCTCAGTAAGAGATTTTTTACCCAGGTTCGGCGTTTTCAGCAACTCAACCTCGGTACGCTGTACCAGATCACCGATATAGTGGATAGCTTCTGCCTTGAGGCAGTTAGCAGAGCGGACAGTCAATTCCAGATCGTCAACAGGGCGCAGCAGGATCGGATCGAACTCTGGTTTCTCTTCTTTAACTTCTGGTTGACGAACATCACGTAGGTCAACAAAAGCTTCAAGTTGTTCTGCCAGAATGGTTGCCGCACGACGAATCGCCTCTTCAGGATCGATTGTACCGTTGGTTTCCATTTCGATGACCAGCTTGTCCAGGTCGGTACGCTGTTCGACACGAGCTGCTTCAACATTGTAGGCGATACGCTCTACAGGGCTGTAACATGCATCGACGAGCAGACGGCCGATTGGGCGCTCATCTTCTTCCGAATGAATTCGGGCTGAAGCCGGCACATAACCACGACCACGCTGAACTTTGATACGCATGCTAATCGCTGCGTTCTCATCGGTCAGGTGGCAGATAACGTGCTGCGGCTTGACGATTTCGACATCACCGTCGTGGGTGATATCGGCTGCAGTCACAGGGCCAATGCCAGATTTATTCAGAGTAAGGATAACTTCATCTTTCCCCTGAACTCTCACCGCCAGCCCTTTCAGGTTGAGCAGGATTTCAAGGATATCTTCCTGAACGCCTTCTTTGGTGCTGTACTCATGAAGTACACCATCAATCTCAACCTCGGTCACCGCGCAACCCGGCATCGATGAGAGCAGAATACGGCGCAGTGCGTTACCCAGAGTATGGCCAAAGCCACGCTCTAAAGGCTCAAGGGTCACCTTGGCGTGCGTCGAACTCACTTGCTCGATATCTACCAGGCGCGGTTTTAGAAACTCTGTCACAGAACCCTGCATTGTGTCCTCTCTTTGGTACTAAGCTTTACTTGGAGTAAAGCTC
>Ga0308163_10003968_pt1 | contig 12073 bp, 11 predicted proteins | sample PhyTR1_FD_201037 | JGI IMG/M metagenome (GOLD analysis project Ga0308163, IMG submission 201037) | Phyllosphere microbial communities from UC Gill Tract Community Farm, Albany, California, United States - DLSLT.R1 | ecosystem: Host-associated > Plants > Phyllosphere > Unclassified | place: USA... | reverse complement strand
CCGAAGGCGTGCAGACTGCGGCCCTCGGACGACGGCGAACGCCACACCGCCTGGTCGATCAGCAGGTAATGACCGCCACGGCCGGAGACGTCTTTGTCGCTGCCGATGCGTTTCACATCAGAGCTGTCGTAGTAGTAACCAACCTTGTACTCACCGGGCAACTCACCGGCGTGTTTGTACACCAACTCGATCGGCACCACGGTCCCGGTGGTGTGTTTCGGGCCCAGATGCCAGGCGCGGCTGGAGTTGCCGTTGCTCTCTGGATCGACATTGAACGCGGCCACCCGCAACTGCCAGGACGGCGACAGGTCGTACTTCACGCGCACGCCCAGGTGGGCGTTGGGGTAGTTGGTCCAGCCGCTGCCACCGGACATGTTCAGCGGATGGCCGCAGAAACCGGCGTTCATGAAGTTGCACAGAATGCCGCTGTCGAGGCCACCGAGGTCGTTGCCCATGGCCATGTAACCCAGCTTCACGTTGAGCGCCGGGGTGAACAGGCTGCGCTCGTAGCTGAGCTCGGTCAGGCGAGTGTAGAGGCCGCCGTAGTTTTCCTGGATCGGCAGACGGTTGCCGACCAGATCTTCGGAGGCACTGTTGCCGCGTCGGTCGTTGATGGTCAGCTGCACTTTGCCGGCGTTGTCCACGCCATACAGTTTGCTCAGGTCGAACTGCACGCCGAGCTTGATGTTCTGCGAGTATCGCGCTGAACGGTGCAGGCCGCCGTCGGCATTGTAGGCCATTTCACCGGTGTAATCGCCGGTGAACTTGATGCCGTCTTCGTCCATCTGGTGGCGCAGGCCGCCCCAGTCGCCGGTCAGGGTATTGCGGGTCAGCAGGTTCGAATCAGTGTCGGCGAAGGCGGGCAGAGCGGCGCTGCAAGTCAGGCCCAACAGCACGCCGTTGAACCAGCCGGATTGAGTAAAACGAAACATGGAGATCTTCCTGCACAAATCTTTAGCGATATCGGAAAGCGACGCGGCACCCTCAGGTGCCGCGCTCAAATGGAAGCGCCCGTGGTTGACACGGGCACAGCGGCTTACGGCAAGGCGTAGGCCATCACGTAGTCGCCGCGATCGGTCGACTGGCGTGCACCACCGGCGGTGACGACGATGTACTGCTTGCCGGTTTTCGGCGAGACGTAGGTCATCGGGCCGCCCTGACTGCCGACGGGCAGACGCGCTTTCCACACCTCTTCACCGTTGCCGCTGTTGAAGGCGCGCAGGTAAAAGTCCTGAGTACCGGCGATGAAGATCAAGCCACCTTGGGTCGACAGGGTGCCGCCGAGGGTTGGCAGACCGATCTTGATCGGCAGGTGCATGCGGATGCCCAGGGGACCGGTGTCTTCAACGGTGCCGACCGGCACCTGCCAGGCGACTTTCTGGGTCTTCATGTCGATGGCGGTCAGGGTGCCGAACGGCGGCGCCTGGCAAGGAATGCCGGCAACCGACAGGAAGCGGTTCTTGTTCACCGCATACGGCGTGCCTTTGAGCGGCACGGCGCCCATGCCGGTGTTCAGCGCTTCACCACCGGAAGACGCTTGAGCCTTGTTCTGCGACGGGATCATCTGAATCCACAGACCCAGGCGCATGTCGTTGACGAAGATGAAGCCGTGGACCGGGTCAGTGGAGATGCTGCCCCAGTTCATGCCACCCAGCGACCCCGGGAAACTCAGCGATTTGTCGGTACCCGGCGCGGTGTACAGGCCGTCATAACGCATCGATTTGAAATCGATCCGGCACAGCAACTGGTCGTACGGCGTTGCGCCCCACATGTCGGATTCGGTCAGGTGCTGAGCACCGATCTGCGGCATGCCCACCGATTTCGGCTGGGTTGGCGAGTACGGTTCGTTCGGGATGTTCGCGGCTTTGACCGGTACTTCTTTAACTTCGGTCAGTGGCTTGCCGGTGGCACGATCGAGCACGTAGATCTGCCCGGCCTTGGTGCCAATGACCAGCGCCGGAACAGTTTTGCCGTCCTTGTCGAAGTCGATCAGGCTCGGCTGCATCGGCAGGTCGAAGTCCCAAAGGTCGTTGTGCACGGTCTGGAATACCCAGAGCTCATCGCCGGTGGTGGCGTCCAGCGCCAGGATCGAAGCGCCGTAGGTGTGATCGAGTTTGCTGCGCTCGACACCGTAGATGTCGGTGGACGAGCTGCCCATCGGCAGGAACACGGTGTTGGTCGCCGGGTCGTAGGACATCGGCGCCCAGCTGTTCGGCGTGCTGCGCACATAGGTGCTGCCGTCGGCCGGGGCTTTTTTGTCCTGCGGGTTGCCCGGGTCGAATGCCCAGCGCATGGCGCCGGTGATCACGTCAAAACCACGGATCACGCCGCCCGGCATGTCGGTCTGCACGTTGTCGGCCACACGACCGCCCACCACCACGGTGGTGCCGGCCATCAGCGGAGCGGAGGAGAGCTGGTAGTAGCTGTCCGGGACATCACCCAGACCGGCCTTCAGATCGACCTGACCGTTGTTGCCGAAACCCTGGCAGAACTCGCCGGTATCGGCATCGACCGCGATCAGGCGCGCATCGATGGTGTTGGTCAGCAGACGGCGCTGGCAGTTGGCGGCCGGTGCAGGTTTGGCTTCGATGATGCTCGAATTGCTCGGCTGAGCGATGGCCTTGGTGGCATCGAAGTAAGCCATGCCACGGCAACGCTGCCAGACTTTGGACTGGGCGTTGATCGCGTTCTTCCACAGTTCTTTGCCGGTGTCGGCATCCAGCGCAATCAGGTTGTTGTGCGGGGTGCAGATGAACACCTTGTTGCCGATCTGCAGCGGGGTGAGCTGGTCTTCCGCGCCGTTGCCATCGCTCTCGGCGATGTCACCGGTGTGGTAGGTCCACGCCACTTTCAACTTGTCGACGTTGTTACGGTTGATCTGGTCCAGGGCAGCAAAGCGGCTGCCGCCCTCGGTATTACCGTAATGTGCCCAGTCCTTTTGCGCGTTGGCTGGCTCGACAGGTGTCAGGCCCGGGCCCGTGCCGGTAGCAGCAACCGTCGGGTGCGCCACGAACATGTTGCCTGCTGCAACGGCCAGCGCCACGGCCAACACGGCGGCAACGCCATAGGCGCCGCGACCCGGCACGCCACCGTTGGCACGCTTGAGCAGTGGGTAGACCAGCGTCACCGCCAGGCCAACGGCGCTGAACATGAACAGACGCGAGAACACCGGCCAGAACACCAGCCCGGCATCGCTCACCGCCCAGATCGCCGTGCCCACCAGGAAGGCTGCGAACAACCACGCGCCGGCCGTTTTGAAGCGAGCGATCAGCAGACCGGAAACGGCCATCACCAGCCCACCCACCAGGAAGTACCAGGACCCTCCCAGGCTGACCAATTTCACGCCGCCAGCAGCAAGTGCCAAGCCGAGCAGGGCGATGATCACGCCCAGCCCGACCAGAATGAATGTTGATATGCCTGAGAGGCGTTGACTCTGCTTCACGTTGAATGTCCCGTTGAAATGAGGCGTGCATTATATAGATAGGTAACTACCTAGTTAAATCACTAATTCAGTAATGAACTGTTGTTCATTGCGAAATCCCCTTTCTGAGCGGGGACTTGCGCTTTCAGCGGGCTGCAAAGATATTTTGAATGCCTTAAAAAGGGGCTTTTTGTCAGGAAAAATGTGAGTTATGACAGCTGTCGGTTAATGCGCAGAAACGAGAAATTCAACGCGGCAGCAACACATAGCCAGGCCAGATAAGGAAACAGCACCAGCCCGGTGATCACATCCAGGCGCAACCGACGGTTCTGGTTCATTCAGTGCAATCCGGCAGTAACCGTTTCATAACGCTGTGGTCAGCGTCGGATTCATTGGCTGGCTCCGGCAGCCTGGCGACGGAAGAACAATGTCACCTGGCCGACCTCTACCCCGAGCTTGGACATGCTGGTGCGGTTGATCAGCGTGTCCTCGTCCATCAAGTACATCCAGTCGTCGATGCTCATTTCGTAGGTCGAGTCATCACCGCTGCGCTTCTGGAACATTCCCCAGGCTTTGACGGGCTGGCTCGCTCCCGGGGAAGCGGGAGCGCTGTGCGAACTCGATGATTTATTCGCTGTAGATCGGCTAATCCACATAGCCTTCGGCATTGCCGCCATAGACCGTGGCGGGATTCAGCGGATTGAGCGGCCAGTCATTGGCAATGCGCGCCGGCAGGTCCGGGTTGGCCATGAACGGCCGGCCGAAAGCCACCAGATCAGCCAGTCCCGATTCAAGCAATTTTGCACCGGACTCGGCGTTGTAGCGCCCGGCATAGATGATCGCGCCACTGAAAGTGTCACGCACGGCACGGCGGAAGGTCTGCGGCATCACGGGGGCGTCGTCCCAGTCCGCTTCAGCGATGGACAGGTAGGCAATGCCCACGTCCTCAAGCACCTTGATCGCTTCGATGTAGGTGGTATGCGGGTCTTCCTCGACCATGCCCAGATAGGTGCGTGCTTCATCGGTGGTGGTGAACAGCGGCGCGAACCGCACGCCGACTTTCTCCTTGCCGATGCACTCGGCGACACCCGACACCACTTCGCGCAGAAAGCGCAGGCGATTGTGCAGCGAGCCACCGTACTGATCGGTGCGCACATTGCTGTGGGCAGAAATGAACTGGTTCACCAGATAGCCGTTGGCACAGTGCAGTTCGATGCCGTCGAAGCCGGCGTCCATCGCATTGCGCGCGGCCTGAATATAGAGCTGAACCAGTTCCTGGACTTCATCGGTACTCAGCGCTCGCGGCGCGGATGGCTTAACCAGCTCCCCGGCACCCGGCGCGGTCTCGATGAACACGCTGACCCGCTCGGTGGCGATGGCAGAAGCTGAAACCGGTGCTTCGCCATTGGGTTGCAGCGCGGTGTGGGACACACGCCCGACGTGCCAAAGCTGCGCGAATATCACACCGTCCTTTGCATGAACCGCTTCGGTGACTTTGCGCCATCCGGCAATTTGTTCCTGCGTGTGAATGCCGGGTGTCCAGGCGTAACCCTGACCGCGAGGCTCGATCTGCGTGCCTTCGGTGACCAGCAGACCGGCGCCAGCGCGTTGCTGGTAATACTCGGCCATCAATGCGTTGGCGACATTGCCCGGTTGCGTGCTGCGCTGGCGGGTGAGGGGAGGCAGGACGATGCGGTTCTTCAGGGTATGCAGGCCCAGGGTGACAGGGGTGAAGTAAGGGCGGTTTTTCATGTAATTCCTGTTTCGGCCTTATTAGACCAGTCGTCTATTAATGCGGCAAAAAAAACACCGTGCATCACGCGCACGGGGTTTGGGGGGCTGGAGGGTTCACGCCAACAGTTTCAGCAGTTTTTCAGCGACGGCTGCCGAGCTGGCAGGGTTCTGACCGGTCACCAGTTGACCATCGGCGACCACGTGAACCTGCCAGTCAGCGACCTTGGAGTAGCGTGCGCCGAGACGCTGGAATTCGTCTTCGATCAGGAACGGCACGACATCCGTCAGGCCTACAGCGGCTTCTTCAGCATTGGTGAAACCGGTGACGTCCCGGCCTTGAATCAACGGCTTGCCATCGGCAGCCACCACGTGAAGCAGCACGCCCGGGGCGTGGCAGACAAAACCGTGAGGCTTGTTGCTGCGGTCGAAGGCTTCGATCAAGGCGATCGAGTGTTTGTCCTCGGCCAGATCCCACAGCGGGCCATGTCCACCGGGATAAAACACGGCATCGAAATCCTCAGCGCTGACATCCGCCAGGCGCCCGGTGTTGGCCAGTGCCTGTTGGGCGGCGGGGTCTTTGCGCAAGCGGTCGGTTTCAGCGGTTTGCGCATCAGGCTCATCACTTTTCGGATCGAGCGGTGGCTGGCCGCCGGCCGGCGAAACCAGGGTGATCTCAGCGCCCGCATCCTTGAAGGCGTAGTAGGGGGCTGCGAACTCTTCGAGCCAGAAGCCGGTTTTCTTGCCGGTGTTGCCAAGCTGATCGTGGGAAGTCAGAACCATCAAGATTTTCATAGGGCGCTCTGTATTGGTCGGGTGTCCTCGGACGGATTTGTCTTCGACACCTTTGGAAGGGTTGACGGGCCACAGCATAGATACCAATTAGACCGGTCGTCTAGTAATTTTTTGCAGCCGTGTTTCCGCACGATCACTGTGGCAAACTCCTGCTCATCAGAAATATACGACTGGTCTAATGTTTGGTATTTTGCGCCCCATGAAACCGACCTACGACGATACCCGCCAACACCTGCTCGACACCGGCCACCGCATGATGGCCGAAAAGGGCTTCACCAGCGTTGGCCTGAGCGAGATCCTGCAGACCGCCGGCGTGCCCAAGGGCTCGTTCTATCATTACTTCAAATCCAAAGAACTCTACGGCCAGGCGCTGCTGGAGGATTACTTTGTCGGCTACCTAGCAGACATGGAGCGCCGCCTGACACTACCGGGCCTCAGCGCTTATGAGCGGCTGATGGATTACTGGCAGGGCTGGCAGAACCGCTGCACCCTGGAAGGCCATGGCGATGAATGCCTGGTGGTGAAGTTGAGCGCGGAAGTCGCCGACCTGTCCGAATCGATGCGCCTCACCTTGCGTGATGGCGCCGAACGCATCGTTGCGCGGATTACGACGTGCCTGGAAGAAGGGCGGCTGGATAAGAGTTTGCCGGATACCGATGCGCGCCAACTGGCCGAAACCCTTTATCAACTTTGGTTGGGGGCGAGTTTGTTGAACAAGCTGCAGCGCACCGGGCAGTCGTTGCAGACGTCGATGGTGATGACGAAGCGGTTTTTGCAGCGGCCATCAAACTGAAGCGCTACGCGTGTTGATCGCGCCGGGTCATTCTGGCCTGGCACTCAGGGTATCGCGTAGATCTTGAATAGCTTCTTCGCCGTGTCGCCGGCGCCATCCAGGTATTTGTCGTACGCCTGCTCGATCTCGCCGGAGCGGTATATTTCGCTCAGCGCGGTGTCGACCAGCAGACGGAAATCTTCGTCGTTTCGATCCAGCGCCATTGCCGTCGGTGCGTACTCGAAAATCCGCTCCAGCACCACCAGGTGGCCTGCGGGGTAATTGCTGCCCAGCAGGTGCTTGAGCACCATGCGTTCAGCGAAGAACGCATTGGCTTTGCCATCGGCAACCAGCTTGAGACCTGCCTCGGCGTTCTCTACGGTGACCAGAGTAGCCACCACCCCGAGCAATCGCATCTGCTGGTGTATCCACGTCTCGGTGACACCGCCCGCGATGGCAGCATACGTTTGATTGGACAGGCCAAGGTTCGCAGTGGCGCGCCACGTTGGCCCGGTATGAGCCACCTTGCCATTGAGCACATTGAGCAAAGCCTCGGATGCATCCTGGCGCACCACTGCCGAGAGACCGGCGGTGTAGATCGGCACCGAGTAGCTGACCTGCTTGCGCCGCGCCAGTGTCGGTGGGGTCGGTGTACAGAGAATGTCGACCTGCCCCGAGTTGACGGCATTGATTTCGTCGTTGAGAGACACAGGCTGGTACTGAATCTTCAACGCGGGCAAAGCCAGTTCGCTCTTGACCTTCTCGGCTATTTTCAGACAGAGATCGATGGCATATCCGCTGGCTTTATCGGCGGCCTGATAGCTGAACGGCGCGAAGTCAGGCAAGTAACCGAGGGTGAAAGTATTGCTCGTGCGTATGCGCTCCAGCGTGCTGCCATGAGCCATTACCGGCAGCAGCGCCAGTATGCAGACGAGTAGCAGAGGGTTGGACTTGATCGGTTTCACGTTCATGCGCGGGTTCCCCGAATTCAGATGTCTGAGCGGTCCTGAAGACAGCGGTCAAGGGTTGTCGGCCCGGGGGTGAACGGGCACAGACACGTCGATAAAACGTTTGGCGAGGAAACCGTAGAGCAGGTAACCGAACACCAGGACCAGGATGCCGCCGAACACGGCATCTTTGCCGCAGGCATACAACGCGTAGAGGGAGTACGCCACGGCCACCACCAATAGCAAGGCATTGCGTGTGTACACACCTGCACTGACTTTGGCTTTGTACATCATGACCAGCAGCCCGGTTGCCGCCGTCACATAGGGAATCAGGTTGGTTACTGCGGCGAGGCTGACGAGTTTGCCGAACTGCGCACTGGCATTGGGCGAGATGGTCGACAGTGCCATCAAGGTCTGCAGCACACCGCAGACCAGCATCCCGACGATGGGGGCATTGCGTGCGCTGACCTTGCTGAACAGTTTGGGGAACATGCCCTGGTCAGCCGTCATCTTGGCGGTTTGCGCCAACGTGAACTGCCAGCCCAACAGCGAGCCCACGCACGCCATCACCGCCAGCGCCATGATGATGTGGCCGACCGTGGGGTTGAACATATGGGCATAAACGAGCGCGAAAGGGGCTGACGAGTTGGCCAGCTCAGCATTGGGAATGATGCCCTGAATGACCGTCGTCGAGAGCACATAGACAACGGCTGCCCCCAGTGTGCCGAACAGGCAGGCCAGCGGCACCGTGCGCGTGGGGTTCTCTACTGCATCAGAGGCCTGGGCTGCCGACTCCATGCCGAGAAAGGCCCAGAGTGTCAGGGGAATCGCTTTGCTGATCGCTTCGGAGATGGGCAGGTTGTAAGGGTTCCAGGCGGCGATCAGCAGATCGGGTTTGAACCAGAACCATCCGATGAGGCTCAAGCCCGCTACCGGGATGATCACTCCCCAGACAGTAATCGCACCGATCCTGCCGGTAATGCCGGGGCCGCCAAAATTTGCCACGGTGGTTAGCCAGAGCAAGCCGACCGTTCCGATGAACAAAGGAATGGCGCCGCTTCCCAGCCAAGGCATGAACGAAGTCATGTATCCCACGGCGGAGATGGCCACCGCCACGTTGGCGATGGCCAGCGACAGGAAATACAGATACGAACAGAGGAAAAATCCCGACTTTGCGTGCGCTTCTTCGGTGTACGCGGATAACCCGCCCGAGCGCAGACAAAAGATGCCGCACTGGGAAAAACAATATGCGATGGCCATGGAACCGACAGCGGTGACGATCCATGATAACAACGAGACAGCCCCGAGTTGGGCCATGCTTGTCGGCAACATGATGATGCCTGAGCCCATCATGTTGACTGTCACCAGTGTGGTGAGGCCCATGAGGCTCATTTTCTTGTTTGAGTCGGTCATCGAAATCACCTCGATTTGCGAAATCGCATCACCGCTCAGCCATCGGCTATTGGCAGGCGAGCAGTGGGTTCTTCGCCGCAACGGACAAGCAGGCTCAGGCACCCGACAAAAATGGCGATGGGCAAGCCGACAAGCTCCCTGACAACACTCGTGTTGCTGCCCATATCAATGAGCACGATTTGCCAGGCGCGAGACCCAAGGATTGGCACTCAAGCCATGTAGCAGCACGCTGAGTAAAACGGTGCAGGCGGCTACAGCCACCAACGTACGACCGGCTTGCAGAGGGTAGTCCAATATCATTACGGCGAAGACGATGGTTGCCAGACCTCGCGGGCCGAACCAGCCGATGAACAGCCGGGTTTCGAAATCGAAGTCGGTCCCTGCCAGACTGATGAGTACTGGCAGTATGCGAATCACGGTCAGGCTGAGCACTGCATACAGCCAGATATTCAGAGTCAAACTGCTCCAGGCCCAAGGGATCACCAGCGCGCCGAATACGACCCAGGTAATGACGGATAGCAGGCTGGCGAACTCTTCGCTGGCCTTGAGCAGATCGTGCTTTTTCTCAGTAAACAGGTAGCTGGCGAGCAACCCGCCAACGAACGCGGCGATAAACCCGCTACCGCCTAGTGTCTGCGCGGTGGCAAAGCAAAGCAGGGCTAATCCGGGCAGCGTCAGCTGCGACCACATGGGTGTTTGCCAATGATGTTTTGCAGAGTAGCGCTGCAACAGCCAGGCAATGAAAGTAAGGGCGGCGCCGACGAGTGCGCCGATACCAAGCGCCTCGAAAACCAGCTCTACCGCCAGCAAGACGGGAGACTGCGCCTGCTCTTCGATCAACAGGGCCAGGAACATCAACAACACCGGTACGCAGATGCCGTCATTGAGCCCGCTCTCCACGTTCAACCCTTCACGCACGGACGCTGCAACCTTTGGATTGCTCACTACAGCCTTACCCAGCGCTGCGTCGGTGGGCGCCAGAAGGGTCGCCAGTATTGCGAGTTCTATCGCAGGTATCTGCGGGAACAACCAGATGCCAACCAGCCAGCCACTTAACGTGGTCAGCGGCAGTCCGATCAACAACAAGCGCAGCGGTAATCCTTCCTGCACTCTTCGTGCGGGTCACTGTGCGGCCCGCCAACGGAGTTCTAAGCCACAGCGCCAAACAGGGATCCCGCCAACGCCGTAATGCCCATGGCCAACACGCCCCACAGCGTCACGCGCCAGGCACCGGTCACCATACTGGCTCCCCCGGCCCTGGCCGCGACAGCCCCCAGACTGGCGAGAGAAACCAGCGACATGCCACAAACCCACGGCACAACGCTGTGGGTTGGCGCGACGATGGTCACTGCCAGCGGCAGGGCTGCGCCGACCACGAAACTGGCGGCCGAGGCGAGGGCGGCTTGTAACGGTTTGGCCGTGAGCGCTTCGCTGATCCCCAGTTCGTCCCTGGCGTGGGATCCCAAGGCATCATGGGCCATCAACTGGTCGGCCACTTGATGCGCCAGTTCGGGCGATACACCGCGATGCATATAAATGTTCGCCAGTTCAATGTGTTCGGCCTTTGGGTCGCTGGCCAGTTCGGCCCGCTCCCGCGCCAGATCGGCCTGCTCGGTGTCCGCCTGGGAATGCACGGAGACGTATTCCCCGGCGGCCATGGACATCGCGCCCGCTATCAGACCGGCCGTCCCGGTGACCAGTAGCGTGGCATGGCTGGCGTTGGCAGCTGCGACGCCGATCAACAGGCTGGCAGTGGAAACGATCCCGTCGTTGGCCCCCAGAACGGCGGCGCGCAGCCAGCCGATACGATCGCTGCGATGAGACTCGGTGTGTCTGTGCATGAATTTCATGGTTTAGCGGGACTCACTGTCGTTGGGTTGATCAGTCGGACGGTGTTCAATGTGCTCCTGCACCTGGCCACCGACTATAGAAATCTCCTTGAACTGCTCACCGTCGTGCAGCACAAACAACGCGTCCATCCCGCGCTCCTGAGCGAGGCGCGGGCCTTCGATTTCGCCCAGCACCAGCAGCGCTGTAGCCCAGGCGTCGGCGAGCATGCACGAGGCTGCCACCACGGTGACCGCCGCCAATGTGTTGCGCAGTGGGGCGCCGGTGGCCGGGTTCATGGTATGGGCGTAGGTCTGCCCACCCACATCGACCCACTGCCGATAGTCCCCGGAGGTCGCAATGGCGGCATTGCCCAGTTCCATCACCCCCATGACTTCACGCACACCCCGGCGGGGTTTTTCGATGGCCACGATCCAGGGTTGCGCATCAGGCTTGACCCCGCGGGCGCGCATCTCGCCATCGATGCCGACCAGGTAGCGATTGATACCAAAACCTTCCAGGCAGCGGGCCAGTTCATCGACCCCAAAACCCTTGGCGATGCCATTCAGATCAAGGTGCAACGGCGCCCGTTTGCGCACCTGATTGTGCAGCAGGTCAACCACCAGTGCCGCGCCGGCGGACGGTCGTGTAGACAATGATGTTGCCGTCAGCGACTGTTCGGTGATCGTCTGTTCGCCGGGGCCGAACCCCCAGGCGTCCACCAGATCACCGACGGTAATGTCGAAGGCGCCGCCAGATTGCTGGTTGACCCGAAGCGCCGTCGCCAGCACTGTCGTCAGCTCTTTGGGTACGGGTAGCCATTGCTGTTCGGGGGCGGCGTTGAGACGGTTGAGATCGGAGTCGGCTCGCCAGGTCGACATTTGCTGATCCACACGCTCGACAGCCTGAGCCAGGCGCCGGCCTATTTCATCGGTGTCGATGCCCGCAGCGGCATAGAAGAGCGCTGTGTAGCGGCTGCCCATGGTCTCGCCGTTCAGGCTGTAGCGTTGCCCATCAGTAGACATCTTCACGATAGCGTCCTTGTGTCTTGAGGGACTGCACACTCAGATTGAGCGGCGCCAACACTTCATCCAGGGCCTGCATCACGCCTTTGGCCATTTCACGGCTGCCACACACCAATACCTGAGCACCTTTTTCAATCAGCCG
>Ga0308163_10003966_pt1 | contig 12076 bp, 7 predicted proteins | sample PhyTR1_FD_201037 | JGI IMG/M metagenome (GOLD analysis project Ga0308163, IMG submission 201037) | Phyllosphere microbial communities from UC Gill Tract Community Farm, Albany, California, United States - DLSLT.R1 | ecosystem: Host-associated > Plants > Phyllosphere > Unclassified | place: USA... | reverse complement strand
CAGCACGGCGCTTTTGCTGTGCGGTGGCCCTCGTTGTGTATTTTTCTTTTGACTAGATAGCCATGCAGATTGCTGCTCACCCGGCCTCCACCTTCGTTCCGTTCGACGCCCTTCACGCTGAAATCAAGCGCGACCAGACTCCCCTGCGCGCCGCCATCACGGCCGCTTACCGCCGCGATGAAACTGAGGCGGTACAGTGGCTGCTGGCCCAGGGTTCCGGCGCCAGCCACGATGCCCAGGCCCTGGCGCACCGCCTGGTCGCCGCCGTGCGTGAAAAACGCACCCGCTCGTCGGGCGTGGACGCCCTGATGCATGAATTCTCGCTGTCATCCGAAGAAGGTGTGGCATTGATGTGCCTGGCCGAAGCACTGCTGCGCATTCCGGACAGCGAAACGGCCGACCGCCTCATCGCCGACAAGATCAGCAAGGGCGACTGGCGCAAGCACCTGGGCGAATCCCCGTCGCTGTTCGTCAACGCGGCCACCTGGGGCCTGCTCATCACCGGCAAGCTGGTGTCGACCAATAGCGAGCAAGGCCTGGGCTCGGCGCTCACGCGCATGATCGCCAAGGGCGGCGAACCGCTGATCCGCAAGGGCGTCGACATGGCGATGCGCATGCTGGGCAACCAGTTCGTCACCGGCCAGACCATCGACGAGGCGCTGAAAAACAGCCGCGAGAACGAAACGCGCGGCTACCGCTACTCGTACGACATGCTGGGCGAAGCGGCGCTGACCGAACTCGATGCGCAACATTACTACGCATCGTACGAGCAGGCGATCCATGCGATCGGCAAGGCCTCGAATGGCCGCGGCATCAAGGACGGCCCGGGCATCTCGATCAAGCTTTCGGCGCTGCACCCGCGCTACAGCCGTGCGCAGTCGGCGCGCGTGATGGGTGAACTGCTGCCGCGCGTGCGCAGCCTCGTGCTGCTGGCCAAGCGCTACGACATCGGCATCAATATCGACGCCGAAGAAGCCGACCGCCTCGAGATCTCGCTCGACATGCTCGAGGTGCTGGCGTTCGATCCCGAGCTGGCCGGCTTCGAAGGCATCGGCCTGGTGGTGCAGGCTTACCAGAAGCGCTGCCCGTACGTGATCGATTATGTGATCGACCTGGCCAAACGCAGTGGCCGCAAGTTCATGGTGCGACTGGTCAAGGGTGCCTATTGGGATGCCGAGATCAAGCGCGCCCAGGTCGACGGCATGCCCGGCTATCCGGTCTATACGCGCAAGGTCCACACCGACGTGTCTTACCTGATCTGCGCGCGCAAGCTGCTCGGCGCGGCCGACATCCTGTACCCGCAGTTCGCCACCCACAACGCGCACACGCTGTCGGTCATCTATACGTGGGCGCGCCTGGGCAACATCAGCAACTACGAATTCCAGTGCCTGCACGGCATGGGCGAGACGCTGTACGACCAGGTCGTGGGCAGCAAGAATCTCGACAAGCCGTGCCGTATTTACGCGCCGGTCGGTTCCCACGAAACGTTGCTGGCCTACCTTGTGCGCCGTCTGCTGGAAAACGGCGCCAACTCGTCGTTCGTGAACCAGATCGTCGACGAGAGCGTTGCCATCAACACCCTGATCACCGATCCGTTCGAAGCCGCCCGCGCCAGCGGCGGCAAGCCGCATCCGGCGATCGCATTGCCGATGAACATGTTCGGTGCTGAGCGCAAGAACTCCGCCGGCATGGACCTGGTCAACGAAGACATCCTGGGCCAGCTGGCGGATGGCCTGTCGCAACAGCGCCGCCACATCGCTGCGCCAATCACTGCCGCGACGGTCGAAGCCGGACCAGTCGCCAATGTGGTCAACCCGGCCCAGTCGGCCGATATCGTCGGTCAGGTGCAGGAAGCCTCGCGCGCCGATGTCGACGCCGCACTGGCAGCGGCCAGCGCCTTTGCCGGCGAATGGGCAGCCACCAGCACGAGCGAGCGCGCCGCGATCCTGGAACACACCGCCGACCTGTTCGAGCAGCATGGCGTCGAGCTGATGGCCCTGGCCGTGCGCGAAGCCGGCAAATCGCTGCCGAATGCGATTGCCGAACTGCGCGAAGCGGTCGACTTCCTGCGCTATTACGCGGTGCAGATCCGCGCTGTAAAGGATATTCAGTCAAACATGCAGTCGGGCGTCCAGGCACTGGGACCGGTCAGCTGCATCAGCCCATGGAACTTCCCGCTGGCGATCTTCACGGGGCAAGTCGCGGCCGCACTGGCCGCCGGCAACGTCGTGCTGGCCAAGCCAGCTGAGCAAACACCGCTGATCGCCCACCGCGCGGTAGAGCTGTTCCTCGAGGCAGGCACGCCGCGCGCCGCGCTGCAACTGCTGCCGGGCCGCGGCGAAGTCGTCGGCGCCGCGCTGACGGCCGACAGCCGCATCAAGGGTGTGATCTTCACCGGGTCGACCGAAGTCGCGCAACTGATCAACCGCACGCTGGCCAAACGCGCGGAGCAGGAAGGCATCGACATTCCGCTGGTGGCCGAAACGGGTGGCCAGAATGCGCTGATCGTCGACTCGTCGGCGCTGCCGGAGCAGGTGGTGGGCGATGTGTTGAGTTCGGCCTTCGATTCGGCCGGCCAGCGCTGCTCGGCGCTGCGCGTGCTGTTCCTGCAGGAAGACATCGCCGACAAGACCATCAAGATGCTCAAGGGCGCGATGCAGGAACTGCGCGTGGGCAGCCCGGATCGCCTCGCGACCGATATCGGCCCGGTCATCGATGCGGAAGCGCAGCGCAACCTGCTGGCGCACATCGAACGCACCAAGGCCACTTCGCGCAGCCACTTCGCGCTCGAGCTGCCGACCGCCATCACCAGCTGCGGCACCTTCGTGCCGCCGACGGTGCTCGAGATCGCATCGCTGTCGGAACTCAAGCAAGAGGTGTTCGGCCCGGTCCTGCACATCGTGCGCTACCGCCGCGCCGATCTGCCGAAGGTGATCGCATCGATCAATGCAACAGGTTTCGGCCTGACGCTGGGCGTGCACTCGCGCATCGATGAAACGATCGATTACATCGTCAACCATGCGCATGTCGGCAATATCTACGTCAACCGCAATATCGTCGGCGCCGTCGTCGGCGTGCAGCCGTTCGGTGGCGAGGGCAAGTCCGGCACCGGTCCCAAAGCCGGCGGTCCGTTGTACATCAAGCGCCTGCAGCGCGGCGCGGCGCCCTTGATGGATCACGTCCGTCAGCCTGACGTCGCACTGGAAGCGCTGATCGCCTGGCTGCGCATGAGCGAGCAGCAACCCGTCGTAGCGCTGGCCGAAGGCTATGCGCGCACGTCATTGAATGGCGTGTCGATCGACTTGCCGGGGCCGACCGGCGAGCGCAATCGCCTGTCGTTCACGCCGCGCGGCGTCGTACTGTGCGCAGCAGGCACGCCGGCAGGTCTGCTCAATCAAGTGGCAGCCACGCTGGCCACCGGCAACCGCGCTCTGGTGCTGACCACGTCACCAGAGGCGATTCCGGCCAACCTGCCACAAGCGGTCAAGGAGCGCGTGCGCTTCATCGGCAAGGACGAAGTGGATGCGGATGAATTCGCGATCGCTCTGGTCGAATCGGGCCTGGCCGGCTCGCTGCGCACGCAACTGGCGGCGCGCAGCGGCGCCATCATCGGCGTGGTCGATACTGAACCACTGGCAGCGGTCGACCTGTGGCGCCTGGTCGCCGAACGCGCTGTCTGCGTCAATACGACAGCAGCTGGCGGTAACGCCAGCCTGATGACCCTGGGCCTGTAATTCACACCACATCGGCGACTTCGGTCGCCGATGTGCTTTTTAACCCGTACTGATGTCAGGAGCAGTAACAGCAGTCGCAGGAACCATACCAACAACAAGGAGACTCACCATGCTTGTAGGCGTTCCAACCGAAATCAAGAACAACGAGTACCGCGTCGGCCTCACGCCGGCATCGGTGCATGAACTGGTGGTGCAAGGCCACCAGGTAATCGTCCAGCAAGGGGCCGGTAGCGAGATCGGCTTGCCCGACGCGCAGTACGTGGCGGCCGGCGCCAGCATCGTGGCGAGCGCGCAAGAGGTGTTTGCGCGGGCCACCATGGTCGTCAAGGTCAAGGAGCCGCAAGCGGCCGAATGCGCGATGCTGCGCGACGACCAGATCCTCTTTACTTACCTGCACCTGGCGCCCGATCCCGAACAAACAGCCGCACTGGTGCGCTCAGGGGCCGCCTGCATCGCCTATGAGACGGTGACCGGGCTTGGGGGCGGCTTGCCGCTGCTCGCGCCGATGAGTGAGGTGGCAGGGCGCATGGCGATCCAGGCGGGCGCCGCGCACCTGGAAAAATCCAGGGGTGGCATGGGCTTGCTGCTGGGCGGTGTACCGGGCGTGGCCGCAGGCCACGTTGTCATCATCGGCGCCGGCGTGGTGGGCGCCAATGCACTGCAGATGGCCGTGGGCACGGGCGCGCGGGTGACCGTGCTCGACAAGAACGTCGATCGCCTGCGCCAGCTCGATCTGGTCTATGGCAACCGGATCGCCACGCTGCATTCCAACGCGCAGGCGCTCGAAGAAGCCGTGCTGTCGGCCGACCTGGTCATCGGCGGCGTGCTGGTGCCGGGCGCCGCAGCGCCGAAACTCGTCACGCGCAGCATGGTGTCACGCATGAAAAAGGGCGCGGTTATCGTCGATGTGGCGATCGACCAGGGCGGCTGCTTTGAGACCTCGCACGCCACCACCCACGCCGATCCGACCTTCATCGTCGATGGCGTGGTGCATTACTGCGTCGCGAACATGCCTGGTGCAGTGGCGCGCACGTCCACCTTTGCACTGAACAACGCCACGATCGGGCACGTGCTCGCGCTGGCCGGCAAGGGCTGGCAGCGCGCACTCGCGGACGATGTTCACCTGCGCCAGGGCCTGAATGTCTGCCAGGGCAAGGTCACGTTCGAGGCCGTGGCACGCGCGCTGGGCTACGACTACGTCCCGGTCGAGTCGCTGCTGGCCTAGAGCGGCGCCTGGGCCAGATCCCGGCACAGGCGCCGCGTAATGTGAAACGCGTACTGCGCGGCCACCGTCTTCACAAAACCCATGAAGTCGTGCGCCGCGTGTTCGTTGGCGTTATCCGAAATCGCGCGGATGACGGCAAACGGCACGTTCAATTCGTGACACACCTGCGCCACTGCGGCGCCTTCCATTTCCACGGCCACCAGCCCAGGCAGCGCGCTGTTCAGCGCATCGATCCGCTTGGCGTCATGCACGAACTGGTCGCCGCTGGCCACCAGACCCCGATGCACACGTGGCTGCGTCAAGCCGAATGTGGCGCGGTCGGCCTGGGCGATCGCATGCGCCAGGTCGTCTTCGAGAAATGCATGCGCTGCACTGGACACCCGCAGCGACAGCTGGGCGTCCGGCTGAAAATGCGTTTGTCCTGTCAACGGCACCTCGAAGCGGGGAAACAAGGGAGTGGCGTCCATATCGTGCTGGACAAGCGATTCGGCCACCACGATGTCGCCAACCCGGATTGTCGTGTCGCCTGCGCCAGCCACGCCTGTGAACAGGATGTGGGTAACTCCGAACTTCTCCACAAGCGTCGTCGCCGTCATGGCAGCGGCAACCTTCCCAATTCGCGACAGGACGCACACGGCGTCGATTCCCCACAGCTGTCCGAGAAAGTACTCACGCCTGCCGTGAATCAGCGTGGCGGGCCCTTGCAAGGCTTCCACGAGCCCTGCCTGTTCTTCGTGCAACGCGCTGATGATGCCTAAACGCATTTTTTTTGCTGGGCCGTTGTGCATAAGCGCCGGATTGTACACAGCATTGCCAAGCACTGGAGACAAATATCGAGACCTGAACGTTCGTTCTGCAAAACGCTTTTTTTGCCTGCAAAGTTGTTTGCTTATTTAATTACGAGATCTGTATACAAATTTAGTAGTAGTAAGTAAACGCGTACATTTCTGTGGATAAGGTTGGTTTACTCAACAGAATCAGCGCTTTAAGCGGGTATTTTTGCGCGGGACAAAGCTTGCGTGAACCAGGCATGGATCGGGGACAAAAATTGGCTTGCGTGAAAAAGGCAGGGTTCTGCACATCTGATGCTGTGGATATGCAGCTGCTTGTCCACAGGCGATTGCTGGTTGGGGCGGGTTAGCGTGGGTTGGCGCTGGTTTTCGGTGACCGGAACAGATGGGCTGTCAGTCGATGTCGGGACTGTGTCGATCCTGCGATCGCTTTTTTTTTTGAAAGCGCTTTTCAGAACGATCTGCAGAGGGGTTGCTGGTCAGTAATCTGGAGTGCGCAAGTTATGCAGTTTGTTTACTTAAAAGCTTGTATACAAAATAGTAGTAATAGTAAACGCGGCACCTTCTGTGGATAAGCACAGATTTTTCCACAACATCAACGGTTTACATGGTCGCCAACTGGCTGGAGAACCATGGTGATCGTCGTGCAGCAAAGGTGGATAGAAATCCCCGCGGTCTTGCAAAACGGGTTTGTGCACATTCTGCCCTGTGGATATGCAGCGGGTTCTCCACAGACCTGCATCGAGATTGCGAACACCGGACGCTGTCGATTTGCCACGGACGAAATTTTTTTTTTGAAAACAGGCATCTCAGGTTTACAACCAATAAATGTATACAACATTGATAGTAATAAGTAAGGGTGACCACTTTCTGTGGACAACCCGGTTAACGAGAACAAAATCATCCACTTACGGTGCGCATAAGGCAGTGCACTAGTTACCCGGCTTCCTGGTGGCAAATCTGGACAAGATTTGCGCTTGTGTACAAAAGCGTAGTTCTGCACAAACCGTACCTGTGGATATCCATTTGCTTATCCACAGGTAGGGTCTGGACAGGCGTTTACGTTCTGGTAAGCTGTGTTTCATCGAGTCAGCGCCAAGGGGAAACGCATGGAATTCGAGTCGCTGTACGCCAGGGTCAATGGCCTGAACATGCACTACGTGACAGCTGGCGACGGTCCACCGGTCATCCTGCTTCACGGTTTCCCCGATACCCACGAGATCTGGCGTCGTCAGATTCCTGCGCTTGCCGCAGCGGGCCTGCGTGTCATTGCACCCGACCTGCGCGGCTACGGCAAAACCGACATGCCACAAGATGTTGGCGCTTACGCCGTATCGTTTTTGGCCGATGATGTGCTGCGATTGATGGATGCGCTGGGAATCGAGAAAGCGGTCGTCGTCGGTCATGACTGGGGCGCATTGATCGGCTGGCATCTGGCCATGCATGCGCCGCAACGAATCCTTCGATACGCCGCGTTATCGGTTGGCCATCCGAAGGCAATCGCGGCGTCAGGCTTCAGCCAGAAATTGCGTTTCTGGTACATGTTGGTGTTCAAAACTCCCGTGGTCGCAGAGGCATTGCTGAAAGCAGGGGACTGGGCCGCGCTCAGAAAAATGATCCGCAGCCGTGAACAGCAAGAGATCTGGATCGCGGCGCTTGCGCCGCCAGGTCGGCTGACGGCAGCATTGAATTACTACCGCGCCAATTTCAAGCCATCATCACCGCGCGCCTGGTTGCCAGTGAATGTGCCGGTGATGGGCGTCTGGGGCGAACACGATCCGGCTCTTGGTGAGCAACAGATGCTCGATTCGCGCGATCAATGTACTGCAGGTTTTCGGTATGAGCGCATCGATGGCGTCGGTCACTGGCTGCAGCTCTCTGGCGCAGATCGCCTGAACGCATTACTGCTGGATTTCGTGAAGTCACCGATCGACTGATTCTTGGTTGAGTACGTACGGCTTGCCGTAAAATTGCATCTCGTACATTCCACCCAAAATCCTTCCATGATTGATGTTGTCTGGCTCGGCGGCGCTGCGTTCGCCGCTGGCCTGGTTGATGCCGTTGTCGGTGGCGGCGGCCTGGTCCAGCTTCCCGCCATGTTCTCTTTGTTGCCGAAAGAAGTTCCGGCAACCATTCTCGGTACCAACAAGTTTGCAGCAATCTTCGGCACTGGGTCAGCGGCGGTGGAATACGCACGTCGGGTCCGGGTAGCCTGGAGCACCGCTGCGCCGGCCGCGGCAGCCGCATTCTTGCTCTCCTTTGCTGGCGCCTGGACGGTGACGCGCGTGCCCGCCGATTTCGTGCGCGCCTTATTGCCGATCATTCTGGTCGCAGTGGCGGTCTACACGTTCAGAAAAAAAGACCTGGGTTCGGTACACGCACCAATGCACACTGGCCTGGCAGAGCGGTACTGGGCAATCGGCATCGGCGCTGCGATCGGTTTCTACGATGGGTTTTTTGGCCCTGGCACCGGCAGCTTTCTGATCTTCCTGTTCGTGCGGTTTTTTGGCTTCGATTTTCTCAGTGCTTCAGCTGCAGCCAAGATCGTCAACGTCGCCTGCAATTTTTCCGCGCTGATGTGGTTTGGCTACAGCGGCCATATTTTGTGGCAGCTGGGATTGTTGATGGCCTGTTGCCAGATCGCGGGTTCATTGTCGGGTACACGACTCGCACTCAGGTACGGCAGCGGCTTTGTACGTAAGGTGTTCCTGTTTGTCGTCAGCGCGTTGATTGTGAAGACTGCCTATGATGCGTTCACAAAGCTGGGTTGGTGATTTCGATTGTTCCACGTGAAACAAGTTGAAGCCGGTTTTGACCGGCTTTTTCTTTGTGATGTTCCACGTGAAACAATCGCACTGACAAATCAGCATGACGTTCCACGTGAAACAAAATTCGTCGTTTTATGGCGGTCGAAGAATCTGGCAACAGAAAAGAATCTATAATCGCGCATTAGTCTCCTCGCCTCACATCCCATCATGCTATTTCCTACTGAATTCGACGTCATCGTCGTCGGCGGCGGTCATGCCGGCACCGAAGCTGCACTTGCGTCTGCACGCACCGGTCAAAAGACCCTGCTGCTGACCCACAATATTGAAACCCTTGGCGCCATGTCGTGCAATCCGTCGATTGGCGGCATCGGCAAAGGTCACCTGGTCAAGGAAGTCGACGCCCTCGGCGGCGCGATGGCTATCGCAACGGATGAAGCCGGGATCCAGTTCCGGATCCTGAATTCCTCGAAAGGTCCGGCCGTACGCGCGACCCGTGCGCAAGCCGACCGCGTCCTGTACAAGGCGGCGATCCGCTCGCGGTTGGAAAACCAGTCGAACCTCTGGCTGTTCCAGCAGGCAGTCGAAGACCTGATCGTCGAAGGCGATCGGGTCGTCGGCGCCGTCACGCAAGTGGGCTTGAGCTTCCGCGCGCGCGCCGTCGTGCTGACCGCAGGTACTTTCCTTGATGGCAAAATCCACGTTGGCCTGCAAAATTATGCTGGCGGTCGCGCGGGCGATCCACCGGCGACGTCGCTGTCGGCGCGCCTGAAGGAACTCAAGCTGCCGCAAGGGCGCCTGAAAACCGGCACCCCGCCGCGCATCGATGGCCGCAGCATCGACTTTTCGCTGTTGACCGAGCAGCCGGGCGACCTCGATCCGGTGCCCGTGTTTTCGTACATGGGCAATGTGGGGATGCATCCTAAGCAGGTGCCATGCTGGGTCACGCATACCAATGAACGCACGCACGACATTATCCGGGCAGGGCTTGACCGCAGCCCGATGTACACCGGCGTCATTGAAGGCGTCGGACCGCGCTACTGCCCGTCGATCGAAGACAAGATCCACCGCTTCGCCAGCAAGGAGTCGCATCAGATCTTCCTGGAACCGGAAGGCTTGACGACCAATGAGTTCTATCCAAACGGGATCTCGACCAGCCTGCCATTTGACGTGCAGCTGGCACTGGTGCGCTCGATGCGCGGCATGGAAAATGCGTTTATCCTGCGGCCCGGTTATGCGATCGAATACGATTACTTCGATCCGCGCGGCTTGAAAGCGTCGCTGGAGACCAAGTCGATCAAGGGTCTGTTCTTCGCCGGTCAGATCAATGGCACTACCGGCTACGAAGAAGCGGCGGCACAAGGTTTGCTGGCCGGCCTGAATGCCGCACTGCAAACCCAGGGCAAGGATGCCTGGACCCCGGGTCGTTCCGAAGCCTACCTTGGCGTGCTGGTCGACGACCTGACCACGCAGGGTGTGGCCGAGCCCTACCGCATGTTCACCAGCCGCGCGGAATATCGTCTGTCGCTGCGTGAAGACAATGCCGACATGCGCCTGACCGAAATCGGCCGCAGTCTGGGCCTGGTTGACGATGCACGTTGGGCAGCCTTCGAGACCAAGCGCGAATCCGTCGCGCGCGAACTGGAACGCCTGCGCTCGGTGTGGGTGAATCCGCGCATCCTGGCAGCCGCCGAATCGGAACGCATCGTCGGCCAGCCGCTCGAGCGCGAATACAATCTGGCCGATCTGCTGCGCAGACCAGGCGTGAACTACGACACCCTGATGACAATGAACGGTCTCGAAGGCCAGAGCCTGGCAGGTCCGGGCGTTGACGATCCCGCCGTGAAGGAACAGGTCGAGATCCAGCTGAAGTATTCCGGCTACATCGATCGCCAGGCGCGTGAAGTCGAGCGTCACGATCACTACGAAAACATGAAGCTGCCCGAGAACCTGAACTATCTGGATATCGAGGCGCTGTCGTTTGAAGTGCGCCAGAAGCTCGACAAGCAACGGCCCGAAACCCTGGGTCAGGCCTCGCGCATTTCGGGCGTGACCCCGGCGGCAATCTCGCTGCTGCTGGTGACGCTGAAAAAGCGCGGCGCCAAAGGCTTTACTACGACTGCAGCTGAGGTGGCCGAATGAAACACGCATTCGATCACGATGCACTGGCGGCGGTGCTCGACCAGGGCATCAAGGACATGACGCTTGCCGTCACGCCGGAGCAGCAGACTAAGCTGATGGGCTACTTGCAGCTGATGAACAAGTGGAACGGCGTGTACAACCTGACGTCGCTGCGCGATCCGCAGCAGATGGTCACGCACCATCTGCTCGACTCGCTCGCCGCCGTGCCGGCGTTTGCCGGTGCCCGTAATGTGCTGGACGTGGGGGCAGGGGGCGGTTTGCCGGGTATCGTACTGGCGATCGTGCGACCGGACATGAAGGTGGCGATGATCGACACGGTGCACAAGAAAACCGCGTTCCTGAACCAGGTGAAGGCAGAATTGAAGCTGACCAACGTCAGCGTGCACACGATGAAGGTGCAAGACCTTACCGTGAGCGAACCATTCGACGTGATCACGTCACGCGCATTTGCCGACCTGTCCGACTTCGTCAACTGGTCGGGTCATCTGTTGGCCGAGGGCGGCAAATTCATCGCCCTGAAAGGCGTCGCGCCAAGCGAGGAGCGCGAGCGGTTGCCACAGGACTGGAAAGTCGTGGACCTGCAGCCCTTGTGGGTGCCACGACTGCAGGCAGAGCGACACTTGGTATTCATCGAGCGAGCCGTATAAAAGATACTAATAGTACATACTATATAAATCATACTAACTGTACTAACCGTACTACCTGTATCAATCGTATAAACAGTTTATATCGTTTAAATCATATAAACCATTGAAACGGTTTTACGGAACAAACGATATGATGCCTTGTTGTCGCATCCAGGAAAGGAAAAGATGGCGAAGATTTTTTGCGTTGCGAACCAGAAGGGTGGCGTAGGCAAGACCACCACCAGCGTCAACCTGTCGGCAGGCCTGGCCAAACTGAACCAGCGCGTGCTGCTGGTCGACCTTGACCCGCAGGGCAATGCCACGATGGGCGCGGGCATCAACAAAGCCGAGCTGGCAGCGTCGATCTATCAGGTGCTGCTGGGTGAGTCCGATGTGGCCACGGCGCGCGTGCGCTCGGAAGCAGGGCGCTTCGACGTACTGCCCGCCAACCGCGAGCTGGCCGGCGCCGAAGTGGAGATGGTCGCGCTCGAGAACCGCGAGCGGCGCCTGAAGGAAGCACTGGCAGCGGTGGCCGACGACTACGACTTCATCCTGGTCGACTGTCCGCCTGCGCTGTCGCTGCTGACATTGAACGGTCTGTGCGCCGCCGATGGCGTGATCATCCCGATGCAGTGCGAATACTATGCGCTCGAGGGCTTGTCCGACCTGGTCAACACGATCAAGAAGGTGCACGCCAACCTGAACACCGACCTGAAGATCATCGGTCTGCTGCGCGTGATGTTCGATCCGCGCATGACGCTGTCGCAGCAGGTCTCGGGCCAGCTCGAGCAGC
>Ga0308163_10003963_pt1 | contig 12087 bp, 9 predicted proteins | sample PhyTR1_FD_201037 | JGI IMG/M metagenome (GOLD analysis project Ga0308163, IMG submission 201037) | Phyllosphere microbial communities from UC Gill Tract Community Farm, Albany, California, United States - DLSLT.R1 | ecosystem: Host-associated > Plants > Phyllosphere > Unclassified | place: USA... | reverse complement strand
AGTCCTCGGTGCCGTGGCGCATGATCAGCAGCTTGGAAATCGCGGCCTGCGCGGCATCCATCGGGGTGGCATCGTCCACGCGCACGGTGATGCTGGACACATGGCTCTGGCCCAGCATCCGCGACATCACCGTGGTGTACGGCACCCACACGCTCAGGCTGGTGCTGCCGCCGAAACCGAAGCTCTGCCGCTGCGCCACGCCGACCACGCGCACCGGCACGTTGCCGAGCAGGATCACCTGGCCCACCGGGTCCTCGCCATTGGGGAAGAACTGGGTGCGGGTGTTCTCGTCGATGATCGCCACCTGGGCCAGGCTGCGCACCGCATCGGTATCGAAGAAGCTGCCGGCGACCAGGGTCACGCCCTTGACCCGGAAGAACTGCTCGCCCACGCCGTTGACCTGCGCGGTGGCCGACTGGTTGCGGTAGCGCGCGGTCACCGAGGAGGAGACGCTCGGCGTGGCACTGTCGATATAGCTCTGCCGGCCCAGTGCATCGGCGTCGCTGGCCTTGAGGGTTTGTACGCGGGCCGAGCGCATGTCGCCGAACCCGCGCCCGGGATACACATCGATCGTATTGGTGCCCAGTGCGCTGATGTTCTGCAGGATCTGCTGCTGGGAGCCATTGCCCATCGCCACCACCGAGACCACCGAAGCGATGCCGATGATGATGCCGAGCATGGTCAGGAAGGTGCGCAGGCGGTGGGCGTTCATCGCCAGCAGGGCCATGCGGAACGCTTCGGTGAAGCGGTCGCGCGCGGCCCGCCAGCTGTGGCCCTTGCCGGCGGCCACGGTGGGCTGGCGCTGCGCGCGGTAGCGCGGTGCATTCGGATTGGTGCGGTCGGCAATGATCTCGCCGTCGCGGATTTCGATGATGCGCTGGGCGTGTTCGGCCACGCTCATGTCGTGGGTCACGATGATGATGGTGTGGCCTTCGGCATGCAGCTCGCCGAGGATGCCCATCACTTCCTCGCCGGATCGGGTGTCCAGCGCGCCGGTCGGTTCATCGGCCAGGATCACCTCGCCACCGTTCATCAGCGCCCGTGCGATCGACACGCGCTGTTGCTGGCCACCAGACAACTGGCCGGGCTTGTGGTTCATGCGGTCGCCCAGGCCGAGCCGCTGCAGCAGCTGTTCGGCGCGTGCGGTGCGCACCGGGCCGGGGCTGCCGGCGTACACGGCCGGCACGGCGACGTTGCCGCGCGCATCCAGATCGCCGAGCAGGTGGTAGCGCTGGAAGATGAAACCGAAATGTTCGCGGCGCAGTTCGGCCAGTTCGTCCGGCTCCATGCGGCCGGTCTCGCGGCCGGCGACCTGGTAACTGCCACGGGTCGGCCGATCCAGGCAGCCGAGGATGTTCATCAGCGTGGACTTGCCCGAACCGGACTGGCCAACGATCGCCACCATCTCGCCGGCGGCGATGTCCAGGTTGACGTCGCGCAGCACTGCGATGGTCTCATCGCCCGCCGGAAACTCGCGGCGCAGGTCGCGCAGCCGCAGCAGCGGCGTGCCCGTCGAGGCGCTGCTCATCGGCGCGGCCCGCCCATGCCGGGGCCGCCGATCCGCACCGTGCTGCCGCCGCGGTTGCCGCCACCGGTGCCCTGCAGGCCGCCGCCTTCGCCGACGATCACCTTGTCGCCCTCGGCCAGCCCGGACAGCACCTCGGCATTGGCGCCGTTGTTGATGCCGATCTTGACCTTGCGCGGCGCCGGCATGCCATCGGCATCGGCCACGCGCACCATGTACTGCCCGTCGCGGGTCTTGGGGCCGAGTGCAACGGCCGGGATGATCAGCACGTCCTTGGCCTGCTTGAGCATCACCGAGACCTGCGCGGTCATGTCGATGCGCAGCGTGCCGTCGGGATTTTCCACGTCGAACAGCGCGTTGTAGTACACCGCCGTGCTGGAACTGGAACTGGACGAGCTGGAGCTGCTCGAGCTGTCGTTGGCGATCGAGGCCGGCGCCGGATTGATCTGGCGCAGCGTGGCGTGGAACTTGCGGTCCGGCTCACCCAGCGTGGTGAAGTACACCGGCATGCCGGCCTTGATCTTGACCACGTCCGCTTCGGAAACTTCGGCATTCACCGTGACCAGGTCCAGGCGGGCCAGCATCACGATGGTCGGCGCGGTCTGGTTGGCGTTGACGGTGCGGCCTTCTTCGGCGACCACCGCGACCACGGTGCCGTCCATCGGCGCGGTGATGCGGGTGTAGGCCAGGTTGGCGCGGGCGGTGCCCAGTTCGGTTTCGCGGCCCTTGATCTGTGCATCGAAGGACTGGATCTGGGCGCGCGCGGTCCTGAGCTGGGCATCGGCCGCATCGAACTCGGCGCGCGAAGTGGCCTCGGCGGCGAGCATCTGCTGCTGGCGGGCGAACTCCAGCTCGGCTTCGCGCAGGCTGGCCTGCTGCACCGCGCGCTGCGCCTTGACCTGGTCCAGCGAGGCCTGGGCATTGAGCACCTGGTTCTGCTGGGTGGTCGCGTCGATCTCGGCGATCAGGTCGCCTTCCTTGACCGTATCGCCGAGCTGGACCTTCAATGATTTGATCTGGCCGGAGGCCTGCGCGCCGACACTGACCAGCTTGTAGGCGTCGATCACGCCGGTGGCTTCCACGGTCTGTTCGATGTCGCCGCGGCTGACCGGTGACGTGGCTAGGGTGGGGGCGGCCGGCTTGCGCAGCATCCATGCCACAATCGCGGCGATCAGGATGACGACCACGAGCAACAGCAGCAGACGGGCACGGCGGGTTCTGGGCAAACGAGGCTTCACGATGATCGTCAACTCGGCAGGCCGGTGCATCGGCGTTGTCAGCATTGTGAAGATCGTTCACCGCCGGCTCAATGCTCGCCGTGTACCAAGATGTATCCCTGCGGTGCACAGCACATTTCGTTATGTATCTGCATGACCCTTTGAAACAGACGTACGCAAACCAGGAGATGCGGTTCAGCTCCCGACAGGGGATGATCACCGCATGGAGACTGCCAACAGCATGCATAGACTGCTGATCGTCGATGACGACAACGATATCCGCCAGCTGCTCGCCGAGCAGCTCGGCCGCGCCGGTTACCTGGTGAGCACTGCCGGCGATGGCCACGGCATGCGCCAGCTGCTGGAGCGCGAGCACGTGGACCTGATTGTGCTCGACCTCAACCTGCCGCGCGAAGACGGCCTGACCCTGTGCCGGGATCTGCGTGCGCGTTCGAGCACGCCGGTGATCATGTTGACCGCGCGCAGCGAGCCGATCGACCGCGTGCTGGGCCTGGAGATGGGCGCCGACGATTATCTGGCCAAGCCGTTCGAGCCGCGCGAACTGCTTGCCCGCATCCGCAACGTGCTGCGTCGCACCGAGGCGTTGCCGGCCAACCTGGAGCCGCTGGCGATCCGCCGCGCGCGCTTCTCCAGTTGGATCTTCGATCTGGAACATCGCCACCTGGTCGATCCCGACGGGCGGGTGGTGGTGCTGTCCGGCGCCGAGTTCCGCCTGCTGCGGGTCTTCGTGGGGCATGCCAACAAGGTGCTGTCCCGCGAGCAGCTGGTCTCGCTCAGCAGCGGCCGCAACTACGAGTCGCAGGACCGTGCGATCGACCTGCAGGTCAGCCGCCTGCGCAACAAGCTGGCCGATGACGGGGGCAGCGATGGCCTGATCAAGACCGTGCGCAACGAAGGCTATGTGCTTGCGGCGGCGGTCACCCTGGAATGACACGCCTGCGCCGTTTCTTTTCCTCGATGGTGGGACGATTGTTCGTCATCCTGCTGCTGGGCATGAGCGTGGCCGCGATCGGCGCGACCATGCTGGCCAGCACCAAGCGCCAGCAGGAATTCGAACGGCAGAACCTCAACCGCATCGCTGATCGCCTGCAGGGCTTCGTCAACCTGCTCGACGGCGATCCGGAACTACGCCAGCGCCTGCTCACCAGTGGCGGGCCAAGCGTGCACCAGCTGCCCGAGGGCGCCCGCATCGGCCGGCCCGACGCGGCGTTGATGGAGATCCTCGATGACCGGCCCGGGCCGGTGGCGAGCAGCCAGGTCGCCTTCACCTCGTTCCGCTCCTGCCTGCCGCGGCTGCCGGAACTGCTGCCGCCGCCGCCGCGCGACAAGGAAAAGATGCGGCATCCGCCGCGTGAGCGTGACCCGTCTTTCATTCCGCCCAAGTGCCGTGTGGTGACCCTGCAGCTGAGCGATGGCACGCCGCTGCGGCTGGCGCTGGATTCCCCGGCGGTTGCGCATAACGGCGTGCTTGCCGTGGACCCGCTGTTCCTGACCCTGCTGGTGGTGGCGATCGCGATCCTTGCCTACATCGTGGCGCGGATGGCCAGTGCACCGCTGCAGCGCTTGGCTGATGCCGCCGCGGCGCTGGGCGATGACCTGCAGGGCGCGCCGATGCCGGTGACCGGCCCGTTCGAGGTCCGCCGCGCCGCGGAGGCGTTCAACGCCATGCAGAAGCGCCTGCAGCGCCACCTCGGTGAACGCACCCAGATGCTGGCGGCGATCACCCATGACCTGCAGACCCCGGTGACCCGCCTGCGCCTGCGGCTGGAGAACGTCACCGACGAGACCCTGCGTGAGCGCCTGATCGGCGACCTGGGCGCGATGCAGGCACTGATCCGCGAAGGCCTGGAGCTGGCCCGCAGCGCCGAGAGCGCCGAACAGCGGGCCGCGCTGGACCTGGATTCGCTGCTGGAAAGCATCGTGGAAGATGCCGCCGAGGCCGGTGGGGATGTGCGCTTCGAGCAGCCGAGCGGGGCGGTGCTGATGTTGCGGCCGCTGGCGATGCATCGCCTGTTCTCCAACCTGGTCGACAACGCGGTGATGTACGGCCAGACGGCCCGGGTGCGGGTGAAGCAGGTCGGGCAGGACGTCGAGGTCCGCATCCGGGACAGCGGCCCGGGCCTGGCCGAGGACGAACTGGAAGCCGTGTTCGACCCGTTCGTGCGGTTGGAAACCTCGCGTTCGCGCCAGACTGGCGGGGCCGGGTTGGGGCTGACCATCGCCCGCGCACTGGCCGAGAAGGATGGGGCAAGCCTGCACCTGCGCAACCATCCGCAGGGCGGGCTGGAGGCCATCGTGCGCTGGAGCTCGCCGGCGCGGGCCCCGGCCGGATCCCGCGGCGGCTGACGCCGGCTCCCCCAAAACGAAAGGATTTGCCTACTATGGGCATCTCTTTCCAGCGTCTCCCCCATGAGAGCGTACGACTCTGCCAGCCCCCGCGCTGGTGCACGGCCGTTCCCCCCATGCGCACGGCGCCTGCCCAAGGCTGATCCATACGGATGAGCGATCGGGGGGGCAGGCACCGGTGGCGGCCGGCACAACTGAAGTTTCCGGGCATGCCGACCCTGCAGGCGGCTGCGCTGTGGCTGATGCTGCTGTGCGCGGTCCCGTGGCCGCTCTCGGCCCAGGATGGCCCGCCGCCGCTGCGTGACTATGCGATCGATGTCTGGACCTCGCGCAACGGGCTGCCGCACAACTCGCTGCGCGACATCGCCCAGACCCCGGAAGGGCATCTGTGGTTCGCCACCTGGGAAGGCCTGGTCCGCTACAACGGGCTGGATTTCACGGTATTCGACCGCAGCACCACGCCGGGCCTGCGCGACAACGGCGTCGGCGCGCTGCTGGTGGACCGCAGTGGCGGGCTGTGGATCAGTGATTCGCGCGGCAATGTGACCCGGCGCGGCGCGGACGGCCGTTGGCAGGTCTGGGAGCATCGCCCCGATACCCCGCAGGTGCTGATCCAGGCGATGCAGATGGACAGCCATGGGCGGCTGTGGCTGCTGTACGAAGGCAAGGGCATCGGCAGCCTGGGCCCGGACGGCACGTTCGACTATCAGACGCCGCCGGCCGACGTGCCGATGGCGATGAGTTTCACCAAGCTGGTGGTGGATGCGCAGGACCGGGTCTGGGTCGGCACGCTGGACGGCCTGGTCGTGCGCGACACCGATGGCGTGCAGCGCCGCGCGCCGGACAGCTGGGGACTGGGGCGCGGCCTGGTATGGCCGTACCGCGCGCCCGATGGGGTGATGTGGGTGGTGGCCGGTGAGCGCATCTACCGCATGCAGGATGGCGCGCCGCTGCTGCAGCACCGCCTGCCGGGGGTGACCCACATCACTGCGATGCTGCAGGACCGCCACGGCGACCTGTGGCTGGGCACCGAGAACCAGGGCCTGCTGCGCTTGTCGCGGCACGGGCTGGAGCGGTTGCCGACCGGGCTGTCGCTGCCCGGGGGGCGCGTGGTCAGCCTGCGCGAAGACGCCGAGGGCAGCATCTGGGTGGGCGCCAATGGCGGCCTGTACCGCTTGCGCGAAACCTTGTTCAGCAGCTTCACCGAGCGCGACGGGCTCAGCGGCGACTACGTGCGCACGGTGTTCGAGGATCGCCTGCGCCAGCTCTGGATCGGCAGCGCCAGCGGCCTGGACCGGCGCGACGCGCAGGGGCGCTTCAGCCCGGTGCCGCTGCGCAACAACGTTGGCAAGAGCCCCTCGGTGCTGAGCCTGGCGCAGGATCGTGAGGGCAGGTTGTGGGTGGGCACGTTCGGCGACGGCATCTTCCAGATCAACGAACAGGGCCAGCGCCTGCACGTCTACGGCAACGCCGAAGGGCTGCCAGGCGGCAACATCCGCGCGATCAGCATCGACCGCGACGGGGTGGTCTGGGCCGGGACGCAGAAAGGCGTGATCCGCATCGAGGCCGGCCAGGTCGGGCAGCCGGCGATTCCCGGCATGCCGACCGGGCTGATCACCGCGCTGGCGCACGATGCTGAGGGCGGGCTGTGGATCGGCACCATCGAGGGCATCCGGGTGCTGCGCGGCGACCGGGTGCAGGCCATCGACCTGCAGCGCCTGGGCGGCGGGCGCAGCGTGTTCGGCTTCCAGCAGATCGGCGATGCGATGTGGATCAGCACCGACCGCGGCCTGTACCGCTACCAGCAAGGCACGCTGGCGCGGGTCGGCCTGGAGCAGGGCATGCCGGTGGATACGGTGTTCCAGCTGGTGCCCGACCGGGTCGGCAATGTCTGGATCAGCAGCAACCGCGGTGTGCTGCGCACCGACATGGCGATGCTCAATGCCGTCGCTGACGGGCGCGCCGCGCGGGTGGAGGTCGAGCATTACAACGAGATCGACGGCATGGCCAATTCACAGGCCAACGGCAGCTCCGGGCCATCGGCGATCCTGCGTCAGGACGGCACGTTCTGGGTGGTGACCGCTGGTGGCCTGAGCACGGTCGACCCGCTGCGGCTGCAGCGCTTCCGCGAGCGCCTGGCGCCGCCGGCGGTGATCGAGAGCGTGCAGGTCGATGGGGCGCCGCTGCATTGGCAGGGCAGCGACCATAATTCGATTCCCGGCGGGCGCCGCTTGAGCGTGAGTTACGTCGGGCTGAGCTATCTGCTTTCCGAGCGTATCCGCTACCGCACCCGCCTGGATGGCCTGGACAAAGGCTGGATCGAGCGCGGCCAGCAACGCAGCGTGGAGTTCATCGGCCTGCCGCCGGGCGACTACACGCTGCACGTGTCCGCTGCGCATCCGGGCGGTGCCTGGAGCGACAGTGAAGCGGTGTGGGAATTCACGGTGGAACCGTTCCTGTGGCAACGCCGCAGTGTGCAGCTGGTCGCCGCGCTGATGTTGCTGGCCGGGCTGATCGCGTTGTACCGGTATCTGATCAACCGTTACAAGGCCAGCAATGTACGGCTGGCACGGATGGTGAAGGAAGCGACGCTGGATCTGCAGACGCAGACGGTGAACCTGCAGGCGCTGAATCTGGAGAAGACCGAACTGGCTGACCGGCTGGCAGTGCAGGCCGAGGCCTTCGAGCGGCAGGCCCGCGAAGACGCCCTGACCGGGCTGCCGAACCGGCGCGCGTTCGATGAAGCGCTGGCGCGTGATTTCGCGCGCTCGCAGCGCAGCCACCACCCTCTGTGCCTGGTGGTGCTGGACATCGACCACTTCAAGGAAGTGAACGACCGGCACAGCCATTCGGTGGGCGATGTGGTGCTGGTGGAAGTGGCACGGCTGCTGGCCTCGGCCTGCCGTGATTCGGACATGCCGGCGCGTACCGGCGGCGAAGAATTCGCGCTGCTGCTCAATGACACCCGCCTGGACGAAGCCGCCCAGGTCTGCGCGCGCCTGCGCGGGTTGTTCCATGACCACCCCGACTGGGCAGGCATCCCGGGGCTGACGGTGACCTTCAGCGCCGGCCTGGTCGAACTGGATGCCGCCGACCGCACGCCGATGCTGCTCTACCAGCGCGCCGACCGCGCGCTGTACCGGGCCAAGAGCGAAGGGCGCGACAGAACCGCTATCGGTTGATGCCGCTCAGGGGCGCGGCCAGCTGTTGGCGACCTTGCAGAACAGCTTGGCAGTCTGCTCGGTGTCATACACCGCGCTGTGCGCCTCATCGGCATCCCAGCCCAGCCCGGCTGCGGTGGCCGCGCGGGCCAGCACGGTCTGGCCATAGGCGATGCCGCCGAGGGTGACGGTGTCGAACACGCTGAAGGGGTGGAACGGGTTGCGCTTGTGGCCGGTCCGGTTGACCGCCGCATTGACGAAGCCCAGGTCGAAGTGGGCGTTGTGCCCGACCAGGATCGCGCGCTGGCAGCCGTACTTCTTCATCGCCACCCGGATCGGGGCGAAGATGTGGTCCAGCGCGTCGCGCTCGACCTTGGCCAGCCGGAAGGGGTGGTCCAGGATGATGCCGGTGATCTCCAGCGACTTGGGATCGATCTCCAGGCCTTCGGCGGGCACCACATGGGCGCTGGCGGTCTGGCCGGGATAGAGCAGGCCGGTCTCGTCCATCTCGATCGGCACCGCGGCGATCTCCAGCAGGGCGTGGCGATCCGAGTCGAATCCACCGGTCTCCACGTCCACCGCCACCGGCAGGAAGCCGCGGAAGCGGGTCGCCATCAAGCGCTGGGCGGCAGCGGGCAGTGCGTCGGCAGCAGCCGGCGCGTCGGAGCGGGGGAGGTCATCAGTCATCGCCCCAGTTTAGCAGAGCGACCTGTATGCCCCCCCGCGCTCAGGCGCTGCGGCGGCCAGCGTCGGGGGCCGGTCCGATCACCCCGCTGTCGTGACATTGCCGCAGCAGGGCGGCGCCTGGCAGCAGCAGGGCATCGGCAGCCATGCCGTGTGCCTGCGCAAGCTGCTGCAGATACGTGGTGCCGGTGCTGCCGGGATGCTGACCGATCAGCTCCAGCAGCTGCGCGGCCATCGGGCTGACCGCGGCGAAGCGGACCTGCCCATCCAGGTCGCGGCGGACCAGCAACGCGGTCGGCTCGGGGTCGGGCCGCGTCGGCGCGTCATCGGTGCCGAGCCGGTGCACGGGCCAGCGATAGCGCAGCGGCCAGGCCAGCGGTGAGCGCTGCAGCGCCGCGCGCATCGGGTCCAGGCCGGGCGCGGGCGGCAGCGGGGACGCGTCCAACTGGTAGAGAGCCGTTTCCACCCACTCGTAGTGCGCCAGTTCGGCCAGCGCCGGATGCGGCAGCGTGGCCTGGCCCTGCAACCACTGCACGAACTCGGCGGCGAGTTCGGTGAACAACGGGGTCTGCGCACGGTGTACTGCGAGATACCGCCGGACCAGGGCGGCCCACGCTGCCTCGCCGAGCAGGCGCACGCAGACCGGGAAACCGTTGCCCAGCAGCCCGAGCACGTTGTTGAACACCAGCCGCTCATGGATGCCCAGCCGGCGCGCGTCCAGACCCGGCGGGGCAGGGACCTGGGCCGGGTCGCGCAGGTGCGCGGCGAGGGCTCGCTGCTGCGCGTGCAGGCGCGCCGGGACGTCAGTCATGCCGGCCTCCGGCATGAGCGGCCATCCGCTGGCGGATGGTCTGCAGCTCGCCACGCAGCTCGGCATACGGGGGGAAGTTGAAATCGCGTTCCAGCAGGGTCGGGCGGGGCCCGATGCGCGCATAGGTGCGGCCGAGCAGCGCCCAGACCGGATCGATCACCGCGCTGCCGTGGGTATCGATCTTCAGGTCAGGAGCCTCATCGAGGTGACCGGCCACATGCAGGCAGACGATGCGCGCAGCCGGCAGCCCTGCGATGAAGGCATCAGCGTCGTAGCCGTGGTTGCAGGCGTTGACGTAGACGTTGTTGACGTCCAGCAGCAGGTCGCAATCGGCCTCGGCGAGCACCGCCGTGGTGAAGGCCAGTTCGTCCATGGCCGGCTCCGGGGCGAGGTAATAGGACACGTTCTCCACCGCGATGCGCCGGCCCAGCAGGTCCTGCACCCGGGCGATACGCGCTGCGGTGTGACGCACTGCTTCCTCGGTGAAGGGAATCGGCAGCAGGTCGTAGAGGTGGCCGTCATCGCTGCAGTAGCTCAGGTGTTCGCTGTACAGCGGCACCTTGTGCCGCTCCAGGAAGCGTCCCACCTGGTCGAGCAGGCGGGTATCCAGTGGCGCGGTGCTGCCCAGCGAAAGCGACAGCCCATGGCAGGTGAGCGGGTAGCGCGTTGCCAGTTCGGCCAGTGCATCGCCGGCCGGCCCACCGACGCCGATCCAGTTTTCCGGCGCGCATTCGAGGAAGTCGAGATCTCCCGCGGGCGCATCGCGCAGGTCCTGCAGCAGGGCGCGGCGCAAGCCAAGTCCAGTCGCCGCCGCAGGCAGCGGCAACCGGTCCAGCCCAGTGGCGGGAGCGTCAGTGCCTGGCACCGCACTTGCCTTCGCCGCACTTGCCTTCCGCCGGCTTGCTGTCGCCGGCGCTCGTCGCCTTGCCGCCAGCGGCCTTGCCTTTGTCGGCACCGCACTTGCCTTCCCCACACTTGCCTTCGGCGGTCTTGGCACCGGCGGTCGCGGCCTTGTCGCCCGCCGTGCTGCCGGCCTTGTCGCCGTGTGCACCGCATTTTCCTTCGCCACACTTGCCTTCGGCCGCCTTGGTCGCCGCTTGGCCGGCCACCAGGTAGCCCTGGGCCAGGTCGGTCATGCTCAACGCGGACGCCGAGGCGGCCACGCCCAGGCCGGCGGCCAGCGCAGCCGCTGCCAACAGGGACTGCGAGCGGGTGGGTGTGCTCATCGGGTGGATCTCCTTGCAAGGGGCCGGGGCCCGGGATGGCGGCGTGAGGGCAGCAGGTGCGGCCATGCTCGACCAGCCCGGCTCATCGAATCCTCACACAGGATTCAACGTTTCGTGAAGTGCAGTGCGTCATTCCCGGAGCGCCCGGACGCTCCGGCCACAAAAAAACCGCCACCCGAAGGCAGCGGCTTTTGCTTTCCGTTTTTTGAAGCACACGCTCAGACGTGATCGGTGCTGCTGGTCTCGTCGCGCTTCTCGCGCGGCGGCAGGGCCTGCTCGCCATGCACCAGGAACCACACGTTCTCGGCGATGTTGGTCGCGTGGTCGCCCACGCGTTCCAGGTTCTTGGCCATGAACAGCAGATGGGTGCACGGGGTGATGTTGCGCGGGTCCTCCATCATGTACGTCAGCAGCTCGCGGAACAGCGCGGTGTACTGCGCGTCCAGGCGGGCATCGTCGTCGCGCAGTTCCAGCGCCGCGGCGGCGTCGTTGTCGCGGTAGGCTTCGATCGCACGGCGTACCTGCTGCGCGGCCAGCCGGCCCAGCGCACGCAGGCCCTGGATCTGCGGCAGCGGCGGCACCTTGCTCAGGGCGATCGAGCGCTTGGCCACGTTGGCGGCGTAATCGCCGATGCGTTCGATGTCGGCAGGAATGCGCAGGCCGGCCAGGATCTCGCGCAGGTCGCGCGCCATCGGCCCGCGCAGCGCCAGGCGCATGACGTCGTGGCTGATGTGCTGCTCGAGCGCATCGATGGCTTCATCGTTGGCGATGATGCGCTGGGCCGCGTTCTCATCGCGCTTCTCGATGACGTCCATGGACGCCTCCAGCTGGGCGACGGCCATCTCGCCCATGCGCACGATCTCGGCCACCAGGCGCTGCTGTTCTTCGTCGTAGCTCTTGACGATGTGGTCGTTGGGAAGATTCATGGTCTGCAATCCGGGTAGAGCCAGGCCGCGCCTGGCTGGGACATTTGGTGAGGGAACAGCACCGATCAACCGAAACGACCGGTGATGTAATCCTCGGTCTGCTGCTTGTTGGGCTGCGAGAAGATCACTTCGGTGCGGTCGTGCTCGATCAGGTCGCCCAGGTACATGAA
>Ga0308163_10003962_pt1 | contig 12087 bp, 11 predicted proteins | sample PhyTR1_FD_201037 | JGI IMG/M metagenome (GOLD analysis project Ga0308163, IMG submission 201037) | Phyllosphere microbial communities from UC Gill Tract Community Farm, Albany, California, United States - DLSLT.R1 | ecosystem: Host-associated > Plants > Phyllosphere > Unclassified | place: USA... | reverse complement strand
GGCTCAATCCACCGTCGCCACTCCTGTGGCCAGCGACCGCTTCTGGCCGAACGCTATCAAACGGCTCGCTTTACATAAGCTTGCTTACCCCGGCGAGCATGCCTTTAACGTATATCCGGTCATCTCACAATTACGCTACTGGCGAATCTCCGGCTCGACCAGTTGCGCCAACAGCACGAGTGACTCCTGCCAGCCCAGATAGCAAGCCTCGGCCGGGATCACCTCCGGAATGCCTTCCTGTACCACTTTGATCTCCACGCCGCAGAACACCGCGCGCAAGGTGACCGTCGTTTGCATCTGGCCCGGCAGATTGGGATCGTCGAATTTCGCCGTGTAGCGCAGCAGCTCGTTGGGAACCAGTTCGAGATACTCGCCGCCGAAAGAGTGGCTGTCGCCGGTGGTGAAGTTGGTGAACGACATGCTATAGGTGCCGCCGACCTTTGCATCCATCTGGTGCACCTTGCCGGTGAAGCCGAACGGCGGCAACCATTTGGCCATGGCGTCGGGGTTCAGGAAGGCGCGGTACACCCGCTCCAGCGTGGCCTTGAGGACGCGATGCAGTTGCACGGTATTCGTTGTCATGTATGTCTCCTGAAGAAGTCGAGGAAGGCCCTCAGATCATACGACGAATAACGGCTGGCCGATTCGACATCGGCCCGCTTTTTTTCAGGTCCACGCCTGGCGACCTGGCTGACCAGCCTACCCGCCCAGCGTCACGGCCCGGCCCTGCGCCTTGGCCAGATACAGCCCGGCATCGGCGCGGCGCAGCATGGCCTCGATGCTGTCCGACTCCGACAAGCGCATGGCGATGCCGGCGCTGTAGGAGAGATCGAAATCGAGTGTCGGCAACACGTAATCGGCCAGCCAGGCGCGCAGGCGCCGGTCGTAGGCCTGGATGGCGGCGATGTCGGCGCAGTTGAGCAGCACGCAGAATTCCTCGCCGCCATAACGGCAGAAGACGTCGCCGGTGCGGCTGACCGCCCGCAGCGCCGCCGCGAAGCGTTGCAGCGCGCGGTCGCCGGTGGCGTGGCCGCGCGTGTCGTTGAGCTGCTTGAAGTGGTCGAGGTCGAGCATCAGCACGCCCATCGGCTGCCGATAGCGCACGCTGATCGCCAGGTCGATGCCGGCCTGCGCCAGCCAGGCGCGGCGGTTGAGGGCGCCCGTCAGGCCGTCGACCGTGGCGAGCAGCTCCAGCTCGCGCGCGGCCTCGTCGCGGTGGGCCAGCAGGATGGCCGCCAGCGACAATACCACCGTGACGTTGGCGACCAGTGCGAACACCAGGTTGACCACGTGCGGCGCAAAGAAATGGGGGAAGTCGGCCGTATAGAAGGCGCCCAGCGCGCCGCGCCAGGCCGTCACCACCATCTGCGCCAACAGCGAGATCACCAGCAACCAGCGCCAGCGCCCGACCGGCGCCTGCGGCCGGCGGCACAGCGCTATGACCACCATCGCCATCTGCAAGGTCAACAGGCCATTGGCCCAGCCGACCCGGAACGCGTAGCTCGAGAAGCCGGCGCCGTAGCCGAGCGTGAGCAGCACCGCGATGATGGTCGGCGCGCGCGCGGTGGCCTGGCGCCCGCACCACAGATCAAAAGCGACCGCGTTGAACGCCATGCCGCCGGCGATGCAGCCCATCGACAAGGTCGACAGCACGCGGTCCAGCCAGCCGCCCGGCGCGCACATGCCCGACAGCAACAACAGCACCCAGCCGGCCGTCTGCAGGGCGACGCCGACCTGCGCCCGCCGCGCCGGCCGGTTGACGTGGCCCATGAAATACGGCAACGCTACCGCCATCGTCAACATGTTGAGCGTCATGGCGATGAGCAGGGTTGAAACGTCGATATGCATGAAATACCACGGGAGGGCGTGGCCGGGCGCGGCACGCGGGGCCGATAGTATAACGCACAACCATATGTTCCATCAGACAACTTTGTAAGCAAAGCCACAACGCGTCGACAAGACGATATCGGCTACACTGCGGCCAGCCCTTGTCCACCCAGCTTACCCACTCATTACCCACTAAAGGATTATCGATGGAAAATTTCCCGGAGTTGCTCGAGACGTTGACGCAGCAGGAGCACGAATTGCAATTCACCGCCTTCGGCAGCGATACCGCGCTGGCGCTGGGCTTGAAGGTGATCGAACTGGCCAGGAACAGGCAAAAGAGCGTCACGGTCAACATCACCGTCAACGGCAAGGTGCTGTTTCACCACGCGATGCAGGGCGCCTCGGCCGACCAGGCCGACTGGATACGCCGCAAGAACAACGTGGTGGCGCGCTTCGGCCGCTGCTCGTTCTTCATCGGCATCGACCACAAGCATCGCGGCGTGGCGTTCGAGGAGATCAGCTATCTCGATCCGGCCGACTACGCGGCCCACGGCGGCGCGTTTCCGGTCACGATCAGGAACGTCGGCATGATCGGCACGGTAACCGTGTCCGGCCTGCGCCAGGCGGAAGACCACGCGATCGCCGTCGAGGCGCTGCGCGCGGTGCTGGTGTAAGGTCAGTAATGCGGTGGCGGCTCGTGCGCGAGCGCGCCGCCGCTGTTGCCCTGCGCCTGGTCGCGCACGTGCTGGACCAGCGCGGCGCACATCTGCTCGAGCTTGTCGATCTGCTGTTGCTGCTCGTAGACGCGCTGGTTCAGCGACTCGACGATGTGTTCCTGATGCGCCAATTTGATTTCAATATCGATGAAGCGGTCTTCGGTGTTGCCCACGGCATGCTCCCTGCTGGAAAGCATGCATTCTAACCGCCATTCACCCCCGGCTTACTTTACGTAGACGCCACCGCACAGCACCATATCGTCTTCCGGCACGCAATACATGGTCTTGGGCTCGATCTTGCCGTTGGTTGGATTGGTGAATTTGTAATCCTGCCAGAACGGCTTTTTCTTCTTGGCCATCTCGACCCGCTCCTTGACGAAGAACTTGCCGTCGACGTCGCGGATTTCCATCAGGTTCTTGCCGATCATCTTCGGATTGGCGCCGTGCGCGCGCACCGTGCCGTCCAGGCCATAGATCACCACGTACAAGTCGCGGTCGACGAACTGCCCGTCCTTCTTGCCGATCTCGGCGTAGGTTTTGTCGTTGCCGTTGGCCTTCCAGTACTTGAGGGCCTTGCCGACCATGGCCTCGGCCTCCGGCTTGGTGGCGAATTCGGCGGCGTGGGCTGCGGGCAGCAGCGCGCAGCAGAGTAGCAAAGCAGGGATAAGTCGGATACGCAAGATGTCACCTCCGGAAGCTTATGCGACCACAGCGGTCGGCAAATCGATGCTAGCACATTGCTTGCTGACAACGTGCGTTTATCGACCGCTCAGGGCTTCGCTTCCGGCTTGGGTGTGGCTAAAAGTTCCTTCATCCGTGCCAGCCGCTCTTTCGGCGTGATGATCTCGGATTCGACCGGCGCGGCCGTGCCGACGTCGAGCGCCATTTCCTTGATGAAGCGCGACGGGTCACAATGGACCTGTTCGCCGGCACGCTTGCGCTTCTTGCACCAGGTGATCTGCAACGTGCGCTGCGCGCGCGTGATACCCACATACATCAGGCGCCGCTCTTCCTGCACGCGGGCGGCGATGGTCTCGGCCGGCGCGTCCGGGTCGCCCTTGTGCGGCAAAATGCCCTCCTCGACGCCGACCAGGAACACGTGCGGATACTCCAGCCCCTTGGAAGCGTGCAGGGTGGACATGCGCACCGCGTCCGGGTCTTCGTCCTGGCCCTCCAGCATCGACATCAGCGCCACCATCTGGGTCAGCTCAAGCACGTTCTTCTCGTCGCTGTCGCGGTCCTTGCCGCCACGGCCGCGCTCCTTGAGCCAGTTGGTAAACTCCAGCACGTTCTGCCACTTGCCCTGCGCGGCGCGCTCGTCGAACATGTCGTACAGATAGGACTCGTAGTTGATCGCCTCGAGCAGGTCGTCCAGCACCTGGGCGGCGTTGTCGCCGCTGCCGCTCGGGCCGGGACGGCTGGCGCGCGACTCGAGGTTGTTGATGAAGTTGCAAAAGTCGCGCAGCGGTCCCAGCTGGCGATCGTTGAGCAGCGCTTCGATGCCGCCCTTGAACACCGCCTCGAACAGCGAGCATTGCCATTGGCCCGAAAAGGTGCCCAAGGTTTCCATGGTCGACTGGCCGACCCCGCGCCGGGGCGTGGTGACGGCGCGGATGAAGGCCGGATCGTCGTCGGTGTTGGCCAGCAGGCGCAGGTAGCTGATGATGTCCTTGATCTCGGCCTTGTCGAAGAAGCTCTGGCCGCCCGAGATCGTGTACGGAATGCGTTCCTTGCGCAGGCTTTGCTCGATGATGCGCGCCTGGTGGTTGCCGCGATACAGGATCGCGTAGTCGGACCATTTGTTCTTGCGCTGGAAATGGTCGGCCGAGATCATGATCGCCACCTGTTCGGCCTCCTGGTCGTCGTTGGCCATGCCGAGCACGTTGATCGGCTCGCCCAGGCCGTGCTCCGACCACAGCGACTTCTCGAACAGCTTGGGATTGTTGCCGATCACCGCGTTGGCCGCCTGCAGGATGCGGGTGGTCGAGCGGTAGTTCTGCTCCAGCTTGATCACCTGCAGGTCGGGGAAGTCGGTCTGCAGGGTCTTCAGGTTTTCCACCGAGGCCCCGCGCCAGGCGTAGATGGCCTGGTCGTCGTCGCCCACGGCGGTGAACATCGGCTTCTTGCCGATGCCCGTCACCAGCAGCTTGACCAGTTCGTACTGGCAGGTATTGGTGTCCTGGTACTCGTCCATCAGCAGGTAGCGCAGGCGCCGCTGCCACTTGTCGCGTACCGGCTCGTTGCTGCGGAACAGCTCCACCGGCAGCCGGATCAAATCGTCGAAATCGACCGCCTGGTAGGCCGACAAGGTCGCCACGTAGCTGGCGTAGATACGCGCCGACTGCGCCTCGTCCTCGTCCTTGGCCTGCTGCAACGCGATGGCCGGATCGACCAGGCCGTTTTTCCAAAGCGAAATATCGGTCTGGATGCGGCGTATCAACTGCTTGTCGGTGGTGATGGCCAGATCCTGGATCAGCGAGCCGCAATCGTCGCTGTCCATGATGGAAAAGCGGTCCTTGAGGCCGACGCCGTTGGCCTCCTGGCGCAGGATCTTGACGCCCAGCGAGTGGAAGGTCGACACCGTCAGCTGCTTGGCCTGCTTGGGCTGCTTGAGCAGTTTGGCGATACGCTCCTGCATCTCCAGCGCCGCCTTGTTGGTGAAGGTCAGCGCGGCAATGGTGCGCGGGTCGTAGCCGCGGTCCTCGATCAGGTGGGCGATTTTCTGCGTGATCACGCGCGTCTTGCCCGAGCCGGCGCCGGCCAGCACCAGGCATGGGCCGTCCAGATAGGTCACGGCTTCGCTTTGCGGGACATTGAGGCCGAATTGTGGTGCTTTGGACATCGGGGGACGATCTGACGAGGAAATAGCCAGCCATTGTAGCAGCGCCGGCTGCCACGGGCGGGCCCGGCGTGGGCCTTTATGACATTTGCGTTACCATGTTGGCCTGGAGCGCAAACGCGCCCGCTTTCACACGGCTGAGCTATGAAATTTGAACATTTAATTGAGATTAACGACCCGCTGAATCCTTTGATCGACGCCCTGACCGTCGAGCAGCTGTGGGCCGGCCTGGTGCTGAGCGCCGAGTCGCCGAAGTTGTTCGTGCCGCACCTGGACGATTGCGTCGTCGACGAGCGCACCGACAATGGTTTCCGCCGCCGCCGCCGCTTCGGCGAGCTGGTGGTGGAGGACCGCGTGGTGCTCGAACCGATGCGCCAGCTGCGCTACGAGGTGGCGCCGCAGCCGGACATCAGCCGCCAGAGCCTGACGGTGACCATCGAAACGCCGACCGCCGACACCTTGTACGTGCGCTTCCAGTATCAGGACGACCACGACGCGGCCACCGACGCCGCCAACGCCATGTACGACGAGTTCCGCAAATCGGCTTATCAGGAGTCCGACATCGACATGATCCGGGTGGTGCGCGACCTGGCCACGCAAGGCCGGCTCGGCGCCACCCTGAACTAAGCGGACGCTTTCACCCCGCACGGCGGCATACAGGGGTAGGACCCCTTGGGTCCGACCCCGGGTGGCCTTGCGGGTTAATGCTGGGCTCAATCATAGATATCACAGCGCCGCGGCGCGGCCCCACACCTGCTCCATGCGCAGCGGCGGCGCGTGCAGCGCGGCCACCTGGGCATTGCTCAGCACCTCGCGGATCGCGTGTAGCGGGAGCCGCGTGTCGCGCTCGAGAAACACCTCCAGCGGCGCGCCGCGCGGGCCCAGCACCGACTCCACATGCGGTGTCGTCGATTGCAGCCCCCGGCGCGACACCACCGCCACCTCGCCGTTGATCAACCGTACATAACTGCCGATGGGATAGATGCCCAGCTCGCGGATCAGCAGCGACGCCAGATTGGTGTGCAGGGTGGTCTTGGCTTCCAGCAGGATCTCGCGCAGCGCCGCGTTGGCCGAAATCGGCGGCCGGTAGCCGCGCTCGGACACCCGCGCGCAATAGCGGTCTGCCAACGTCACCAGCTTGGCCAGCGGCGGTATCTGCGCGCCGGCCTTGCCGTACGGATAGCCTGTGCCGTCCTCGTTTTCATGGTGGTGCAGCACGCAGTCGAGCCAGGTCGGGTCTGCGATGCCCGCCTCGCCCAGCAATTGCGCTGTCAATTCCGGGTGGACCAGCATGCGGGCGCGCTCGAGCTCATCGAACTCCCCGGCGCCGTCATGCCAGCGCTGGTGGTGCTCCAGCATGCCCAGGTTCATCGTCAGCGCGGCCAGGGTCACGGCCATGATGTCGTCCGCCGAACGCTCGCGGGCCCGCGCCAGCACCTGCGCGACGATGGCGGTGTCGACGCAGTGGCGCACCGGATAGGGCGCCTGCCGCTGGTTGTGCAGGATGCTGGCGGTGGCGATATCGACATTCAGCGAGATCGCGTCGCCCACCAGGGTCGCGATCTCTTCGAGCTTTCGGCGCAGCCCGGGCGGCGCCGCGCGCCGGGCGATGGCCTGCTGCAGCCCCTGCAGTTCCAGGCACGCGCCGTTAAGCTTGCGCAGCACGGATTCGGGCTCGGTGGCATCCGGGCCCTGGTCGCTGTAATCCTCAAAATTGCCGCGCTCGATCAGATAGGCGATCTGATTGGCGCTGGCGATCATGTGTCCCTTACGTACCAGCAACGCGCCGGTGTCGCTATAAACATTCCACGGAATCAGCATTCCCAGCTTCACATCCGCTGCCGTGACCTTACGTATCTTCATCAAACCACTACCGGAATTATCAAGATCGCAGCATAAAGCTTCCGGCATGAGAATTGTGACTTTTTTTGTATCGTTATGTGACAATCAAGGGTCATGGCGCCGGGGTGCAGTCGACGCAGGGATCATCGTGCTTGGGCTCGTTTGCCAGCTGATGCGCCAGGTCGCGCAGCGCGGTGCGCACGCCCTCTTCCACCACCGGATGATAAAACGGCATGTCCAGCATGGCCGACACGCTCAGCCCGGCCTGTGCGGCCCATGACAGCAAGTGGCCGATGTGCTCGGCGCGCGGGCCGACCATCTCGGCGCCCAGGAAGCGGCCGCTGCGGAACTCGGCGTAAACGCGCAACATGCCCTTGTTTTGCAACATCACCCGGCTGCGACCCTGGTTCTCGAAAGACACCTGGCCCACCGCGAACCGTCCCTTGTGCGAGGTGAACAATTCCTCGTGGCTGGCGCCGGCGGTGGCGATCTGCGGCTCGGTGAAGGCGATCGTCAGCGGCGTGCGGCGCAGGCCCGGCTTGACGTCCGGATAGCGGGCGGCGTTGTCGCCGGCGATGCGGCCCTGGTCGGCCGCCTCCGGCAATTGCGGGCGCTCGTTGTCGGCGTCGCCGGCAATGAAAATCGGGCTTTGCTGGCATTGCATGGTGTATTTGTCGTACAGCGGGATGCCGTGGTGGTCGCGCTTGAGGCCGGTGTGTTCCAGTCCCAGGTCGTGCACATTGGGACGCCTGCCAACCGCCGACAGCAGGTGGCTGAAGCGCTCGGTGCGCTGCTCGCCGTCCAGCCGGGTGCTGGTGACGACCAGTTGCTCGCCGTCGAGCGCGACGTTGGTCACCTTGGTTTCATAGCGGATATCGAGCTCCTGGCTCATCGCGCGGCGCGCCACCGCCAGCACGTCCGGATCGCTCAACTGGGCGATGCTTTCGCCGCGCGCGAAAATCGTCACGCGCACGCCCAGCCGGTGCAGCGCCTGTCCCAGCTCCAGGCCGATGATGCCGGTGCCGGCGATGGCGATCGAGTCCGGCAAGTCCGTCCAGTCGAACACGGCGTCGCTGTTGATGACGCGCGGACCGGCGGCGGCCCATTCCTCGGGCACGATCGGGGTCGAACCGGTGGCGATGACGAAGCGCTCGGCCTTGACCAGCGTGTGGTCGCCCACCTGCAGCGTGTTTTCACTGACAAAGCGCGCGTGGCCGTGCAGCTTGTCGGCGGCCGGATAGCCGTCAACCGCTTCGACGACGAAGCCGACAAACCGGTCGCGCTCGGCGCGCACACGGGCCATCACGGCCTTGCCGTCGATGCGGACCGGCCCCGGATGGACGCCAAAGGCCGGCGCCGCCTTGGCCGCATGCGCCGCCTCGCTTGCGGCGATCAGCAGCTTGCTGGGCATGCAACCGACCCGCGCGCAGGTGGTGCCGTAGGCGCCGCTTTCGATCAGCACGGCCTTCTTTCCACCGGCGGTGGCCGCCCGGTACGCGGTCATGCCGGCGGTGCCGGCGCCAATGACGGCAACTTCAGTTTTGATAGTCTTCATGGGGCTGTTCCGTTTGATTTTCTAATTTTACTTTGAGGCAAAAGAGTATTAGTATCGCTTATTGTATTTAAACTTTATAAGCAATACTTATGGCTCCACTGGACTATCGCGCGCTTGCCGTGCTGGACGCTGTTGCCAGCCACGGCAGCTTCGAAAAGGCCGCCACCGCGCTCGGCATCAGCCAATCGGCCGTCTCGCAGCGCATCAAGGCGCTGGAAGACGCCGCCGGCCGCCTGCTGATCGTACGCGGCCAGCCCGCCGTGCCGACCGGGCTGGGCCAGCGGCTGGTCTCGCACCACCGCAACGTCAAACTGATGGAAGCCTCGCTCGATATCGATCTCGGCAACAAGATTAGCATGCCGGAGATTTCCCTGGCGATAGACGCGGCCAGCCTGGCCACCTGGTTCCCGCTGAGCTTGGAGCCACTGCTGTCGCCGCCCCGTTGCCAACTCAACATCCAGCAGGCCACGCGCGACATGGCCCTGCATCTGGTGCGGGAGGGTAGCGTATTTGGCAGCATCGCGGCGGCCCAGCCGCACGGTGAGCATCCGGCCAACGGCCCGGCGGTGACGCCGCTGGGCAAACTGCGCTACGCCTGCGTGGCCACGCCGGTGTTTGCCGGCCACTGGTTCGGCGACGGCTTCTCGGCCGAGGCGGCGCGCCTGGCGCCGGCGGTGGTGTGCGACCGCGACCTGATGGCCGGCTTCCTGCGCGACGTGCTCGACCTCGACGGTCCGTACCCGCACCACACGATGCCGCTGTCGCCGGCCAGCGCCGAGTGCATCCATGGCGGCCTGGCCTACGGGCTGATGCCGCTGTCGCAGGCTACCCGGGCGCTGGCCGACGGCCGCCTGGTCGATCTGGCGCCGGGCAAATACGTGGACGTGGCGCTGAACTGGCACGCATGGAACCTCGATACGCCGTTTACGCGCGCGCTCAGCGAGCAAATCATCTCGACCGCGCGGCGATTCCTGTTGCAACCCGCACTGCCAGGCGTCCCCTAAGTGGTGGCGCCGGCGTCGCGGCGATAGCGCGCGGGGTGGTGCTCCTAGATATCGAGCGGATCGACTTCCAGCGACCACTTCACGCGGCTTTTCATTTCGCGCAAGGTCCACAGCCAATCCTTTAAAAACGCCTGCAGCATCGGCCGCGACGCCGATTCGACCAGCAACTGCGCGCGGTCGACATTGTGCACGCGCGTCATGCTCATCGGGATCGGGTCGTTGATGGTGATGCCCGGATGCTCGACGCAGTCGCGCGCGATGGTCAGGAATTCGATGGCGGTCGCCAGCTCGGGCGCTTCGGCCCGCAACAGCGCCTGGAACAGGTACGGCGGCAGCGCGGCCTGCTCGCGCTCCTCCAGCAGCGCCGACGCGAAGTGGTCGTAATCGTGGTGCACCACCGCGCCATACAGCGGGTGCTGCGGATAGCGGGTCTGGATCAGCACCTCGCTGACGCTGCCGCCCTCGGTCCGGCCGGCGCGGCCGGCGCGTCCCGCCACCTGCATCAGCTGCGCGAACAGCCGCTCGCTGGCGCGGTAATCCTGCGAAAACAGCGCGGTATCGGGGTTGAGGATGCCGACCAGCGTGAGCTTCTTGAAGTCGTGGCCCTTGGCGACCATCTGCGTGCCGATCAGGATATCGACCTCGCCCCGGTGGACGGTGTCGAACGCCGCCTGCGCACTGCCCTTCTTGCGGGTCGAATCGGCGTCGATGCGCAGCACGCGCGCCTCCGGGAACAGCGCCTGCAGGCCTTCCTCGACGCGCTGGGTGCCGCGTCCCAGCGGTTGCAGGTCGACGTTGCCGCAGGTCGGACAATGGCGCGGGATGCGCAGCTCCAGGCTGCAGTGGTGGCAGCGCAGCCGGTGCTCGGGACGGTGCAGCACCATGAACGAAGTGCAGCGCGTGCATTCGCTGATCCAGCCGCACGATTCGCAGCAGATCACCGGCGCGTAGCCGCGGCGGTTGAGGAACAACAGCGATTGCTCGCCGCGCTCCATGCGCTGCTTGATGGCGGCGATCAGGCCCGAGGTCAGGCCATCCTTCGGTTTGTCGCGCTCCATGTCGATCAGCTTCACTTGCGGCAGCACCGCGTTCTTGACGGCCCGCTCGCGCAGTTCCAGCTTGCGGTAGCGGCCCGACTGCGCGTGGTGCCAGCTCTCCAGCGACGGCGTGGCCGAGCCGAGCACGATCGGAATCGCCAGCTGCCAGGCGCGCCACACGGCCAGGTCGCGCGCCGAATAGCGCAGGCCTTCCTGCTGCTTGTACGACGGGTCGTGCTCCTCGTCGATGACGATCAGCTTCAGGTTCGGCAGCGACGCCAGGATCGCCAGCCGGGTGCCGAGCACGATGCGCGCCCTCCCCTGGTGCGCGGCCAGCCAGTGCAGCATGCGTTCTCCTTCGGACAGGCTGCTGTGCAGGGTTGCCAGCATCACGCCGGGGAAGCGCGCGCGGATGTTGCCTTCCAACTGGGGCGTCAGGTTAATCTCGGGCACCAGGATCAGGATCTGCGCATCCGCCTCGCGCGCCAGCACCTGCGCGCACGCCTGCAGGTACACCTCGGTCTTGCCGCTGCCGGTCACGCCGTACAGCAAGGTGGGCGAGAAGCCCGCCGCGCCGCCGATGGCGTCGGCCGCCTCCTGTTGCGATGGATTGAGCATCGGCATGTTGAGCGGCGTGCCGTCGTGCGGCGCGTCCAGCTTGGCCAGCTTTTTCAGTGCCTTGTCCAGGGTCAGCGGCGTTGGCGCGCGCAGGTTCTTTGGCAAGCCGGGCAGGGCCACTTCACCCAGCGGACGCTGATAATAGTCGGCGGCAAAGCCGGCCAGCGCCAGCCATTGCGCCGACAGCGGCGCCAGCTGGCTGCGTATCGCCAGCGCATCCTTCAATTTCCCGTCCGGCACATCGGTCTCGGTGACGACGCCGACGATCAACCCCATCACCTCGCGCGGACCGAACGGGACGAACGCCAGCTGGCCGACTTGCGGCTGCTCCGCGGCATCGCAGTACCAGCGGTAATCGAAAATGGCATTCAGCGGCGTGTCGAGCGCCACCTGAAGAATGCAATGGTGGAAGAAGCCCTGCATAGATCCAATCACATGAAATTCGGTGCTGCGGATTACTCCACAGATTTTGTGGATAACTTTGTGGACAAGAGAATCTTAATTTGCGGAAACCCATCACTTAACAGTTGGAAGTCCATCCAAAGGGGGAAACACCGCGAATTTTTTTCCTTAAAAATCAAATACTTGGAAAATCTCCCCTAGGAGCGGAGGAAAAGCGTTTTTTTCTCCGCAGCTGTGCATAAGTGAA
>Ga0308163_10003958_pt1 | contig 12098 bp, 9 predicted proteins | sample PhyTR1_FD_201037 | JGI IMG/M metagenome (GOLD analysis project Ga0308163, IMG submission 201037) | Phyllosphere microbial communities from UC Gill Tract Community Farm, Albany, California, United States - DLSLT.R1 | ecosystem: Host-associated > Plants > Phyllosphere > Unclassified | place: USA... | reverse complement strand
CTGAAAGGTTTTGAAAAAGTGTATCTCAAAGCTGGTGAAAGCAAAAAAGTGACGTTCAAAATCTCGCCGGAAGATCTCAAATTTTATAACAACGATTTGAAATACGATTGGGAAGCCGGTGACTTCGATATTATGATCGGAACCAATTCTCACGATGTCAAAACGACAAGAGTGACTTGGAGCAAATAAGCTTTATCAAATTAATATATCAAAATAAAAGCCTTTCAAAATTATCTTGAAAGGCTTTGTTTTTTCATTTAATTTGCCTGACTACCAATGTCAGTCTGAGGCTCTCGAAGACAATAAATACTTTATTCCTTAATAATTTTCTGACTCATAATTTTAATATCACCTTTCTTCAGAACCAAAATATAATTTCCGGTTTTCAAAGACGTGACATCAATACTCTTGTCGTTTTCAGCTACATTGGTATTTAAAACAGATCTTCCGGATAAATCTAGAATTTCTGCTGTCAGATTCTTTTCATCAATATTCATAATATAAATATAATCCTTCGCCGGAATCGGGGAGATTTGTATTTGATCTTTAGTAATGTCAGTAACTGCCAGAACTGTAGATTTGACTTTAAAGATTTTCCCGTTTGTTGCAGCTACATAAAGCTGTTTGCTGTTGTCTTCTCCAAAAGTCGTAAAGCTGTTTCCGGAAAATGCAGTACTCCAGGTTATCGACGTGTTGTTCAGAATCCCAATCTGCTGCGAACAGAAATCTGCGAAGATATATTTACCAGCCAGATCTGGATAGAGATTTCCTCTGTAAACGTAGCCGCCTGTGATAGAACATTTTCCTCCGGAATGGTCATAATCTACAATCGGAAAAGTCATTGTTGAAGCGTTGGCGCAGCCTGCATTATTATAGATATTATTGCCCTCGTAGCAACGCCAGCCATAGTTGACTGCAGGCGTTGTGGCAGAAATACTGTTGATTTCCTCAATCAGGTTTTGTCCCACATCCGCGATCCAGATGTTATTGGTGGCTCTGTCAAAAGAATATTTCCAGCCGTTCCGCAAGCCATACGACCAGATCTCATCGGCACCGTCGATTCCTACGAAAGGATTGGTGGGAGGAATGTTGTAGGCATTCTGGGAATTCACATCAATCCTCAATAATTTACCCAGAAGTGAGTTGCGGTTTTGCCCGTTGTTATTCGGATCGCCGCCACTGCCGCCGTCTCCCGTCGAGATGTAAAGGTATCCATCTGCGCCAAAGTGAATGCTGCCGCCATTGTGGTTGTCAAAAGGTTTGGGAATAGAGAGCATTATTTTTTCTGAAGCGGGATCTGCAGTGTTTGGATTGGCAGAATTGGCTGTAAATCTGGACACTGTAATGGTCCTGCCCGCTCTGTTGTAATACACGTAAAAGTAACGGTTAGAAGCAAAATCAGGATGAAAAGCCAAACCCAATAATCCCATTTCGCCGCTGAAGTTGACTCTGTCTGTGATATTCAGAAAATTGGTCGGTTCAAACGTACCGTTGCTGTTCAGAATTCTGACCGTTCCGGATTGCTGTACCACAAATAACCGGTTGTCGGCGGTGGGCGAAGCCGTGATTTCTACCGGATTGGAAGCGGTCGCAAACTCCTCCAGTAGGATCTGCTGTGCATCTGTTTGCGATGCAAAAGCGAAGGTGAGAATAAGTAGTAATTTTCGCATAACGTATTATTTTTTAGATTATTAATTAAGTTAACAATTTATATGCCTTCGCACGTTACGATTATTTATTTGATAACGATAAGGTGTTTTTGCTTGGTTTTTCCAAAGAAAAATGGGTTTAAATTTCAATATAAAAAGTATAATGCAGATTTCTTATTTTCAAATTCTTATTTCCGCTATAAATCATTATATTTGCCGACTTAATTTATATATATCGTAAGAAAATGCAAGGAAAAGGACTCGTTACATTAGTTGCCATCGTTCTTGGATTAATTTGCCTTAATGAGCTTCTGCCTTCGTTCTATGCCAACAAAATAGAAAAAGAAGCAAAAGCAATTGCCGGCGAAAATCCAGTGAAATACAACGCTGAGATCGCAAGACTTTCTAAAGACACCCTTAATCTCGGTTTTACAAAACTGGATTATGCGTCTGCAAAACAGAAAGAAATGAAACTCGGATTGGATCTTAAAGGTGGTATCAACGTATTGCTGGAGATCAACCAGAGAGATTTGGTAAATGATCTTAGTAATTACTCTACAAATGCTACTTTAATAGAAGCACTCAACAGAACAGACAAAGCACAGAAAAGCTCGAGCAAGCAATATATCGAGGATTTCTTTACGCAGTTCGACGCTGTTAATCAGGAAAAAGGAACCAACCTGAAACTTGCAGATCCTGAGATCTTCGGGAACACCAATCTCTCTGAGATCAAGTTCAACACACCGGATGATCAGGTCAAAAATATTATCAGAAAAAAAATCGATGCCTCTGTAGGAACGGCTTTTGAAGTTCTCAGAACCCGTATCGACAAAATGGGTGTTACGCAGCCAAACGTACAGAGAGTTCCGGGAACGGGAAGAATCTTGGTAGAAATGCCTGGTATCAAAGATATCGACAGAGTTAAAAAAATGCTTCAGACTTCTGCAAAACTGCAGTTCTGGGAAGTTCAGCTAGGACCGGAAGTGGTTCCATATTTTGCTCAGCTAGACCAATTGGTTAAAACTAAAGGTGATTCTATCGGCGTTGCAAAAACGACCAACCTGATGAACTTAATCCAGATGAATTCTACACCTGGAAATGCTGTTGCTAATGTAAAATTGGCTGATACAGCAGTGGTTAACAAATTACTTAACAGCGATGCTGCTATCAAAGCAAGACCTGTTAACTTGAAATATACCCAGTTTATGTGGGGCTACAAACCGGAATCTACTACTTCCAACAGTCTTGTTCTATACGCGATTCGTGGGAACATCTCTCAGAATGCGCCAGTAGACGGTGCGGTAGAATCTGCAAACATCAATTATGACCAGTTGGGTCGTATCGTTGTAGACATGCAGATGGATTCTCAGGGTGCCCGTGACTGGAAAGCAATGACCGAGAAAAACAATGGAAAAGTAGTGGCTGTAACTTTGGACGGCAGAGTTTACACAGCACCTTCTGTAAACAGCGTGATCCCTGACGGTAGAACGCAGATCTCAGGAAACTTTACGCAGGAAGAAGCTAAAGATTTAGTAGATGTTCTTGGTGCTGGTAAATTGCCTGCAGGGGCGAAAATCGTACAGGCCGACGTTGTAGGTCCATCTCTTGGTGCAGAATCTATCAACGATGGGATTATGTCTTTCCTTATTGCATTTGCAGTGATTATCGTTTACATCATTTTTTATTACGGTGGTGCCGGCGTTTATGCAGTGATTGCAATGGTGATCAACTTGTTCTACATCTTCGGAATTATGGATTCTTTGGATGCAACTCTTACACTTCCCGGTATTGCAGGTATCGTACTATCGATGGCACTGGCAGTGGATGCCAACGTTATCATCTACGAAAGAACGAAAGAAGAACTATTCCGCGGGAAAACGATTCTTGAAGCTTACAAAGATGGTTTCAAACACGCTATCTCTGCAATTATCGATGGTCACGCAACAACTTTCATCACCGCATTGATTCTTTACATCTTCGGAACAGGACCTATCAAAGGGTTTGCTGTAACGTTGATGATCGGATTGATTATGACATTATTCACTTCTGTAATCTTATCAAGATTAATGATCTTCAGCAGACTGGAGAAAGGTAAATCTCTTTCTGTATGGACTGCTCCTACCAAAAATCTTTTCAGAAATACCTGGATCGATTTCATCGGGAAAAGAAAATATGCTTATTACTTCTCCGGAATCTTAATGGTAATCTCTATCGCTTCTATCGCAATGAACGGATTCAAATTCGGGATCGATTTTACTGGCGGACGTAACTATGTCGTGAGATTTGAGAAGCCGGTAGATGCTGAAAATATTGAGGCTGGTATCGCTAAATTAATGAAAACCGCAGACGGTCAAAACAATATCGTTGAGGCTAAGACTTTCGGAAACTCTTCCCAGCTGAAGATCACAACCGATTATTTGATCGATGATGAGTCTCTTGCAGCAGATCAGACAGTAGAGCAGAAAATATACGAAGGTCTGAAAAATGATCTTCCTGCCGGGATGACTTTGGCAGATTTCAAATCGGCCGACAAAGGTCAGGCAGGAATTGTTTCATCCACCAAGGTAGGACCTACAGTGGCAGATGATATCCAGACACACGGGATTCTTGCAGTTGTTGTATCATTAATAGGTATCTTCATCTATATCTTGGTGAGATTCGACAAATGGCAGTTCTCTCTAGGAGCGGTTGCCGGTTTGTTCCACGATACGGTGGTAATCCTTGGGGTTTACTCCTTATTCTACAAAGTAATGCCGTTCAATATGGAGATCAATCAGGATTTCATTGCGGCGATCCTTACCGTAATCGGATATTCCATCAATGATACGGTAATCATCTTCGATAGAATTAGAGAATACCTGCGCGAGAAGAAAGCGTTGACGCTTGCAGGATTGTTTGATGACTCTATCTCCAGTACGATTGGTAGAACGTTCAATACCTCTTTCACAACCATTTTGGTGATCCTTGCGATCTTCATCTTCGGTGGTGATAACCTGAGAGGATTTATGTTCTGTCTATTGATTGGTATCGGATTCGGTACGTATTCATCCATCTTTATTGCATCGGCTACGGCTTATGACTTCCTTAGAGGAAAGAAAAAAGAAGAAAAAGTAAGTGGGAAATCCTCGGTCAGCAACGCTGAAATTGTGAATTAATTTCCTTACAGATACATAATGAAAGCCCTCAAGTGATTGAGGGCTTTTTTTTGTTTCAATTTTTTTGGGTTTAATGGAGCTTAAAAAAGTCTTTGTCATTCCGGAGGAAAATCGAAAAACTGGAAAGATTTTTTTGAGAATGACAAACTAAACTTTGAATGAGACTTTAAACAAAAAATCCTGCAGACCAAAGATCTGCAGGACAAACGCTGGCTATCTAACTAATAAAAAAAAACACAAATTGAATGAATACGCCAGCGCTCTTTTTTATATAACAGGTGGCGGCAATATATCCGGCAGCCCGCTAGGCGTATCATAGATTACATAATCGTTGTATTTCGCTTCATCGGTTTCGTAGAAGATGTCCTGTCCTATGCCCGCATATTTTGTGAGAAGTCTGTACAGCGCATTCAGCACTTCCACACGATCTTCGGTGGCGACATCTCTGTCAGTGATGCCTTTGGCTTGTGCATCTATAGCAAGATCCAGGGTCTCGCGCTGTGTAGTGACTGTGGTGATTTTGTCTTCCGTAAGGCCTTCAGCCTGCAGCTCTCTCAGGTATTTGTCTGCAGAGACAGCCATTATTCTGGCATTCCGCACCAGCTCGGCATCGGGCTGGCGGGTAAGGTCCGATCCACCAAATTCCTTGTACTTGGCACTGGCAAGGCCAAAAACATTTTGAGCCATATTGAGGATCATGCGCATGGTCTTTTCCAGGGCACTGCGGGCTGCATCCTTCTGCGCCGTAAGCTCTATCTTGATGGCTTCCAGCTGCTCGTCGGAGGGGAAATTGTCGACGGCGTTTCGCGCGTCGGTAAATTCGGTTTTTTTGGCTGGTGTGTAGCCCCGATCTGTGAATTCTACGATATCACGGTCTAATAGATTGATAAATTCGTCTGCTTTTTGTTTCAGGACGGCATCGGCAAGTTTGAACTCCCGAGCCACAGGATTTTTTTTCATCATTGAAATATTTGTGTTTGTTTAATCGAATTTAGAAAAAATTTTTCACCGCAACAACTTTTTTGCGAAAATTTTATTTACCGTAGTGTTCGAAACGTACTGATTGATAACAAAATCGATGCATCTGGCTCAACGGAGTGAATCAACGGCTTCACGGAGTGAATCACTGGCGTCACGGAGTGAATCACCGGCTCAACGGAATGAATCACCGGCATTACGGAATGAATCAACGCCCCATCGTAATGAATCAAAGACCCAACGGAGTGAATCAGAGGCCTTTCGTAATGAATCACTGGCGCTACGTAATATGTTTTTGAGGTTTTTGAGTGTTTTAATAAAAAAACAGACATTGGTGGTGTCTGTTTTGGTTTGTGTTATTGGGAATTTTATCGTTTTGTAAGCGTCCACTCGCCTGCGAGACTGCCATTTTTCCAAGTTCCTTTTTGGGTGTTCAGGCTTCCATACATAGTGAAAATAGGTGTGTCAGAAATGACCGGCGTCAAAGCACCATCATCCATCACAAATCCAAGAACCATATCGTTATTTTGTCCGTAAGTTCCAGTGATATTTCCGCTTTTTGATACAGAGATAATGAGGTTACCGTTGCCCTGTCCGGTGTAAGTTCCTACCCATTTTCCCATGTAGCGCGAGGTGTAGTTTTCCTGTTCTTTCTTTTCCTAATAGTTGTCTAGTATTTGATCACAGGAGATGAAAGTGCTGGACAGGATTAGAAGTGAGATGAGTGTTTTGGTTTTCATAGTTGGTTGTTTAGTTTGGGTAAATTTAATAAAAAAAACAGACGATGTAGTCTGTTTTTGTTGTGCTTGGTACGAGTAAGATGCTCGCATTATCGCTGACTTTTATTGTATAGAATATTTATCTTGAATTTTTTTTAGATTTTCTTCTAAATTCTCTTTTATTTTATTGTTGATTTTGATCCAATTTTCAAAAGTAATAAAATTCAAAGTTTGATATATTTCTAAAAAATCCCAAAATTCGTTTTTCAATTTGTCTATGTCACCATATATTCCACTTATTGCCAGTTCTAGAAAATCATCGATCCCAAATAAGAAATTCTTTTCCATGTTGGTTAATGCATTTTCATAGACAAATCTATATACTATTCTACTTGCTAATTTTATATTAGGAAAGACATCAAAAGTTGAATTATATAAAATTCCAAACACTGCTCGCTGTGAAATTTTTAAATTGCAATTTGCTGAAAGTCTTTTGAGGAGAACAATTAAATCATTAATACTAGTTGTTGTGGATAATTCTATAAATTCATATTCTGACTCACTTTCTTTTGATAAAATATCATCTGCCCAACTGTTTATATAATTCGTATCAATGATTCCACCAATTAGTAATACTTCGAAAACTTTGAATACTTCTGTATACTTAGCATGATTTTCTTTCATTACAGATTTAGTTTAGATAGAATTAGTATTTACTTGATAGTGTTTTAGTCTGGTAATATTAAACAATTTCTCTTGTAAATTCATTAATCATCTTAATATTGGATGTGTCATAATACTTATCCATTCAAATTATTATCTTCGCAAAAGATATATTCAAAACAATAAAACACTGCTTGTGAAAACAAATCAAAAATCTGCTGCCATTGGTTTCATTTTTATCACGCTGTTGATAGATATTACAGGCTGGGGAATCATCATTCCTGTAGTCCCGAAACTGATAGAGGAACTGATCCACGCCGATATCAGCGAGGCAGCAAAATATGGCGGCTGGCTGAGTTTTGCTTATGCCTTTATCCAGTTTGTTTTCTCGCCGCTGGTAGGTAATCTGAGCGATAAGTATGGGCGGCGGCCTGTGATTTTGCTTTCACTGTTCGGCTTTTCTATCGACTATATTTTCCTGGCATTGGCACCCAGTATCTGGTGGCTTTTCGTTGGGCGCATCATTGCGGGAATCACGGGAGCGAGTGTCACCACCGCGAGTGCCTACATTGCGGATATCTCTACGGATGAGGACCGCGCGAAGAACTTCGGGATGATTGGGGCAGCCTTTGGTCTGGGTTTTATCATCGGGCCTGTTCTGGGTGGCGTTTTGGGACATTATGGAGCGCGGGTTCCGTTCTATGCCGCAGCGGTGTTGTGTATGATCAATTTTATCTACGGCTATTTCGTTCTGCCGGAAAGTCTTACTAAAGAGAACAGACGCGAGTTCAGCTGGAAAAGAGCCAACCCGATTGGGTCCTTCAAATTCCTGAAAAAACATCCTGAGATCTCGGCGCTTACAACGGCTTTGATCCTGATTTATATCGGCGGACACGCCGTGCAGAGCAACTGGAGTTTCTACACGATGTACAGATTCGATTGGGATGAAAGAATGGTGGGGATTTCTCTGGGAGTCGTCGGCTTGATGGTAGGTCTGGTGCAGGGTGTTTTGATCCGCTGGATCAATCCGAAAATAGGCGATCAGAAAAGTATCTTTTACGGCCTGATGCTTTATGCCGTCGGAATGCTGCTGTATGCGTTTGCCAGCGAGGGCTGGATGATGCTGGTCTTCACGATTCCGTATTGTCTGGGTGGGATTTGTGGTCCGGCTTTGCAGTCTATCATTACCAAAAATATCCCGTCTAACGAGCAGGGCGAACTGCAGGGTGCGCTCACGAGTCTGATGAGTGCGACTTCCATCATCGGACCGCCGCTGATGACCAATTTATTCTACTATTTCACGCACAAGAATGCGCCGTTTCTGTTTCCTGGAGCACCGTTTTTCTTAGCATTCCTATTGTTTGCAGCAAGTATTTATTTCGTCTATACCAGTTTCAAAGGGAAGAAAATTTGATAATAATTTGCCCGTAGATTTGACGAATATTTTAAACCTGCTTCAAAAGAAATCTGCCTGATCTGCAAAATCTGCGAGATTCAAACTCAAAATAGGAACGTACGTTTATCTATTTTACCTACGAACTGATACAAAAACTATGTGTCTATGTGGTAAAGTAAGCCTTGTTTACGGCCAGTATTTATTTCGTCTATACCAGTTTCAAAGGGAAGAAAGCGGGATAATAATTTGCCCGTAGATTTGACGAATTCTATAATCTGCTTCAAAAGAAATCTGCCTGATCTGCAAAATCAGCGAGATTAAAAGTTAAATAGAATAACGCTCACCTATCTATTTACCTATAAGTTGATAGAAAAACTATGTGTCTATGTGGTAAAGTAAGCCTTCGCTGCGGCCAGTATTTATTTCGTCTATACCAGTTTCAAAGGGAAGAAAATTTGATAATAATTCGCTCGTAGATTTGACGAATATTATAAACCTGCTTCAAATAAATCTGCCTCATCTGCGAAATCAGCGAGATTCAAACTCAAAATAGGAATGTACGTTTATCTATTTTACCTATAAATTAATAGAAAAACTATGTGTCTACGTGGTGAAGCAATCTCCGTTGTAAATTTAAATCTACAACGCCGGAATCTAAGCTTTCGGACTGTAAGTATACACGTTATAAGGCAGAATCCGCTGAGCAGTTTTCTGAGCTAGAAGACATCCAACCAGAACCGGAAAAAACAAAGCATAACCATTCGGAACCAGACTGCAGGTCAGAATCAATGCGGTGTATGGGGCATAGATGGCAGCGGATAGAGTAGCGGCAATGCCTATCAAAACAAAATTAATCAAAATCAAAGACGTTCCGAAGAAGGTGTTGCAGGTGATAGCAAATGCCAAACCCAGATATGCGCCTACTACAATGCTTGGCGCAAAAACACCACCGTCTCCGCCGGCACCCAAAGTGAGAGATGATGCCAGTGGTTTCAATACAATCAAAGCCAAAATAAACAGCAGCGAATAACTTTGCGGATGACTGATCAACTCATTCAGAGAGTGATAACTGTCACCATATAAGAATGGAAAAAGGCAAATGAGGACACCAACTGCCAAAGCACCCAGATTGACTCTCAAAAAATTATTATTGATTCCGGAAAAAAATTCCTTCATCCTGATAACCAAAACCGTAAAATAAACGGACAGTGTGCCGCCGAGTAAACTGAGAATGACCATAAATGGAACTGCAACCCAATGCCACTCTGTCACCGGAACACTGATCAGCGATGTAGACGGAAAAAAGTAAAGAAAAGCCCACGAGAGCAGTGCCGAAACGGAACAGCTGATGAAAAGTGTCCTGCTGACTTTCCTCGCAATCACTTCCAAAGCAAACAGAAATCCAACCAAAGGATTTCCGAAAAGGACACCCACGCCGGCTACTACACCGGCGCAAATCAATTCTAATTTATAAACATTGGCAGCAAATTGCTTCTCGTAAACCGAATTACCAATCGTAGCGGTTGCAACCACCGTCGAAACCTCGATTCCTGTAGAACCGCCGAATATGACGGTGAGGAATCCATTAAAATAATGAGAAGGTATTTTAAAGAATGGCAGATGATCTTTCCGCTGATCCACCGTTTTGTAAATCTCCGTAATTCCCTTATTCTTGCGGTTTTTGAAAAGATATTTCCTCAGAAAGTAGATGGCGGTGATCCCGATTGTGGGAAGAATGATGAAGAGTAGCGGACTGTTTTTCTCAGCCGATTCAAAGATGTGTTCCTGGCAAAATTCTGTGATCTTCTTAAAAGAAAGCGCTAGAAAAGAAGCAATTATGGCTATGAATAATGATGATGTGATCAATTTAAAATAATTGTGCGCCTGTACTCTTTGTCTTTTCATTTCCTAAACTCTTAATGTTCACAAATTTACGGCAAATCTGCCGGAATGCTGATTGAAGAGAGGTGACATTTCTCCTTTTATCAATTTTATAATAAATTTAATAATGATCTGTATATCACTTTTCTAAATCTTTGCTTAATTTTGTCAAATGGAATTGAGTATTGGTGAAATGCTGATGATTGCACTGGCAATTGTTGTTTTATTCGGACCCGATAAATTGCCCGAGATCGCGAGAGGTCTTGGCGAGGGTGTACGCAAGATGCGCGGCGCAGTAGACGATATCAAAACCGAAATCATGAAAGAAGGCGATAACCCGTTGTCCGAGATCAAAAGCGAAATAGAAAAGGTGAAAAAGTCTGCGCAGGATTATAATCCCTTAGCCGACTCCAATACCGCGACGGCGCCCGAAACGCCGAAAGTTGACCTCTCCGAAGACGAATCCCACGAAGGACCTGTAAGCCGATAATCGATGAACGGATTGATAGAAAAAGATCAGCAGCTTCTGCTTTTCCTCAACAGCCTCGGCAATTCTGCCTTCGATCCTTTTTGGCTCACAGTCACCGGAAAATGGTTCTGGATTCCGTTTTACGCCATTTTACTCTATCTGCTTTACAAAGCTTTTCCGCTTAAAAAATTACTTTTTGTACTAATATTTATCACCATCGGGATTACAATTTCCGATCAGCTGGCCGGGATTTTCAAACACGGCATCCAGAGATACAGGCCTTGCCACACAGAGGCGCTCATCTCACAGATGAGGATGGTGATCTGCGGCGGCAACTACGGATTTTACTCCTCACACGCCTCCAATTCCTTTTTCCTCTTCAGCTTTCTCACGATTCTGATTGGCAAAAAATACAAATTCCTGCCCTATATTTTATTCGTTTGGGCAGCCATCGTTTCCTACAGCCGGATTTATCTGGGTGTTCATTTTCCTTTGGACATTGCTTTTGGAGCCGCGGTTGGATTTTTACTAGGCGGCGTTTTGGCCAATCTGGCACAGAAAGTAGTCTTTAAAAAAGACAATCCTGATTCTACTTTTTAGGAGCTGTTCCCGCTATCCACTATATCTTTTTTGTCATCACACTTTGTCCATAAAAAGCCATTTGCAGCCAGACAAAAAAGGATGCCGTTCCTATCGCGGCTATTGGTCTTTGTCACTAAAATAGCATTTGCCCAATCAACCAACAACCAACAACAATCAACCAACAACTAATCATTATGATAAGGTTTCCCCGCGAGAATCTGTGAGGCTCGGTAGATCTGTTCCACAAAAAACAGGCGGATCATTTGGTGCGTAAAAGTCATTTTGGAAAGCGAAATTTTTTCATTGGATCGCTGATAGATTTCCTCAGAAAAACCATAGGCGCCGCCCACAAGAAAATTGATTTTTTTTACAGAACTTCCCATCCAGAAATCGATTTTCTCAGAGAATTCGCGGCTCGTAAACTGTTTTCCTTTTTCGTCCAGGAGAATTACAAGTTCATTGGACTCTATTTGATTGAGGAATAATTTGGCTTCTTCCTTCTTCAGCTGGTCCGGCGTCAGGTTTTTGGCATTCCTTACATCGGGAATTTCGATAAGCTCAAAGTTCCAGTGTTTCGGAATTCTCGGAAGATAATATTTGATGAGA
>Ga0308163_10003957_pt1 | contig 12101 bp, 7 predicted proteins | sample PhyTR1_FD_201037 | JGI IMG/M metagenome (GOLD analysis project Ga0308163, IMG submission 201037) | Phyllosphere microbial communities from UC Gill Tract Community Farm, Albany, California, United States - DLSLT.R1 | ecosystem: Host-associated > Plants > Phyllosphere > Unclassified | place: USA... | reverse complement strand
ACCGTGACGGTCAATGTTGCGCCGCCTTGCCCACCCGTGGCATGCGATGACCACGACGTGACCGTCAAGGAAAGCGCGCTGGACACCCATCAGGACGGCAAGGATCTGGCCCCGGGTACTGTCACCGGCAGCCATCCATCCTCGACCGCCGAAACCGGCACCGGCACGGTCGCCGACTCCGCCCATGGCGGCTATGGCGCCCTGACGTTCAGCCTCGACGGTGCTCAGAACGGCACCGTGCAAGGGCAGTACGGTGTGCTGCATCTGAACGCCGACGGCAGCTACACCTACACCCTGACGTCGCCGCCGCACACCACGCCTGCGGCCAATGACGGGCCGAACATTACCCATGAAGCCTTCAACTACACCGTCACCGACTCGCTGGGGCATTCGTCCACCGCGCAGATTGTCGTCAACATCGTCGACGACCAGCCCAAAGCCGCCTGCATCGACAAGACGGTGACCAGCGAAGGGGTCAACACCAACCTGATGTTGATCGTCGACAATTCAGGGAGCATGAACGAGCCGTCTGGGGTCAATGGCCTGTCTCGTCTGGGCCTTGAGAAACAGGCGATCATAGAACTGCTGGATAAGTACGAAGCCCTGGGCGACGTGCGCGTGCAACTGGTGACCTTCAACAGCCAGGCGCATATCGGCAGCAACGAATGGGTCGATGTGGCAACCGCCAAGGCCATGGTCAACGCATTGCAAGCGGGCAGCGGCACCAACTACGACGCCGCACTGGCTGCCGCGCAACAGGCGTTCGTCGAAAAGGGCGCCATCGCGGGCGGACAAAACCTGGCGTACTTTTTCTCGGACGGTAACCCAACGGTCTCGCCTCAGCACTCTGACCCGGATCGTGTGCCGAACCCGGATCGAGGCGACGGCATCAATACGGCCGAAGAACACAGCTGGACGACCTACCTCGATTCCCATCACATCACCGCCATCGCGATTGGCGTGGGCACCGATGTCAGCAGCACGTACCTGAACCCGATCGCCCACAACGGCGCGACGGGTGCCGACACCAACGCACTGATTGTCACTGACCTTGGCCAGTTGAGCGTTGTCCTGGGGGGCACGGTGCAGGGCGGGATTCATGGCAGCCTGCTGGAAAGCGGGACCTTTGGCGCGGATCAGGGCTTCATCAAATCGGTGAGCGTCGACGGCACCACCTACACGTTTGACCCCAGGGCGTTCAGCCATCAGGGCGCAGTGACGGTCAGCGGCGGCGAAAACCACAGCACCTTTGATGGCCGAAGCAACACCCTGACCGTTACCGGCGAGCACGGCACACTGGTCCTCAACATGGGCACTGGCGACTACAGCTACACGCCTGCGGTCGGGGTCAATCATGAGGTCACCGAAAACATTCACTACGTGCTCAGCGACTACGATGGTGACCTCGCTTCGTCCAGCCTGAGCGTGCACATCGTTCCGCCGCCGGTGTACGACGCGCCGGTCGCCGTGGCTGACAACGTCATCACCAATCTGAGCGGTTCGAGCATCGTCATCCCCGGCGCTGCGCTCGCGGCCAACGATGTGGCGGGCAATGGCGGCGCACTGACCGCAACGCCGACCACCTTCAACACGGGATGGACGGCCAAGGGTGCTGACTTCACAGCGGGCTCGGCGAAAACCCTTCCGTTTGCCGGCACCCAAGATAAATACAGCAACCAACTGAAGAATCTGGACCGCAGTGACTTCTTCAACAACTCCGCCACCACGGCGATGTTGGTCATCAGCGGCTACCTGGGCGCGGTCAACGGTGCGCCTTCCAATGCGCAGGATCTGTACAGCGTGCATTTGAAGGCTGGCGAGACGGTGACGGTCGACCATAACTTGACCAACGACGTGCTGGGCATGGCCTGGACATTCGAAGACGGCGCTTACCATGGCATTGTTGACGGCGGCACCTTCACTGCGACCGAAGATGGCGTCTATCGTCTGGTTGTGGTCAACGAGGCCGATGCGGGAGTGAAGGAGCATTACAACCTGAGCCTCACCATCGACTACGGTGCGGTCAACACCACGCCGGACGTGCACAGCACCTACACCGTGACCGACCCTCATGGTGGCAGCAGCACGGCAGCGGTGAACATTGCGCATCAAGACGGGCATGTAGTGCTGGGCACGACCGGAGACGACGTGCTGGTCGGCGCGGCGGACAGCCACCTGCACGGCGGTGATGGCAATGATGTGCTCGTGGCCGGGCCGGGCAACAACGAGCTGTTCGGCGACAACGGCAACGACACGCTCTTCAGTGGGCCGGGCAACGACCTGCTTGACGGCGGCGCGGGTAACAACGCCGCGAACTACTCGCTGGCGACAGCGGGGGTGACGGTAAGTACCGCTGAACTTGGGCCGCAACACACGGGCGGGGCGGGGATCGATACGCTGGCCAACATCCAGAACCTGATCGGCTCGAACTACAACGACCACCTGACGGGTGATCAGGGCAACAACGTGCTGAACGGCGGGCTGGGTAACGATGTCCTGAATGGCGGTGGGGGTGAAGACATCCTGATTGGCGGGCCGGGCAACAACACGCTGACCGGTGGAGAGGGGCATGACACCTTCCTTTATCAGGCCGGCAATACGGGCCACGACACGATCACGGACTTCAACTTCGGAATCGACAAGCTGGACCTGTCACAGCTGTTGCAGGGGGAGCATGGCGATGCGAATTCGCTGGAGAACTTCCTGCACTTCAGTGTCAGCGGTAGCGGGGCGTCGTTGGTGTCGACGATTGACGTAAGCAGCGTGGCGGGTGGCGCGGCCACTCAGACGATCGATCTGGCGGGGGTTAACCTCGCTCAGCAATACGGTGTCGCGACCGGCGCAGGTGAAGTGGTGGCGGCCGGGCATGATACGGCGTCGATCATCAACGGCATGCTGGGTGATCATTCGTTGAAAGTGGATACGGTGTGATTGGAGGCTTGCGGTGTGCCTGGTCGGACGGGGCCCAGATCAAAAACAAGATCAACTGCGGGGGAAACATCATCACCCGCCGTTGCCGTTGCCGTTGCCGTCGATCTTGATCTTGATCTGGGACGCGCCCGAACAGACACCGCCAATCGCGACTTGGGTGCAGGCCGAGCGCAGGCGCCGCGCAGTGGGTCGACCGGCAGGATGCCGGGAGAGCGTCGGGACAGGGACGTCCGTTCGACGCGGGCCCACGGAGCGTCGCCGGAGTGAGGGAACTTCGACGAAGTCGAAGCCCAACCAGGAGTCCAACCCTTTGGTTACTTGGGGGTTTTCCAAGTAACTCGCCGCGGGCGAAACATCTGGCGTGAGCCAGAGCCCAGGCGACGCGGAGCGTCGCAAACTGCGCTCCCACGCGGAGCGTGGGAGCGATCACCAGAGCACCGACAGTCCAGCACACCGCAGACACAGAACCTGCTGCCGCTGCGCGCCAGATCGCGAGCAAGCTCCCTCCTACAAGGGGTTGGGTATGCGTAGACGATGTGTAGCAACCACAAGTAAATCCACCGCTAGCCTTTGATACACGCGATGTCAGCACCAAAGCACCCAGCTAAACCCGCAACGTCTTCTGCCGCAGGATATAAACAGTCACCCCCACTGCACTGACCAGCATGAAACCTCGTGCCCACACCAAAGGCACCAGCCAGCACGAAAACGCTATCCCCAGCCACATCAGCCCGATCGCATACACCTTGCCCTTGAGCGGAATGCCGCTGCCTTCCAGATACCCACGAATCCACGGACCGAGCCGAGGGTGATCGACCAGCCAATGATAAAAACGCGGAGAACTACGGGCAAAACACGCCGCAGCCAACAGAAGAAAGGGTGTCGTGGGCAGCACCGGAAGAAAGATCCCGGTCATGCCGAGCGCTACGCTCAGCCAGCCAACGCCTTGCAAGAAATACCGCACGAATCGAGACCGACTCGTGCGGGGTGTTTCATCGCCGCAACCGCCATGCGCCATAGGCGCCGACTCAGTGGTGGCGAGGCTTGAGGATGGCCGGTTTCTCATCCGGCGCCTGCAGCAGCAGATACAGCGCGGTCAGCGCTTCCGGGATCTGCACGATCATGTCGTCCATCAGGTTGGCATCGGCCGCGATGTCGGCGAACTCAGGCTGTTCGTCGAACAGGCCTGAACCGACCATGATCGGCAACAGCATCTCGCTGACTTCTTCTTCGTCGTTCTCGAACCATGCCGACTCACGCAGGAACACGCCCTCCATGAAGCCGATGCACCAGCCGCGCAGTTCGGAATCGTCCGGCTCGTCGCCCAGGTCCAGGTCGCACGGCAGCTCGAACTCTTCGTCCGAAGCCAGTTGGCGAGCGATGTGTGCCTTGAGCAGCACCAGCGTCGATTCGACTTCCTCGTGCTGGGCCTTGTCGGTGTAGTGCGGCGGCTCGGCGAACAGCGCGTCGATCCATTCGCGGTCTGGCACGGTCTCGGCACAAATCGACAGCGCGGTCAGGTAGCCATGGGCGGCTACATAGTCCAGCGCTTCGTCATGCAGCTCATCGGCGTCGAGGAAGGCTTGCAGGCGGTGTAATTGCTCAGCGAAGGACATTGAAGGACTACCTTGGAAATAAACGATGCTGAATTCTAGGCCCTGAGCGCTGCAGATGCCAGTCACGAGGTCCTTGGAATCGGCATTGCTGCTAATTTCGACCGCTCGTGTCACCGCTGTCCTATCTGTTCGGGCGCTCCGGTATACTGCCGCGCTTTGCGATTTCTACAGCGAATCTTCACCCGCTGCAGTGGCACCATCCGGGGTATTTATGCTCGACCAGGCTCAACGCGTACTTAAAGACATCTTCGGCTACGACAGTTTTCGTGGCTTTCAGGGTGCCATTATCGAGCGCGTGGCCAATGGTGGAGATGCATTGGTACTGATGCCGACCGGCGGCGGCAAATCCCTGTGTTTCCAGGTGCCCGGCCTGTTGCGTGACGGTCTGGCGGTTGTGGTATCTCCGTTGATCGCCCTGATGGACGATCAGGTCGCCACGCTGGAAGAGCTGGGCGTGTCGGCGGCGGCGCTGAACTCGACCCTCAGTGCCGAGCAGCAAAGGGACCTGGCCAACCGGATTCGTCTGGGCGAAGTGAAGATGCTGTACCTGGCGCCGGAACGTCTGGTCCAGCCGCGCATGCTGTCGTTTCTGCAGAACCTCAACATCGCGCTGTTCGCCATCGATGAGGCTCACTGCGTTTCGCAATGGGGTCATGACTTTCGCCCTGAATACCTGCAACTGGGGCAACTGGCCGAGCTGTTCCCGGACGTGCCGCGCATTGCACTGACCGCAACCGCCGACAAGCGCACCCGGGAGGAAATCGTCACCCGTCTGCATTTGCAGAACGCCGAGCGGTTCCTGTCCAGTTTCGACCGCCCCAACATTTTTTACCGCATCGTGCCCAAGGAGCAGCCACGCAAGCAGTTGCTGGCCTTTCTCTCCGAGCGGCGCAGCGATGCGGGCATCGTCTACTGCCTGTCACGCAAGAAAGTCGAAGAAACCGCCGCCTTCCTCAGCGACAACGGTTATCCCGCGCTGCCGTATCACGCGGGCCTCCCCATCGAAACACGCTCGGAAAACCAGCGCCGCTTCCTTAATGAGGAAGGCCTGATCATGGTCGCCACCATTGCCTTTGGCATGGGCATCGACAAACCCAACGTGCGTTTCGTTGCGCACATGGACCTGCCCAAATCGCTGGAGGCTTACTACCAGGAAACCGGCCGGGCAGGGCGTGATGGCCTGCCGGCCGATGCCTGGATGGCCTACGGTCTGCAAGACGTGCTGATGCTCAAGCAGATGCTGCAGAACTCCGAAGGCGACGAGCGCCACAAACGCGTCGAGCACCACAAGCTGGATGCGATGCTGGCGTTGTGTGAAGAAACCCGCTGCCGACGTCAGGCGTTGCTGGCCTACTTCGACGAAGACATGCCCAACCCTTGCGGCCATTGCGACAATTGTGTCGACGGCGTCCAGACCTGGGACGCCACCGAGCCTGCCCGTCAGGCGCTGTCGGCGATTTACCGTACCGGCCAGCGGTATGGCGTCGGTCATCTGGTGGACGTGTTGCTGGGCAAGGAAAACGACAAGGTCCAGAGCTTTGGGCATCAGAAACTGGCGGTGTTCGGGGTGGGCAAGGCCCGCAGCGAAGGCGAATGGCGGTCCCTGTTCCGTCAACTGGTGGCGCGCGGTCTGGCCGACATCGATCTGGAAGGCTACGGCGGGCTACGTCTGAGCGACAGCTGCCGCCCCTTGCTGCGTGGCGAGGTGACGCTGCAGCTGCGCCGTGACCTCAAACCGCAAACCACGCCGAAAGCGTCGGGCAGCCCGGCCAGTCAACTGGTCCGTGGCGAGGAGCGCGAACAGTGGGAAGCCTTGCGCGCCTTGCGCCGTAAGCTCGCCGAAGAACATGGCGTGCCGCCGTACGTTATTTTCCCCGACTCGACGTTGCTGGAAATGCTGCGCAGCCAGCCGGGCACCATGGCCGAGATGGGACGGGTCAGCGGTGTGGGGGCGCGCAAGCTTGAGCGTTACGGCGAGGCGTTCCTGGAGGTGCTTGGCGGTTCAGCGCCCGCTCCGCGCGTCGTGACCGATCTGCGGCATGAACTGATCAGCCTGGCCCGTGCCGGCATGACCCCGATGCAGATTGCCGGTCAACTTCAGTGCTCGGAAAAGAACGTCTACACGATGCTCGCCGAGGCGATTGGCAAACAGCAGTTGTCGCTGGAGCAGGCGCTGGACCTGCCCGAAGACCTGCTCAGTGAAATTCAGGATGCTTTCCTGGACGGTGAAGGCGAGCTGCCGCCCGTCGCCGCGATCGCCGAACTGTTCACCGGTCGCGTGCCCGAAGGCGTGCTGTATTGCGTGCGCGCGGCGTTGCAGTCGGAGTTTGAGGTTTAGGTCACGCCCTCGCACACCCCTATCGGAAGACTCTCTGGTTCTTGACCAAGAGTTTGCAGAACCTCCGACAGCGCCCACAGGTGTGGCGATGCCCCACGGATCTTCGGCTGACAGAGACGCTGTGGGAGTCAGCTTGCTGACGAAGGCGGGGTGCCCGTCGGTATCTGTTTGCTGACCCGCCGCATTCGCCACCGTCGTAACCTCCGACAGCTCCCACAGTTTCTGTGTTCAGCCCCCGTCGACGTTAGGATCGTTCCAACGCTCTGCGTGGGAATGCCTACCAGGACGCTCCGCGTCCACGTTGACGCAGAGCGTCAGTCGCTGCGTTACCACGCGGAGCGTGGGAACGATCGAAGAGATCAGCGCCACCCTAAATCCCCGAGATCCACACCTTTCAAGCCACCTCGCCAACTCCGCACAGCGCCACATACCCACGCCAAACCCGCCGCTCTTGGGACTCACCCGGCCTCTGCGACGAAACACCGCGTCCGGCTACTTGCCTCGCTTCAAGCTCCATGGTTAGCTGCCTATTAATTAGGAATCGTCTTTAACCATCGAGTTACCTATGCCGTTAACAGAAGAACACCGCTTTGGCATGCAACTGGCCAGCCTGTCCCGTGGCTGGCGTGCCGAGCTTGACCGCCGGCTGGCCGATCTTGGGTTGTCCCAGGCCCGTTGGCTGGTCCTCCTGCACCTGGCGCGTTTCAAGGAAGCGCCGACTCAGCGTGAACTGGCGCAAAGCGTGGGTGTGGAAGGCCCAACCTTGGCCCGCCTGCTCGACAGTCTTGAGAACCAGGGACTGGTCCGTCGCCAAGCGGTGGTCGAAGACCGCCGTGCGAAGAAGATCCTTTTGTGCGATACCGCAAGACCTCTGATCGAGAAAATCGAAACCATTGCCACAGCATTGCGCCATGAGCTGTTCGAAGGCATCGACGAGGAAGATTTGCGCGTCTGCTTGCGGGTTCACTCGACAATTCTGGCGAATCTGGAAAAATCCTGAGCTCATGGCGTTGAGCCAGCGACAAATACGTTGATCGTGTCGAAACATCCTGTTCTATTTGCACCCATACTGGTTTTTCCCGGACACGGTGTCCGCATCACGAAATTGCAGGGAAGCCTGCCTTATAAGGGTTCGCATGCTGAAGAGTTTTCAGGCCGGTCGTCGGCGCGGGAGTCACGCATCACTTCGCGTTCAGTCGGGTCTTCGCACAGGGTTGCTCGCCGTGGCGGTCGCATCGGCATCCATGCTCTACAGCTCCTTGGCGGCCGCGCTGGGCTTGGGCGAGATCACCCTGCATTCGGCGCTTGGCCAGCCTTTCAACGCTGACATCGAGCTGATCGAGGCGGGCGGCCTGACGCCTGAAGAAATCGTTGTTGCGCTGGCACCGGCCGAAGCCTTCACCAAGGCAGGCGTGGAGCGCGTGTTTTTCCTCAATGACTTGCGCTTTACCCCCGTGATCCGTGGCAACCGTGCCGTCGTGCATGTCGAGTCGCGCAAGGCCGTCACTGAGCCTTACATGGATTTTGTTGTGCGCCTGGTGCGACCCAACGGCGATCAGTTGCGTGAATACACGGTCCTGCTGGACCCACCGAACTCGCCGACGGGGCTTGCCGCGACGCGCAGCCGTACTCAATCGCCTGCTGCTGGGGCGAAAAACGATGAGTCCCGATTGCCTGTCGCACCGCCAAAGGCTGTGCAGGGCAAGCGTTATACGGTGGCTTCCGGCGACACCTTGGCGGGTATCGCGCGCCGTGTGCAGGCGCCGGGCAGCAAGACCTCCGGCAACGAGTTGATCAGCGGTATTCAGGCCCTCAATCCCCAGGCGTTCCCGAATGGGGATCGCAGCCAGTTGAAGGTGGGCCAGAGCCTTCTATTGCCGGACAGCGCCATCGAGCCCAAGCCGTCCGCACCCGCCACCGCAGCGGGCGCCCAGCCTCCGGTCACCGCTCCGACTGCTGCGCCTGTGACGCAAGGCACCTCTGCGCCGACCCCGGACGCGGGTCAGCAACTGACCGCCACCGCCCTGGAAAACCAGCAGTTGGCCAAGACCGTGGACGACCTCAAAAGTCAGGTTCAACAGGCGAACGAGGAAGAGGCGGGCAAAGACAAACAGATCATCGAGTTGCAGACGCAACTGGCGGAAATGAAAGCGCTGGCGTCGCGACCGGCGCCTGCTGCTGCGGCTGCAACCCCTCCCGTACAAAAAACCCAGCCGGTGGCGACAACGCCTGCGCCGGTGAGTGCGCCAGCGCCGGTGCAGCCGGTGGATGATGACGAGCTGCCATGGACAACGATCCTGGCCGCATTGCTGGTCCTGCTGTTACTGCTTGCGTTGGCGTGGTCGGTTCGTCGTAACCGGATCAAAAACGAGTTGGCGCTGCAACCGGAGCCTGTCGAGCCGATCATCAAACCGGCCCAGGCGACGGTCACGCCGGTGTTCGAAGTGCCTGCGGTGACGCCGCGCCCGGTTGCGACCGCTGCGCCTGCTGCCAGCACCACCGCGCCGGCAGGTCAGCGGCTCGCCGGTGCAGCGACTGACGCGCTGGACGGCGCCAGCATCTACATTGCTTACGGCCGTTTTGCTGAAGCATTGGCGATATTGAGAGAGGCGCTGGACAAGCAGCCGCAGCGTACCGACGTGCGGATGCGTATTCTCGAGTTGCTGGGAGAGCAGGGCGATACCGCGGGGTTCGACGCCGAAGAAAAGGTTCTGCTGAGTCAAGGGATTGAGGCGCAAACGCTCAAAGAGATCCGCGCTCGTTATCCGAAGCTCAATGTGGAGGTCGCCCCGGCGGTGCCCGTTCCGACGACGACAGAGCCGTCAGCGTCCCCGGCCCTCGCGTCGGGCGCTGCTGTTGCGGTATCAGCGGCGGCTGCGGCAGCCAGCGAGACGAAGGCAGGCCAACTGGACGAAAACGCAGCTGCGGCCTTGAATCCCGACCCGGCGGACGACTTCCAGCTCAACCTGGACGACCTGTCGATGGACGCCGACTGGGACTTGGTCGATCCATTCGACAGCGCACCCGCCCCGCGCAAGCCTGCCCCCGATGCCGAGCCCGCGCTGGACCCAGCGTTCGCCTCCAACCTTACGGAGTTGCCGGAAGTCTTCGAAATGCCGGAGGAACAGTTCCTCAGCGATTTCGCCGAAGAAGACGGGACGATGGACATGGACGTGCAGTTCGAGGAAGCGCCCGAGCCTGCGTTGATCGTGCAGAGCAACAGTGACCTGATGGACGACGCGTTTCTCGACAGCTTCATGACCGATGACACCGAATTCGACCTGATGGAGCTGGATGAAGCGCCTCTGAGCAAGATCAACGAAGCGCAGGTGTTGATCGATGAAGGCGATATCGAAGAGGCAAGACGTCTGTTGCAGCAGGTCATCGACGAGTCCGACGACGGTCCTCAACAAACCGCCCGTGATTTACTGGCTGGATTGGGCTGAGCCATGACCGCGAAACCTGAGATCGTCATCACGTATTGCACGCAATGCCAGTGGCTGTTGCGTGCCGCCTGGCTTGCTCAGGAATTGCTCAGCACCTTTGGTGACGATCTGGGCAAGGTGTCGTTAGTGCCGGGCACCGGAGGTGTCTTCCACATCAGCTGCAACGCGGTGCAGATCTGGGAGCGCAAGGCCGACGGCGGCTTCCCCGAAGCCAAGATCCTCAAACAGCGCGTGCGCGACCAGATCGACCCCGCGCGCGATCTCGGCCATAACGATCGCAAAACCCCGCTCGACAGCTGACGCCCGGTCACTGATCGAAACCCTCGATAGGGTCTTCATTAACAGTGATTGGACGCTGTTGATACCACCGACCTATGCTCAACCGGCTTCCTGACACTTTCGCCGAGCATAGACCGACCTCATGATCGTCCGACCGCATCCCAACCTGTTGAACGTGCTGCTTGCCCTCAAAGGGTCGATTGCTCGACGTATTGCCGTCCGCAGTCTGGCGGTGACGCTGCTGGCCGCGTTTATCGTGCTGATTGAAAACCTGCACCCGGAGTATTTTTCAAAGGTCAGCGCTGTGCCGTTCACGCTGCTGGGCCTCTCGCTGTCGATATTCATGAGCTTTCGCAACAACGCCTGCTACGACCGCTGGTACGAAGCGCGCAAGGCGTGGGGGGACGTGATCACCGAGATCCGCTCGATCATCCGTGAAATCCAAGTGATCAAGGACGTGAGCGTACGCCGTCCGGTTCTGCGAGACTTGTGCGGGTTTGCCCACGCCCTGAGTGCGACGCTGCGCCGAGAGGACGCGCGTAAGGTCGCGCAGCCGTGGTTGAGTCGGATGCCGTCCGAAGAGGGCGCGAATTTTTGCGACAGGGTGCTGCGCGAGATTGGTTTGCAATGTTCCAATGCCAGCAACAGCGGGCAGATCAACGAGTGGCGCTATACGCTGCTGGCCAATCATCTGAGCGTGATCAGCCGCGCGGTAACCGCGTGCGAGCGGATCAAGGGCACGCCGCTGCCGTTCCCGTACACCTTGCTGCTGCACCGGACCATTTACCTGTTTTGCATCCTCTTGCCCTTCGTGATGGCAGAGCCCTTGGGCTGGGTCACACCCTTGTTCATGGCGATCGTCAGCTACACCTTCTTCGGGTTGGATGCGATTGGCAACGAACTGGAGGACCCTTTTGGCTTCGACGAAAACGACCTGCCGCTGGATGCGCTGGTGCGCGTGATTGAACGCGACATCCTCGACGCCCTGGGTGAAACGCCTTTGCCGCCGCTGCTTGAACCGGTGGATTTCGTGTTGACCTGAGGCTTGGCCTCGGGTCACGTTTGATCCGTCTGAGCGAGGTTCCGTGGGGGCGAGCTTGGTCTGGGCGGCATTCCGACGAATGCGGTCGTGCTGATCTGAGAAATGTGTCGGACACCCAGCTACGTTCCCGAGCAAGCTGCTTGTGTGGTGTGCATTTCCAATTTTTGGGGTGAAGCTGATGGTTTGGTTTGTCCTAACGGCCAAACTGTTCCGCCTTCGGCGGGTTACTTGAAAAGACCCCAAGTAACCAAGGGTCTGGACTCCTGGTTTGGCGACTCCTTCGTCGTCGTACCCTCACTCCGGCGACGCTCCGTGGGCCCGCCGCCATCCGCCATCCATGGCGGGGGGCGGCTCTCGCGGCATCCATGCCGCTCGGCCCACTCCACGCCGCCTGCGTTCAGCCTGCACCCAAGTCGCGTTTTGTGGTGTCTGGGCTGCTGCGGTATGAA
>Ga0308163_10003953_pt1 | contig 12111 bp, 9 predicted proteins | sample PhyTR1_FD_201037 | JGI IMG/M metagenome (GOLD analysis project Ga0308163, IMG submission 201037) | Phyllosphere microbial communities from UC Gill Tract Community Farm, Albany, California, United States - DLSLT.R1 | ecosystem: Host-associated > Plants > Phyllosphere > Unclassified | place: USA... | reverse complement strand
GGGGTACGGGGCTTGATCACGTGGGGCTCCTGCGAAAAACGGGGGAAGGGCAAGGGCGGATAGTGTAGCGGTTGCGCCGCCTGCCGCGCCCGCGCCAGGCCAACCGGGCCACATGGCGTATCATGAGCGCTTCCCTGCTGCGCGCCTCGTCCCCACGCCATGTCGCGTCCTGATCCCGCCCCCGCCGGCTGTACCACGCTGGACTGCGCCCACTGTTCGGTGCGCCACCTGGCCGTGTGTTCGGCGCTGTCGCCCGAAGAAGGGCAGGCACTGGAAGCGGTGACCGTGTCCCAACAGGTCGCCATGGGCGCGACCCTGGCCCGTAGTGGTGAGCCGCGCCAGCACGTCTATACCTTGACCCACGGCGCATTGCGACTGGTGCGCACGCTCTCTGACGGCCGCCGCCAGATCACCGGCTTCGTGCTGCCCGGCGATTACCTGGGCCTGAGCAGCAGCGACCACCATCGCCACGACGTGGAAGCCATCGCCGACAGCCGGGTCTGCCGGGTATCGGTGGCGCACATGCGCGAGCTGCGCAGCCGCTATCCGCATCTGGAACGGAAGCTGCTGCAGCGCGCTTGCCAGGCGCTGGATGATGCGCAGGATGCCGCACTGTCATTGGCCCGCCTGCAACCCACCGAAAAGGTGGCCGACTTCCTGCTGCGGCTGGCCGAGCGCGAGGCACGGCTGGGCGGTGATCCGCTGCGGGTCACCCTGCCGATGGGCCGCGGCGACATCGCCGATCATCTCGGGTTGACCATGGAAACGGTCAGCCGCACCTTCACCCGCTTGCGCCAGCAGGCGTTGATCGCCCTGCCCCACCTCAACGTGGTGGAGCTGCTGGACGAACCGGCGCTGCGGACGCTGGCGACCGGGTAAGGCGCTGAAGGCGGGGAAAGAGCTGGCGTCAGCCGGACACACGCCGCGCTGCGCGCTCGCCGACCATGGGTCGGCGCTACCGCACCACGATCGACACAGGCCGCGCTGCGCGCTCGCCGACCATGGGTCGGCGCTACCGCACCATGCTCGGTCCGCCTGCACTGCGCCTTGGTAGCGCCGAGCCATGCTCGGCGGCTTCTCGTCAGGGCCTCGGGACGCCGGCCTGCAGCACCGCACGGAATGCCGCGTAGTCGGCCGCCAGCGGCTCGGCATGTGCCGGCCTGCGCAGCAGCGCATCCAGCGCCGGCGGCACCGCCAGCGCCTCGCCGATCAACGGTTCCACCACTGATTCGAACTTGGCCGGGTGCGCGGTCGCCACTACCGCCCAGTCCCCCTTGGCTCCCTTGGCGCGCAGCGTGTTGAGCACGGTGACCGCAGTGGCGGTGTGCGGGCAGAACACTTCGCCACTCCCGGCATGCGCGCTGGCGATGGTCGCGCGGATCGCCACGTCATCCACTGCCTCTGCGGTGAAGGCCTGGCGCAGCGCCGCGTCATCGCCATTGAACAGCCAGTGCAGCCGTTCGAAGTTGCTCGGCGCGCCGACATCCATGGCGTTGGCAGTGGTGGCCACGCTGTGTGCGGGCTGGTAGTCAGCGCCGGCGAAGTAGCGCGGCAGCACGTCGTTGGCATTGGTTGCCAGCGCGATGCGCCCGATCGGCAGGCCGATCGCCCGGGCCAGGATCGCGGCCATCGCATTGCCCAGGTTGCCGGTCGGGATCACCAGGTTCAGCGCTGCCCTGCCTGCCTGCTGGTGCTGGAGCGCGGCGTGGGCGTAGTAACTCATCTGCGGCAGCAACCGGCCCAGGCTGATGCTGTTGGCCGAGCTGAGCGGCACGATGGCCTGCAGTTCGCCATCGCCGAGCGCCCGCTTGACCAGCGCCTGGCAGTCATCGAACGAACCGGCAACGCGGAAGGCCTGGATGTTGTCGCCGAAACAGCCCAGCTGGTGCGCCTGCCGCGGCGACACCCGGCCATCGGGATACAGCACCACCACGCGCAGACCCGGCTGGCCGTGGAAGGCCGCCGCCACCGCCGCACCGGTATCACCGGAGGTGGCTACCACGATCGTCAGCGGCTTCGACTCGCCATTGCGCAGGCGTGCCAGGGTGGCGGCGAGGAAGCGCGCACCGACATCCTTGAAGGCCGCCGTGGGCCCATGGAACAGCTCCAGCACATGGTCGCCCCGGCGCGGCAGCGGGCGCAGCGGTACCGGGAAATCAAAGGCTTCGGCACAGATCGCCGGCAGCGCGTCGGCCAGCGGATCGCCTTCGAAGAACGGTGCCAGCACCTGCGCGGCGGTCTGCGCCAGGCTCGGCGTTGCGACCCAATCGCGCGGCGCGGGCAGCCGTTCGGGCACGTACAGGCCGCCATCCGGAGCCAGCCCGGCGGCGATCGCCGCACTCAGCGAGACGGCAGGGGACTGGCCGCGGGTAGAGACAAAGCGCATCGCACGATCCTGTAAGGAAGAAGAGTTCACAGCAGCACCGCCGCCGGCGCTGCCAGCGAAGACACCCATGCCTGGCTGTCGAAGCCGGCCGCAGAGAAGGCCGCCTGCACCGGCGCGGCAGCGGCTTCGGCACTGGCCTGGTCTTCGAACCAGGCGAACACACTGGGGCCGGCGCCGGAAATGCTGGCACCCATCGCACCGGCCGCCAGCGCGGCATCACGCGCGGCATCAAAGCCGATGATCAACGGCGCGCGGCGCGGCTCGACCAGCACGTCACGCAGGCCGGCTCGTACCAGCGCGGCATCGCCCTGATGGCAGCCGGCCAGCACCAGCGCCAGGTTGGCGCTCTGCGCCACGAAATCGCCCAACGCATAGCTGCCCTGCAACGCGGCGCGTGCGCGGCGCGTTTCCAGCACCGCATCCGGGTGCACCAGCAGGCTGTGCCAGCGCGCCGGCACCGGGATCGGCACCAGCCGGTCGGCGGTGCTGAGCACCAGCCCACCCAGCAGCATCGGGCCGAGGTTGTCACCATGGCGGCCGCCGCTGGCTACCAGTTCGCCTTCCAGCGCAAAGCGATACAGCGCGTGGCGGTCCAGCGGGTTGTCCAACAGTGCGTTGGCGGCCACCAGCGCAGCCACGCACGAGGCCGCCGAGCCGCCCATGCCCGATCCCAGCGGAATGCCCTTGTCGATCTCCACGGCGAAGCCGAACGGCAGCTCCAGCACTTGTTGCAGCGCCAGCAGCGATGCACCGGCAGTGTTCAACGCAGCCTCCCGTGGCAATGGCACGTCGGCCCCGTGGATGGCCTCGATGCGCACCTCGCGCTCGGCGATGCGGCGCACCGTCACCGTGTCACCGACACCGGCGATGGCATGGCCAAGGATGTCGAAGCCTACCCCGACATTGCCCACCGAGGCCGGTGCGAATGCACGTGCGATCACAGGCGCGCTCCCTCGCCCGCGGCCACCCGCAGCAGATCGGCGAACACGCCGGCCGCGGTGACTTCCGGACCCGCGCCCGGCCCTTGCACGACCAGCGGGTTGTCGCAGTAACGCCGGGTGCGGAACTGCACCACGTTGTCGGTCAGTTTGAGGTTGGCGAAGGCATGGTCCACCGGCACTTCCACCAGCCCGACCGATGCGCCCTGCGCTGACAGCGCGGCGACGTAACGCAGCACGGCGCCGCGTGCGCGCGCCTGCTGCAGGCGTTGCAGCAGCGCCTCATCGTTGTCGCCCAGGCGCTGCATGAAGTCGTCCACGCTGCCGGCACGCAGCGCCTCGGGCACCAGGCTTTCCACCTGCACCTGCTCCAGGCTCAGCTCGCGCCCGGCTTCGCGCGCCAGGATCACCAGCTTGCGGGCCACGTCGATGCCGGACAGGTCATCGCGCGGGTCCGGTTCGGTATAGCCCATGCCCCGTGCCTGCTCTACCAATGCGGAGAACGGCTGGCTGCCGTCGAAGCGGTTGAACAGCCAGGCCAAGGTGCCGGAGAAGATGCCTTCGATGGACAGCACTTCATCGCCGGTATCGACCAGGTCGCGCAGCGTGGTGATCACCGGCAGGCCGGCGCCGACGGTGGCCTCGTAACGGAAGCGCGCCCCGCTGGCCGCCGCCGCAGCGCGGATCGATTGGTAACGCGCCAGCGGCCCGGAGCCGGCCTGTTTGTTCGGCGTCACCACATGGATGCCCGCCGCCAGCCAGCCTTCGTAGCGCCCGGCGACCTCGGCACTGCCGCTGCAGTCGATGACCACCGCATGTGGCAGGTGCGCTGACAACAGGTGCGCGGTGAACGCGTCCAGGTCACTGGCGCTGGGTGCGTCTGCCAGCGCGGCACGCCACGGCCCCTGCAATGCACGCGGGGCCAGGTGCATGCCGCGTCGGGACGCCACCGCGCGCAGCCGCAGGTCGATGTTGGCCTTGCCCAGCAGCTGCGGCTGCGCGGCCTGCAGCTGGTCCAGCAATGCCGCGCCGACATTGCCCGGCCCGATCACCCCGACCGCGAAGGTCTGCGGCGACAGCCAGAATCCGGCATGTGCCGCGCGCAGCGCACGGGTGGCATCGCCGCTGTCCACCGCCACTGAAATATTGCGCTCGGACGAACCCTGCGCAATGGCCAGGATGTTGACCTGCGCCCTGCCCAGCGATTCGAACAGGCGCGCCGCCACGCCGGGCTGGCCGGCCATGCCGTCGCCTACCGCCGCCAGCACGCTGACCCCGCCACGCAGCTGCACGCGCTGCACTTGGCCGACCGCCAGCTCATGCGCGAAGGCCTGCAGCAACGCGTCACGACCGCGTTCGGATTCGTTGCCGCGGACCACGCAGCAGATGGAGTGTTCGGACGAGCCCTGCGAGATCATCACCACCGACACATGCGCCTGGCGCAGGGCGGAGAACACCCGCTCGGCCGTGCCCGGCACGCCGATCAGGCCGGTGCCTTCCAGGTTCAGCACGGCCAGTTCCGCGCTCAGGGTCAGGCCCTTGATCGGTCCACGCACCGAGCGCTCCGCGCTGATGCGGGTACCGGGATGCCCGGGTTGGAAGGTATTGCGGATCAGGATCGGCAGGCCGCGCTGGATGGCCGGGGACATGGTCTGCGGATGCACCACCTTGGCGCCGAAATAGGCCAGTTCGCAGGCCTCGTCGTAGCTCAGCGCCTCGAGCTGCACCGCTTCGGGCACCAGCCGCGGATCAGCCGACAGCACACCATCGACGTCGGTCCAGATCTGCAGCTCATCGGCATTGAACAGCGCCGCGAAGATCGCCCCGGAGTAATCACTGCCGTTGCGGCCGAGGGTGGTGATGCGGTCCTGGCGGTCGCGTGCGATGAAGCCGGTGGCCACGACGCGCTGCTGCACGTTCGCCTGTCGCCACGCGTGCAGGCGCTGTGCGCTGGTTTCCCAATCGACGTTGACGCCCAGCTCGCCGTGCTCGACCACCAGCACCTCGCGCGCATCCAGCACCGCGCACGGCTCGCCGCTGGCCAGGAAATGCTGGCCCAGAAGGTGCGCCGAACAGACTTCACCCAAGCCCTGCACGCGATCGAGCACTTCCTCGGGCAGGCCACCGATCACCGCCAGCGCGGCCAGCAGTTCGGCGAGCTCATCGAAACGGGCATCGAGCCATTCCACGCTGGCGCCGGCGTGTTCGCCGAGCAGCGACGCCGCCGCGCCGCGATGGCGGGCGCGCAGGTCATGCCAGTGTTCGCGCCATTGCGCGTCACCGGCCGCGGCCAACCGCGCCAGCGCGATCAGCGCATCGGTCACGCCCTTCATGGCCGACACCACGGTGACCTGCAGCGCTTCCGGACGCGCCTGCAGCAGCCGCGCGACGTGGCGGTAGCAGTCGGCATCGGCGACGGAGGTGCCGCCGAACTTGTGCACCACCACGCGCGGTTGCGCGGCGGAACGTAACGGAGCGGAATCGGCGGACGGTGCAGCAGCGGCAATGGACATGGTGACCTCGGTGGGAGGCCCCGCATCGCGCCAGTGGAAGGTTTCCCCGCCACCTGGTTCGGTGCGGGGCCGTGGTTTTCGTGAGTTACGCGAAGACGACGGACCGCACCCTGCGGGTGGTGGTAATGGTGGTAATGGTGATGGTGCCGGCCGTGGCGCTCGCGCGGCTGCCTGCCGCGGAAGCGGCAAGGAGCGGAGCGAAGCGGGCGGCGGCAAGGACCATGACGCTAGAAAACACCGCAGGGCAAGCCGCTGTCAAGTGTTGCAGTGCAAAAACCGCACCCCCTGATCAGCGGCCAACGTCGTCGAAAAAGGTTGCATCGGAGACCATGCAGGCTCGACCGGCCTCATCCGGCATGTTCGGCGATGGCCGGCGGTGCGCGGTGTGCGTGCGCGCACCACAACACGCCTGCCACCAGGCAACCGATCGCCATTGTTTCCAGCAGGGTCGGCCAGCGGCGTTGCCAGGCAAAGCCGTACAGCAGCGCGAACAGGGTCTCGAACACGATCATCTGTCCGGTCAGGGTCAGCGGCAGCAGGCGGCTGGCGCGGTTCCAGCAGGCATTGCCGAGCAGCGAGGCGATCACCGCCACGCCGGCGCTGACTGCCCAGAACAACCCCCATTGGCTGGGCGCGTGCACCGCACTGTTGAACAGGAACGCCGAAGGCACCAGCAGCAGCGCCAGCGCACCGGTGACCACGCCGGTGAGCAGCGACCAATCGTGCGCGGAAAGATCCGGGCGCCGGGCCAGCCAGCGGCTGTTGCCCACCGAATAGGCCGCCCAGGAGAGCAGCGCCCCGAACGCACACAGCAACCCGAGCACGCGCTGCCGCCAAGGCGTCTGCACATGTTCGGACACCACCGCTTCGTAGCCCACCAGCGCCACGCCCAGCAGGCACAGCAGCAGCGCCGGCGCCAGCTGGCGCAGCTGCACCGCGCCCTCTTCGCGCACCGCGACCAGGGTCACCACCACCGGAATCAGGCCGACGATCAGCGAAGCAGCGGCACCGCCGGCCCACTGCACCGCCGTGGCCAACAGCAGGAAATACACCAGGTTGCCCGCCAGGCTGAGCCACACCAGTCCGCGCCATTCGGCCATGCCCAGCTGCGGTGCAAGCCGCTTCCAGCGCGGCGACAGCAGCACCAGCGCGACCAGCCCGTAGATAAGGTAACGCCCGGCCGAAAGCTGCAGCGCATCAAACGCCAGCAGCACCGCAGGCGCCAGGAACACCACGCCCCACAGCGCTCCGGCCATCACGCCGTTGCCGATCCCCACCCCCATCGAACGATTCATCGCACACCCTTGCGGCAGACAGGCGCGAAGTCTAGTGCGCCCCGGTGGCGCGCGTCTTGACCCGGCCTACGGTGTCTGGCGTCGCCACATCAACGGGGTGAGTCCGGTGTCGCGGCGCAGCGCACGGGTCAGCGCGCTCTGTTCGGAGTAACCGGCCAGCTGCGCGACCTTGCTGATCGGCAGCTGGGTGCTGCGCAGCAGATGACGCGCCCAGCGCAGCCGCAGCGCGCTCAGCCAGGATTGTGGCGGCAGCCCCAGCTCGCGCAGGAAGCGGGCGTGCAGATGACTACTGCTGAGCCCTGCCAGCCGGGCCATGCGCTCCACCGGCCAAGCGTCGCCGGGGGCGGCCTGCATGCGCGCGCACAGGGCCTGCAGACGTGCACCGCTGCCATGGGGGGCGAAGGACTGCAGCAGCAGCGGCAGCAGGTGCTCGCCGGCGCTCCCGGCCGGCAACGCCTGCAGCGAGGTGCGCAGCGCCTGTGAGAGCGACAACCAGCGCTGTCCGCGCAGATGTTCCAGGGTGTGGTCATCGAACCAGGCCGCATCGCAGTCGATGATCAGGTGCTGGTTGTCGCCCTGCCCGACCTGGTCATGGTGCTCGCCGGGTGCCACGAAGACGCCCTGCAGGGCGTCCAGCCGCGCACCGTGTCCGTCCAGTTCGAACTGCAGTTCGCCATGCAGCGGCAACACCCACTGCGCGTAATCGTGGCGATCGCCACCGGAGGCGTCGCCATAACTGCGGACATGGAAGCGTGGCGCGTGCATGGCAAGAGTCTGCCGCCGCCATGGCGGCCGCGCAATGAAGGCCGGGTCAGGCCCGGCGCGGCAAGCGGGCTTCGAACACGACGTCCTGCGCTTCATTGCGGGCCTGCAGCTGGCCGCCGTGCGCACGCACGAACTGGTCGGCGATGAACAGGCCCAGGCCGAGTCCCTTGCTGGCGTGGAAGCTGGCCTTGAACGGTTCGAACAGGCGCGGCAGCAGGCTTTCACCGATCTGCCCGCGGTTACGCACGCGCAGCACCACCTGGGCCGGGTCCTCGCCATCCACATGCACCTGGATGGGGGCCTGACCGCCATGCAGCAGCGCGTTGCCGATCAGGTTGGAGGCTACCTGCGCCAGCCGGTCCGGGTCGCCCTGCATGCGCGCATCGCCCACCGCGACGACTTCGATCGCCGCCGTCGCGTTGCCCTGCTCGACTTCCTGCACCACCGCATCGATCACGGTGGCCGCATTGCACGGGGTGCGCTCCAGGCGCAGCCCGCCGGAACGGATGCGCGAGAAGTCGAGCAGCTGGTCGACCATGCGCGCCATGCGCAGCGTGCTGGTCTCCAGGTGGCGCAGGGTCTGCTGCGCGCTGGCATCGGCCGGGATGTCCAGCGACAGTTTGTCCGCGCACAGCAGGATCGCCGAAAGCGGCGTGCGCAGGTCGTGGGTGAGCACGGCCATCATGGTTTCGTTGAGCGTCAGCGCGCGCTCCAGAGCTTCGTTGCGCGACTTCAACAGGCGCTTCTGCTGGTAGAGCTCGATGAACACGCCGAGCTTGCCGAGGATGATCTGGGGCTCGATCGGCTTGTGCAGGAAATCCACCGCACCGCTTTCATAACCCTTGAAGGCACGCACCGGATCCTGCGGCGAGGCGGTCAGGAAGATGATCGGCACGTCGCGGCTGCGTGCCGAACCCCGCATCAGTTCGGCCAGGGCGAAGCCATCCATCTCCGGCATCTGCACGTCCAGCAGGGCCAGCGCGACTTCGTGTTCCAGCAGCAGTTCCAGCGCCTCGTTGCCGGAGGCAGCGCAGAGGATGCGCAGGCCATCACGGCGCAGCAGCGCTTCCATCGCCACCAGGTTCTGCGGCACGTCATCAACGATCAGTATGTTGACCGGCGCCGCGTCTTCCACCGGCGCAGGAGCAAGCAGGTTCATTTCAATTCCTTCAGGCATTCGCATAGTTCATCCAGCGTGAGCACCGCATCGGCGCCGGCACGCTGCAGGGCCGAGGCAGGCATCATCGACGCCTCGGCATCTTCAGGGCATTGCAGCCAGGCCTTGCCACCGGCCTGGCGCACGGCAGCCACGCCTTCGCTGCCATCGCTGCTGGCCCCGGTCAGCAGGATCGCCAGGACATCGGCACCAAACACCGCCGCGGCCGATTCGAACAACGGGTCGATGGCCGGACGCGAGAACAACACAGCCTCATCCAGCGACAGCGCGATGGAGGCTTCGTCTTCCACCAGCATGTGGTAATCCGGCGGCGCGAAAGTCACCGTGCCCACCTCCAGCGGCTGCTTGTCCTCGGCCTCGCGCACCCGCAGCGCCGAACCCGGATCGAGCAGCTCGGCGATGCGGCTGGGGCGGTCACGCGGTATGTGCAGCACCACCAGCGCCGGGCACGGCAGCGCCGCCGGCAACGCGCCCAGCACGCGCTGCAGCGCCGAAACGCCGCCTGCCGAAGCACCGATCACCAACACGCGCGGGACCGGACCGTCCATCAGGCCGCCTTCCGGTACAGGCGCTGTTCGCGTGCAGCGGCTTCAAAGGCATTGCCGTGCTCGCCGAACTGCAGCGATTCCTTGCTGCCCAGGCCCAGGAAGCCGCGATGGACCAGGGCTTCGCGGAACAGGCCGACGGCGCGGTCCTGCAGCGGCCGGTTGAAGTAGATCAGCACGTTGCGGCAGGACACCAGGTGCACTTCGGAGAACACCGTATCGGTGGCCAGGCTGTGGTCGGCGAACACCACGTTGCGACGCAGGCGACGATCGAACACCGCACCGTCGTAGCCGGTGGTGTAGTAGTCCGACAACGACCCCTGGCCGCCGGCCTGCAGGTAGTTGCGGCTGAACTGGGCGATGCGGTCGATGCCATAGGTGCCCGATTCAGCCGCGGCCAGCGCGGCCGGATTGATGTCGGTGGCGTAGATGATGCTGCGGTCCAGCAGCCCCTCTTCCTGCAGCAGGATCGCCAGCGACCACACTTCCTCGCCGGTGCTGCAGCCGGCCACCCACAGCTTGATCGACGGATAGGTCTTCAGCACCGGCACGGCATGCTCGCGCAGCGCCAGGAAGTAGGCCGGGTCACGGAACATCTCCGACACCTGCACGGTGAAGAACTGCATTGCCTGGGTGAACAGCTCCGGCTCATGCAGCAGCCGGTGCTGCAGATCCGACAGGCGCGCACATTCGTAACGCTGCATCGCCTGGTGCATCCGACGCCGCAGCGAGGACACCGCATAGTTGCGGAAATCGTAGTGGTAGCGCTGGTAGATCGCCTCCACCAGCACCTTCAGTTCCAGGTCGAACAGCTCCTGCTCGTTCATTGCCGCGAGCACCACACCCGGCACAGCGACACCAGCTTGTCGACGTCGATGGGCTTGGCGATGTAGTCGTTGGCACCGGCCTGCAGGCAGCGCTCGCGGTCGTCGGGCATGGCCTTGGCGGTCAGCGCGATGATCGGCAGGTCCTTGTGCTGGCGCTGGCTGCGGATCTCGCGCATCGCGGTCAGGCCATCCATCTCCGGCATCATGATGTCCATCAGCACCAGGTCCACTTCCATGCTGGCCAGGCGATCAACGGCTTCGCGACCGTTGCGGGCGATCTCCAGCTTCACCCCCAGCGGCTCGAGCACGCTGGACAGGGCGAAGATGTTGCGCACATCGTCTTCGGCCAGCAGCACGGTGCGCCCATCCAGCACCGAATCGCGGCGACGCGCTTCGCGCAGCAGGCGCTGCTGGTCGCTGGGCAGGTTGGCTTCCACGCTGTGCAGGAACAGGGTGACTTCATCGAGCAGGCGCTCCGGCGAGCGTGCGCCCTTGATGATGATGCTCTTGGAATACCGGCGCAGGCGCTGTTCTTCTTCGCGGCCCAGCGCGCGGCCGGTGTAGACGATCACCGGCGGGAAGCTGACGTCCTCGCTGCCGGCCATGAACTCCAGCAGGTCGTAACCACTGCCATCGGGCAACGCCAGGTCGGTCACCATGCAGTCGAAGGTCGCGCTGCTGAGCTGCTGCACGGCTTCGGCGAGGGTGCCGACGGCGGTGATTTCCAGCTGTTCCCGGCCCAGCAGCAGTTCCAGGTTGCCGCGCAGCTCGGTGTCATCTTCGACGATCAGCAGGCGGCGCACGTCGCGCTGGCTGGTCTTTTCCAGGTGCTGGATCGCCTCGACCAGTCGCTCACGGGTGGCCGGCTTGATCACGTAACCGATGGCACCCAGTTCCATCGCCAGCTGGCTGCGCTCCATGCCCGATACCACGTGCACGGGGATGTGGCGGGTCAGCGGGTCACGCTTCAGGCGTTCGAGCACGCTCAGGCCGGACACGTCGGGCAGCCCGATGTCCAGCAGCACGCCACTGGGGCGCAGCTCGCGCGCCAGCGACAGGGCTTCCTCGGCGGTGGTGGCCACCACGCAGTCGAAATCGAGTTCGCGTGCCAGCGTGACCAGCGCTTCGGCGAAGGCGGCGTCATCTTCCACTGCCAGGATCAGGCGCTCACTACGCTGGGCGCTGGCGCCGTGGGCCACGGCCGTCTTCCAGGCGCCCAACGACGGCGAAACCGCTTCGCTGCGCACCGCCGGCGAGCCGGCACTGGACACTGCGCGCGCCGGTGAAGGTGGCGGTGCCGAGGCGACCATCGGCTGAGGCGCATGCGCGCTGCCCAGCGTGGCCGGCGCGTCGGGCTGTTCCGGCGCCCCGCTCAAGGGCAGTTCCACGATGAAGGTGCTGCCGCGGCCCGGCTCGCTTTCCACGCGGATGTCACCGCCCATCCGGGTGGCCAGGTCACGCGAAATCGACAGCCCCAGGCCGGTGCCACCGTAGCGGCGGCGGGTGCTGCCATCTGCCTGGCGGAAGGCCTCGAAGATGGCGTCCAGCTGTTCGGCGGCAATGCCGATGCCGCTGTCGCGCACCACGAAACGCACGCGGTCGCGGCCGGCGGCCTGCACCTGCAGGCTGACCGTGCCGTGTTCGGTGAACTTCACTGCGTTGGCC
>Ga0308163_10003950_pt1 | contig 12123 bp, 9 predicted proteins | sample PhyTR1_FD_201037 | JGI IMG/M metagenome (GOLD analysis project Ga0308163, IMG submission 201037) | Phyllosphere microbial communities from UC Gill Tract Community Farm, Albany, California, United States - DLSLT.R1 | ecosystem: Host-associated > Plants > Phyllosphere > Unclassified | place: USA... | reverse complement strand
ATGATCGGCCTCGATAACCGGCTTGCGGCCATAGGCTTCGAGACTGTCCCCCGCGACGGTCATCAGATCGCCGTGAAGCATCCCCGCGGCGATCAGTTCGCGGATCACGAATGGCATCCCGCCCGCAGCCTCGAACCCGTTCACATCCGCCGAGCCGTTGGGATACACGCGCGTGATCAGCGGAACGGCCTTGGACAGGCGATCGAAATCCTCCCAGTCGAGCACGATGCCCGCGCAAGCGGCGATCGCGGGGAGATGGAGCAGATGGTTGGTCGATCCACCGGTCGCGAGCAGTCCGATCGCCGCGTTGACGATTGCCTTCTCGTCCACGCAAAGCCCGAGCGGACGATAGGAATCCCCGTGCCAGCCATTCGCGGCAAGCCGGTGAACGGCCCCACGCGTCAGTTCCTGGCGAAGCTTGGTGCCCGGATTAACGAAAGCCGCGCCGGGCATGTGGAGGCCCATCACCTCCATCATCATCTGGTTCGAATTGGCGGTGCCGTAGAAGGTGCACGTGCCCTTCGAGTGATACGCGCCGATCTCCGCCTCGAGCAGCGCGTCGCGCCCGACCTTGCCCTCGGCAAAGGCTTCGCGGACCGCGGCCTTCTCTTTGTTGGGAAGTCCCGACGGCATCGGACCTGCCGGGATCAGCACCATCGGCAGATGCCCGAAGCGCAGCGCGCCCATCAGCAGACCCGGCACGATCTTGTCGCAAATGCCGAGCAAAGCAGCACCTTCGAACATGCCATGGCTCAGCGCGATCGCGGTCGACAGTGCGATCGTGTCGCGGCTGAACAGCGACAGCTCCATGCCGGGATACCCCTGCGTCACGCCATCGCACATCGCGGGCACGCCGCCCGCGACCTGCGCGGTCGCACCGGCTTCGCGTGCCCAGACCTTCATCTGTTCCGGATAGCGATAGTAAGGCGCATGCGCGGACAGCATGTCGTTATATGACGTGACGATCCCGATGTTCATCGCCTTCCCGCCAGTCAGTGCGGGACGATCCTCCTCGGTGCCGGCATAGGCGTGCGCCGCATTGGCGCAGCCCATTGCCGGCCGCTCGATGTGCGTATCGCGCGCACGGCCGATCAAGCCGAGATAGGCTTCTCGCGTTGCCTTGGACCGGCTGATGACGCGATCGGTGACCGCGGCGATTTCGGGATGCAATGTCATGCGATCATTCCTTCTTCCGTTCGAGCCGAGCCATTCCCAGCGCCGTCTGCCCGGGAAGCGCGCTGCGTCCCTGGCAGAAACGTGTCGACCATCTCGGCGCGAACGAAGCGGTGCATCATGCAGCCGCCCAGTGAATGTCGACGGGGAGCTCGGCGTCCGCCAGCACGCGACCGATCGGATAGGCCGACGACGGCCCTTGCTTGATCGCCTGTTCGATCACCGTCTTCTTGGCGTCGCCCGTCACCGCGATGATCAGGGCGCGCGCCGAGACGATCGCAGCCCGGCTAAGCGTGACGCGCGCAACGGGGGCTTCCGAGGGCAATGGATTGGGCATCACGCCGACCGCGCGACGCTCGTTCGGCCCAGACAGCGCCTCGTCGAAATCGGGGCCGGGGAAGATCGAGGCGGTATGCCCGTCCGCGCCGACGCCGAGCAGGCACAGGTCGAGCGGCCAGTGCAGATCCTGCATCAGCGCATCGGCCGAGCGGCCCGCGGCCTTGTAATCGGCGGTTGCGTTGGGAACGATCGGCATGACCCGCGCACCCTTGGGCAGGAAAGTCTTGGCGATCATCGTCACGTTCGACAGCGCGTCGCCCAGTGGCACGATCCGCTCGTCGGTCGGCACGATCGTCACGCGCTTCCAGTCGATCTTGGCCTTGGCAAGCCGTTCGTAGATCGGGATCGGCGTCTTGCCGCCCGACAAAGCGATTACCGCCGCGCCGCGTGCATCGATTGCGGCATCGATGATGAAGCCGATGTCGCCCGCGACGGCATCCGCCATCTCGTCGGCATCTTCATAATCCCACCATTCGATTTCTTCGCTCATCATCATTCTCCGTTGGGTGCTCCTGCAGATCCAGGGCCCAAATTGCGGGGGCAGCGTTGGCGTGCCCCCGGATCCCCACGGTCGCGGGAATACGAATCTAGTTCAATCGTCCTGCCACGTCACGCCGCCGCGCTCGGTCAGCGCGACCGCGGCGCTCGGGCCCCAGCTACCCGAGGGGTAGCTCTTGGGCTTCATGTCGTTGGCGACCCAGCCCTCGCGGATCGCATCGATCCAGGTCCATTGGGCCTCTACCTCGTCGCGGCGAACGAACAGCGTCTGGTCACCTTCGATGAGGTCAAGCAACAAACGCTCATAGGCGATGCGGCGGCGAGATCCGGCAAACTCCGCATCGAGGCTGAGGTTGAGCGGCACTTCGCGCAGGCGAATGCCGTCGCGGTCGAGGCCCGGTTCCTTCGCCATCACGAGCAGCTGGACATATTCCTCGGGCTGCAGGCGGATAATCAGGACGTTTGGCTGCAACAGACCGCCTCGGTTCGAAAACATCGAGTGCGGAACCGGCTTGAACTGGATCGCGATCTCGCTGCGCCGGGTCGGCATGCGCTTGCCGGTGCGCAAGTAGAAGGGCACGCCCTGCCAGCGCCAATTGTCGACATGCGCCTTGATCGCGACATAGGTCTCGGTCGTGGACGGCTTTTCGAGCTCGTCGACATAGCCTTTGACGATCTCGCCGCCGCTTGCGCCTGCGGCATATTGGCCGGTCACCGTGTCCCGCGGGGCGTCTTCGGGCTTGATCGTGCGGAGCGACCGGAACACCTTCGCCTTTTCGTCACGGATGGCGTTGCCGTCGAAGCGGGCAGGGGGTTCCATCGCGACGAGCGCGAGCAGCTGCAGCATGTGGTTGGCGACCATGTCGCGCAAAGCCCCCGCGCCGTCGTAGTAAGCGGCACGCTCTTCGAGCCCGACCGTCTCGGAAATCGTGATCTGGACGTTGTCGATCCCGCGCGCATTCCACACCGGCTCGAAGAATGAATTGCCGAAACGCAGCGCCAGGATGTTCTGGACGGTTTCCTTGCCGAGATAATGGTCGATCCGGAACGTGCGTTCCTCGGAGAAAGCGGTCGCGACGGTGTCGTTGATCTCGCGGCTCGACGCCAGATCGTAGCCGAGCGGCTTTTCCAGCCCGATGCGGACGGTATCGCCAGCAAGACCAGCCGAATCGAGCCCGCGGATCACTGCCTCGAACAACGACGGCGCGGTCGACAGGAAAATTGCCAGGCCGCCCGACACGTCGCCGACCTTTTCGGCCAACTGCTTGTAATGGTCGAGATCGGTCGCATCGAGCGACTGATAGCCAAGCCGTTCGAGAAAGCTCGATACTGCTTTCTCGTCGATCCGGTCCTTGGGGACGAACTTGTCCAGCGCGGCCTTGGTAAACGCGCGGTAGCTGTCGTCATCGTTGTCGGCGCGCGCGGTGCCGGTGATCGTCAGGCCGTCGGGCAACAGGCCATCGGCATGGAGGCCGTATAGCGACGGCAGCAGCATGCGTTGTGCAAGGTCGCCGGTGGCGCCGAACAAAAGGAGTTTACCGACGGGCTTGCGGGGTGCCATGCGACTTGAACCTCCTGGGGGGAAGGGGGTCACCTAAGCCGCGAAGTCCGTCTCGCCAAGATGAAACCGGAAAACAATTCAGGGACCGATCGTATCAGCGGATCAATCCGGCGAGCGGATCGAACCCGGCCATCACGTTCAGATTCTGCACCGCGGCACCCGCAGCACCCTTGCCGAGATTGTCGAGCGTCGCGATCAGTCGGACCTGCCCGGCCTCCGCATTGCCGCATACCCGAAGCGTCAGCCGATCGGTGCCGGCGTCATCCTCGATTTGCACGACGGACGCATCGCCGTCGGCGACCCGGATCAGGCTGTCTGTGCCATAGGCCTCACGCAGCGCCGCTTCGCAGGCCTGGAGCGATGGACGACGCTTGAACATGGCGAGCGGCAACGGGACTTCGACGATCATCCCGCGATAGGTATTCGCCACGGACGGCATGAAGATAGGCGGATGTTCGAGGCGCGCGTGCTTCTGCATCTCGGGCACATGCTTGTGCGCCAGCCCGAGGGCATAAGCGCGCGCCGCCGGGGGCGGGTTGGGCCCCTCATATTCGGCGATCATCGCCTTGCCGCCGCCCGAATAGCCCGACACGGCATTGACCGAGATGGGCCAGTCAACCGGAACCAGTCCGGCGCGGACCAGCGGGCGGACCAGCGCCAGGAAGCCGGTCGGATAGCACCCGGGATTGGTAACGCGCTTCGACTCGGCGATCAGCGCGGTCTGGCTGCGTTCGAGTTCGGGAAAGCCGTAGCTCCAGCCGTCCGCGGTACGATGCGCTGTCGACGCATCGATCACGCGCGTCCGGTCGTTGGCGATCAACGCGACGGCTTCGCGCGCCGCGTCGTCCGGCAAACACAGAATGACGAAATCGCTGTCGTTGAGCGCTGCGCGTCGTGCGTCAGGGTCCTTGCGAACCGCGGCATCCAGCGTCACCAGGACAACATCGTCCCGTCCGGCGAGGCGCTCGCGGATTTCAAGGCCCGTCGTTCCCGCGGCCCCATCGATGAAAACGCTCACGCTCATGTCGTCGGCCACGATAGCGCGCGTGTGTCGAGATAGCCAACGCGATCGAGCGCAGGGGCACGGCCCCACGCCCGACCGGCGACGAACTCGAAAACTTCGAAGACCGTGCCGCGTGGCAGTTCCGCCACGACGGCCGAATCGGCTTCAGGCGCCTGTCGCAAGTCCGTCTGCGTGATCAGTACGCGGGAGACGGCCGCGGCATAGTGCGGCGCGAACACACGGTCGGCCAGACGGATGTCGGCAAGATCGCGCCGCACGGCAAAGCGCAGCGGATCCAGCGCAACCGACTGGCCAAGCAGGGCAAAACTCTTACGCGGTAGCGCGGCGGGCGACGGGTTGCGGTGTGCCGCCGCCGATGAACTGGCCGAAATCTTCAAGAAACCCTGCCCCTTCGGAGGTACGTGCGACGAAGATATTACGCTTGTCGTTATCGTCGCGTTGACGGCGCAGATAGCCCAGGGTGCCAAGTCTGTTCAAGGCGCGTGTCACCACGGGCTTGGAGACGTTGAGCATCCCGGCCAAACCACGGACCGTATGCGGTCCCGGTTTCAGGTAAACCACGAGCAACAGGGCCATTTGCCGATTGGTCAAATCGGGTTCGCCCGACCGCACATAATCGACGAGCGCCTGCATCCACTCACCAAGAGAGTTATCGCTTTGAACTGCCACGGCCAACACCCGCAAATTACTCGGCAACCCCCGCCAATCGGGGACATTCCAGATCATCCAAACGCCTTGCCAAGCGCTAGGTTTCAGTTCGATGGCGAAATGTCGCCGATCTGACGCCGACGGGATCATGATTAACGAACGCAGCCTTATGGCGATCGGCGTGCGGCGCTTTCGCCAGAATGCGGGTGTCACCGGCATCCCGTCCGCCGTGGTTGATCGGATCGGCGTCCTCGCCTATGTGCCCCCCAACGCAGTCGTCCAACACACTCGCCCAATACACCCGCCACCTGGTGGTCAAGGATCAGCCCGCAACATGTTTCTGTTCCAGTTTCTCCTCGTCGTCCATTTCTGCGTCGCTGCGGCGCTGGTGTCGGTCATTCTGGTGCAGAAGTCCGAAGGTGGCGGCCTGGGCATGGGCGGATCGCCATCGGGGCTGATGTCGGCACGCGGTGCTGCGGACTTTCTGACGCGGGCGACGTCGACGCTGGGGGCGGTGTTCATCGCGCTCAGCATCCTGCTCGCGGTGCTGGCTGCACAGAACCGCGTCGCCAAGGTCGATCCGACGCTCGCAACCGGCGCGGCAACGGCCCCGGCGCCGATCGCGCCGCCGGTTCAGACCGACCCCAACAATCCGTTCGCAAGCGGCGCGCGCAGCGCGATCGAGCCGACCGGTAACACGGCGGCTCCCGCCAACGGTGCGGCACCGACCGCACCATAAGCCGCAAGCCGGCCCGACGCTTATACGGGCCGACTTCGCATCTCCTTTCAACTTTCCCGGAGTCGCGCGCTTGTCGCGCCACCCTGGATGACGCTAGGCCTTTGCTCCCATGGCGCGGTTCATTTTCATCACCGGCGGCGTGGTCTCCTCGCTCGGCAAGGGTCTCATGGCAGCGAGCCTCGCGGCATTGCTCCAGGCCCGTGGCTATCGCGTGCGGATCCGCAAGTTTGATCCTTATCTCAATGTCGATCCCGGCACGATGTCGCCCTATCAGCACGGCGAAGTCTATGTGACCGATGATGGTGCGGAGACCGATCTCGATCTCGGCCATTACGAGCGCTTTACCGGTGTCCCGTCGCGGCAGAGCGACAACATCACGTCGGGCCGGATCTATCAGCAGATCATCGCCCGCGAACGCCGTGGCGATTATCTCGGCGCGACGGTGCAGGTCATTCCGCACGTCACCGATGCGATCAAGGAGTTCGCGCAGGCCGAGACGGACGATCTCGATTTCGTACTCTGCGAGATTGGCGGCACGGTCGGCGATATCGAATCGCTTCCATTCATCGAGGCGATCCGACAGCTGCGCAACGATCTCGGTCGCGGCAACTCGGTCAGCATCCACGTCACGCTCGTACCCTATATTGCCGCTGCGGGTGAGTTGAAGACCAAGCCGACACAGCATTCGGTCCGCGAGCTTGCCGCCCTTGGGGTGCAGCCCGACGTGCTGGTGTGCCGCTGCGAGCAACCGCTCCCCGAGAGCGACCGCGCCAAGATCGCCTTGTTTTGCAACGTTCCCAAGTCCGCGGTCATCCCCGCGCTCGATGCGAAGAGCATCTACGCGGTCCCGGTCCAGTATCACAACGAGGGGCTCGACGACGCGGTCCTCAACGCTTTCGGCATCATGCCCGGTAGCGCGCCCGACCTGTCGCGCTGGACCAATATCATGGACCGGCTGACCAACCCTGAGGGCGAGGTCACGATCGGCGTGGTCGGCAAATATGTCGGCCTGCAGGACGCGTACAAGTCGCTTAACGAAGCGCTCGTCCACGGCGGGATCGCGAACAAGGTCAAGGTCAACGTCGAGTGGATCGACGCCGAATTGTTCGAGGCGAATGACGCCGACATTGCTGCACGGCTCGAGCCAATGCACGCGATCCTAGTTCCCGGTGCATTCGGCGAGCGTGGCGCGGAGGGCAAGATCGCCAGCGTCCGCTTCGCGCGGGAACGCGATATCCCCTATTTCGGCATTTGCTTCGGCATGCAGATGGCCTGCGTCGAAGGCGCGCGCGATCTCGCAGGGATCGCTGACGCCAGTTCGACCGAATTCGGCCCGACCGACGAACCCGTCGTCGGCATGATCACCGAATGGATGAACTCAGGCGGTCTCGAGAAGCGCGAAGCTGGCGGTGATCTCGGTGGGACGATGCGGCTCGGGGCCTATCCCGCGAAGCTCGACGGCAATTCCGTCGTATCGACGATCTATGGCGGCAGCGATATCTCGGAACGCCATCGCCATCGCTACGAGGTCAATACCGCGTATCGCGAGCGGCTCGAGCAGGGCGGGCTGGTGTTCAGCGGCATGTCGCCCGACGGAATGCTTCCGGAAATCGTCGAGCGGCCGGATCATCCGTGGTTCGTCGGCGTGCAGTTCCACCCCGAGCTCAAGAGCAAGCCGTTCGATCCGCACCCGCTGTTCGCGAGCTTCATTGCAGCGGCGGTACGTCAGTCGCGTCTGGTTTGATCCGCCCGCTGTCGGGCACCAATATGAAATAAAAGGTGGCGGACCCTCTGGCGTCTCCGGCCGAGCCCCAATAGGTCTCGTCCGGGGATAATAAGAGGGGGGGCGTTTGCGTTCAGTATTTTGGGCCAGTGGTGTGGCCGTAGCTTTGGCGTCGCCGGCGCTTGTCCGGGCCAATGATGTGCCGCTGTATCAGCCGTCGCCCGCCTGGGTGGCCGTGGCGCCGCTGCCCGATCCCGGCAAGCTTGGCCCAGACACGCCGCCGACGCTCATTCTCGACCTGCAGCAGCGGGCCGAGAACGGACGGTTGTGGGCTTATTTCGACAGTGCGACCCGGATCACGACACCCGAGATGCTCGCGCAGGCGACGTCGATCACCTTGCCGTGGATGCCCGACAAGGGGGATCTCATCGTCCACGAACTCTCGATCCAGCGGGATGGCGCGCGGATCGATCTCCTCGCCAAGGGGCAGAAGTTCACGGTGTTGCGCCGCGAGCAGGGGCTCGAACAGCGCGAACTGACCGGCATTCTCAGTGCGACGATCGCGGTCGAGGGGCTGCAGGTCGGCGATGTGCTGCGGCTGCGCGGATCCACGACCGCGACAGATGCGGCGCTCGGCGGACGCGTCCAGACGTTGATGCCGGTCCTGGCTGCGCCGATGCGGCTTGCATTCGGGCAGGTACGGTTTTCGTGGCCAACGGCGACGCCGCCGAAGTGGAAGCTGCTGGCCACCGGGACCGTACCGGCACCGGTCCGAAATGGAGCCTATAGCGAAGTGACGCTCCCGCTGCCGTTGCCGAAACAGCCCGACATGCCCGGTGATTCGCCGGTCCGCTACCGCCATCCGCCGCTGTTCGAACTCGCCACGTTCAAGGACTGGGCGGACGTCTCGCAGGTCATGGCCCCGTTATACGCGACGACTGCCCTTGGTGATCCGACCGATCCGATTGCGGTCGAGGTCGCGCGGATCATGCGGGCGGATCAGACCAGTATCGGCCGCGCTGCGCTCGCGCTCGAGCTGGTCCAGCAGAAGATCCGATATCTGGCGGTCGGGATGGACGGCGGCAATTACGTGCCGCAGGCGGCAGCACGGACCTGGACTGTCCGCTACGGTGATTGCAAGGCGAAGACCTTGCTGCTTCTCACCTTGTTGCACGCCATGAAGATCGAGGCGGAACCGGTCCTCGCCAACGTCGGCCTGGGCGACCTGTTGCCGGAACGGTTGCCCAGCGCGATCGCGTTCAACCACGTCCTGGTCCGCGCGACCATCGACGGGCAGGCGCTGTGGCTGGACGGCACCGGCAGCGGGGCGCGACTTGCCGACATCCACGACACGCCGGCGCTTCGCTACGTCTTGCCGGTGCGGGCGGCGGGCGCGGCACTGATGCCGATCGAGACCCACGCCAACGCCCGGCCCGTTACCGATCTCAGCATCGACGTCGATGAATCCGCGAGCGTCGATCTCCCCAGCGTCGTCACGGTCGTGGCGGTAGTGCACGGTCCGGCGGCCACGGCCATGACGCTGGCGAAAAGCCAGTTGGACGCAAAACAGCAACGCGAAGCGGTTGCGCAGTATTTCAACGGGTTTCTCGGCGAGGGTCAGTTCGTCGACACGTCGATCACGCCGGATCCGGTGTTCGGCGACGTCACGCTCCGTGCGCGGGGCGTCGTCACGACGCCGTGGACCACCGAGGACCGACGGCTCAAGCGCAGTCTGGCACGCGCGCTCGACAGCATCAGTTTCGATCCAGATCGCAGCAAGGTGAGCTGGGGGACGATCCCGGTGATGACCCCCGATCCGTACGGCATGCGGTTCCGGTTGCGCCTGCATCTGCCCGACCAGGGACGCGGCTTCACGCTGGAGGGCGACCCCGAGATGAAGGGGGAAGTCGGCGGCTATGGCGTGACGCGCACGATGAAGCTGGACGGTGCCGTCCTGACGATGGACGAGCGGATCGACAGCACGGGGGCGGAGATCCCCGTTCCGCGCCTTCCGCAAGAACGCGACGCCGTGACGACCGCCAAATCCCGCGCGCCGCGGCTCGTCGCGCCCGCGGCGACCGCACGCCGGTGGGACCTCGACGGCAAGGATCCTGCGGGATCGTCGCAGATCGCAGCGATCGACACGATCTTCGCCAAGGCGATCGCGGATGATCCGGAGGAGGTTGCCGGCTACACCAGTCGCGCCTCGTTCCGTGCCGGAGTCGCCAATCGCACGGGGGCGGTGGCCGACCTGACGAAAGCGATCGCAATCGCGCCCTCGGTCGATCTGTATCTCAAACGCTCCGCCATCCGGTACGGGATCGGCGACATCCCCGCCGCGCTGAGTGATGCCGAAGCCGCGCGTGCGCTGGATCCGTCGTCCGAACAGGCGATTTCGGCGATTGCTTCGTACAAGGCGGAACAGGGCGATCTGGCGAGCGGGATCGCGCTGATGGATCAGCGCATCGCGCTGGGGGGCAATTTGCGGTCGACATTCCGGACCGCAAAGGCGAGTTTGGTCGGTGAATATGGCGATCCCGCCGAAGCGATCAAACAATTCGACGCGCTGATCGCGGAAAAGCCTGGCTCCCCGGACCTGATGAATGCCCGGTGCTGGACCAAGGGCACGCGGAACCTGATGATCGAGACCGCGCTCAAGGATTGCACGGCATCGATCGAACTCAGCACCGACACGACTGCGGCGCTGGACAGCCGAGCGATGGTCTGGTTCCGGCTCGGGCGGTATGACGAGGCGCTGGCGGACCTTGATGCCGTTATGGCCGCGGCCCCCAACCAGTCCGCGAGCCGTTTCATGCGCGGAATCGTGCTGCAACGGCTCGACCGGACGGCGGAAGCGGCAACGGAACTCAGGGCCGCCCGGAAGACCGAGCCCGGGATTGACCGTCACTATGCGCGCTACGGCATCGTAGCGAAGTGATCGCAACGGCACCCGGGCGGTCGCCCGGGTGCCGACACGGATTAGGCCGCCTGGGCGTCGTCCGCTTGCTCGACCGCGACCAGCGGCGCGCCGGTCTTGATTGCGATCGTCTTGGGCTTCATCGCCTCGGGGACTTCGCGGATCAGGTCGATCACGAGCAGGCCGTCGTTCAGCCGCGCATCCTCGACCCGCACGAAATCGGCGAGTTCGAAGCGACGTTCAAAGCTGCGGTTGGCGATGCCGAGATGGAGGAACGACGCGGATGCGCTGTCCTTGTCGTCCTTGCGCCCGCGAACCTGCAACAGGTTCTGCTGCGCGGTGATCTCGATGTCATCGCGCCCAAAGCCGGCGACGGCGATCGTGATCCGGTACCGGTCGGTATCAAGCCGCTCGAGGTTGAACGGCGGGTAATTATCCGCGCTCGATTGCCGCGAATTGGCCTCGAGCATGTCGAACAGACGGTCGAAGCCGACGGTCGAGCGGCGGTATGGGGTTAGATCGAACTGACGCATGATGGTCTCCTTCAAAAGCGAGGTACATCGTTGGTATGCAAGCCCGGTCCACTGCTGTGCGACCTGGCCCGGTGCGGCCCGTTACGGCACCGCACGCCGTAGATTTGGGTTTGCGCAAAACCGGTTCAAGAGGGTCGTCGAGCGATTTTCAAACCGGCTAAAGCCAGCCTTTCGCCGTCCAAAGAACAATACGGCGTGAAAGTCCCCTCGAATGATAGGCATTATGCCCCGACTCGGGAAAACCCGAAAAGGGGATCATTATGTTTGCGCACCTTCCGCTCGTCCTGCTCGTGCAAGCGGCGACTGCCGCCCAGCTTCCCCCGAGCGAACCTGTCGCACCTGCGGCGACGGACCAATCCGAAGGGCGTCTCGGCACGGCACAGCAAGGCGGCGGGGATATCGTTGTGACCGCGCGGCGACGGTCCGAGACGATCCAGTCGGTGCCGATCGCCATGTCGGTCATCGGTGGCACCGCGTTGGCCGAAACGGGCACGTACAACGTCAATCGACTGACGCAGCTACAGCCCAGCTTGCAATTCTATTCGACCAACCCGCGCAATTCGGCGGCGAACATCCGCGGGCTCGGCGCACCGTTCGGGCTGACCAACGACGGGATCGAACAGGGCGTCGGCATCTACGTCGATCAAGTCTATTACAGCCGGATCGCCTCGGCGACGTTCGACTTCACCGACACGGAGCGGATCGAGGTGCTGCGCGGGCCGCAGGGGACGCTGTACGGCAAGAACACGACCGCCGGCGCGATCAACATCACGACGCGCAAGCCGAGTTTCTCGCCCGAAGCACGCGTCGAAGTGTCCGGCGGTAATTACGACTTCTTTCAAGGCAAGGCGTCGGTGTCCGGTCCGCTGATCGACGACAAGCTGGCGATCCGGCTGTCGACCTCGATCACGTCGCGGCGGGGTACGATCTACAATGTGCGCAGCGATAAATATCTGAACAGCCAGGAC
>Ga0308163_10003949_pt1 | contig 12125 bp, 10 predicted proteins | sample PhyTR1_FD_201037 | JGI IMG/M metagenome (GOLD analysis project Ga0308163, IMG submission 201037) | Phyllosphere microbial communities from UC Gill Tract Community Farm, Albany, California, United States - DLSLT.R1 | ecosystem: Host-associated > Plants > Phyllosphere > Unclassified | place: USA... | reverse complement strand
TCAGATAGGGAAGTGCGTGATGAACCAAAAGATAATAATGCACAACATTTTTGTGATATGATGCAAGAAACCCTTCATACGAACCGTTTTCCAGACCAATACCATCGTTGACACCAGCATTATTGACGATACCATCAATTTTTCCGTATTTTTTTACGACTTCTTCTATGGCCTTTTTGCATTCATCGGGTTGGGAAAGTTCGGCGGTCACAAAATCAGCTTTTCCTCCAAGATCCTCGATTTCCTGAATGGATTTTTTGTTGTCTTCTTCATTTCTTCCAATGATTATTGGCAATGCATTTTCTTCGGCTAATATTTTTGCAATGGCATTTCCGATACCTTTTGCGCCGCCGCTTACGATGATTATTTTATGATCAAGATGTAAGTTCATAATTTGAATTTAATTTTATTAAAAGCTTTTTTAAACGCAAAGGGCGCAAAGATTTTTTTTAACTACTAATTGTTTTTAAGTTCGCAAAGGCGTTCTACTTAGCAAAGACTACAAAGTTTTATCATTTTAATTTTTAAGTAATTTTCTTTTAAAAAGTGGGTGAAAAAATCTTTGATTTTTAAAACTTATGTGCTCTAGTTATTCTCAAAGCATTAAACTTAAATCTAATGTGACGAATGTGTCAAAATCTTTTGTGACTTTTGTGGTAAAATAATTTAGTTATAATTTGTAAAACTCAACAGCATTTCCCGAGAAAATAAGCTGTTGCTCTTCTTTTGAAAACTGACTCACATATTTTGAAATCAATTTCAGCCACAAAGCATAATTTCCTCCTAATAACATAACTGGCCAATCGCTTCCGAAAACTACACGCTTAATTCCGAATTGTGAAAAAATAAAATCCAAAATTTCAAAAATTGATTTTTCATCACTCATATTCCAGTTTCCTTGTGTTAAAAGTCCCGAAATTTTGCAATAAATATTAGGATTTTGGGAAAATTCTGAAATATTAGATTTCCAGTCTTTTAAATCATTTGTTTTAAGATCCGGTTTTCCGCAATGATCCAAAATGAAAGGTTGATTGGGCAATTTTTCCGAAAGTTTTACTGCGTCGGAAAGCTGATACTGTCTCAATAAAATATCAAAAGTACAATTATATTGATGAAGCAAAGCGATTCCGTTGAGTACACCTTTTTGTAATAAAAAGCCGATTTCTTCCCCTTCTGCAATATGCCTGAAACCTTTAATCAATTTTTCAGATTGATAGTTGTGAAGTAACTGTTCAAGTTTTTCAGAAGTCAAATCAATCCAGCCGACAACACCTTTAATAAAAGGATTTTCTTTAGCTAAATTGACCAAAAAAGCCGTTTCTTCATCGCTTTGATCCGCCTGAACCGCAATGCAACCATCAATGCTCTTTTCATCTAAATATAAAGAAAAATCTTCCGGCAGAAAGTCCTTTCGGATTACAGCCATATCTTTCGTAATCCATGCATCCCGAACTGGATCAAATTTCCAAAAATGTACGTGAGAATCAATAATCATATTTAATTATTTTTTTTCTGAAATGAAATTTATAATGAAAATATTTTGTCCATCAACTGCCACTTTTCACCTGGTTTAGAATTGGGTAATTGCTGTTGAAATTTCCACATCAATTCTTCCCATTCCTGAACTTTTGGATTGTTTTTATCCGCTTCATTTTTAGCTTCGAAAGAAAAATTTTCATCAGCCTCAACAATCATAAACAATCTGTTTTGAACACGATAAATTTCCATATTTATAATTCCGGAATCCAAAATACTTTGTTTGATTTCAGGCCAAACATTTTGATGATATTTTTCGTATTCGGCAATCAATTCAGAATCATCAATCAAGTCGAGGGCTAGACAAAATTTTTTCATTCGCCGTACGCTTTTACTTTTTGAATACTGCTTCCTAAACTGTCAATTCCCAACTCTACCACATCACCCGGTTTCAGGTACCAAGGTTCAGGTTTTTGTCCCAAACCGACACCGGCAGGCGTTCCTGTACTGATAACATCCCCGGGAAGCAAAGTCATAAACTGACTGATATAGCTTATCATAAAAGGAACATCAAAAATTAGATTGGAAGTATTTCCGTCTTGCAGAATTTGTCCATTAACTTTCAACCACAAACGTAAATTATGAACATCTTCAATTTCGTCCGGCGTAGCAATGAAAGGTCCGATTGGCGCAAAAGTATCGCAGCTTTTTCCTTTTACCCATTGTCCGTTTCTTTCCAGCTGAAAGGCTCTTTCGCTGTAATCGTTGTGCAAAACGTAACCTGCAACGTGTTCAAGCGCATTTTTCTCAGAAACATAGCTTGCTTTTTTTCCAATTACAATTCCCAACTCAACTTCCCAGTCGGTTTTTGTACTGGTTTTAGGAATGATCAAATCATCGTTTGGACCAACGATTGCGGTGGTAGCTTTAAAAAACAAAATGGGTTCTTGTGGAATCGGAGCATTGGTTTCTGCAGCGTGATCTTTATAATTAAGCCCGACACAGATGATTTTGGAAGGTCTGGCCAAAGGTGCACCCAATCTTTCGTCAAGAGAAACTTCAGGTAAATTTTGAGTATTTATTTCAGATTTTAAATTTTCTATAGCATCACCTGAGAAAAAGTTTTCATCATAATCTTTTATCAAATGAGAAACATCGTATCTTTTATCGTCAATAATTACTCCCGGTTTTTCTTGTCCCGGTTTTCCGAATTTTATTAATTTCATATTATTTTACATTTTATTAATTTCTGAGGAGCTTTTTCCCGCTATTCACTATATCTTTTTTGTGATCGTCTCCGCTTTGCTCCGTCAATCCCAAAAAAGGATGCCGTTTCTATCAGGGCTAGGATTGCAGTCAAATATTTAAAAATTGTGAAAATTCACAAAGTTTAAACAGATTTTAATTATTCAAAGTGGTAAAACCACCATCAATAGGATAATCTACACCGGTGATAAATGAAGCTTCATCACTGCAAAGGTAAAGTGCTAAAGAAGCGACTTCTTCAGGCTGAGCCATTCTTCCGATTGGTTGAGTTTTCGACAGCTTTTCAAACATTTCTTCGATGTTATCAGGATAATTATTCTTTAAAAATCCATCCACGAAAGGCGTATGTACACGCGCCGGAGAAATAGAATTACAACGAATATTTTCATTGATATAATCTTTTGCAACACTCATCGTCATTGCTTTTACAGCACCTTTAGCCGTGCTGTACGCAAAACGGTCAGGAATTCCGACCAATGCGGCAATCGAAGCCATATTGATAATCACCCCGCCTCCTGATTTTCTAATCTGTGGAATGGCAGCGAACAAACAATTGTAAACGCCTTTGATATTGACATTATAAATTCTGTCAAAATCTTCTTCTGAAGTCGTGTCTGCTTTTCCGATGTGCGCAATTCCGGCATTATTGACAAGAATATTGATGGCTCCAATTTGATCGAAAACTGCCAAAACATCTTTCTGTTTTGAAACATCACAAGCATATACAGTAGCATTTCCTCCGGAAGATTGTATTTTCCCCAGAGTTTCCTGTCCGTTTTGTTCTGTGAGTTCGAGAATTTGAACCTCCGCACCACTCGTTGCCAACTGAACCGCGATTGCTTGCCCAATTCCGCTTCCGCCGCCCGTTACTACGGCTTTTTTATTTTTTAATGAAAACATTTTTATAATTGTTGTTTAAATTTTATTTGATAACGTCTAATTTTAACGCAAAGATTTTATTTTGATGATGCTGACTTTAAGGAGCAAAGAATAATCAATAAAATTGATTTTAAGCTAACGCAAAATTATGTCTAGCTTAAGTCGAATTGGTAGATACTCTCTGTCTCTTAAATTTTCATTTTAATAATCAAACTCTCTGTTAAATGGTACATATTTAAATTTTATAGGCTCATGTAAATTTAAATTAAATTCAGTCTCTTTTTTCAAGCTTAATCGACTTGGTCGATATTCTTTACTCCTTAAATTTTCATTGTTAAAATGAAATCTTTGCGTTAAAAATTTAAGTTACACATCATTACATCATTAAAGACTCACCCCTCTTTTCCAAGGGATAAAATCATCCTGATTCAATGCAACCGCTTTAGGAATGATATTTCCGCTGGCAACATCGATGCAGAAATCTAAAATATCTTCCCCCATTTCCTGAATGGTTTTTTCGCCACGCACAACTGCACCTGTATCAATATCAATAATATCCGACATTTTTGTTGCTAAAATTGTATTGGTAGCGACTTTGATAACCGGACAAACCGGATTTCCTGTAGGCGTACCCAAACCTGTCGTAAACAAAATTAAGGTAGCTCCAGAAGCAGCTTTTCCTGTGGTCGCTTCCACATCATTTCCCGGTGTGCAGACAAGGCTTAATCCCGGTTTCGTTGCGCGTTCTGTATAATCTAAAACATCTACAACAGGGGCAGAACCTCCTTTTTTCGCTGCTCCGGCAGATTTTATGGCATCTGTGATTAATCCGTCCTTGATATTTCCCGGTGATGGATTCATATAAAATCCTGAACCGACTGCATGAGCTAGTTCATCATATTCTGTCATTAGCCTAATGAATTTTTCTGCGGTTGGTTTATCTACGGCACGATCAATTAATTCCTGTTCGACACCACACAATTCCGGGAACTCAGCAAGCAAAACTTTAGCGCCCAAAACCGAAAGAATATCGGCAAGATGTCCTACAGCCGGATTGGCTGAAATACCGCTGAAACCATCACTTCCGCCACATTTTACACCAACACAAAGTTTGCTTATCGGTGCATCTTCACGTTCAATTTTATTAATTTCTAAAAGTCCTTTCAGGGTTTCAAAAATGGCATTTTTGATCATGGTTGCTTCACTGACCGCTTTTTGTTGCTCGAAAACAAGTAAAGGTTTATCAAAATCAGGATTTCGATTGTATAAATCCTTTTTAAAATTATCAATCTGAAGATGTTGACAACCCAAACTTAGCAAAGTGATTCCTGCAACATTGGGATGATCTGCATAAGACGCCAACAGTTTACTGAGCGTATCCGCATCCTGTCTTGTTCCGCCGCAACCACCGGTATGATTGAGAAATTTAATTCCGTCTACATTTTTAAAAACTCTGTCTTTTGCAGGAATATTTGACGGTGAAAAATTTAGATCATCAATGTTTTCGCCTTTAGAAATGGCTTCAACTAATTGATGCGTGTAGTCTTTGTATTTTGCATCAACCGCATACCCTAAATTGTCATAAAGAGATTCTTTAATAATATCAAGATTACGGTTTTCACAGAATACCGTGGGAATAAACAGCCAGTAATTTGCCGTACCAACATCGCCATTTGAACGATGGTACCCTTTAAAAGTTTTATGTAAAAATCTTGACACATCGGGTTTTGTCCAATGATAGTCAACATCTCTGTAATAGTAAGGTTCAGCAGCGTGTTTAGTATTATCTGTCGTCATTCGGGTTCCCGCTGCGAGATCGTACTGTACTTTACCTACTAAAACACCATACATAAAGATTTCGCCACCCTGTTTCATGTCATTCATAAAGAATTTATGTTTGGCGGGGATCGCTTCTAAGGTGGTGTAGGTAACTCCTTCGAAAATAATTTCGGTTTCTGCCGGAATATCCTGCAAAGCGACCAAAACATTGTCTTTATGATTTATTTTTAAAATTAAATTGCTCATTTTAATCTGTTTTTTTAGCGCAAAGTGCGCAAAGATTCTTGTTAATATTGTTCTGCATATTTTTCGTTCGCAAAGGCGCTCTGCTAAGCAAAGGCAACTACGTTTTCTTTACACCTAATTTTCTTGTAATAATTTTTTATTTTTAAATCTTAATGAAAACAGAAATACAATGATAAAACAGAGTAAAGGAACAATATATGAGAAATGAATATTTCCCGAAATATCTGTGATTTTACTTGCAATCGGTGGTATAATTGCACCTCCTACAATTGACATTATTAGTAAGCTGGATGCAGATTTTGTTTCCGCACCGGCTCCTTCTATTCCCAAAGCAAAAATCGTCGGAAACATGATGGACATGAAGAAAGTGAGTACTACCAATGCATACAATGTCGAGATTCCTGATCCGAAAATAACCCAAATCGTAAGAGCAATGCTGATGACACTGTAGATTTTCAATAATTTTTGGGGTGACATATATTTCATGAAAAAAGTTCCTGCAAAACGACCGATCATAAATAATAACCCTGCTACACCCGCATAATATTTCGCCTCCTGACCTTCCATATTAATGGCGTCTTCCGCAAAAACCAAGAGAAAACTAAAGATATAAATTTGTGCTCCGATATAGAAAAACTGTGCAAGAACGCCCCATCCGACATTTTTTACGCCCAAAACCTGTAGGAAATTCTTTGTTGATTTTTCTTTACTTTCCGTTACTTCCGGTAGTTTTACGAATAAAAATAAAAACATAACCAACAAAATGATCAATCCCAATATGATGTAAGGTCCTTTTACGAGTGAAGTTTCTGCATGAATGTAGGCTAGTTTTGCCGCCTGATCAAGTACGGCAAGTTCTTGTTGTGATTTTGGCTCTTCGCTCAATATAAAAATCCCGCCAACGATAGGAGCAATTGAAGCTGCCAAGCCATTAAAAGACTGTGCAAAGTTTAATCTTTGGGTTGCTTTTTCGGGTGCACCTAAAACGGTGATGTACGGGTTTGCGGCGGTTTCCAGAATTGCAAGACCACAAGACAATACAAAAAGAGCTCCCAGGAAAAACGGATAGCTGATTGTGTTGGCAGCCGGAACAAACATAAAACATCCGGCTGCGAAAAAGAATAAACCTACCAAAATTCCGGTTTTGTAACCATATTTCTGAATAATCATTCCCGCAGGAATTGCCAGTAAAAAGTACGCTGCAAAAACAGATGAATCTACCAACGAAGCCTGAAAATGATTGAGTTGGAAAGCACTTCGTAAGTGTTTAATCAAGATCGGATCAAGATTATGAATAAAACCCCAAAAGAAAAACAAACTCGTGATAAGAATAAGCGGAAAACCGTAATTTCTTTTTTTTGATAATGAAGAAAATGTATCTTCAGGATTATTGGTGTTCATTGATCTGGTCTTGTTTTTAATTTTTTGCAGTTTATAAATGTGTGAGCAATCGGTTGCGCAAAGTGATTATAAACCTTTGATTTTTCGAAATTGAAATGGTAATCTTTTTCGACTTTTTAAAAGTATAATAATTTTTCGAATAAAAAATGAATAGGGCAGGATAGTACAAGATAGTTTGAAATGATGCAGATTTATTATTGATCTGTCAATTGTTTATGTTTTAAACTAAATTATTACAATTTAATACCAGAAAAAATGTATCTTCAAGATTCATAAAAACACAAATATGGAATATCTGGCTATCGCAGAAAAATACACCGATTTTAAAATAACAAAAGAAGGAAAGCAAATCGCAACGTTGAATTATAAAAACTGGTTTAAATTCAATGCTGAAATTGAAATTTCAAATTCTAAATATCTGGTTGAACCAATAGGTTTTTGGGGAACAACTGTGGAAGTTCTTGATGGGAAAAAGGTTCTTCTCAAATTTACTATTAATTGGGGCAGCAATATTATTATAGAAACATATTTTGATGATGAGAAAAGTTACATTTTCAAACATCGAGGTTTTTTCAACGAATCATTTGTGCTTACCGATCAAAAAGGAAGTGAACTTTTGATGATGAAGCCTAATTTTAAATGGAACAATTTGAATTATGGGTATAAAATTACAACCACTTCTATATTTGAAAGCTTAAACAATAAAAATATTTTGCTGTTGAATTCTCTGCATTGCGCCAATTATTATATGTCGATTATGGCCGGAATGGGTTAATTAATCTTATAATAAGGTTCGTCAAAATACGTATTCGGTTTTATGTAAACCATCTTTCTGTCTTTGTCAAAAATCCAGTTGAATCTTCGCATCACATCGGCTGCAAAATAATTTGCGTGCTGTGTTTTGTGGTCTCCTGTGAAAAATCCTGCGCTAACATTTTTTAATATAATATTTCCGAGTTTTAGAAAGGGTAAAACTCCTTGCTTCGTTGTGATAATTTGTCCGGCAGAATTTTTCATTGATTTTTCGCCTGTAATTTTTAGCTTTTCATTCAAATCATTGGCTTCTGCAAACTCGTTACTGTACAGCAGCCCGCCTGAATATCCTGACTGAAGAAGAAAATAAGCCTCCTGTTGTTTATTTTCAACCACGTTATCTGCAATAATGTAGAACTGCCCGTTTTTCACATACAGATTCATCGGTTGATAATCCTTTAAATATGGCTCTTCGTCATAAGCAATAAACTCTTTATTATCGTAATCGATTTTAAAATATTTGTCTTTGAAAATTCCGGTTCCTATTTTTCCATCGGCTTCGTGACCGGTAAATTCATTGTCGAAAAACCTTATATCTTCATACTTTTTGTTACCAATTTTTATTGTATTTCCATCACTTATTTCATCCTTAAATTTAATATGATCTGCTTTTCTGATTCTTTCGGGAGAAATTGAAGCATCTTCCATCGCAATCTGAAACATCAGGTGAAGCGAATCTTTATCATTAACCAAAGTTTTTACAACGATATTATTGTGTTTCGTTAATCTGAATGGAATTTTTTCCTGAGCTTTGAAAGGATTCAAACTCAATAAAACAATGGCTAAACAGCTAAACTTCTTAAACATTTTTTGATTCTTAAAAATATCCCCAAATATAGAATAATTTTTTCTCGGCATTTAGATATAACTTGTCTTAAAAATAATTATCTTCGGTTAAATTAAATAAACCAAATGACGAAACATCAGCAAAGAGTCGCCGAAGTCTACCATTTTTTTGATAATAAAGATACCGTTTTGGGGTTCAGAAAACTGTTAGATTGCGCTATCGACACTCAGGATATGTCGATTTATAAAGATGCGATTGATTTGACAGACTGGAAAGAAACTCACAATCACGCTATCGATGAATTGATTGAAAAATCGAAAAATCTTCTCGCCAAAATTGAAAAAGTTCAGGTAAAAGAGCATGTTTCCCAACACTCTGTTTTGAAAGCAAAAGATATTGTAAAATCTTACGGCAGCAACCGTTTTTCGCTCGGTCCGGTTTCTGTGGAAATCAATAAAGGGCAGGTTTATGGTTTGGTAGGAGAAAATGGAAATGGTAAAACGACTTTGCTGAGAATTTTGGCGAATGAAATTTCATTTAATGATGGAAGTTTAAACTATTCTTTCAATGAAAAATCAAAAAATGATTACGATCTTAGAACGAAGTTAGTTTACATCCCGCAAAGAACCGAAAAATGGTACGGAAGTCTGAAAGATAATCTGAAATTCGTTCTTTCAAATCATGGTGTTTCTGCTGAAGAAAACGAAACCAGGACGCTGATGATGATTGCCCGTCTCGGGTTGTGGAATTACAAACATCTGAAATGGAGCGAACTTTCATCCGGTTACAAAATGCGTTTTGAATTGGCGAGAATACTTCTAAGAAAACCCGAAATTCTTTTATTGGATGAGCCCTTAGCGAACCTTGATGTTTTGGCGCAGCAGGTAATTCTGGAAGATCTAAAATCGATTGCCAATTCGTTAAATCATCCGATTGCTTTGATTTTAAGCTCGCAACAATTATACGAAGTTGAAAAGATTTCAGACAAAGTAATTTTTCTGAAAAACGGAAAATACAAAGATAATTCTGAGGTAAATGATGATGACGAAAACCAATTGATTATAGAAATTGATACTAATGAAAGTCGTGATAAATTGCTCGAAGTTTTTAAAGATTTCAAACTGGAAAAACTGAACTTCAACGGCGGTGTTTATGTCGCTTATTTCTTCACTGAAACTCAGTTTTATGAAGTGATTTCAGCTTTAGGAAATGCAAAAGCTGAAATTATTTACATCAGAAATATCTCGTCTTCTACGAGAAGGTTTTTCGTTAATTAATCTTTTTTAATTCAAATTAAAATGCAAAAACTCAATAAATTCAACCAATATTTGCTCGAAAGATATCCTACAGTTTGGAACACTAAAATTGTATGGATGCTTTTGGCGGCTCTCGTTTTTCATATTGTCTTTTTTATCATCGGTTATGTGTCGCATATCGATCCTGTTTCGCTTCAGAAATATTCTGTAAAAGATGATTATTTCAGAAATGGTGTCATTTTCATTCATCTTATTATTTCTATTCTATTGATTGTAGGATGGCTTTTGATGATGCTTAAAAACAATGCATTCAAGAATTTTTATCCGACTTCTAAAGGAAAACTGTTTGGTCAGTTTGTACAGTATTTTATCATTATTTTTTCGTGTACTACGTTTTATTTCTCGTACATGACGGGTTTCAGAATGTTTATCAATAATAAATATCCTGATCAGGAAATGGCAAAAAACGTTGATATTATCAACCGAACTGCGCCTTTTCTTTCTCAAAATATAGAATCTTATACTTTAGAAAACAGATTGTTTCCAAAACCTTTTTATGATCTGTATTGTGAAAATAATATTGAAAAAATAGACCGAGACAAAAAGTTTTTTGTGTATTACAACAGAGTTTATCAGTATTACACTCTTTATTCAAAAAAATCTTATCAAAAAGATAAGCGAGGAAATTTCATTCCTCCAAATCCTGAATATTCGAACAAGATACAGCCCGCTTATTCAGACGAGGAAGAAAAATTTGAAACCTTTTATTACAAAAAAGATGTTGTAGATCTTTCATCACAGATTCAAACGACTCAGCCAAGTTTTTATAATTTTTCGGAGATTTTCTATGATTATGATTTTAAAAGCTTTGATGACGGAGTGGGAGCTGTAGATGCTAATTACTATGATAAAAACTCTCCGGATTATATTCTTAAAAATAAAAAAGCGATTATTAATCAAAAAACGGCTGCACTTTTAAATTCGAAAAATTCTGCAGAATTAGAAAAACTTTTTGAAGATTTCCTTTCTATTTCTAAAACGTATAGAGTTAGGAATAATTTGAATGCTAAAAAATGGGTTTCTATGATTTACTCAAAAGACAACCCAAATTTTGAAGTCCGTTATTTTATCAAAGATTATGGTGGAAAAACAAGAATAGATGAAGATGCGTATTATGAAGAAACCGTGGCAGTAGATTCTGTAGTTGTAGCAGCTGATTATCCAAATGAAAATGATATCAGAGACAGTATAAAGATCAGTGAGTTTAATCCTGAAATTAATCAACAGCTTGCTCCGGATAAATATGTGAAAAATAATATGACAGAGTATTATTATCTGTCTGAAAACATGAAAGATCTGCTTAAAAATGTAGATTCTGTGAAGAAAGATGATTTCTTTTCAGATAACGTACATATTTATATCTGGATTGCATTTTTCCTTTCTACTTTTATTTTCGGTTTCAGAATTACCGGGCTTCGTTCATTGCTGTTCAGTGTGATTAGTGCAGGAGTTTTAACCTTATCTATTACGTTAATTACTGTGTTTTACGGACTCACTTTCAGAGGACAGGAAGAGTTTTTTGTTGCCTATTTTGTTTTGTTTATCGGTCTCATTATTCTATTGATTCCGTTACTGAAAATGAATATGACCAATAAAATGGTATCATCTGTTTTGATTAATATTTCTTTGAACGGTTTTGTGCTGTTGGTACTTTTAATTTTTGCCATTATCAGTCTTCATCAGAAAGCAGCATGTCAAATACCTGTTACCCATATAGATTACGATTATACTTATCAAAACTGTCCGAATATTTTTGAAGATTTAGGCTTTATGATAAGTTATATCATTCTGATAATAGGTTTTGTTTTCATGTATTTTTATACTGCTATTCTACAGAAATGGAAAGCAATGCCGGAATAAATTTTTCTCATATATTTTAAAACCTCATATTTTTATGAGGTTTTTGTTTCATTAAAATTTAAGAATTGTTACTACTCCATTATTAATTGCGATCTTGCTCATCAATTTAATTTAACAAAATTTATCAATCTCAAAAAGTGATTTATGAACTCGATTTTGTAATTTTAGACAAAATTTTAAAAGTGAAAAAATTATTATTTGCAGTTTGCATTTCGGCTTCGGCTTTAAGCTTCGCACAAGATTATTCGGTACCTGCAGCAAGTCCGCGTCAGAAAGTAGAACAGCAGTTTTCAATGTCAAAA
>Ga0308163_10003948_pt1 | contig 12125 bp, 6 predicted proteins | sample PhyTR1_FD_201037 | JGI IMG/M metagenome (GOLD analysis project Ga0308163, IMG submission 201037) | Phyllosphere microbial communities from UC Gill Tract Community Farm, Albany, California, United States - DLSLT.R1 | ecosystem: Host-associated > Plants > Phyllosphere > Unclassified | place: USA... | reverse complement strand
ACCTGTGGGACGTGTGGGAGGACGTCGAGGCCAACTTCGCGCGCTTCGCCCGCTGGGCGCCCACGGCGAGCGAGCACGGCTGGCCCGACGGCGACATGCTGCCGCTCGGCCACATCGGCATCCGCGCAGAGCGCGGCGAACCGCGCGACTCGCGGTTGACGCCGGCGGAGCGGGTCACGCTCATGACGCTCTGGGTCATCGCCCGGTCGCCGCTGATGATCGGCGGCGACCTGCCGACGTCGAGCCCGGAGACTCTCGCCCTGTTCACGAACGCCGAGGTGCTCGCGGTGCTGGAGTCACGGGGATCACGTGAGGTGTTCCGCGAGGGGGACCTCGTGCTGTGGACGGCCGACGGGGTCGCGGGCGAGTCCGGCTGGGTCGCGGCCTTCAACCTCGGGACGGAGTCGCTCAGCGTCGCGCTCGACGCTGGGGACGTCGGAGTCCCGGTGGACGAGGCCGTTCGCATCCGCGAGCTGTGGACGGGCGAGGACGTCGCGACGCACCGGGCGACCGTGCAGAGCGACGAATCGCGCGGAGTCGCGCCAGGAAGCATCGCGATCCCGGTGACGATCGAGGGTCACGGGGCTCGGCTACTGCGGTGGGAGGCCTGACACCAGCAGAACCGGCAGCCCCTCGGACTCCCGAGTTCCCGAACTCCCGAACTCCCGAACTCCCGAACTCCCGAACTCCCGAACTCCCGAACTCCCGAACTCCCGAACTCCCGAACGATCATCGAGGTCGTACGGACACGCCAAGAACACGGTGCTGGGAAGCACTTCTGGCGTGTCCGTGCGACCTCGTCCGGTTGAGTCCGACCTCGGTGCAGCCCGTGCGACCTCGGCGCGGCCTGGCCCGCTGGCTGCCCGACTACGTCAGGCGAGCATCTCCCGCACCAGCGGCACCGCGTCAGCCCCGGAGATTTCAGGCGAAGTCGATCGCAGGAAGCCCCTTCACGATCGCCACCGTCTCCACACTGACGGTAACGATCTTGGCGACAAGGTCGAGGATGTAGCGCGGCTGCCGTGTCTCGCGTGACCAGTCGTTGGGGTCGTTGACGATGATGGAGGCTTTGTCGGTCTTTACCTGGTAGCGGTCGATGAGCCACTCGATCGCCGACCGTGAGCCGAGCATGTAATCGTGCGCCACGTCCGGGATCCCCGAGACTGTGATCCGCGAGCTGTAGATCAGCGTCGACTTGTCCGCCTTCGACTTCCACTTCATCTTCTCCACGCGATAGGCCGCGTAAGGATCGGTGGGATCCTCCGGTTCACCGGTGAGGGTCAGGGGGTAGCGCGCCGCAGCCTCGTAGTTGATGTGCAGGTCCATGAGCCGGCGGCCCGCTGTAACGAACGCGTCGAAGTGCTCGGCCGGCACCTTCGGGATGCGCGGAAGCGTGCGCTTGAGATCAGCGGCAAACTGCGTGCGGTAGTCAGGTGAGTGCAGGAGCGCATAGACGTAGACGAAGATGTCATCCTTCGCCACCCCCGGACCGTACGCGGTCCGGTACTCTGCCAGCGCGCTGTCGGTGATGTTGTCCACTCGCCGGTAGCCGTCGAAAATGTCCGCTTCGTCAATTGCGAGCTGGCCGTTCTCGACCAACTCGAAGGTGTAGCGAGCAAAAAACTGACCGCTCCCCGAGCCCCAAAAGGACAGGTCGGGGATCGCGCTGGTAGCGAGCGTGGAGAAAGGCTTGTCCGATCCAGTTCCAACGATGTAAAATCCGAAGTTCTCGTGGGCGGGTGTCGGGAAAAGCTGTGCCATCGACCCAGTACGGTGATTGAGGAGCTCGTCGAAGTACACGCGGTGGCGTGCGAAGGGTCGATAGGCCCCCTCAACGATGCGATCGACAGAGAAGGTTGCCTTTCGACCTCGTGCTACCTGAGGGATGAGGCTGGATGACCAGCTGATCTTGGTGGGGTCGGTGTTGATGAAGTCTGCGAGGTGGTCCTTCGGGTTGGAGAGCCCGGCAAGCTGGACGAGTTCTGCGAAGTCGTCGACCTGCGAGTTGTAGAAGACCGTCATCCGCCCCACGTTCTCAGCGACCGCTGCCTTGGAGTAGTTATAGACCCACGCATCTCGGTTCGTCTGAAGGCCAGGAGACTGCAATGAGAAGACGGCTGATTTTTCATGTTTAGTGGCGATCGGGGTGTAGGTGTCGAAGTTGGTGGAGCGCTGATTGGTCCAGTCACCGTTGTCGTTGGGCGTGATGGCCTGCCATGGCACGGTGTCGATGGTGGCGGTGTCGACGATATCGAGCTTCTGCTCCGCGGTGAGGTAGTCGCCGATGTCGGCATACTTCACGACGGCCCTCCCCGTCTGCGCGGGATTCTTGACGAGGAACGTCACCGCGACGGTCGTGCGGGCTCCGCTCCCGAAGACGTTCCCCTTCTCCTTCTGCCGCTGCGCGCCGGCCGTGCGGGCGTTGCCGCGTAGATTGTAGATGTAGATCGAGGTGAACTCGTCGGCGAGGGTCTTACGGAGGCCGTCGGTGGTGTTGGCGTCGATGAAGCCGCCGTTGGTGACAAATCCGATGATACCGGAGTCACCGATGCGGTCGGAGGCCCAGCGGATGGCGCGGATGTATGAGTCGTAGAGGGAGTTTTTATTCGTGGCGCTCGAGCGTGCGGCGTAGGTCTTCTCGATGGAGGTGTCGAGGGTGGGGTACTTGAAGTTGGCGTTGTTGTCGTTGCCGGACGTCTGGCCGACGGAGTAGGGCGGGTTGCCGACGATAACGCGGATGTCGAGGGCCTTCTGGGCCAGGACACGGTCGTTGTTCTTGGTGAAGACGACGCCGTCGTCGAGGTCGCCGTCTTCGGTCATTTGGAAGGTGTCGGTGAGCACGATTCCGTCGAACGGGACGTACGTAGCCGCGCCGTCGCCATCGCGGTCGTGGGTGATGTCGTGGAATGTCGTCTCGATGTTAATGGCCGCGATGTAGTAGGCGAGGAGCATGAGTTCGTTCGCGTGCAGCTCGGATGCGTACTTGCGGGCCAGGTCCTCGGGGGTGACGAGCCCGGACTGCAGGAGCCGGACGATGAACGTGCCGGTTCCGGTGAACGGGTCCAGGACGTGCACGCCTTCCCCGGAGAGGGAAGTGCCGAACTGTTCGCGGAGGAGGTGGTCGACAGACCTGAGGATGAAGTCCACGACGGGCACGGGGGTGTAGACGATGCCGAGGGCGTCGGCGGCGCGGGGGAAAGCGAGCTTGAAGAACTTCTCGTATAGGTCGGTGATGATGCGCTGCTTGCCTTCGGCGTTGTCGATGCCTGCAGCGCGCTGTCGCACGGAGTTGTAGAACGACTCGAGCGGGGCGGTCTCGGCTTCGAGGTTCGCCCCTTCGAGGGTGTCGAGCATGCCTTGCATGACCAGGGAGACGGGGTTGTGCTCGGTGAAGGCGTGGTCTTCGAACAGGGCGTCGAAGACGGGTTTGGTGATGAGGTGCTGGGAGAGCATGTCGATCGCGTCGTCACGTCTGATCGACTCGTTGAGGTTGCCGCGCAGCGCCGTGAGGAATTCCGCAAATCGGCTAGCGACGTCGGGGGACTCGATGAGACCGAGCAGGCGAGCGCGGTGCTGCTCGGCGATCTTGGCGACGTCCTTGGCCCAGTCCTCCCAGTACCGGCGGGAGCCGACCTTGGTGACGATCTTCGCGTAGATCGCTTCGCGCCACTGGTCGAGGGCTGCGAGGTCGAACATGCCCTGGACGTGACCCGGTTCTCCGGCGCTTCCGCCGGTGACCTGGTCGTCTCGGTCGCTGGGGCCGCCACCGACACCAATGACCTGGATGCGCTCGTCACGAGCCTTATTGAGCTCGATCTTGTTGACCATCGCGTCGAAGCGTTCGTCGTGGGCGCGCAGCGCCTGGAGCACCTCCCAGACGACTTTGTATTTCTCGTTGTCGCGCAGGGCGTCCTCGGGGGTCATACCTGCGGGGATGCCAATCGGCAGGATGATGTAGCCATACTTCTTGCCCGGTGCCAGACGCATGACTCGTCCAACGGACTGCACGACGTCGACAACGGACTTGCGCGGGTTGAGGAACATCACTGCGTCCAAGGCAGGGACGTCGACGCCCTCGGACAGGCACCGTGCGTTCGAGAGGATGCGTGCCTGGTCCGGAGCCGTGTCGGCCTTGAGCCAGTCGAGCTCGGTGTTGCGCTTGAGGATGTTGTACGTGCCGTCGACGTGGTGTGCGTCGGTCATCAGCTCGATGACGCCAGCGTCGCGCTCTTCGTCGGTGAGCGGGTTGTTCTGGGTGTACTCGACAACGATCTGCTCAAACATGTCGGCGAACTGCTTGGAGCTCTTGATGTCCTTCGCGAAGGCCACTGCACGCCTCATCGGGGCGGGGTCGGTCTCGAAGCCGTGCTCGGAGCGTCCCCTCTTGGCCATCCCGTTCCAGCAACCTACGATCTTGGCCACATCGTCGAGCTTGAGCTCGCCGTGCTCGGCGAACTGGTTCTGGAAGGTACGCGAGACCGATCCTTCGTCGACTGCCAGCACCAGGACCTTGTAGTCGGTGAGCAGGCTGCGTGAGACTGCCTCACCGAACCCGAGTCTGTGAAGCTCCGGACCAAACAGATCTTCGTCGTCCATCGATGCGAGCGTGGCATGCGCCTGACCAGCTTTGATCTTCGAGGCATCGTCATAGATACGAGGTGTAGCGGTCATGTAGAGACGCTTGGAGGCTTTGATGTAGGAGGCCTCGTGGACGCGTGTGAACGCCGATTCGTCCGATTGGGCCAGCGTGGCCCCGGTCGTGCGGTGGGCCTCATCGCAGATGATCATGTCGAAGTCCCCGGAACCGGCCTTTTGAGCCTGGGCGACGACGTCGATCGACTGGTAGGTGCTGAACACCACCGTGATGCGCCCCTGACCTGCTTCGGTGTCGCGAAGGCGGGCGGCCAGCTTGGTCGGGTTCGTCGTGGATGGGTGCGCCAGGTCGACAGAAGAGATGTCTTCCGTGGCGTTCGCCGACTTCTTGCCCACTTTGACGTCTGAGCAGACGGCGAATGTCCGCAGGGAGTGCTCGGCTTCGATCGACCACTCACGCAACGACTGAGACAGCAACGCGATCGAAGGCACCAGGAAGAGGACCTTGCCCCCCAGCGGCACGAGATCCTCGGCGATCCTCAGCGACGTGAAGGTCTTGCCGGTGCCGCACGCCATGATGAGCTTGCCGCGGTCGCGTGTCGCCAGGCCCGCTCGGACAGCTTCGAGCGCTTCGATCTGATGGGGGCGCAGCTGCTTGCGACCCTTGATCTCCATGACCTCGGGGGTCTCCAGATCGAACTGAGACCAGTCGATGCTGGACTCCGCCAGGTCCATGAACCGCATCCGCTCGACGGGGATCTGCTGATCGTGAATCGCGGCCTCCGCGTTGGGACCCCACTGGTCGGTCGTAGACACGACGATGCGGCCCCGGAACGGGTTCTTGCCCGACTCAGAGAGGAAGGAGTCGATGTGCTGCTTGTAGAGCGTGGACCCCGGGTCGAAGAACTTGCACTGGATGGCCACAGCGTCGCCGGTCTCGCGCTCGATCGCGACCAGGTCGATGCCGTTGTCCTTCGAACCAGCCCGCTGTGGCCAGTCCATCCACATGAACACGTCTGAGAAGCGCTCGGCGTAGACGACGTCCGTCTTGAAGTACTGGAGCATCATGCGCTCAAACTTGTCGCCCTTGTCACGCTCATCGGTCGCAGAGAAGTAGAGCTTGTCCAGGATGTCTTCCACAGAGGTCACCCGCGCAACACTAGCCAACGAAGCGCGACTCCAGGATCGGCAGACACCAGCGCATCGGCCGAACGATGGGTGAAACCAGATGGCCAGTGTTGCCCGGTTGAACGAGCCCGGGCACCCCACGGGCCACAGCGTCTAGCTGGGTCAGACCCCGACAGAGGTCGAGTCTCGCCCCGGCCCCGATCAGCGCGCGATGCGGAAGATCGCTTCCTCGACCTGGACTGCGGTCCGGCCGCTGTCGTTTCCCCAACAAGTCAGGAGGTCGACGTACGCCGCGTAGTCAACCGTCCGCCCGGTCCGCAGCTTGACACCGGCGTCGCTCCACAGGAACGTCTGAACCACCGCATCGAGGATCGGAAGTGCTGACGCAGCGTGGTGGCCTTCGGTCGCGGACGAGAAGTAGAGCCACTTCGTGTAGAAGGCAGGACCGAGCCCGGGCACTCGTCCCTCATTGGCGAGGAACCGGAAGGCCTCCACCCGATCCGCCCCAGCAGCAAGCGCCGCGGCCTTCGCGAGCCGCCCGACTACCTCCCCATCGGCGGGGATGCCCAAGGGCTGCTTGTGCCCGCTCAGGACGACCGCAGTCCGGTAGGCGCCGTAGCCAGACACCCCATGCCCCCACACCATTGCGGCCACGAACGCGTTCCCGGTCCGCCCGGCGTCCAGCTCACGCCTAACCGTCCCAGCGACACCCGCCCGGTCGACCGCGTCAGGAAGTCCCGCGAGGAACTCCGGCGCCCCCTCCACCCCTGCCAACCATCGAGACCATCCTGCCCTCGACCAGGCAAAGGCACCCTGTGGTGTGGCCGGTTCTGCAAGAGCGGATGCGAGCCTGACAGGGATCGGAGGAGTCATGCGCCACAGCGTGGCACATCTTGGACTGCCCTTCCGCTAGGCAGAAGGATCGCTACAGCTACACCCCGTCATGCAGCATGGACTTGACCAAGGGCACGACCTTCGTCCCGTACAGCTCGAGGCTCTTCATGAGCTTGCCGTGCTCCATCGGGCCGTTGGTGTACTTGAAGTCGAAGCGGTCGAGGTCGAGCCCCTTCACCACGCGGACGATCTTTGTCGCGACGGTCTCGGGGGACCCGATGAAGTACGCGCCGTCAGCCCCGACCTGCGCGCGGAACTGGCCCTCGCCCATGGCGCGACCGCCACGCTCGATCGCGATCTTCGAGAAGTACTTGCCGAACAGCGGCCACGAGTCCTCGAAGGCCTGCTCGTCGGTCTCGGCGACGTGGCCCGGTGCGTGCACCCCCACAGGCAGGACGGGCTGGCCGAGCTCGCCGAGGGCGCGACGGTAGAGGTCGGTGAACTGCTTGAAGGCGAGCGGGTCGCCGCCGATGATCGCGAGCATGAGCGGCAGGCCATGGCCGGCGGCGCGGATGACGCTCTGCGGGCTCCCACCCACGGCGATCCATGCGGGCAGCAGCCCGTTCTCTACGTGCGGGAACACGTCCTGGTCGATGAGCGAGCGGCGGGTGCTGCCCGACCATGTGACGGGGTTCTGCTCGCGCACCTTCATGAACAGGTCGAGCTTCTCCTCGAAGAGCTCTTCGTACTGCTGCAGGTCGTAGCCGAACAGCGGGAAGGACTCGATGAAGGATCCGCGCCCGAGGATCACCTCGGCGCGCCCGTTCGAGATCGCGTCGATGGTCGCGAAGCGCTGGAACACCCGGATCGGGTCGTCGCTCGACAGCACGGTCACGGCAGAACCGACGCGGATGCGCTCGGTCTTGGCGGCGATCGCGGTGAGGACGGTGTCGGGGGCGGAGATCGCGTAGTCCGGGCGGTGGTGCTCGCCGATCCCGATGAAGTCGAGCCCGACCTGGTCAGCGAGGACGCCCTCCTCGACGACGTCGCGGATCACCTGGGCGTGGCTCTTGAGCTGCCCGTCCGGCCCGGGGGTGACGTCTCCGAAGGTGTCGATGCCGAATTCGAGTGCGCTGCTCATGTCCGTCTCCTGCTCGCCGCGGTGCCGACGACCAGCCGACACCTCGATGGTAGTTGATGATTCAACCAATCACGACTCGCACAACCTCGGAGGGTCCGCAGTTGTTCCCGCGGGCGAGCGCTGGACCGCGATGACGCCGCTCCACCTGAGCCGGCCCGCCGCCGGTCCGGCCGGCACGCCGGTCCACCACGCCGGCTCATCGGGTCGACTCAGCAGAGCGCCTCACCAGTCCAGCGCCCGAGCATCACGCCGACGCGACCGCCATGTGCCCACCGAGGAACCCGCCCACCCCGAGCGCGCCGCCCGCGACGAGCCCGAGCAGCACCCCCGACGTCCGCTTCCCGCGTCGACGCTGCACGAGCGACGCCGTGTACAGCGTCAGAGCCGTGGCGTTCGCCGCGGCGTGCACGACGCCCACCCGCTGCGTCTTCTTCGGGGCCGAGCCCCAGTCGGCCCACCCGGACAGCGCGGTCGGCACCGCCGTGGCGATCCCGAGCGCGACGAGCGCGTCGGCAGCCTTCGCGGACTTCTCGCCCTGGAGCACGTCGAGGGTGGTCGCGGAGGTCCAGAACCCGATCGGCAGGTCGGACATCACCGGGTGCAGCGCATGCCCGAGCCACACGCCCTGGAGCGCGGCTCGCCGCAGCGGACCGGCTGTCAGGCGCTGGGCCCACGGACGGGCGAGGTCGGCCGGACCGTCGAGGGCCTCGTTCTCCTCGAGCGCCCGGGCGACGCCGAGCAGCGGCGACACGGCGTCGTCGTGGTTGAAGGGCGGGGCGCCGCCGTCCTGGCGGTGGCGGGCGTCCGTGGCGTTCGCGTCGTCGATCACTGGGGGCTCCGATCGGTGGAGGGGAGGCCGGCGAGGGCCCTCGAGGATGGTGCAGGCACGTGTCTCGACCTCGTCCCACCTTCGCAGCGCACCCGGCACCTCGCCACAGGTCGCGAGACGTCCCGCCGCACGGTCGACTCGTAGGTCGCCTGCGCACGCTCTCAGCCGACGACGTCCGACCGAGTCCCGACGCGGCGAGGATCACCCGGCAGGCTCCCCGAGCGCACCTCCGACCGGCCCTACGATGCGAGTCGTATCTCCGCGCGTGGGCAGCTCGCGGGTCTGGCCCGGTGCTGCCCTCCTCACCGCGCGGCCGACCCCCTGGAAGAGCTGCCGATGTCTGCCCGTCTGCCTGCCCCCGCGTCCCGCGCCGCCGTTCCCGCCGGTCGTCACCCCGCGCGACCGACCTCCCGCGGCCTCCGCGGGACCGCCGCCGTCCTGCTCGCCGCCGTGCTGCTCGCCGGCTGCTCGGCCGAGGCCGACGAGGCCCGCCCGATGGCTGCCGCGACGACAGCGGCTCCCGAGCCGACCGAGACGCCCGCACCGCTGCCGTCGCCCGAGCTCGCCGAACCCGTCGACGTCGCGGCTGTCACCTCGACCGCTACCCCGCAGACAGCGCTCGCGACGGTGCCGCTCCTCGAGGTCAAGGGCCGCGCCCCCAAGACCGGCTATTCCCGCGACGCCTTCGGCGCGGCGTGGGCCGACGTCGACCGCAACGGCTGCGACACCCGCAACGACATCCTCGCCCGGGACCTCACCGACGTGACGTACAAGGACGGGACCAAGGACTGCGTGGTCCTCACCGGGACCTTCGCCGACCCCTACAGCGGCACGACCATCGCCTTCGAGCGCGGGGAGAAGACGTCGACCGCCGTGCAGATCGACCACGTCGTGGCCCTGTCGGACGCGTGGCAGAAGGGCGCCCAGGGCTGGGACGAGGCGAAGCGCACGGCCTTCGCCAACGACCCGCTCAACCTCTGGGCCGCCGACGGTCCGCTCAACGGGCAGAAGAGCGACGGCGACACCGCGACGTGGCTGCCGCCGAACAAGGACTTCCGCTGCGAGTACGTCGCCCGCCAGGTCGGCGTGAAGTTCACCTACGGCCTGTGGGTGACCGACGCCGAGCAGGTCGCGATGGCCTCGGTGCTCAGCACCTGCCCGGACCAGCCGCTGCCCGAGGGCTCGGCCGTGCCCGAGATCCCTGCGCCCGAGCCGGCACCGGAACCCGAGCCGACGACCGCTCCTCCCGCACCGGCGCCAGCCCCGGCGCCGGCTGTCGAGCCCGCCCCGGCGCCCGTCGTCGAGCAGGCACCCGCACCGGCGCCCGAGCCCGTCGTCGTCCCGGAACCCGCGCCGGCCCCGGTCGAGGTGTACTACGAGAACTGCGACGCGGCCCGCGCCGCCGGAGCAGCCCCGGTCTACAGAGGCGACCCGGGCTACGCCAAGAAGCTCGACCGCGACGGAGACGGCGTCGGCTGCGAGTAGCCGCAGACCCACCTCCAGACGGCTGCGGGCCGGCGCCCCTCGAAGGGTGCCGGCCCGCAGCCGTCTCTCGTGCCGTCAGCAGACGTGGCCGATCAGCCGACGCCGCCTCAGCCCACGTCCCGCCGGCGGAAGGTCACGAGCCCGACGGCGACCACCACGGCGAGCAGCACCACGAGACTGACCGCACCGTTCGTCAGCGAGACCGTCTTGCCGATCGACTCGCACATCGTGCCGGAGGCGTCGGTCGTGCAGTCGTCGACCCAGTACGTGGACTCGCCCTGCAGCACGGCCTCGACCTTGAGGGTGAGCAACCACGGCTTGAGGGCGTCGACCGTCGAGCCGATGATCCCCTCGACGACGATCACGTACCCGAGCAGCAGCCCGATCGCCGCAGCCGTGCTGCGCACGACCATCGCGACGGCGGCACCGAGCACAGCCACTCCGATGGCCGTGAGCGTCAGCCGCAGACCGCCCACTGCGAGGTCCGACCACAGCTCACCCGTGACGTCGCCGAGCGTCCCCCACATCCTGAAGATCGCCCACGCTCCCCCGACCACGAGCACAGCGGCGAGGATCGCCGGGACGACGACCCCGAGGCCTGCGGCGGCCAGCTTCGAGGCGTAGACACGGGTCCTGCGAGGCTCGAAGGTGAGCCAGCTGCCCATCGACCCCGTCGCGAACTCGGCCGCCACGAAGCTCACGCCGACGAAGAACGCGTAGAGCAGGACCGCATAGCCGATGCCCGTCAGGACAGACCCGGCCTGGTCGGTGAAGAGCTGGTCAGGCCAGAGATAGCCCTCCGACTGCGGTGCCAGGGAGTCGCAGTAGTACGTCGCGGTCGGGTCCGTCTCCCGGGCGGCCTCCTCCTGCTCGTAGCAGTCGGCGAGCTGCTCGTCGCCGGTCTTCTCCCACTCGGTCAAGGCCTCTTCGTAGTACTGCTGCGAGAGCGCCTTCTCCTCCTCGCTCGCCGGCGCAGAGGACTGCCAGACGGCGACGAGCGCGAGGACGACCACCCCGAGCAGCCCGAGGCTCGCGACGCGGGTGGTGCGACGGCTGAAGAACCTGTCGATCTCGACCCTGAGCAGACGCATCATCGGGAGCCTCCTCGGCGTGAGCGGCGGGTCGGTCTCCCGGACTCGTCGGCGCGCGTCCCGGGACCCTCACCTGCGGTGAGCTCGAGGAACACAGCTTCGAGCCCGGCCTTGATCGCGACGAGCTCGTGGACGTACCGCCCGTGCTGGGCGAGCACCCGCGTGATGTCAGCGGGGTCGGCCGCACCGTCGACCAGCAGCGCCTCGTGGTCGGAGCGGACCGTCAGCCCGGCTCGCTCGAGGATCTCGCGCGCCTCACCGGGCTGGCTGACACCCACCCGGACCGTCGTGGCAGATCCCGCGACGATGTCCTCGACGCGGCCGCTGGCCAGCAGCCGTCCGTGCCCGATGATCGAGACCGTGTCGGCCACCTGCTCGACCTCCGCGAGGATGTGGCTGCTCACCAGGACGGTCTTGCCCTGGTCGGCGAGGGTCCGCATGGTCGTGCGGATCTCCCGGATCCCTGCAGGGTCGAGGCCGTTGGTCGGCTCGTCGAAGATCAGCAGGTCGGGGTCCTTGAGCAGCGTCGCGGCGATCGCCAGGCGCTGCTTCATGCCGAGCGAGTACGTCTTGTAGCGGTCGCCTGCGCGGTCGTCGAGGCCGACGGCCTCGAGGACCATCCCGACCTCGGACGCGGGGACGCCGATGGCGCTCGCGAGCAGGTCGAGGTTCTTGCGCGCCGTGAAGGTCGGGAAGAACTTCGGCTGCTCGACGATCGCGCCGACGCGGCCGACGATGTCGGGCAGCGCCCGCGGCACCTCCTGCCCGAAGATCGTCATCGTGCCGGAGTCCGCGCGGACCAGGCCGAGCAGCATGCGGATCGAGGTGGTCTTGCCCGAGCCGTTGGGCCCGAGGAAGCCGTGCACCCCGCCGATCGGGACGTCGAGGTCGAGGCCCTGCACGGCGACGTGGCGACCGTGCCGGTTGCGGTAGGTCTTGCGCAACCCGCGCGTGCTGATCGCGAGCGACCGGGGATCGACGTCGGGCGGCGGGCTGGTGGTCTGGGCGTGTGCGGGCATCGGCT
>Ga0308163_10003946_pt1 | contig 12126 bp, 6 predicted proteins | sample PhyTR1_FD_201037 | JGI IMG/M metagenome (GOLD analysis project Ga0308163, IMG submission 201037) | Phyllosphere microbial communities from UC Gill Tract Community Farm, Albany, California, United States - DLSLT.R1 | ecosystem: Host-associated > Plants > Phyllosphere > Unclassified | place: USA... | reverse complement strand
ACGGTGACCGGTGAATCATCCACCCAGCTGGCCAGCGAGTAGCGATCCGGCTGGGCAAGCGCCAGCAGGTACACGAACGGCTTGAGCAGCGAGCCGACCTGGCGCTGCGCCTCGATGGCCCGGTTGAAGCCCGGCGCGGAAACGTCGCGGTTACCCACAACGGCCAACACGTCCCCGTTATGCACGTCGGTCAGCACCAGGCCGGCCTGGATCTCCGGCCGTTTCTTGTTCTCCAGCGATTTCACGGTGCGGGTCACCGCGCCTTCGGCGTAAGCCTGTGCGGACGGCGCCATGCCACTCATCACGCTCATCCCTGCGCCCTGCAGCACCGACTCAGGGTAGTCATGGCCGAGCTGGCGACGCACCAGGTCGATGTAGGCCGGGAACCGGTTGGCCGCCACGATGCCGGGATTCTTCGGCACGCCCAGTGGCGCCTTCACGGCGCGCTGGTATTCCGCATCATCGATCAGCGTGGCCTCGTGCAGCTTGCCAAGCACGAAGTTGCGCCGGTCCAGCGCGCGCTCCGGATTGCGCCGCGGATCGTAATAGGACGGCCCCTTCACCAGGCCGATCAGCAGCGCGATGTGCTCGCTTTCCAGCGATGACAGGTCGCGCCCGAACCAGAACTCGGCGCCCGAGGACATGCCATGGATGGCCTGGCTGCCGCGCTGCCCCAGATACACCTGGTTGAGGTAGGCCTCGAAGATGGTGCGCTTGTCATACCGCGCTTCCATGATCAGCGCGAACAGCACTTCGTTGAACTTGCGGGTGAGCGTCTGTTCCTTGCCGATGCCGAGCAGGCCGCTGCGCGCCAGCTGCTGGGTCAGCGTGGAAGCGCCCTGCCGGCTCTGCCCTCCGGACCGCACCGTCACCCACACCGCGCGTGCGATGCCGGACAGATCGATGCCGTGGTGACGGTTGAAGTCCTTGTCTTCCACTGCCTGCAGGCCGGTGACCAACAGGTCCGGCGCTTCTTCCATGCGGATCAGGCGGCGCTCTTCCTGCTTCTGCCCGTACAGCGTGGCGATGCGGGCCGGATCCAGGCGCGCGGCCTTCAGTGCCTTGCGCCCTTCGGCATCACGCAGCGAGGCGATGCTGCCGCCGGCCAGCGTCAGCTCCACCCGTCGCGGCGCCACGCGGCCGTCAACATCGTTGTAACCACGACTGGAAATGGTGAAGCGCGAGCCCTTCACCGCATAGGTCGCCGGCGCCTCGCCGACGCCGTCATCGCGATACGCCGACGCGGCCAGTTCGGTCTTCAGCGTGGCCGCGTCCATCGCCTTGCCCGGCAGCAGGACCAGCGGGCGCGCGTACACCCGCGTGGGGATCTGCCAGCGCAGCTCCCCGAAGCGCTGGGTAACCTGATGGTTCAGGTACACCGTATACGGGATCAGGAAGCCCAGCCCCAGCGCAACGGCGGCCATGCTCCAGGTGATCAACCGACGGCGCCAAGGCGAAGCGCCGGTGTCGTTGTCGTCGTCGAGATCGTCGATGTCGTCGGAATCGTAGCGTCGGGGCACAGGCAGGGCGCGATATTTGAATGCGCCGAGTCTACCCCAGGCCCCGCGAACGCTGCCTGTTCCCGTCCCCGCCGTTGGGTTCAGTTCAAGCTGGCCGCGGCGCCGGGCAGGCTCAGCCGGGCAGTCCGCCGGTGCGGCCCACCACGCCGTCGCGCAGTCCCTTGCACATGAACACCAGTCGCTGCCAGCGCGCCGGAAGGAACAAGGCGTTGCCGATGAACTTGAGCACCAGTCGCGGCACATCCTGGGCGATCCACACCCGCGGAGTATAAACGCGGCGATACAGCAGCACCCGGTTGCGCATGATGAAGTACAGGCGGAACGGTTTGTGTACGATCACCCCGTCCTGCTTCACCCGTGAAGCGAGCAGCTCCTCACCGATGCTGTGCGCCATCTGCGCATCGCATATGCCGTGCAGGGACAGGCCCGCACGCTTGGCACGAAAGCACCAGTCCATGTCGATGTTATCGATGAACAGTGCTTCGTCCATCGGTCCGATCCGCACCAGTGATTCCACCGGAACGAGCGAACCGGAGGTGATCAGGAAATCGCAGGACACCCGCTGCCCTGGCCCGCCGCGCAGTTTGCGGTTGAACGGAAATCCAAAGCGCACGAACGGCGCCAGCTCGCCGCTGCGCGCATCGCGGAACTGCGGCCCCACCGCCGCCACGTCACCGCCCTGCTGCAGCTCGACCAGCGCCGCACCCAGGGTGCGCACCATGCCTTCGGCCAGCACGCTGTCCTGGTCCATCATCAGCACATGCAGGAAACCCAGTTCGCGCGCGCGTTCGCAGGCCCGGTTCAACGCAGCGCCCAGGCCGACGTTGAGCGCCGATGGCATCACACTCACGCGGCGATGTCCCGCCAGCAGGCCGGCCACGTCCACCCCACCGCTGCCGTTGTCGAACACCACCACGTGTCCCACCTGAGGAACCACGCTGGCCACTACCTGCTGCAGCAGCGCGGGGTCCGGTCCATAGGTCACGATCACCGCGCAGGTAGACTGCGCGTCGAAACGCGTTGCATGTCCTCGTCCGTCCGCATGGCGGACCGCGTTTTCGGCAAGAGGGACAGCAGCAGGCATGGAAGACCGTGGCAGAGGGATGCAGCGGCAGGACTATAGCGGACACGGCAAGCGGCCGACAGCGCACCGGCTCAGCGCGGAAGTCCGCCTGCCTGGAGGACCCGTGCTTCGAACGCAGGAAGTTCAGCAAGCGTGGGCTGCAGTCGGCGGGCCTGAAGGGCGGCGCGCGCCGCGAACCCGACATCTCCTGCGCCCAGCCGTTCACTGCCGATGGCAACCCAGCGCAGGGCAAGGCGGTTGCGCGCCACCCCCAACCCGGGATCGGTCGGCGCCAGGGTCTGCCACGCCTGCAGGCAGCCGCCGGCCGCTTCCACCCGGTTCTGCCGCAGTGCGTCCTCGAAGCAATGGCGGCTGGCCGGCAGCAGGCGCTTGGCCGCCGCAACGACGCGCCGGTCGTCCGGGGCGAGCGACTGGGCTTCGCGCAGCGCATCGTAGGCACTGGCACCGGGCGGGGCGATCAACTGTCCGCGCGCCTCGGCCTCGCCCAACTGTTCCAGCAGGCGCCCGAGCTGCTTCGTGCTGGCACCGGGACGCACACCGCTGCCGCGTTGTGACTGCCTTGCCAGGCGGGCACGCTCCACCTGCTGGCGGGCCGCCGTGAGCTCACGCGAGGCTCCCTGCAGGCGTTGCGCATCGTCAAGCCGCGCCGCGGCCTCATCGAAGCGGTAATCCGCCGCCAGGCGCTGGCCCTGCTTCAGCAACGCGGCGGCCAAGCGCCCGCGCTGGAGGGCAACGGCCGGATCTTCCCCCGCAGCGTCCAGCGCAGGTTGCAGCTGCGCCAGAGCAGCGTCCAGCCGGCCACGCTGCAGCTCGCGGGCGGCCTGCCGCGCACGCGATTCCAGCGCGCGCGACAGCGCCTCCTGGCTGGCCGGAAGGTCGGCATGGCCCGGATCATACTCACGTGCGCGCCGTAACAGCCGGGCGGCCTGTTGCACATCCCCACGCTCGCTGGCCGTGCGTGCACGCAGCAGTAGATCGCTGAGCGCGTCTTCACGCGCCTCCAGGGCCGCCACGTCCACAGGACGCAGTTCGAGCACGCGCTGTAGCAGCGGCAGCGCATCCTCCGGGGTGTCGTCCAGCCGTCCGGCAGCCAGTGCCTGCCGCGCCTGGCCAAGCAGCACGTCAAGCCCGGCGCCTGCTGCCTGCCGGTCGCGAAGCTGGCGCGCAAGGGCCTCGCTGGCCGGCTGTGGCACCTGCAGCTGCCGCGCCAACGCGAGCGCTTCGGCGGCCGAACCGAGGTCGTCCCGGGCCAGCGCCTCCGCGCCCCACCGCAGCGCCGCCGCGCCGGTCCGCGCCAAGCCCTCGCGGGCCTGGCTGCGGTCGCCATCCAGCGCCAGTGCAGCCTGGAAATACTCGCGCGCGCCACTGCCATCGGCTGCGCTCAGGCGGCCCGCCAGCAAGGCACGACCTCCCTGCTCCAGCAACTGCTGGATGCGCGGCTCATCCCAGAACCAGTCGGCCAGCGGCCTTCGCAGCAGGATCAGGGCGAGGAACAGCACAACGGCAGCCAGCAGCGCCCAGCGCCAGATCCTGTGCGTGTGCCGTGCCTGCAGCCACCACCAGCGCCCTTCCTGGCGTACGCGCTGCAGCGCATCGTGTCCCGGCCCGCCTGCGCGACGCGAATTCCTTTCCATGTGCGAAGACTAGCCCGGAGGACGTGAAGTTCAGCCGAGCCTGCGGACCTGGCTGACACCAGGCAGCGCATCCATCTTGCCCAGCAGCGCGGAAAGCTGGTCGAAGTCGCTGACTTTCAGCCGCAGGCGCAGGTGGGCCTGGCCACTGTTGCGGACGTTGTCGCTGTGGATGTCCAGCACATAGGCATCTTCCTGCGCGATCAGGTTGGTGATGTCCTTCAGCAGCCAGCGCCGGTCTACCGCATCGATCACCACATCCACCTCGTAGCCGCTGCCGGCCTGGCCCCACTCCACCGGCAGGATGCGCTGCGGACTGGTTGCCGAAAGGCGGGCCAGCGACGGGCAATCGGCGCGGTGCACGGTCACCCCGCGGGTGCGCGTGAGGTAGCCCACGATGGGTTCGCCGGACACCGGCTGGCAGCAACGCGCCAACTGGACCAACAGGTTGCCCACGCCCTGCACGGTGAACTTGCTCTTGCCCAGGCCCTCGCGGCGTGCCGTCGGACGCGGCAGGGCCGGCGGCGCAGGGGGCTGGCTGGCGGCGCGTTCGGCCTCCAGGAGGGCCCGGCTGACCTGGTTGGGACCGGTGTCGCCCAGTGCCACCTGGATGTACAGGTCGTCCGCACTGTCGGCATGGAATTTCCTCAGCACCGTGGAAAGATCAGCCTGCGCCAGGCCCAGGCGTTTCAGCTCCCGGTCCAGCAGCTCGCGGCCGGCCTGCACGTTGCGCGCGCGATCCAGCTTGTGGAACCAGTTGCGCACCTTTTCGCGTGATCGATTGCTGGCGAGGTAACCATTGGCCGGCAGCAGCCAGTCGCGCCGCGGGTCGGCTTCCTTGGCGGTCAGGATCTCCACCCGATCCCCGCTGCGCAGCCGATAGGTCAGCGGCACGATGCGGCCGTTGATCTTCGCACCACGGCACCGGTGCCCGACCATGGTGTGCACGTGGTATGCGAAGTCCAGCGGGGTGGCGCCCTGTGGCAGGTCCATCACCTCGCCCTTGGGGCTCAGCGCATACACCCGGTCCTCGGTGAGCTCGGCATCCAGCGCACCGGCCAGTCCACTGGCCGAAGCCTCCTGTGCCTGCTCCAGCAGCTGCCGCATCCAGGTGATCTTGCGGTCGAACGCCTTCTCGCCGCCCTTGCCGCCTTCCTTGTATTTCCAGTGGGCGGCCACGCCGAGTTCGGCCTGCGCGTGCATTTCATGGGTGCGGATCTGCACCTCGATCGTGCGCCCTTCCGGCCCGACCACGGCAGTATGCAACGATCGGTAGTCGTTGGCCTTGGGGCGGGCGATGTAATCATCGAATTCGCTAGGCACCGGCGCCCACAGTGCGTGCACCACGCCCAGCGCGGCATAGCAGGCGCCGACATCGTCGACCATCACCCGCACCGCGCGGATGTCGTAGAGCTGGTCGAAAGACAGGCGCTTCTTCTGCATCTTCCGCCAGATGCTGTAGATATGTTTCGGTCGGCCACTGACTTCGGCGTTGATGCCGTTGGCCGCCAAGTCACGCGACAGCAGTTTCTTGACGTTCTCCACGTAGCGTTCGCGGGCAACGCGGGTCTCATCCACTTCGCGCGCGATGCGCCGGTAGGTATCCGGCTCCAGATGCCGGAACGCCAGATCTTCCAGCTCCCATTTCAGCTGCCAGATACCCAGCCGGTTGGCCAGCGGCGCATGGATGTCGCGGGTCAGCTGGGCCAGCGCGCGGCGCTGTTCTTCTTCGTCCAGCTTGTCCGCCGCACGCATCCGCGCCAGTTGCCTGGCCAACAGCAAGGGCACCACGCGCAGGTCCTGGATGATCGCCAGCAGCAGTCGACGCAGGCCTTCGCTGTTGCGGCCCGCTTCGCGCCCGGCATGCAACGCCCACACCTGGTCGGCAGCATCCAGGCCGTCCAGCAGGCCGGTGACGGCGGCCGGGTTGGCCAGCGGCAGGCCGGCGACGCGGCCGCGCAATGCGGGTAGATCGAACAGCAGCGCGGCCACCAGCGAGCTTTCGTCGGCCGAGAGCAACGCCAAGGCGTCGAACGTATCGCCCAGTACCGACCAGTTGGCGTCGACCGTCTCGCCGTGCCCGACCTGGGCCCATGCGCCGAGCAATGCCTCGCGCAACGGTTCGTGGACCGCCGCGGCGGAGGGGCGGTTCAACAGAGTATCCAGGCCAGGCACGGAAGCGCGGTTCACGACGATCACAGATAAGACGGGTACGAACTACACTAGCGCCGCACCCGTTCAGGGACAATCGCTGCGAGGACATCCGCGCGCCGATGTTCATTCCCGACGCGCCTGCCCTACACTCGGCCCAATTCCCATGGAAACCACCCAATGACCCTGCCTTCGCCCCGCTTGCTTGCGTGCTCGCTGGCCCTGCTGGCCGTTTCGTCCACGGCCTGGGCCCAGCGCATCGTGGAAGGTGACCTGCAGCAGCAGATGAGCCCGGCCGAGTTCAAGGCCGCCGGACTGGACAGACTGCAGCCGGTCGAGCTGGCCAACCTGAATCGCTGGTTGCAAGGCAAGGTGGAAGCCGCGTCGGCCGCCGCCATCCAGGCTGCGCGCGAAGAGGGCCGCAAGGCCGTCGTCGAAGAGCACCGCGGCTTCTTCGACTTCGGCAGCCGCGAACCGATCACCAGCGTGCTGCCGGGCGAGTTCCGCGGCTTCGCCCAGGGCCGGGTGTATGTGTTGGCAAACGGCCAGCATTGGGAGCAGACCGACAGTGCCAATGTCGGCGGCGTGCGTCGGCAGGATCCTCAGGTCAGCATCGCCCCGTCGGTCAGCGGCGCTTGGTATCTGCAGATTCCCGGCGTCAACACTCGCGCCAAGGTGAAGCGGGTGAAGTGAGGGCGGGCCGGGCCGACAGTGCCCGGCCATGCTCCGCGCGCTAGCGCGTCTTGTGCAGTTCGGCAGCGCGCTGGGCGACTTTCTTGGCCGAAATGCCACCCCGCCCGATCAGTTCCTGCGCGAACAACGAGACACGCAGTTCCTCCACGTCCCAACGCAGCGCCTGCCACTGTGGCCGATCCTGCATCCCCTGCTCACGGCCCTTCTGCAGCGCTTCCAGGAACGGATGCAGCTCCAGCATGCGGGCCTGGTCGCGCGGTGGATCGCGCTTGGCGCGCTCGGTCCGCAGCAGCATGGCCTTGAGGTAGCGCGGGTACTGCGACAGCGCATCGGCAGGCGTGTCGCGCAGGAAGCCGGCATGCACCAGCCCGGCCAGCTGCCGCTCCATGTCATCCAGATTGCCGCGCGCCCAGCCCATCAGCGGTGCCTCCAGCGCGGGTTTGATCTCGGCCACCAGGCCGAGGATCGACTCGGCCAGCTTCAGGCGCTCCATCGCCTCGCCGAACAGTGCCTTGCCCGCGCTGTCACGCCGCTGCGCGAACGCCTGCGGGTCCCGGATCGAATCCAGGCCCTCGGCCAGCACGGCATTCATCGCCGCGTCCACGATGTCACCGCGCAACCTTTCCTGCGACTCGATGGCCGCGTACAACAGGCCGGTTTTCGGTGACACCGGCAACTGCTTGCGCGCCTGCTTGGCCTTCTCGGCCAGGCCGATCTCCAGCAGTCGGCGTACGCCGCGTGGATGCGCTTCAGCGGCCTGCTGCGGATCGGCGAAGATGCGCAGCGCAGCCGAATCCCCTTCGTCCACCAGCGCCGGGTAGGCCGGCACGCCGGCTTCGCCGGGCACCTGCAAGGGGATCGGTGCAGACGGGAAATCGCGCAGCCCTTCTGCTGCCATGTCACGCCCTGCGCGTGCAGCGAAGGCATGGCCGGCCTTGTCACCGAAGCGAGCGCGCAGCCCCTCCAGGTCACGCGAGGTTGCCAGTACCTTGCCCTGCTCGTCGCGCAGGCGCAGGTTCATGTGCAGGTGGGTATCGACCGAGTCCAGGTCGAAGTCGAGCGCGGCCACCGCCGCGCCCGTCGCACGCGACAGGAACCGTGCCAGCTCGCCGCGGATGTCATCGGCACTGGGCTGCGGGAACGCTTCGGCGAAGGCCCGTGCGAAGTCCGGTGCGGGCACGTAGTTGCGCCGCATGGCCTTGGGCAGGCTGCGGATCAACGCTGTGGCCTTGTCCGCCACGAAGCCCGGCGCCAGCCAGCCCAGTTGCACCGGATCCAGTGCGTTGAGCAGGTGCAGCGGCACGTCCAGCGTTACGCCATCGTCGTCCGCGCCGGGTTCGAAGCGGTAGTTCAGCGGCAGCCGGGCATCGCCCAGCGCGAAATACTTCGGGAACCGGTCTTCTTCGCTGCCTTCGCCGGGCAGCAGATCGACGAGTGACCAGGACAGGCCATGCCGCTGCGCAGGCGGCAGGCTCTTCCACCAGGCATCCAGCCCGGCTGCAGAGTGGATATCCGACGGAATCCGGTCCAGGTACCAGCGCGCCTGCCAGCCTTCGTCGGCGACGATACCGGCGCGGCGCAGCTTGGCTTCCTCTTCGCGCGCCTGTTCCAGCACTTTCTGGTTGTCGGCGACGAAGCTGGCGCGGGTAGTGATCTCACCGGTCACCAGTGCTTGGCGTACGAAGATGTCGTGCGCTTCGACGGGTTCGATGCGACCGTAGTGCACGGGTTTCTTCGGTGCCAGCACCAACCCGAACAGGCTGATCTGTTCCGAGGCCAGCACCTGTCCCTGCGCACGCGACCAGTGCGGATCGAAGTGCTTGCGCAGCAGCAGGTGCGGCAGCTCGGCGATCACCCAGTCCGGCTCGATCGCCGCATTGGTCAGGCCCCAGATCTTCTGCGTATCCAGCAGGGTGGCGGCGAGCAGCCACGGCGGCGGCCGCTTGGCCAGCGTAGAGCCCGGGAACGGCTGGAAACGGCGCTGTCGTGGCGCTTGGAAGTCACCTTTTTCGGTACGGTGGCCGATCTGCGTAGGCAACCCGGCGATCAGCGCGCGATGCAGTGTCTGGTAGGCCGCAGAACGTGCGCGCTCGCTGAAGCCACCGCCTTCCGGTGCCTGCTCCTTCTGCGCACGCACCGGCACCGGCACGGGCGCCTGCTCGGCCGGCTTGCCTTCGCGCGCCAGTCGCGCAGCGCGATGCAGCTGGCCACGCGTGGCCTTGATCGCGGTGGCGTCATCGCTGGCCGCGGCCGGCGCCTTGCTGCCCGCCAGCAGCGGCGCCAGCGAAGCCTCGGCAGCCTCTTCGGTCCAGCCCAGTTCCTCGCACAGCAGGCGCAGCTGCCGGTGCAGCTCGCGCCACTCGCGCATGCGCAGGAAACCGAGGAAATTGCGCCCGCACCAGTCACGCAGCTTGGACTGGGTCAGGTCTTCATGGGCCTGGCGGTAGGCATCCCAGAGCCGCAGCACGCCGACAAACTCAGAGCGTCCATCGGCGAACTGGGCATGCGCGGTATCGGCCGCCCCACGGGCTTCGGGCGGACGCTCACGCGGATCCTGGATGCCCAGGAACGAGGCAATCACCAGCATCGGCTTCAGGCAGCCGGCCGCCTGCGCGGCCACCAGCATGCGCGCCAGTTTGACGTCCACCGGCAGTCGCGCCATCTGCTTGCCCACGGCCGTCAGGCGACGCTCGCCATCCACGGCCCCCAGTTCGGCCAGCTGCTGCCAGCCATCGGCAACCGCGCGCTCGTCCGGCGCTTCCAGGAACGGGAAATCCTCGATCCGGCCCAGGCCCAGCTGCAGCATGCGCAGGATCACCCCGGACAGGCTGGAGCGCCGGATCTCCGGATCAGTGAAGTCCGGCCGGGCCTGGAAATCCGCTTCGGCGTACAGCCGGTAGCAGATGCCCTCGGCCACGCGTCCGCAGCGTCCCTTGCGCTGGTTGGCGCTGGCCTGGGAGATCGGCTCGATATGCAGGCGATCCAGCTTCTGCCGTGGGCTGTAGCGCTTGACGCGGGCAAAGCCAGGATCGACCACGTAACGGATGCGCGGCACGGTCAGCGAGGTCTCGGCCACGTTGGTGGCCAGCACGATGCGCCGGTTCGGGCCCGGGTTGAACACACGGTCCTGGTCCTGGTTGGACAGCCGCGCATACAGCGGCAGCACCTCGGTCTGGCGGTACTTGCGCCGTTCCAGCGACTGGTGGGCATCGCGGATCTCGCGCTCGCCCGGCAGGAAGATCAACACATCCCCGCGCGCGTCGATCCGGGTGATCTCATCGATCGCACTGACGATGGCATCGTTGACCGTGCGCTCGCCCTGCTCTTCGCCCTCGCCTTCCAGCGCGCGGTAGCGAACCTCCACCGGGTAGGTGCGCCCTTCCACGCTGATCACCGGCGCATCGTCGAAATGTTCGGCGAAACGTCCGGTATCGATGGTCGCCGAGGTGACGATCAACTTCAGGTCCGGCCGCTTCTTCAGCAGCTGCTTCAGGTAGCCGAGCAGGAAATCGATGTTGAGGCTGCGCTCGTGCGCCTCGTCGACGATGATCGTGTCGTAGCGCGACAACCAGCGGTCGCTGGCGATTTCCGCCAGCAGGATGCCGTCGGTCATGAATTTGATGCGGCTGTCTTCGCTGACCTTGTCATTGAAGCGCACCTGGAAACCCACCAGCTGGCCCAGTTCGCTGTTCAATTCCTGCGCTACGCGGCTGGCCACCGCACGCGCCGCGATCCGCCGCGGCTGGGTGCAGCCGATCATCCCGGCTTCGCCTCGGCCGGCAGCCAGGCACAGTTTGGGCAGCTGGGTGGTCTTGCCCGAACCGGTTTCACCGGCGATCACCACCACCTGGTGGTCACGGATCAGCGCGATGATCGACTCGGCTTCACGCGCGATCGGCAGCTGCGGGTCCAGAGTAATGGCCGGTTTCTGGCTGGCCCTTGCCTGGCGGCGCTGTACCGACGCCTGCAGTGCCTGCTCGAACGCTTGCGCCAAGCCAGCATCCTGCGGCTTGGATTGCCAGCGCGCGAGCATGCCGAGCAGGCGCCCCCGGTCGCGGGTCATCGCGCCGTCGAGGGCGGTCCGCTGCTGCGACAGGCGGGAGGCCGGGTTTTTTTCAATAGAGTTCATCAATCGATTCGTTTAAAAACTTGATAGCGACCAGACATTAGTTCTGGTCTATCGTGAAGATCATCTCATCCACAAGGAGAAACGTCCCCATGGCAAAGACCAAGAGCATCACCAAGGCCCCGGCACTGGCCAACGCGAAGGCCGCCCAGACCGGCAAGCAGAAGCTCGCCGCGGCAGCACCTTCCGCACCTGGCATTGATATCGGGATCAAGGAAGGCGAGCGCAAGAAGATCGCCGACGGTCTGTCGCGCTACCAGGCTGACGCGTTCACTTTGTACCTGAAAACCCACAACTTCCATTGGAACGTGACCGGGTCGATGTTCAACTCGCTGCACGCCATGTTCGAGACCCAGTACACCGAACAGTGGGCCGCGCTGGACGAAGTGGCCGAGCGCATCCGCGCACTGGGCTTCAACGCACCGGGCTCCTACCGCGAATTCGCCGCGCTGACCTCCATCCCGGAAGAGCCCGGCCTGACCAACAGCGCCGACTGGCGTGAAATGGTACGCCAGCTGGTGGTCGCCAACGAAGCGGTCTGCCGCACCGCCCGCCAGGTGCTGGACGTGGCCGACGACGCCGACGACGCCCCCACCGAAGACCTGATGACCCAGCGCCTGCAGACCCACGAGAAGTACGCCTGGATGCTGCGCTCGCTGCTGCAGTAAGGCCGCGGGGCGAAGCCCCGCTGCCTTACTGCCCCCGCATCCCTCCTATCCCCGCGCCTGTCGGCGCGCCCCCCTTAATAAAGGGGGGCTTGCACACGGTGAGATGGCGTGGATGGCGCAGCGCATGGTGCCTGATGGTGCCCGCCGAGCGTGGCTCGGCGCTACCGTGGCCGCTGCGGCGGTAGTTGATTCCTCGCATGCCCGTGGCCGCCATGAACCTGTCGGAGGTGGGGCGGGGAGGCTGTGCGGGACC
>Ga0308163_10003945_pt1 | contig 12126 bp, 12 predicted proteins | sample PhyTR1_FD_201037 | JGI IMG/M metagenome (GOLD analysis project Ga0308163, IMG submission 201037) | Phyllosphere microbial communities from UC Gill Tract Community Farm, Albany, California, United States - DLSLT.R1 | ecosystem: Host-associated > Plants > Phyllosphere > Unclassified | place: USA... | reverse complement strand
GGGGGGATATACTCCCCCTATGTATCGTCTATACTCCTCCCGAGTATATGAAAAGGTGCATCCCTTGCCCCACAGTCCTGAAGAAAAGAAGCGCGCGTTGACGCGTGTCCGCCGCTTGCGCGGGCAGATCGATGCACTCGAACGCGCGCTGGAAAACGGCGACGCGTGCGGGCCGGTGCTTCAGCAGATCGCGGCCGTTCGCGGCGCGGTCAACGGGCTCATGGCGGGTGTGCTGGAAAGCCATTTGCGTGAAGAATTCACGCAGCTTGGAGACGTGACGGAACCGCAGCAGGCGTCGATCGACAACGCCATATCGCTCGTCCGCTCCTACCTTCGTTGATCAATTCCTCATCGGCACCCACACGTCGTTGAGCTACATCGGAAAAATTATGAAATCACGTGCAGCAGTAGCCTTCGGTCCCGGCCAACCCCTGGAAGTTGTCGAGATCGATGTCGCGCCCCCGCGCGCCGGCGAAGTCCTGATCAAGATCACGCACACCGGTGTCTGCCACACCGATGCATTCACCATGTCGGGGGAAGATCCGGAAGGCCTGTTCCCGGTCGTGCTGGGCCACGAAGGCGCAGGCATCGTCGTGGAAGTGGGCGAGGGCGTGACCAGCGTCGTGCCGGGCGACCACGTCATTCCGCTGTACACCGCCGAGTGCCGCGAGTGCCTGTTCTGCAAGTCGGGCAAGACCAACCTGTGCGTGGCCGTGCGCGCCACCCAGGGCAAGGGCGTGATGCCCGATGGCACCAGCCGCTTTTCCTATAACGGCCAGCCGCTGTATCACTACATGGGTTGCTCCACCTTCAGCGAATACACGGTGGTGGCAGAGGTGTCGCTGGCCAAGATCAACCCCGCGGCCAACCCGGAACACGTGTGCCTGCTGGGCTGCGGCGTGACCACCGGCATCGGCGCGGTGCACAACACGGCGAAGGTGCAGCCGGGCGACACCGTGGCGGTGTTCGGCCTGGGCGGCATCGGCCTGGCCGTGATCCAGGGCGCACGCCAGGCCAAGGCCGGCCGCATCATCGCGATCGACACCAACCCGTCGAAGTTCGGTCTGGCCCAGGTGTTCGGCGCGACCGATTGCGTCAACCCCAAGGACCACGACAAGCCGATCCAGCAAGTGCTGGTCGAGATGACGGGCTGGGGCCTGGACCACACCTTCGAGTGCATCGGCAACGTCAACGTGATGCGTGCGGCGCTGGAAAGCGCGCACCGCGGCTGGGGTCAGTCGATCGTGATCGGCGTGGCTGGTGCAGGCCAGGAAATCTCGACGCGCCCGTTCCAGCTGGTGACTGGTCGTACCTGGAAGGGCTCGGCATTCGGTGGTGTGAAGGGTCGCTCGGAATTGCCCGGCATGGTTGAAGACGCCATGGCAGACAAGATCCAGCTGGCCCCGTTCGTCACGCACACCATGCCGCTGGAGCAGATCAACGAAGCCTTCGATCTGATGCATGAAGGCAAGTCGATTCGCAGCGTCGTCCACTATTGAGAATGTGTTGATGGTGTTGGCCTGGGTCGTCTTCCGATGATCCGGCCGCACGGCAATTGAACATGCCCGCAATCGTCAAGATTGGCGGGCATTTTGGTTTTTGCGACGATCCGAAATGTGGCCGTTTTGCAGCCGCAATCCATGTTGCGACCGAGAGACAGAATCACCGCCTGTTTCGCCGGCAAAACGCGAAGAAGCCAGGGGATATCTGCCCAGTTCAGAAAGGGCCGTGGGTGCGTGTATTTGGCGCTGGCGACCTGATGCAAATGTGATAATTTGTTGCAGCAGCAGGGCTTTTGCGTGCGCGCCTATGTCGCCGCATCCCTTGGTGGTTTGTCGCGGCGCCGCACCCCGGCTGTGACGAGCCCACGGAGCTTGCTGTCACCCAGATCGGCTTGAGACACGGCGGCGCCTGAGTGGCGCGTCGTGCTCCTGCTTTCCCCTCGGCGCGCGTATCGAGATGGCGGCTATGTTTTTTAATCGACGATTGAAGCAAGAGATCGTGGCGCTGAGCGACGAGCTCACGTCCATGCTGCAGGTACGCGAAAGCCTGGACAACGAGATGCTGTTTCTAAGCCTCGATGCGCAGGGCAAGCTGGTCTCGGCGAACAAGAACTTCGAGCGCGAAATGGGCTACGCCGCCGAGCAGCTGGTCGGCCGTGAACTGAGTGATCTGGTGCCGCCCTCCGAGCGGCACACCGACCATTTCGAACGCATGCGCAGCGCCATTCGCGAGGGCAAGCACTGGGCGGGCGCCTTGCAGATCACGCGCGGCGACAAGGGCGACGCCTGGCTGCGCGCCATCGTGCAGCCGGTGCGCGGACGCAGCGACCAGGTGAAGAGCTTTTCGGTCTACGCCAGCGACCTGACGCGCACCATCGAAAGTGCGCGTGAACACGAAAACCTGATCGAAGCGCTGCAGCGCTCGACGGCGGTCATCGAGTTCGATCTGGAAGGTCATGTGCTGACCGCCAATGAGCGCTTCCTGAAGGCGATGGGTTATACGCTGGCCCAGATCGTCGGCAAGCATCATCGAATCTTCTGTGATGCCGAGGAAGCCAACTCTGCCAAGTACCAGCAGTTCTGGGAAAAGCTTCGCCGCGGCGAGTTCGTGGCCGACCGCTTCAAGCGCGTCGACGGGCATGGCAATACCGTGTGGTTGGAAGCCAGCTACAACCCGATTTCCGACACGCACCATCGCCTGTACAAGGTCGTGAAGTTCGCCACCATCATCACCGACCAGGTCAATCACGAAATGGCCGTGGTCGAGGCGGCAGACATCGCTTACAGCACCTCGCAACAGACCGATTCCGCTGCCAAGCGGGGCAGCAGCGTGGTGCAGGAAACGGTGGGCGTGATGCGCTCGCTGGCGGTTGAAATGGAAGCGGCAGCGCAAGGCATCGGCGCCCTGGATCGCCAGTCGCAGGTCATCGGCAGCATCATCAAGAGCATCAGCGGCATCGCCAACCAGACCAATCTGCTGGCCTTGAACGCCGCGATCGAGGCGGCACGTGCTGGCGAACAAGGTCGTGGCTTTGCGGTGGTGGCCGATGAAGTGCGTCAGCTTGCATCACGCACCACGCAGGCCACGGAAGAAATCGTCGGCGTGGTGATGCAGAACCAGAAGCTGGCAGCGCAGGCAGTCGACATCATCGAAAACGGCAAGCGGCAGGCCCAGCAGGGGCTGGAATTGTCGGCCCAGGCGGGTGCGGTGATCGTCGAAATTCAGGATGGCGCGCAAAAGGTGGTGAGCGCGGTCGGCCAGTTTGCCAACAAGCTGACGACTTGAACGTGCTTGCCTGACACGCGGCTTATCCACCGCCCATCATAAGATCGGCGGTGGATAGAGTTTTTCGCAATCAGATTTCCTGATGCGCTTTGAAAATGCGATGCGCAGTGCGATAGTCCGTCCTGGCCTTGCAACTCCAGGTTTTCAGAGCGACTTATGTCTTCCCCGACTTCTCTTTCGTCCGCCGCCGACATGTCGGCCGACGAAGCCCGCATCCGAACCGAACTGGCGGCGCTGTACCGCCTGATCGCGCATTTCCGCATGACGGATCTGATCGACACCCACATCACGGCCAAGCTGCCGGGTGAGCATCCGACGTTTCTGATCAATCGCTACGGGGTGCTGTTCGAGAAGATGCGGGCGTCCGATCTGGTGAAGATCGACCACCTGGGCAAGGTCATCGACCCGCGCGCGGAATCCGACCCGTCGCGCTTCCGGGTCAATGCGGCCGGGTTCACGATCCATTCCGCTGTCCACATGGCGCGCCCCGACCTGAGCTTCGTGATTCATACCCACACTGCTGCCGGCATTGCGGTGTCGGCGATGGAAGATGGGCTGATGCCGATCAGCCAGCATGCGCTCAAGTTCTACGGCAAGTTGGGTTATCACGACTACGAAGGCATTGCGCTCAACCCGGAGGAGAAGGTGCGCCTGGTCAATGACCTGGGCCCGCACAAGGCGATGATTCTTCGCAATCATGGTCTGCTGGTCGGGGGCGGCAACGTGGCAGAAGCCTTCCATGAGATCTATTTTCTGGAGCGCGCCTGCCAGGCGCAGGTCCAGGCCCTGTCTGGCGGCGTGAAGCTGCGCCTGCCGCCCGAGTCGGTCCGCAAACTGGCCGCCTCGCAGTTCAGCCGCGAAGAATCGCCGGAAATCATGCAAATGGCCTGGAAGGCGGCGCTGCAGTTGATCGAGTCTGCCGACAATGACTATCGGCTTTGACCGCGGTCTTGCCCGAGGTTTTGACCCTGAAAACCGCCCCTTTCCCACGGTAGAGCGTCAGATATCGTCAGTTGACCTGGGCGTCGTCGGCGTCGAAGATCAGGGACTCGATCAACCAGGCCATTGCGACGACACGGATCGTCGTGATGGATTTGTCGGATGAGCAAGATGTCGGACGTCCCGGACGTGCTGGTGATCGGCGGCGGAATCGTGGGCTTGTCGATTGCCTACGGCGCCGCACGCCACGGTGCCCATGTCGCCGTGCTGGATGAAAGCGAGCTGGACACAGACCCGGCGCGCGATACCTCCTCGCTGATATGGCTGCAGGGCAAGGCTGCGGGCCCCGCCGCGCAGGCGCGCTGGCGCCGCGAATCGGCACGCCAGTGGTCGAACTTCGACCGCGCCTTGTGCGCGGATGCTGGCACCGCACCTTTGCTGCATCAGCCGGGCGGATTTTTCTTCTGCTTTTCCGACGAAGACCTGCACCGTCGCGGTGAACTGATGCAGTCGCTGCAAGACAGTCTGGACGGCGACTATCCCTTCGAGATGCTGGACCATCACGCGCTGAAGGCGCGCCTGCCCGATATCGGGCCGGAGGTCGTGGGGGCCAGCTTCACGCCCATGGATGGTCAGGTGGATCCTGTTCGCCTGCTGCGCGCACTGCACGAATGTTGTGAGCGGCGCGGCGTGACCATTCACCAGGACCAGCACGTAGGCTCGATCCGCCAGGTTCAGGGCATGTTCCAGCTGCGTACCGCCACCAACGTGTGGCGCGCGCGCAAGATCGTGCTGGCTGCCGGCCTGGACAATCGCCGCCTGGCCGCCCACGTGGGCTTGCTGATGCCGGTGTTCCGGCAGCGCGGCGGGCGGGTGCTGATCAGCCAGCCGATTGCGCCCTTCCTGCCCTATCCCACCAATACGGTTCGCCAGTTGCAGGACGGCAGCATCTGCTTCGGCGATGCGGTGGAAGACGCCGGCCTGGCATCGGCGTCGCTGGACTCCATGGGTGAGATGGTCTTGCAAGGCTTGCGCACCTTCCCGCATCTGGGACGGGTGCACTTGAAGCACAGCTGGCAAGCGCCACGCGTCGGCGCACCGGATGGATCGCCCGTCTGGCAGGCCTCGCAGCGCTGCCCGGGTGCCTTCGTGGTCACTGGCGAAAGCAGTGTCACTCTGGCGGCCGCGCATGCGATGCGCCTGGCGCCCTGGATCGTCGACTGGACGCAGTCCGACGCGCTGGAATCGACGCTCGCCGATGCGGTTCTCGATGCCGCCACACCCGGACTGGGCGCGCCAGACAAGCTGCCCTTGCTGATGCTCGATCACAGCGATCAAACGGCGTTTCCGGTCCTTCCCTGAACTGGCGAATCGCCTTGTCCGGCCTGGTGTTTCGGGCTGTGAAACAAGATATTTCAACATCGTTGCAACGCCGTGCAGCAGCGGCGCGGTGCATTGTCAGAACGCGTCAGAATACCCGCTTGAACCCCACCGTAGACTTGCATTTCACGCGATCGAATCCCCAGTCCGGGGCGGGCGATGTTGCCGGTTTTGATGCCGGTTGCATGGCTATCGCGCAAGCGGTCAGGGGATGTATTCATGTTTGGAAATGCAGGCAAGCGCAAGATCGAAGATCTGCAAGCTCAAGTGCAACGTCAACACGCGGTGCGCAGCGCCTTGGACCGCTCATCGGCGGTCATCGAGTTCGATCTGAGCGGGTGTGTGACGGCAGCCAACGAGAACGTGGCGCATGCCCTGGGCTACCAGCAGGGCGCCGAGCTGATCGGCAAGCGGCACCACGAGTTCTGCGACAAGGACTATGCCGCCAGCGCGGAATACACCGAGTTCTGGGCCGCACTGCGCCGCGGCGAATTCCATTCCGGTCGGGTGCGCCGCATGACCCGCGACGGCGCGTATCTGTGGCTCGAAGCCACCTACAACCCCTTGCTGAATGCGGCAGGCGAGGTGGTCGGCGTGATCAAGTTCGCCACCGACATCACGGCGCGGGTGCGGGCGGAAGCCGCCACCAAGGCGCGCTTGTCGGCGATCACCCGCTCGATGGCGGTGATCGAGTTCACACCCGATGGCCTGATCGTCGACGCCAACGAGAATTTTCTGGCTGCCACCGGCTATTCGCTTGAAGAAGTGGTGGGCGCGCACCACCGCATCTTCTGCAACGAGCGCTACGCGCGCAGCCCGGAATACGCCACTTTGTGGCGCCAGCTGAAAGACGGCGAGTTCTACTCGGGCCGCATTCAGCGCGTGCGTCGCGACGGGTCTACCTGCTGGCTGCAGGCAAGCTACAACCCGGTGCTGGACTGCACCGGCCGCGTGACCTCGGTGATCAAGTTTGCCTACGACATCAGCAATCAGGTGATTCAGGAGGCGCAGAACGCCGAAAGCGCCAAGCTGGCCTACCAGACCTCGCAAGACTCGGAGTCCCTGTACGCCGACGGTGTCAGCAGCATCAACCAGACGGCCGACGAGATCCGGCACATGGCCGAACGCATCGAGGAGGCCAGTGTGAATATCCAGACGCTGGGCGCAAATTCTGCGCGCATCACGTCCATCGTCGAGACCATTCGCAGCATTGCCGACCGCACCAACCTGCTGGCCTTGAATGCAGCCATCGAGGCTGCGCGCGCCGGAGAGCATGGCCGCGGCTTTGCGGTGGTGGCCGACGAGGTGCGCAACCTGGCCGAGCGCACCAGCACGTCGACCAGTGAGATCGCGCGGGTGGTGAAGGACACCCAGCAACTGACCCAGGATGCCGTCAGGCATATCGACGACATCTTGCAAGATGCCCGCCACAGCGTGTCACTGACTCAGGATGCGCGCGACAAGGTCTTGCGCATCAAGGATGAGGCGCAGGCGGTGCTGTCGGCGATCGGGAAGTACGCGGCGTCTGTGCCTGCACCGATGGCTGCGCTGGTGTAAAAAATGGGCGCTGTCGAACAGCGCCCATGATTGATCCGGCGAAGCGGGTATCAACCCGCAACCAGGTTCGATGCGCGTCGGGCGACCCGCATGTTTGCCAGATGCATGCCCGGCAGGATCAGCAACATGCCCGCCAGGTGATACAGCTGCGGCAGTTCGCCCAACAGCGGCCACGCCAGCAAGGCCGCGTACAGCGGCACCAGGAACATGCTCGTGCCGGCCACGGCCGGACCGGCTTCCGACACCAGCTTGCCAAATACCATGTAGGCACCCAGGCTGGGCACCAGCGCCAGGAAGCCCAAGGTCATGGCCAGGCGCGGATCGCCGAAGGCGGGCAGACCGTCGATGACGGCTTCGACGCCGGCAAACGGCGCCAGCACCAGCACCCCACCCAGCATCAGCGCACCCAGGCGCACGCCCTGGTCCAGCGCCGGCAAACGGCTGTGCTTGAGCAGCACCGTGTACAAGGCCCAGCCACTGGCGGCCAGCAAGACCCACAGGTCACCCTTGCCGAAAGACAGGCCGAACAAGGCGTGGATGTCGCCACGCGTCAGCACCACCAGTACACCGGTCAGCGCCAACATCAGGCCTGCGGCCTGACGGCGATTCATCTTCACGCCCCACACCCCTGCTTCCAGGGCCAGCACCAGCATTGGCGAGATCGAGAAAATCAGGCCGATGTTGGTGGCCGAGGTGGTCTGCGCGCCGATGTATTGCGGCGCCACGGCCACGCCCATGCCCAGGGCTGCCAGCGCCAGCAATTGCGGTGCGGCGTCGCGCAGCAGATGGCGCTGCATCCAGACACGCCGGGCGATGAATGGGGTCAACAGCAACAAGGCCGTCGCCCAGCGGCCGAAGGCCAGGAAGACGGGCGGCAGGCCTGCATCGTGGGCCCAGCGCCCCGCGACCATGTTGGCGGCGAACAGCGCAGGCGCGCCCAGCACCATGGCAATGAGCATCCAGCGGGGCAGGGCAGGGCGTGGGGATAGGGCTTGGGAGGCAGCCATGCGGCACACGAAAAGGTGGGCGGCGCGAGTGCGCCGGTACCTGACTACTTTACCTATCGAGTCGGAAATATCTTCCCATATTGCACTGCACAAACCGGGCATTTGAAGAATAAAATCCTGTCTGTGTGGTTGGCGGAAAAATTATCTACTTTTCGGGTGAGCAGGCATGGGCGTGCAGGTGGAACTGGATGAAATCGACCGGAAGATCCTGCGCGAACTGCGCTCGGATGGACGGCTCAGCAATCTGAAACTGGCAGAGAAAGTGGGGCTCTCGGCCACCCCATGCTGGAACCGGGTGCGGGCACTGGAAGAGCGCGGCGTGATCGAGGGCTATGCGGCGCTGCTGAATCACAAGGCGGTCGGCGTGCCGGATACGGTGATCATCGAGGTGACGCTGGATCACCATGATGACGAAGCACTGGATCGCTTCGGTCGGGCGATTGCGGTGCTGCCCGAGGTGCTGGAGGCGTACCTGGTGACGGGCGAGTACGACTACCTGATCAAGGTGGCGGTGGCGGGCACGGAAGGCTACGAGGACTTTCTGCGCCGCAAGTTATACAAGTTGCCCGGACTGCGCCACAGCCGGTCGACGTTTGCGCTGCGGTGCCTGAAGCGGGTGGCGTCGGCGATGCCCTGAGGGGTGCCGTGGCGATGCGTTGGAACGCAGTCGGCTGCTGCCTTTGTTGGTGACCGTTATGGCTTGCGCAAAATGCCGGTGCCGGCCGCCGGGCCAGGACGCGGCAGTGCAACGCGCACGGTGTCGCCTTGATAGTCCAGCACGACTTCCTCGGCGCTTACCGTGCGCACGCGCAGGCCGTCCTTGATGGTCTGGCCCACGCGCCAGGCCTGGCCGGGTCCGCCGTCAAAGGACATGACCGCCACCCCGCGACTGCCGGTGGCGATGATGCCGGACACCACCACGCGCAGCGGTGCGCGGCCGGTCGGTGGCGTGCCGAACCAGGCGGCCAGCGGCGCGGTGTCGAGTCGGGTCGGCAGCGTGCGGTTGGCGGCGGGGGGGATGGCGCCGGGTTGTGGCGCCAGCAGCAGTGCCGCCCACAGACCGATGCCGGCTGCGAGGGCGACCAGGGCAAGGCCGCGCACGGGCGGCTCGAAGCGGGCGGGCAGGCTCAGGGACATGGCGACACCGGCTTGAAAGGCGGAAGGGCGCCGATTACAGCACGTGGATGTCTCATGTTGATGACAGTGGCAGTGCGAGCGAAGGTGTCAGCAGGCGGTGACGGCAAGAGGTGATGACAAGCGGCAATGGCTGAGGCGCCCGCTTACGCTCGCGGCCGTCGACGCCCGCGCCGCCACCGTCGACGACCGTCATCGTCATCGATGACAAACGCGAGTCTGCGGCTTGTCATCAATATGTCTTGTCTTATAGCCAGAATGGCCGCCTCTACAAGAGGAGCCGTCCTTGCGTCATTCCTGTCTGCGCCTTCGCACCACCCGCGCTTCGCATGCCCGTCAGCGTGGTTTTACGCTGATCGAGTTGATGGTGGTGGTGGTGATCCTTGGCATCCTGGCTGTGTTGGTAGTGCCGAAAGTTCTCGATCGGCCGGACCAGGCTCGCGTGATTGCAGCACGTCAGGATATCGCGGGTGTGATGCAGGCCTTGCGCTTGTATCGCCTGGATAACGGCCGTTATCCCACCAGCACGCAAGGCTTGCGCGCCTTGATCGAGCGGCCTGCCGGCAATCCGCCGCCGGCCAACTGGCGCCAGTCGCTGGAACGCTTGCCCAACGATCCCTGGGGCGCGCCCTATCAGTACCTGAATCCCGGCGTGCACGGCGAGATCGACGTGTTTTCGTTCGGCGCCGACGGTCAGCCAGGCGGGGAGAACAATGATGCCGATATCGGGTCCTGGGAACTCTGATCGCCGCCGTGCGCGCCGTACCCGTGATGCGCGCCGTCCGTCCGATCGCCTGCCTGGTATCGGTGCGACCGCGCCACGTGCTGCGCGTGGCTTCACGCTCATCGAGTTGATGGCAGTGCTGGTGATCATCGGCATTGCGGCGACTGCCGTGACCATCCAGAGCGGCCCGAGCCCGCAGCAGGTCTTGCATCAGGACGCCGCGCGCTTGTTGCAGCGCTTTCTGGCGGCGCAAAACGAAGTCCGTGCCGACGGCCGGCCGATCACCTGGGTTTATGACGACGCGGGTTATCGCTTCGCGCGCCGCGCGCCGATTCCGCTGGCGAATTCGCCGGTGACGCAGGCCGCCTCTGCCGCGCTGCCGCCCGATACGTTCGATGGCGATGAACTGCTTAAGGGCCGCAATTGGGCGCAGGCGCCGGTGCAGGTCGATGTCACGCCGCGCGGTGCACCGGTGTTCACTGCCGAGTGGATTGCGGCGCCGCTGACGGTGCGTCTGATCGCGGGCAATGCGAGTGTGCAGCTGGTTCGCGACGCGGCCGGTCGCTATCGCGTGCAATGAAACAGGCATGTCAACCGAAGCGGGCGGATGCGCAGGGTTTCACGCTGATCGAAGTGCTGGTGGCGCTGGCCATCGTGGCGGTCGCGCTGGCGGCGTCGGTGCGCGCGGTTGGCATGCTGTCCTTCAACGATCATCTGCTGCGCGACAAGTCGCTGGCGGCGCTGAGTGCGGGCAACCGGCTGGCGGAGCTGCGCCTGGAAAAGCGCTTTCCGGAGATCGGCAGCGTGCGCGCACCGTGCCCGCAAGGTCGATTGATGCTGGAGTGCGAGCAGCGGGTATCCAGTACGCCGAACCCCAGTTTCCGGCAGGTAAGCGTGCGCGTCAGCCCGGCTGGCCGACCCACCGAGTTGCTGGTGGAACTCAACGGCCTGGTGTCGGCGCTGCCATGAATCTGGCGCTGACCAAACACAACGTGACAACGCAGAACACGATGACGCATGGCGTGATCCGTGCGGCATCCGGTGTGTCGAAGCCCGGTCGTGGCGAGCAGGCAAGGCCTGCAGTTCGCCCCGGTGCTGCAGGCTTCACCCTGATCGAAGTGATGGTCGCAATCGCACTGATGGCGATCGTCTCGATCCTGTCCTGGCGCGGCCTGGACAGCGTGGCCAAGGCTGGCGAGCGCATCGACGCGTCGGCGGCAGACACCGAAGTGGTGTTGCGCAGCGTTGGGCAGTTGTCGCGCGATGTGCTGCTGCGCGCACCGACCGGCGTGCTGCCAACGCCGCCGATGCCAGCCGGCGTGAACGCGCCGGTCACCTTGCTGCCTTCGTCCATGACGGTCGATCGTCGCCTGGACGGAACCCTGGTCTTGGGCATCGTGCGCGCGGCAGTTGGCGAGCCCGGCAACTGGCAGCGGGTGGCCTGGTCGGTCGAGGACGGCGTGCTGCGCCGGCGCATCGGTCTGGCGGCCAATGTGCTGCCGCTGCCGGCGGTCGATGCCGCCGTCGACCCTACCCGCAACCCGGTCGCCGACGTGATGCACGACGTGCAAGGCTTGTCGCTGCGTGCGTGGGTGCCGCAGCGTGGATGGGTGGCCCTGCCTGCGGCGGATGTGGCGGTGGCAGCCACCGGGCTGGAAGTGACCATCGTGCGCGCTGGATCGAACGGTGCGAACGCATCAGGCGGATCAGGCGATCCCGAGACCTTCCGGCAAGTGATGGTGTTCGAATGAACCGACTGTCATCCGGGAGCAGACCCACCTGCAAGCCTGTGTGCAACCGCGCTGGCAAGCCGGCCTTTGTGCGGGCCTGCATGCGAACGAGCACGCCGACGAGCAACCCCGCACGCAAGTCCCTCAACCTCGCATCCCGCCAACGCGGCATGGCCGTGATCGCTGCACTCCTGGTTGTGGCCGTGGCCGCCGTGCTGACCGCCGGTTTGTTCCAGCGCCAAGCCACGCTTGCACGCGGCATCGAAAACGACCAGTCGCGCGAACAGGCCCGCTGGCTGCTGATTGCGGGCGTCGATTGGGCGCGCCTGATCCTGCGTGCCGACGCCCGCCGCCATGCGACCACGCG
>Ga0308163_10003944_pt1 | contig 12127 bp, 10 predicted proteins | sample PhyTR1_FD_201037 | JGI IMG/M metagenome (GOLD analysis project Ga0308163, IMG submission 201037) | Phyllosphere microbial communities from UC Gill Tract Community Farm, Albany, California, United States - DLSLT.R1 | ecosystem: Host-associated > Plants > Phyllosphere > Unclassified | place: USA... | reverse complement strand
ATAAAGATGAACCACACCAGTTCCACCAGCATCAGGAAGATCCCCAACACTTTGAAAAACAGGTGATAGACCGCCAGCGCGATCCCGAAAAACAATGCCGCACGCCATAACCACGAGCCATACCCCCAGATCAGCAAACGCCGTTGCATCTTCGGCGACCAAGGCTCCGGCGCCGGAGCGCCATAGCCGAACAAACACTCACGCAGGCGCCAGCGACAGAAGGCAAAGGCCCGGCCCTGCAGGTTGTCGACCTCCCACAGGTCGCTGAGCAAAAAGTAGCCATCGAAACGCATGAACGGGTTGAGATTGACCACCAGCGTGGTGATCCAGGTCGCACTGGCGAGCATGAACGCCGCCGTCCGGGCCGGGCCGTCGGGCAACAACGACCAGACCAGCAACGCGATGCACGCCAGCAACAACTCCGCCAGCACCCCGCCGGCGCCGATCAGCAGCCGCGCACGCCGGTCGTTGACCCGCCAGGCGTCGCTGACGTCGGTGTAAAACATCGGCAGCAAGACCATGAAAGCCACGCCCATGCTCTGCACCCGACAGCCGGCGCGCTTGGCCATGAATGCGTGGCCAAACTCGTGACAGAGCTTGGCGAAGAACAGCGCCACACCAAACGAGAGCGCCCCACCGAGGCTGAACAGGTGCGGAAAGGTGCCGACAAAGCGCTGCCAGTCCCGCGAAACCAGAAACACCCCGAACGCCAGCGTTACCGGCAGACCGACGCGCAACAGTCGAGGTCCGAAGCGCTCCAGCCACGGCCACGCGCGATTGAGAAAAGCGTCCGGGCGCCACAATGTAATGCGAAAAAACAGATATTGGTGAAGCAGGATTTTCCACAGGCTCTGCCGTTGCGCGAGGGCCTTGAGCGAGTAACTGGCACGCTGCTGATCGTCGAGGGCGCTGATCAGGTCATGCCCGCGCAGAAATGTCAGCAGTTGCTCCAACTCGACACCGTCCAGCGGCAGGCCCGGTTCGCGGTTGGCGGCGCGCAGCACTTGCTCGGGATCGCCCAGCGACCAGTGGCGCAACAGACGCATCGCCGCCGCGCCGAGTTTGAAATACCGACCGCGCACCGGATCGGCCAGGGTCCAGCGCGGTGAACCGTCCAGTGCCGGCGCCGCGGGCGACAGTTGCAGGTCGGCACGCAGGCTCGGCAGATTCATTTACAGGCCCACGCTCTGGCGCAGACCGGCGAGCGGGCGACGCAGCAGGTACAAGGCCAGCGGCGCGCGGTCGCCGAATATCTTGGCCGTACCGCGCAGGCCGATGCGCGGCGGTGCCTCGGTAAAATTCGCATCCAGTCGATACGCCAGTTGGCCACCGGCGGTGGGCTGCGCTTCATAGGCCGAACGTTCAAGTCTGGCGGTGTGGCGTTGCAACGGATCGCTGTCGAGGAACAACGCAATATCGGCGCCCGGTTCCAGCGCAATCGCGTCGCCCACCGCCAGTTCGATGCGCAGTTCGGCCTGATTCGGGTCGGCGATTTCCATCAAGCGCTCGCCGGTCTGCACCGGTCTGCCGGTCAGGCGCTCGGCATCGGCGAACACGGCGATCCCATCACGCTCGGCGCGCACTTCGCTGCGTGCCAGCAACTCGCGGGCGTAATCGCGCTCGGCGCGTTTTTGCTCGGCGCGGGCGGCGAGCAAATCGACCCTGGCACTGGACTCGGCATCGGCAAATGAACGTTGCGAGTTGGATTTCAGCTCTGCTTCCGCCACGCCCAAGGCACGCTCGGCGACATCGGCCTGGGCCTTGAGGGTGGTGCTTTCAAACCGCAGCAGCAGGTCGCCGGTTTTCACCGGTTGATTGGGCTTGACCAGAAACTCGGCGATCACCCCGTCCAGCGGCGCCGCCACCACGCGCCCGCCCTGCGGCACCACCTCGGCCGGGGCCAGCACTGACTGGCGCACCGGGATCAACAACCCGAGCAACAGCACCGCCACCAGCGCCACCTGACGCTTGCGCGTCCAGCGCAACCGCCACGGTTTGCGCGGTTGCAGCGCCAGCCAGGCGTGACTGTAGGTGTCGCCCAGTTGTGACAACAGAACTTGTTCGGAAGGATTCCACGGCACGTCGCGGGCCAGCCACAAACCGCCGAACACCTCGCCCTCGCGGTCGATCAGTGGCAGCCAGAACACCTGAGCGGCAGACAGACTGCGCCAGTCAGCCTGAATCGCTTCGCCCAGCCGCTCAGGCGTGATGACCCGCGCAATCTTCAATCCATCCTGCTTGAACAACTGCGCCACCGCCTGCTCGACGAATGCCACAAACGGTGCATTCGGCTCGACCGTACTGACGCCAGTCACCGCCTGTACCTTGCCAGCGATCAGTAATGCCGCATGGCGATACCCGAACAGCGCCTGGCCATCGTTGACCAGGCTATAGGCCAGTTGCGAGGCATCGCGAGCAGCGCGTGTCTGTCGTTCGAGATCCAGAAACCGCGCAAACACCTGTTCGGCGCCGCCGGCCACCGGGGCGTTCATTTAAGCTCCGCAAAATGCGCCGTGCCGCTCATGCCGGCGAGCAAGCCCTTGGCTTCGGGAAGTGTGGCGACCAGCAACAGGGTCTGACTGCCTTCGTCAATCCGCGCACCGAGTCGTTTGACCGTGGCGTCGATGGGCTGACCGGTCTCATCGGGAACGAAACTGAAGGTCTGGCCTGGCTTGAGTCTGGCCATCCAGCGTGAGGGCACCAGCAGGTGAATTTCCAGGGTACGGTTGTCGACCACATCGAGCAGTGGCGCGCCGGCCGGCACACTTTCGTAGCGTTGCACCTTGCGCTCGACCACTTGCCCGTCGAACGGCGCAACCACGCTGCAGCGTTTGACCTGAACCTGATAAACCTGAGATTGCGCCTGGGTCTCGCTGACCTTGGCCTCGGCCCGCGCCACTTCGAAACGCCCGACGGAATTGAGCGCCGCCAGTTGCCGGTTGTGCGCCAGCTCCTCACCGGCACCGCGGCTGGCGGCCTGGGCGGCATTGAGCTGCGCCTGATACGCCGAACAATCGAACTTCGCCAGCACATCGCCCTTCTTGAACGACTCGCCCTCGCTGAACGGCAAATCGACAATCCGCCCGGACAACTCACTGGCCAGCGTCGCCTGATCCCGAGCGCGCAACACACCCCGCGCCTCACTGCTCGCCGTGGCTGTCGCAGGCGTTGCGTTATCCAGCAGCGGATCGTCTGGCCCGGGCGTTTGCGCCTGAACTGCACACGTAACAAAGGTCAATCCGATAACCCAACCGCGCAAACGCTGCATAACCGCTACTCCCTGACGGATGAGCGGAGTCTACGACAGCGGGGAATAGCGTCAAGCGAAAGGCCATCACTGTGCCGTTACGCTTGCTGTAATCCGACCGAAGCGCTATGGTCAACCCATCGAAAATATGACTTTGATGGAATATTCCATAACACTCATATTAATGCCCATGAATTGGGATATCGAATACACCGACGAGTTCGGCAACTGGTGGGAAGAACTGACTGAGAGCGAGCAGAGTTCTGTGGCGGCAAGCGTCAAACTGCTTGGGCAATTCGGGCCAGGCCTGCGTTTTCCGCATAGCAGTGCAATCAATGGCGCGCGGCATGGTCATTTACGGGAATTGCGCGTCCAGCATGGCGGGCGACCGTATCGCGTGCTCTATGCGTTTGATCCAAGACGCTGCGCGTTGCTTTTGATCGGTGGAGATAAAACCGGTCAGGACCGCTGGTATGAACTCAACGTCCCGCTCGCCGATCGACTGTACGATGAGCATCTCGAAACATTGCGCAAAGAGGGTTGCAACAATGGCTAAGAAATTCGCCGACCTCGAAGCACGCATGACACCCGAAGCACGGGTGCTTGCCGATTCGATCTACGAACAACACATCAAGGAAATGCCGCTTAACGAACTGCGACAAGCCAAGGCCTTGAGCCAGGCCACGCTGGCTGAAATGCTGCACGTCAACCAAGCGGCCATCTCGAAAATGGAGCGCCGTACCGATATGTACATCAGCACGCTGCGCAACTATATCCGGGCAATGGGTGGCGAACTTGAAATCATCGCGACCTTTCCCGACGGGCAAATCAAAATCGAAAATTTCGCAGGCTGAACAGCCATTACCCGCTTCAACCTGTGAATCTTCCACTGTGCAATAGCCGTATAGTGGCCAATCGAATTCGCCGATTTGCTCCCTCAGGCGCAATCTCAGCGCTGCGCCATCTCCCCCACCGGATACACCGACTCCCATCCCCCACCCAACGCCTTGTATAACCCGACCATCGCCAACGACACACCCGTCGAACTCTCCACCCACTGCTCCTGAGTGGCCAGCAACGCGCCTTGCACGGTAAGGACGTTGACGAAATCGACCACGCCTTCGACGTATTGCTGTTGCGCGGTGCGCAGGGCGATCTGGTTCTGCCGCACGGCTTCGGCGAGGCTGTCGCGGCGGCGTTGGCTGGCGTTGTAGGCCGTCAACTGGTCGTCGATTTCATGCCAGGCGCGCAGCACGGTCTGCTGATAGGCGATGGCCGCTTCCTGTTGCTGGGCTTCGCGCAGTTGCAGCATGCCGCGCAGGCGGCCGCCGTCGAACAGCGGCAGGCTGAATTGCGGACCGATACCGAAAGCTCGCGAGCCCCAGGAACCGAAATCGCTCAGTTGCATTGCCTGCGAGCCAAGGTTGCCGGACAGGGTGATGCGCGGATAGAAATCGCCTTTGGCCACGCCGATGTTGGCGGTGACGGCGTGCAGGCGCGCCTCGGCCTGGCGGATGTCCGGTCGGCGTTCGGCCAGTTGCGACGGCAGGCCGATGGCGACTTGCAGCGGTGACTGCGGCACGGCAGCGTCTGTGGATAACTCTTTGACCAGCGCTTGCGGTGGCTCGCCCATCAACAGACTGATCGCGTTGATCAGTTGCGACTGGCGTTGTTCAAGCGCTGGCAGACGCGATTCGATGGCCGCGACCTGAGCGGCGGCTTCGGCGACATCCAGATCGGTTGCCACACCGTCGTTGAGGCGCAGTTGCGACAGCTTGAGGCTGTGCCGGGCGACGTCGAGGTTCTGCTCGGTGACCGCGCGGGTGTTTTGCACGCCGCGCAGCTGGATGTAGTTCTGTGCTGTATCGGCGAGGACCGCGAGCAGCACGCCGCGACGGTCGTTTTCGGCGACTTCGAGGTTGGCATCGGCGGCTTCGGTTTCACGGCGCACACGGCCCCAGAAATCCAGTTCCCAGGACGCGGAGAAACCGGCGTCCCACAGGTTGAAGGCGGAATCGCCGTTGTGCCCGGACGGGTCATTCAGGCCTTCGCCACTGTTGCGCTTTCGCGCGTAGCTGCCGTTAGCGGCGGTGTTCGGGTAGCGATCAGCGGTGATCACCTGGCGCGCGGCACGGCTTTGTTGCAAGCGGCTGCCGGCCAGCTGCAGATCGAGGTTGCTGTTCATCGCCCGCTGGGTCAGTGCTGAGAGTTGCGGGTCGTGGAAAACCTCCCACCAGCGTTCGTTCAGCGGTTCGCTGACGGCCTGGCTGGGGGCGGACTTGGCGGGTTTGGCCCAGTCGGCGATCTGTGTGGCTTCGGGCTTGTGGAAGTCCGGGCCGACGGTGCAGGCGCTGAGGCCAAACAAGCTCACCACGACAAGTGACTGAAACAGACTTTTGTGGCGAGGGAGCTTGCTCCCGCTCGAGTGCGTAGCACTCGCGATTTTTGCGGTCGCTTCGCAACCCAGCGGGAGCAAGCTCCCTCGCCACAGGTTTTTACCCAGAATCATCGCTGAGTCACCTCGCGCTCCGCCGACGCCGAACGACGAGTGTCGATACTCGCCTCTACCGACATGCCCACCCGCAAACGCTCGGCCATTGGCTGACCCGGCTCAAGCACGATCTTCACCGGAATCCGCTGCACGACTTTGGTGAAGTTGCCCGTGGCGTTGTCCGGTTTTACTGCGGCAAAGGTCACTCCGGTCGCCGGGGCGATGCTTTCGACGCGACCGTTCAAGGCCTCCCCACCAAGGCTGTCGACGTGCACCTGCACTTGCTGGCCCGGTTGCACGTCGGTGAGCTGAGTTTCCTGAAAGTTGGCAACCACATACGCCTGCTGCAACGGCACCACCGCCAGCAACTTGCTGCCCGGCGTGACATAGGCGCCGACGCGCACCGCACGCTCGCCGACCATGCCATCCTGCGGCGCAGTGATGCGCGTATACGACAGCTCGAAACTGGCAATTTCCAGTGCCGCTTGCGCATGCTTCAGATTCCCTTCGGCGGCATCGCGTTGCGCCGTGAGAATCTCCACCTGCTTGCGTTCAGCCGCGAGCTTCGCGCTGGCGGTATCGAGCCGAGCGGTTGCCTGATCGATGCGCGTACGCGCCTGTTGCGCGTTCTGCACCGTGCCGGCGCCGACGCCAGCGAGGTGGTTGTAGCGGTTGAGCTCTTGCTGGGCGAAGGCCATTTCTGCCTTGGCCGAGACCACCGAGGCCTGCGCCTGAGCAATCACCGAGGTCTGCCGCTCCAGCGTCGCCTTGGCGTTTTGCAGCTGAGCCCGGGCGACCAGGGTTTGCGCATCGGCCGCTTCAGCGGCGGCGCGCAAATCGCGATCATCGATCAACGCCAGCAGTTGCCCGGCCTTGACCTGCTGGTTGTCTTCCACCAGCACTTCCTTGATGAACCCGGCCACGCGCGGCACCACCAAGGTGAAGTCGGCGGAAACGAACGCGTCGTTGGTATTTTGCTGGGTGCGCTTGCCGAACAGTCCCGGCACCGCCAGGTACAGCAACACGCCGACCGCCAGTGCGGCGGCCACGGCCACCGCGAGTTTTTGCTTTGCTTGAGTCGTCATAAAAACCTTCTGTTTCAGTACAGCCATCAGGTCGGCGCGCGCGGCGGAAAAATCCGCGTCGGCAGCCAGAAAATCAGTAGGATCAGCGCCAGCGCGACGCCGGCCATGCACACATAGAGATCAGAGGACGTCAGCACCACGGCCTGTTCGTGCAGGCGATGGGCAAGGCCCGGATCGCTGCGATCGGCCAACGGTGAATTACCGAGGTTGTCGATCAACATGGTCGAGTGAAAATGCAGGCGCGCGGTGGTCAGCGCCTCGATGACGCCGGTGGCGATCACCGCCGCGAGGCCTTTCACCGTGTTGAACCACGCCGAAGCGAACGGGCCGTCCTGCGGCTGGATGCTGCCGGTCGAGAGCATCAACAGCGGCAGCACCGACATCGGCTGACCGAAAATCTGCAACCATTGCAGGACGTAGAAATTGTCGCGGATCCACTCCGAAGTCAGCAGCGAGCCGCCCAGGCAGGACAGCGTGAGCATGCTCAAACCGATGCCCAGCACCCAGCGACAATCGACCCAGCGCAGGTTGCACAAAGCCGCCACCAGCGGCAGCGCGATCAGCTGCGGCAACGCGGCGATCAGCATGATCGGCGCGGTCTGCACCGGGCGATAACCCTGGATCTGCGCCAGATAGCTCGACGGGATCAGCACCACCGCCTGCAACACCACCAGTACCCCGGCCAGGGTCATCAGTGCAAACGACAGGTTGCGGATGCCGAGCATCTGCAACTTGAAAAACGGAATCGGCTGCGACCATTCATGGATCAGAAACGCCAGCAGCAACAGCGAGCCGGCGCCGAGCAATGCGCAGATCAGGTTCGATTCGAACCAGTCCAGCCGATTGCCCTGGAGCAAGCCAATCACCAGCATGCAGATCGCCGGAAAACCCAGCAGCAGGCCTTTCCAGTTGAACGTCTTGAGGCGTTCCAGGCGCAGCGGATCCTGCGGAATGCCCCAGGCCACCATCGCCATGGCAATCAGACACGGCACGATGATTTGCCAGAACGTCCATTGCCAGCCGACGTATTCGCTCCATAACCCGGCCAGTGGCGTGCCAAGACCCGGGCCGAACGTCGCCGTCAGCGCATAACCGGCCAGACCATAGAGTTTGAAATTGGCCGGGAGAAAGCGCAGGGCGACGGTCATCAGCATCGGCGGCAACGCGCCGCCGGCCAGCCCTTGCAAGGTGCGCATCAGCAACAGGCTTTCGTAGTTCGGGGCGAACGGGCACAGCACGCCGAGCAGCGTGAACAGGCTGATCGCGCAGAGGGTGAAGCGGCGCAGGGAAAACGTCACCGAGCACCACGGCGCAAACGCCATCGCCGCCACCGAAGTCGCGGCGTAGCAGGACACCAGCCAAGTGCCTTCGTCGTAACCGATGTTCAGCGCACCACGGATGTCGGCCAAAGCGACTTTGGTCACCATCTCGTTGAGACCCGAGACCAGCACCGCCAGCAGCACGCCGACCAGACCAGTGATGATCCGCGCGCCGAACACCGGTGGCGTGGCCGCCGTCGCCGGACTGGCCGCAGCGACGGGCGCCGGGACGGTCAGGGATGTCATGAATACCCACTCCGGAGGGAAAAATACCGGAGCATTTTAGTAAGGCTTACTGCTGACGAAAATTGACTTATCGGCAGGTTATAAGTGCGTCAGACACAATTGTTTAAAGCAAAAGATCGCAGCCTTCGGCAGCTCCTGCAGACTGCGTTTCCCTGTAGGAGCTGCCGAAGGCTGCGATCTTTTGGCCCTTCAGGGCTGCGCGGCCAGCCACGTCTCATCGCAACAGGCCTTCAGCGTTTCGCGCAGCCAGCGGTGTGCCGGGTCCTTGTCGAAGCGCGGGTGCCAGGCCTGGGTCAGCATCAGCGTCGGCAACGGGATCGGCAGATTGAACGAGCGCAGCTTCAGGCCCAGTCGGCGCACGCTGAGCAACGCTTCCTTGGGCACCGGCAGGATCAGGTCGGAATCGGGCAAGGCAAACATCGCCGCGTGGAAACTTGGCGCAATCACCGCCACCCGCCGCTCCAGGCCCAAGGCGTTCAACGCAGTGTCGATGGGGCCGCGAGCAATGCCACGGCGCGACATGCTGATATGCGAATAACCGGCATAGCGCTCGGCGGTGATTTCGCCGTCGAGCAACGGATGATCTTCGCGAACCAGACCGACAAAATGCGTCGAGAACAGGTTCTGCACTTTGACTTCCGGGGTCACCGGACGGGTGTTGCTGACACTCAGATCAATCCGTCCTTCGCGCAGCGCTTCGTCGTCGCCATCGCCCTCGGGAACGAAGCGCAATTCGCAGTGCGGCGCCTGCTGGTCGAGGGTGTCGAACAGCTTGCCGCCATACACGCCGATGAAAAAGTCGTTGGCGCGGATGCTGAAGCGCCGCCGCAAGGTACCCAATTCCACGCTGTCGGCGGAGCGAAACAGCAGCGCCGCCTGCTCGACCACATCGCGCACCTGCTCGCGCAATTCGAGGGCTTTGGGGGTGGGTACCAGGCCACGGCCGGCGCGCACCAGGATCGGATCGCCAATGGCTTCGCGAATACGCGTCAGGGTGCGGCTCATGGCGGCGGGGCTGAGGTTCATCCGCCGTGCGGCGCCGACCACACTGCCTTCGTCGAGCAGGGCGTCGAGAGCGACCAGGAGGTTCATGTCCGGGAGTTGCATACAGAGCACTCTTGGCTGATCTGGATTGATCCGGGTGCAATGCTAGCAAACATCCCTCAAGTCTGGTGGTGGCTGCAAGGACGCCATCGCTGGCAAGCCAGCTCCCACAAGGATTGTGAGCTTCCACAAAGTCTATGGCCGGCGAAACTCCTGTGGGAGCTGGCTTGCCAGCGATGGGGCAGCTCAGTCAATACACATCAGCGCTGCATGCCCCAGCGCTTTACGGTGACCCGCTCCAGCGTATCGAACACCAGATTCTCCACCAGCAACCCGATCAGGATCACCACCGCCAATCCGGCAAACACCTTGTCGGTGTACAGCTCATTACGGTTCTGGAAGATGTACCAGCCCAACCCACCCTTTCCACTGGTCGCACCAAACACCAGCTCGGCGGCGATCAGCGTGCGCCAGGCAAACGCCCAGCCGATTTTCAGCCCGGCGAGGATCGACGGCAGCGCTGCCGGGATCAGGATGAACAGCACAAAACGCATGCCCTTCAGCCCGTAGTTACGCCCGGCCATGCGCAGGGTTTCCGAGACGCCGAGAAAGCCTGCGTAGGTGTTCAACGCCAGCGCCCACAGCACCGAATGCACCAGCACGAAAATCAGGCTGTTCTGCCCCAGTCCAAACCAAAGTAGTGCCAGCGGCAGCAAGGCAATCGCCGGCAGCGGGTTGAACATCGAGGTCAGGGTGCTCAGCAGATCCCGACCAAACTGGGTCGACACCGCCAGTGTGGTCAGGGCGAATGCCAGGACGATGCCGATCAGATAGCCCTTGATCAGCACCACCAGCGATATCCACACCTTGCCCAGCAGCTCGCCGCTGAGCAGGCCGTCGTACAGCGCGTGGCCGGTCTGCAGAACGCTCGGCAGCAGCAGGTCGTTGTTCTGCACCCGGGCGATCACTTCCCAGAGGATCGCCAGCAGAATCAGGATCACACTCTTACGCAGCCAGCCCTGTTGCCACAGGCGCTGCGCCAACGGCAATTCGCGCTCAAGCGGCACGCTGGTCAATGGTTCAAGGACGGTTTCAAACTCTTGTCGTACAGACGATGGTTGGCTCATCGGGCAATCCTCCAGAACGCTCAATAAGCGATACGAATGTCGTTGAAGTCATGGTCACGCTCGGTCTCCGGCGACTGGCCTTCATCGAACAGCAAGCGGTGAATGCGCCGTGCCGATTCCTGAAACGCCACGCCGCCGAGGCTTTGCAGATCGTATTGATGGCTGTGCACCTCAGCGCGTACCCGCCCCGGATGTGGCGACAGCAGCAGGATGCGATTGCCGACCACCAGCGCCTCTTCAATCGAGTGGGTGACGAACAGCAAGGTGAAGCGCACTTCTTCCCAGAGCAGCAGCAATTCTTCCTGCATCTTGCGCCGGGTCAGCGCATCCAGCGCGGCGAATGGCTCGTCCATCAGAAGGATTTTCGGCTGCATCGCCAACGCCCGGGCAATCGCCACCCGCGCCTTCATGCCGCCGGACAAGGTGTGAGGATAGGCGTCGGCAAACGCCGCCAGCCCGACTTTTTCCAGATAGTGCAGCGCGCGTTCCTCGGCGTCTTTTTTGTTCAAGGTTCGCGAGGCCAGCAGCGGAAATATCACGTTCTGTTTCACGGTTTTCCACGGCGGCAGTTGATCGAACTCCTGGAACACCACGATCCGATCCGGACCGGGTCCATCGACCCGCTGTCCTTGCAGGCGAATCTCGCCTTCGCTCGGCGCAATGAAACCGGCGGCCGCCTTGAGCAAAGTCGACTTGCCGCAGCCGGACGGGCCGAGCAGCACAAAGCGGTCCGCCGGATCGATTTCGAAACTGACCTGATGGGTGGCCCGCACCACCCGTTGCGGAGTGCGGTATTCGAGGCTGACGTTATCCACCGCCAGCAGCGCTTGCGTACTGGCGACCGGGTTGCTGGCCGCGTGGCCTTGCAAAGGGGCGTTCATTTCGATCAGCTCCCTTGCAGCGGTTTGGCGTCCTGGAAGAAATAGTCCTTCCACGACTCGGGTTTGTTCTTGATCGCACCGACGCGGTAAAGAAATTCGGCCAGTGGATAGGTGTTTTTCGGCGTGACGCTGAATTCGAACTGCGGGTTGTCGATGATTTTCAGCAGCTCGGCGCGGTCGATCCTGGCCTTGGTCACGCGGATGTAGGTGTCCGCCGCCGCGCCCTTATCATTCTGCGCAAATTGCGCGGCTTCGCTCAGCGCTTCGACGAAGGCTTTGTAGGTTTTCGGGTTGTCGTTGCGGAATTTCTCGGTGGCAAACAGCACGGTCGGTGAGTTCGGACCGAGGATGTCGTAGGAGTTGAGCACCACATGCACGTTCGGGTTCTGCAGCGCCTGATCCTGGAACGGCGGGTTGGAGAAATGCCCGGTCAGTTCGGTGCCGCCGGCAATCAGCGCAGCGGTCGCATCCGGGTGCGGCACGGCGATGGTGTACTTGTCGAGGCGATTGAATTCCTTGTCTCCCCATTGTTTGGCTGCGGCGAATTGCAGGAAGCGCGACTGCACCGACACGCCCACCGCCGGCACCGCAATGCGGTCCTTCTCGGTGAAATCGGCAATGGTTTTGACCTTGGGATTATTGCTCACCAAGTAGTACGGGAAGTTGCCGAGCGAGGCGACGGCCTTG
>Ga0308163_10003939_pt1 | contig 12140 bp, 8 predicted proteins | sample PhyTR1_FD_201037 | JGI IMG/M metagenome (GOLD analysis project Ga0308163, IMG submission 201037) | Phyllosphere microbial communities from UC Gill Tract Community Farm, Albany, California, United States - DLSLT.R1 | ecosystem: Host-associated > Plants > Phyllosphere > Unclassified | place: USA... | reverse complement strand
ACCCAAGTACGTGACGTACCGGCAGCGTTGAACACTGCCGCTACACGCGCAACCTTGGGTTCCCGCCTGTGCGGGAACGACGGTGCATGTTGCGCAGTACTAACCCTCTCAGCGGTATGCCCGCTACCCGTCGTTCCCGCGAAGGCGGGAACCCAAGTACGTGACGTACCGGCAGCGTCGAACTCTGCTGCTACTCGCGCAACCATGGGTTCCCGCCTGCGCGGGAACGACGGTGGTGGTTGACCAGTGCTAACTCTCTCAGCGGCATGCCCGCTACCCGTCGTTCCCGCGAAGGCGGGAACCCAAGTACGTGATGTACCAGCAGAGTTGAACATTGCCGCTACACGCGCAACCTTGGGTTCCCGCCTGCGCGGGAACGACGGTGCATGTTGCGCAGTACTAACCATCTCTGCGCTACCCGGCGCAGGCCCGGCGGTACGCCGCCACATCCAACATCAGGACCGGGCCACCAGCCTTCGCGTGATCACCGGGCCATCGGGCCCCAGGTGAAACGCCAGCTTGCGCTCGCGCAGCGCGGCGTCGCCTGCCGTGGCGCGGTCGAAGCGGCGCAGGTGCTCGGTCCAGGACGGATCGATGATCTGCTCGGTGAATAATCCCGGATCGCTGACGTCACGCAGCAAGGTCCAGCTCAGCGCGCCCTGGCGCAGGCGCGCGCGCCGGCTCAGTTCCATCAGCGCCAGGAAGGCTTCGGTGCGGTCCGGGTCGATCCGGTATTCCACTGTCAGCACGAGGCGCCCGCCATCCTGCAGCGGCGAGAGCGATGGCGCCAGCGCCTTGAGCGCCGACGATGGCGTCATGTCTTCGAGCAGTTCGCGGTCCTGAATCAAACGCAGCACGAGTGCCATGACGACCACGCTGCTGCCGGCCGCATACAACAGGCTGTGCTGCACGCTGTCGAGCGTCGCGACCTGGCCCCAGACCGCTGCGCCCGTCGCGCTCGCGCCCATCAGGGCCATCTGATAGATCGACATCCCGCGCGCCCGCACCCAGTCGGGCAGGGCCATCTGCATCGACACGCTCAGTGAATTGGCCGACACGATGAAGGCCATCCCCGACAGCCACATCGCGCTAGAAGTCAGCACCACGTTCGTGCTGACGGCGGCCACCGCGATCATCGCCGCCGACAGCACGGTGCTGCCCATGACGAGCGTGTCGCGGCTGAACGCCTGGCGCATGCGCGGCAGGAAGAACACGGCGCTGATCGCACCGCCGCCCATGCAGGCCAGCAGCAGCGTGAACACCCCCGCGCCGCCGCCGCCCTGGGCGCGCGCCACCAGTGGCAGCAGCGCCATCAGTGCGGTGGAGTGGAAGAACGACGCCGCCACCCGCGCCAGCACCGCCTTGACGCGGTTGGAGTGCCGCGCAAACTGCAGGCCGACGCGCATCGCGCCGCCGATCCGTTCGCGCCCCAGCGGACTTGGCACGTGCGTGCGGCGCCAGCGCATGATCACGAAGCCCGAAATCACCGACAGCACCGCATTGAGCACGAACACGTATGCGCTGCCCAGGCTGGCGATGATGGCGCCGGCCGCCAGCGGCCCGGCGATGCGCGACGCGTTCATCGCCACGCCATTCAGGGCCAGTGCCGCCGGGAGCTGCGCGCGCGGTACCAGTTCGGGCACGATCGCCGAGAACACGGGCCAGCGCATGGCCAGGCCAATGCCGTTGGCGAAGGTGAGGGCCAGCAGCACCGGCGGCGTGATGGCGTCGGCCAGGATGACCGCGCACAGGATCGTGGCCACGACGGCGACCCAGAACTGCGTGATGATGAAGTAGCGCCGCCGGTCGAGGATGTCGGCCAGCGCGCCGCTGGGCAGGCCGAGCAAAAACACGGGCAGCATCGACGCGGTCTGCACCAGCGCGACCCAGATCGGCGCGGTCGTCAGCGACGTCATCATCCAGGCGGCGGCCACATCATTCATCCACATGCAGGTGTTGGCGATCAGCCAGGTCAGCCACAGCATGCGGAATACTGGTGCGCGCATCGGCCCGAACGCCGACGGCGGCGGCGCGGCGTCGTTGGCCGAGGGCGCCGGGGCTGGGGTCTGGGAAGTGGTCATGCCGGTGAGCTCACCGGAAGCGGCGCGGCTGGCCGCGTGCATCTGCAGCGTGTCATTGATCGGGCGAATGCGTGGAGACAAGCGCCATTGTAGTCGCCGCAGCCCGGGGGGTGGCGCGCTGCTCAGCCGGCTGGATCGGCCTCAGCCGCGCGCGGGCAGCAGCAGCGCCAGTTCGGCCACGGCGCGGAACACGGCCGGCGTGAGCGCCTGCGCCGCCTGTTCGGCATTGGCGATCATGGCATGGCTGCGTCCGGGGGGCAGGGCATCGCGAAAGCCCCAGCGCAGCACCGTCAGGCCGGCCCGCGCCAGCACCGTGTCGAGCTCGGCCTGCAGCCAGCGCAGGCGCGTGAGCGCGCTCGCATCGGGCGCGCAGATGTCGATCACCAGCCCCTGCGGCGCCGGTTCGACCTGGATCACGACGGTGCTGCCGTCGCCAAACGCGAGTTCGAGGCGCAGCGCGGCGCGCGCACGGCACCGGCGGCCGGGCGGCTTGTCGGCTTCGTCGGCCACCACGGCCAGGTGCTGCGGCTTGTCGCCGGCGCCATGGACCGTGAAGCGCCAGGCATCCTGGTGCGTCGCGAGCAACTGGGGCTGGTGCACGACCTGGCCCTGTTGCCCGGCAGCGAGCATGGCCGGCGACAAATGCCCGCCCATGTCGGCCAGCGCGCGGCTGGTCAACTGGCTGCCATGATTACGCACCTGACTGCGCCAGGCCCGCGCCAGGCCGGCGCCGTCCTGCTGCTGATAGGTCAGCTGGCGCGCCATCAACACCTGGTCCGGCCACATGGCGGCGCTGTCCCCGCCGGACTCGGCCGTCGGCTGGCCCGTGGCCTGGGTCTCCGGCGCCAGTGGCGCCGAGAACGGCAGCGGCAGCGCATCGGCGCCGCCGGCCAGGACGGCGGCCGGGGCCACGACGGCGCCGACCTGCAATGGCGCGAGGGTTGGCGGCGGCAGCGCGGCAACAGGGAATATACGGGCCATTGTTTTGCCTGTCAGGGATGAAAAAAAGGCCAGCTGCGTGGCTGGCCTTTGACATCTGACCCGGGGCAAGGCCCCGGGTGTGCGGCCATTATTGCAGCAGCGACATGACCATCGACGACATGCTGTTCGACTGCTTGAGCATGGCGGTGCCGGCTTGCAGCAGCATCTGGCTCGACGTCATGTTGGCGCTTTCGGTGGCGAAGTCGACGTCCATGATCAGGCCGGTAGCTTGCCGGGTGTTGGTGCTGATGTTGGACAGGTTGTTGTTGACGTGTTCCAGGCGGTTGGCGGCGGCGCCCAGGCTCGAACGCACTTTGTTGACCGATGCCAGTGCGGTGCTCAGGTCGGTGATCGCCGTGGTGGCATCAGCGGCGGTACTGATTTCCGTGCCTGCAGCGCCGGCAGCGTACGACGCGGTGGCAGCACCGACATCGGTGGCAATTGCAGTCACGTCTGTCGCCATCGTGATGTTCATGACTTCGGTCGCGTCAGCGCCGATCTGGAATGTCATGGCGCCGGCGACCGTACCGCCCACGATCAGCGTTTCGCCACCAAACTTGGTATTTTTCAGCACGTTGCCAAGCTCGGTACCCAGTGCGTCGTATTCGGATTGCATCGACTCTTTGTCAGCGACGCTCGACGACGTATCGGCAGCCTGGGTTGCCAGATCCTTCATGCGTATCAGCATGTTCGCCACTTCATCCAGCGCGCCTTCAGCCGTTTGCAGCATCGCGGTCGAGTTTTGCGTGTTACGCATGGCAACGGCGATACCCGAGGTCTGGGCTTTCAGGCGCGAAGCGATCTGCAGGCCGGCGGCGTCGTCCATTGCCGAGTTGATGCGGTAGCCGGTCGACAGGCGGGTCATCGAGGTCGACAGATTGCTCTGGGTCTTCGAGATGGCGTTTTGGGCGGACAGGGCGGCGGCGTTGGTGTGAAGGCTCAGCATGATGGACTCCAAAAGTGTAGGGGAAGAATTCTGTCTGTCGAGTGCGGCACTCGCTCTCATGAGTACAGGGCGACAGATTTCCTTGCGGCATTAAATTCTTTCCTGCATCTAATGAAGTAAATTTTTATCAGACGGTCAGGCCCGCGCTGACCGGCTCAAATCGTCACCAGCAGCAACGATAACCATTCCTTGATAATGCGAATGAGGATGATAATGATTCTCATCTCTGTTAGAATCCTGGTTTTTCGCACCTTACGATTGCCAAACCATGACCCAACACGCCAACGCCCCACAGCGCCCGCCCGTCGAATCGATCCTGTCGCGCCTGATCAGGCGCGCCGTTGTCAGCGCTGTTGCATCGGCGCCGATCCTGGCGCTGCCGTTTGCCGCCAGTGCGCAGGAGGCAGGGCCGGCCGCGGTGGAGAAGGTGATCATCACCGGGGCGAAAGTACAGGCCGATCCGGCCTATGCGGGCGGCCAGATCGGCCGCAGCGGCGGACTGGGCATCCTGGGCGAAGCGGACATCATGAAGACGCCGTTTTCCACCACCAACTACACGTCGCAGATCCTCGAAGACCAGCAGGTGCGCACGCTGGCCGACGTTGTCGTCAACGAAGCGTCGGTGCGCGTGATGACGTCGACCGGCGGTTTCAGCGAAGACTTCCAGATCCGTGGCTTCAATGTCACCAGCGGCGACGTCGGCCTGAACGGCCTGTACGGCCTGTCGTCGTCGAACCGCATGCCGGCCGCCATCATGGAGCGCGTCGAAGTGCTCAAGGGCCCGGGCACGCTGATGTACGGCATCAGCCCGAACGGCAGCGTCGGCGGCAATATCAATATCGTGACAAAGCGCGCCGGCGACCAGCCACTGACGCGCGTGACGGCCACCTATGAAAGCCAGGCCCTGTTTGGCACCCATGTCGACGTCGGCCGCCGCTTTGGCGACAACGGCGCCTGGGGCGTGCGCGTCAATGGCGTGATCCGCGGCGGCGACACCAATATCGACGACGGCAAGCAGGATTTCGGCCTGGCCGCGATTGCGCTGGACTACCGCTCGTCGAAACTGCGCTGGACGCTGGACAGCTACGGCCAGCAAGAAAAGACCGACAACTTCCGCGCGCAGAACAGCTTCCGGCCCGACATCGCGTCGATCCCGGCGCCACCGTCGGGCCACCGCGCCGTGTACAGCGGCGCCGACCTCGAGTTCCGCGATGCGACGATTGCATCGCGTCTCGAATACGACGTGTCGAAGCAATTGATGGTCTACGCGACGGCCGGCTACCACTACGGCGCCAGCGAGCAGGACTTCCCGACGGCGCGCGCACTGAACGCAGTCGACGCCGCCGGCAACTTCCGCCTGACCAACGCCTGGTACGACGCCTATGGGCGCAGCAAGACCGGCGAAGTCGGCGCCCGCCTGAGCCTGGACACGGCCGGCATCAAGCACTTCATCACCGCCTCGGTCTCGCGCCTGGACAGCGAAGCGGGCAGCTTCTATCTGACAGCCCCCGCCAGCTCGTCACAGCTGTCGAGCATCTACAACCCGGTCGCGATCACGCCGATGATGGGCAACCGCCTGGCGCCGACCAAAACGTCGGAAACCGAACTGTCGAGCGTCTCGCTGACCGATACGCTGACGTTCCTGGACGGCCGCGTGCTGTTCACCGGCGGCTTGCGCAAGCAAAAGGTATCGGCCGACAACGTGGCGCCAAGCGGCGCAGTGACGAGCTCGTACAGCGAAAGCGCTGTGTCGCCGCTGGCTGGCCTGGTTGTCATGCCGATGGAGAACGTGTCGTTGTACGCCAACTTCACGTCGGGCCTGACACGTGGCAGCACCGCCCCGAACACGGCCGCGAACGCCGGTGAAGTCTTTGCCCCGTTCAAGTCCAAGCAATACGAAGTGGGCACGAAAGTCGATACCGGCCGCGTACTGCTGGGCGCCGCCGTGTTCCAGATCGACCGTCCAAACGCGATCACCGATCCGCTGACGACGGTCTACAGCCTGGACGGTACGCAGCGCAATCGCGGCCTGGAACTGTCAGCGATCGGCGAAGCCGCGCCGGGCGTGCGCCTGATGACGAGCGCCACGTTCTACAACGCCAAGCAGCAGCGCACCGCCGGCGGCATCAACGAAGGCAAGAAAGCCACGGGCGTGCCGAAGAACGCGTTCAACGCTGGCATCGACTGGGACTTGCCATGGATTAGCGGCCTGAGCCTCAATGCCCGCGCGATCCACACGGCCGAGCTGGCGCAGAATGTCACCAATACCGTGTATATCTCATCGTGGACGCGCTTCGATCTTGGCGCGCGTTATCGTACAGAGCTGATGGGCAAGCCGGTCGTACTGCGTGCCAGCGTCGAGAACGCTGCCAACAAGCGCTACTGGCTGTCGAGCAGCACGCTGGCGACCGTTGGCACGGCCGCGGCCCCGCGCACCGTGCTGCTGTCGGCGCAGGTCGATTTCTAAGTCATACTGCGTTGTGATCCGGGACCTGACTGCATGGTGAATGCAGGCAGGTCCTCGTCTTTTTGGCATTACAGATGTGGTACAGGATCCAGAACAAAATTTGTTTCAGGTGTTGTTTTGCGGTAACTGAATCGCGCGAATTCTGTTGCTCTAGGGTATAGTTCTTCTCATATTCTGCGAACATGTGATGAAACTTATAACCTTTGAAATCAGTGATCGTTCCCTTGCGATCACTACTGTAAAAAAAGCTGGGGAGCAATGGGACTGCGTGATTTCGGCGTCCAGCGACTCAAGTGATGGCGCGATGTTAGCCATTGTCCAGCAGCATACCAACTTCGACGGTGCGTATTGTGCCGATATGATGCTGGAGAAGGCGGTGGATTTCAGTGGCGCTTTCCTTCAACTGATGATGTAAGGTCGTTGCCGCCGGTCCGTACTCATCCCCCGGGTGGTCGGATGCGTTAGAAGGCATGGTTCGATTGTCGCCGTACTTCGTTCGGCAGCCGAACTTCTTCTTTCTTCCTGATCGAGGCCATCCCCAATTCTCTGCAACAAATATCGCGCGGGCGGGGCAGGCGCATACAAGCTTGAATCGCAATTAGAGCAACTGACTAAGGCGGCGGAGCCTGAATGTCGCCTCGATGCTTGAGTGCTTACCAAAAGAGCCTCTTGAGGAGGCCTTGGTGTGACAGTCATTCGCATCAAGTGACGAACTGTCTAGTCCCGCGCCACCGTGCAAGCACAAAAGAAGTGACAAGTGCGAGGATGAAGACTATGGCTATATACGCTATCCCTCGGAGTTGTGGGCTATGTATGAATCGCTCCAGCCAGCGTACATGCTCCACAAAATAATAATGTGATGCGTACACACCCAGAATGAGTGGGCCGATAGATGCCAGTGCTTTCACGCGTAAGTATGGTGCATTAGATAGTGCAATCATACTCATGCCCAAACCAAAAAAATATGTTCCTACAAGATAGTCATGCAGGAGAGGCGTGCCCCATTGTTGGTGAATCCATGTCGTTTCAACAAGCTGCAACAAAAAACCACCGATCGACAGTGTAACGCCCGTTGAGAGTAGTTCGATTCGCTGACCGTAGCGGTGAATAGCGTAACCGCTGACAAACATGATCAAGCTAAAAAATGGGCCATTTCGGAAATTGAAGCGCGACGTAAATCCGTACGGTGCATCGGAGTAGGCACTGCCAGCTAGACCAATAAGGAAGAGCGAGATGGCCAACACAATCAGGGTCGCTTCACGACGTCTGGCCAGAAGTGCGCCGCTTATCAAAACCGCGATCGCAAGCGCTGGTAAAAACCAAAGGTGATTCTTCGTTCCTTCCAGAACTGCAGTGATGAATCTAATCGAATCAAATGGATAGAAGATGCTCACCATGTTCGAGATCAGGCGATCTGTTCCTTCCTGCCTTATCACATACAGCGAAGGTCCGATAGCATATATCGTCGACCAAAAGAAAAAAATGATAAGAACGCGCTTACTGGTAGTTACCGAGCGTGGCCAATAGTCACCGGCAATTGAGGCTCGCGAAGCCCACAGGTAGCCCGATATGACGAAAAAAAACGGGACAGCAAAACGCGCAAGCTGGTCGAGAATTGTTGCAACGTCCAAGCTCGTAACATTCACTTTAGAGTACCAAGGCGAGTGAATTTGGATCACAGCAAGCATTGCGAGTACACGCATTACATCAATGCTTTCGATACGGCCATGCTTAACTTGCATGTATATCCTTAAAAAGTTAGTGAATATACATTGTCCTGTGATTTTGAGGAACTGCTTAGTCCAGGACTCAGCACGTAAGTCAGATGTAAACAACGGTTTTAGCAGCTTGCGCCCTTCGCCAAGTTACTGCACTGTATAAATGAACAGTAACTTCGGTGTCATAACTTCGGTGTCAGGTCTGACATTTGGACACGACCTCGACCTAACCTTGTCAGACCCCAGCGCTTGTATGGCACTGCTCCAGTCTTGGCCGAGACCTGAAATCAGTAACCAATCCCAGCGGCATCTTTTCCCGAGTCCAGCGTTCGTGCACCGTGCCCTTGCCATAACCAAGTGGCAGCATGCATGCAGCGTGAACAGCTTTGGCTTATGATGGCGCGTTTTCGACAGTATTCATCGCCTGCTCCCAGGCGACCACACTCCCCAGCATGAGCACTACTTTCACCATTCCGGCTGCTACTGCCATTGTGCCGCCATCCCGCCGCCTGTCGGTTGCCCCCATGATGGACTGGACCGACCGCCACTGCCGCGTCTTCCACCGGCAGATCACCCGCCACACCTGGCTCTACACCGAGATGGTCAACACGGGCGCGCTGGTCTATGGCGACGCCGAGCGTCACCTGCGCTTCGACGACATCGAGCATCCCATCGCCCTGCAACTGGGTGGCAGCGACCCCGGCGATCTGGCCAAGAGCGCGAAACTCGGTGAGCAGTGGGGCTACGACGAGATCAACCTGAACTGCGGTTGCCCCTCCGAGCGCGTGCAGAAGGGCGCGTTTGGCGCCTGCCTGATGAACGAGCCGCAACTGGTGGCCGACGGCGTCAAGGCGATGCGCGACGCCGTATCGATCGACGTCACCGTCAAGCACCGCATCGGCATCGATCACAATGAAGAATACGGCTTCGTGCGCGACTTCATCGGCACGGTCGCCGATGCCGGCTGCAAGACGTTCATCGTGCACGCCCGCAACGCGATCCTGAAAGGCCTGTCGCCCAAGGAAAACCGCGAGATCCCGCCGCTGCGCTACGCCGTGGCGTATGAACTCAAGCGCGAGTTTCCCGACCTCGAGATCATCATCAACGGCGGCATCAGGAGCGACGACGAGATCGCACTGCACCTGCAGCATGTGGACGGTGTCATGCTCGGGCGCGAGGCTTATCACAACCCGTGGACGATGGCCGATTGGGATGCCCGTTTCTACGATGCGCCCGGTGCGCCGCGTACGCGGCTCGACGTGCTCGAGGCGATGATTCCGTACATCGAGGCGCAGCTGCGCCAGTATGGTCCGCTGGGCCTGAAGCTGAACAGCATCACGCGCCACATGCTGGGCCTGATGCAGGGCTTGCCGGGCGCACGCGCCTTCCGCCAGACGCTATCGGACTCGAAGCAGCTGGCCCTGGGCGATGCACGCCTTCTGCTGGCTGCCGCCGCACGGATGCCAGCGGTCGCGTAGGCACAATCTCGCTGACAAAAAGCGTGCTTCAGCACGCTTTTTTTTCGTCTGTCGACAAATCGAGACATTTCCATCGGGAAACCGTCTCAACTTTCCAAAGTTGCTTGCCGCAAGGCAACCTCAGTTCCATAATCATCACCTGCCTCATTTCTTGAACGCTATCAACACTGTTGTTGATGTGAAACAATTCATTCAAGAAAGAGATTTTCTCGCTGGTTGAGGAAATCTTGATTTATCCTTTGGGAAATAGCCGAAAACTATAAGAAACATAGATTTCACTTTCGCATCGTACGGCGTATCGCGGGACGCGATCTCAACCGGGCGAGTTTCGATCAATAAGTTACAGGGAAAACACGAATGAATTTGAACAACATGAAGGTCGGCACCCGTCTGGCCCTCGGTTTTGCACTGGTTCTGGTACTGCTGGTCGCAGTCGCGGTGGTCGGCATCTTGCGTATGGCGCAAATCCAGGATCGCCTCGATCACGTGGTCAGTGTCAGTAATGTATCGACCGGTCTCGTGGTCGAAATGCGCAACAACGTCAGCGATCGCCTCGCTTCGCTGCGCGTGCTGACCCTGATGACCGACCCGGCCGACATGGAACCGGAAATCGTCAAATTCAAGGAACAAACCGCCAAGTACGATGCGGCCCAGGCCAAGCTGGCCGCGCTGTTCGCAACGTATGCCAACGGGCAGGAAAAGACGCTGCTGAACCAGATCAAGGAACACGAAGCGACCGCGATGCCCGCCATCGCCCGCGCGACCGAACTGTATCTGGCTGCAAATGCGATGGATGCCACCCGCGTGATGATCCGCGAAGTGCGTCCGGTGCAGCGCAAGTGGACCGACGCCCTGAATGCGCTGTCGGCCCTGGAAGACAAACAGAATGCCCAAAGCAAGGCCGATGCCGAAGCGGCGTTCGCCAGTGCCCGTAACTTCATGCTGATCCTGCTGGTCCTGGCTGTCGTGATGGGTGTCGTCGCTGCCGTGGCCATTACCCGCAGCCTGCTCAAGCAGCTCGGCGGCGAGCCGGCCTACACGGCAAAAATCGCCGGCAGCATCGCCCATGGTGACCTGTCGATCGCCATCGACACGAAGGCGTCCGACCGCGGCAGCCTGCTGGTCGAGATGAAGGAAATGCGCAACAGCCTGGTCGGTATCGTCCAGCAAGTGCGTCGCGGTACGGAAACCATCGGCACCGCCTCGCGTGAAATCGCCGCCGGCAATATCGACCTGTCGTCGCGGACCGAACTGCAGGCGAGCTCGCTGGAAAAGACCGCTTCGGCGATGGAACAGCTGACCTCGACCGTGAAACAGAATGCCGACAGTGCCCGCGAAGCCAATGCGCTGGCGGCAACCGCGTCGGACGTGGCCCGCAAGGGCGGCGACGTGGTGTCGCAGGTGGTTGGCACGATGGGCGAGATCAATACGTCGGCCAACAAGATCTCGGACATCATCGGCGTCATCGATGGCATCGCCTTCCAGACCAACATCCTGGCGCTGAACGCGGCAGTCGAAGCGGCCCGTGCCGGTGAACAGGGTCGTGGCTTTGCAGTCGTGGCATCCGAAGTGCGCAATCTGGCGCAGCGTTCGGCAGCGGCAGCGAAAGAAATCAAGACGCTGATCGGCGACTCGGTCGAGAAGGTCGAGCGCGGCAGCAAGCTGGTCGGCCAGGCCGGCGTGACGATGGACGAAGTGGTCTCGAGCGTCAAGCGCGTGACCGACATCATGAGCGAAATCGCCAACGCCAGTGCCGAGCAGAGCGCCGGCATTGCCCAGGTCAACATGTCGATCATCGAGATGGACAGCATGACGCAACAAAACGCTGCGCTGGTCGAACAAGCCGCCGCAGCCGCACAGAGTCTGCAGGACCAGGCAGGCGAGCTGGCCCGCGTGGTCAGCATCTTCAAGCTGGAAGAGGGCGAAGAGCACCACGTTCCAGCACAGGCCAGGGCGGCAGCGCCGGCCGTGACCACCACCACTGCGGTGGTGGCGCGTCCGGTCGTCAAGCGCCCGGCGCCACCGGCACTGAAGAAGCCGGTCGCAGCATCGGCTGCACCGAAAAAAGCGGCCGAAGCAGTTGCAGCGCCAAAGCCGAAGAAAGCCGCCGTCAGCGCCACCGCCAGCGCCGACGAGTGGGAAGAGTTCTGATTTATTACGTAGTCGACCAGCGCCGGCCCGCCGTGCGGCGCACACCCAGACCATTGCCGTTCAATTCAAAAACCTTAAGTGGGGAAACCATGAAAAACCTGTCCGCCAAGCTGTTCGTTGCACTGACCCTGACCGCCGCTGCCGGCGCGAGCTTCGCCGCTGAGACCGCTGCCCAGTTCGATCCGAAGAAGTGCAGCATCGAGTACCCGAAGGCGTCGCTGATGAATGAAGAGCAGGGCACGACCACCGCGTCGTTCCTGGTCACCGCGGACGGTACCGTGACGGAATCGAAGATCGACAAGTCGAGCGGCTTCAAGA
>Ga0308163_10003937_pt1 | contig 12143 bp, 11 predicted proteins | sample PhyTR1_FD_201037 | JGI IMG/M metagenome (GOLD analysis project Ga0308163, IMG submission 201037) | Phyllosphere microbial communities from UC Gill Tract Community Farm, Albany, California, United States - DLSLT.R1 | ecosystem: Host-associated > Plants > Phyllosphere > Unclassified | place: USA... | reverse complement strand
GGCATCATATACGCGGCGGGCCTGATGCTGGTAGGCATTGAGCTGGGTCTGCTGATCGGGGTTATCGCTGGTCTGGCCGCTATCGTTCCTTATATGGGGTTTGTGATCGGTATTGGCGCCGCACTGGTGGCCGGTCTGTTCCAGTTTGGCGGCGACCTGTATCCGCTGTTGGGTATTGCTGCTGTGTTCATGGTTGGCCAAGCCCTCGAAGGCATGGTGCTGACACCGTTGCTGGTGGGCGACCGTATCGGCCTGCACCCGGTTGCGGTGATCTTCGCCATCCTGGCCGGCGGCGAACTGTTCGGCTTCACCGGCATCCTCCTGGCACTGCCGGTGGCGGCGGTGATCATGGTCCTCGTGCGTCACGTTCATGACATCTATAAGCACTCGGATATCTACGCGGGGGCGGAGGATCCTGAGTTGTAAGGATTGTTACCGGTCCTACCGCGTTATCGTTCATCGCGGGCAAGCCACGCTCCCACAGAGCGCGCATTCCCCCTGTGGGAGCGAGGCTTGCCCGCGATAGGGCTGGACGCGATAGACCTTGTATATGCGGTGTCCTTATCGCAGGCAAGCTCTGCTCACACTGGGACAGTGATCCTGTTTGAGGGTGGTACCTGCCCCTGATTCACGCAAACCTTTGATTTTGCTTATGGTCTGGCTCATTGTGCCCCCAGCGTCACGGGTATAAACTTTGCGCACTTTACACAGAGGCCCCTAGCGGTTCGCTTGAGCCGTTCAGCCAGCATGAAACCAATTCAGCTGCCCCTGGGTGTGCGTCTGCGTGATGACGCCACCTTCATCAATTACTATCCCGGCGCCAATGCTGCGGCACTCGGCTACGTCGAGCGGCTGTGCGAAGCCGAGGCAGGCTGGACCGAAAGCCTCATCTATTTATGGGGCAAGGACGGCGTGGGGCGTACCCACCTGTTGCAGGCCGCGTGTCTGCGTTTCGAGCAAATGGGCGAGCCAGCGGTTTACCTGCCACTCGCCGAAGTGATTGATGAAGGCGTCGAACTCTTCGATAACCTTGAACAGTACGAACTGGTCTGCCTGGATGATCTGCAAGCCATCGTTGGCAAGCCGGAATGGGAAGAAGCCCTGTTTCACCTGTTCAATCGCCTGCGCGACAGTGGCCGACGCCTGCTGATTGCCGCATCGCAATCCCCCCGGGAATTGCCGGTCAGGCTTCCCGACCTCAAGTCTCGCCTGACCATGGCGCTGGTGTTCCAGATGCGTGGCCTGTCGGACGAAGACAAGCTGCGTGCCCTGCAACTGCGTGCTTCACGACGCGGGCTGCACCTGACCGATGAGGTTGGGCATTTCATCCTCACCCGAGGGACCCGCAGTATGAGTGCGTTGTTCGATCTGCTGGAAACCCTCGATCAGGCCTCATTGCAGGCCCAGCGCAAGCTGACTATTCCCTTCCTTAAAGAGACGCTCGGGTGGTAGACCCCGCGTTGCTGTTGCAAACCGCAGCGGCATTGCGTAATGCGCACCGGATACTGATCATCACCGGGGCAGGGCTGTCAGCCGATTCAGGTTTGCCGACCTATCGAGGTGTCGGCGGTTTGTATAACGGGCAGACCGATGATGGCGTACCGATCGAAATGGCCTTGTCCGGGCCAATGCTGCGTCGCGATCCAGCACTGTGCTGGAAATACATCGCCGAACTAGGCAAGGCGTGCCTGGGCGCACAACCCAATGACGCCCATTACGCGATTGCAGAGCTGCAACGCAAGAAGCCGGAATGCTGGGTGCTGACCCAGAATGTCGATGGCTACCATCGCGCCGCTGGCAGCCCGTCGGAGCGCCTGATCGAAATCCATGGCCAGTTGGCGCCTCTGTTCTGCCAATCCTGTGCCGCGCAAGATCCGGAGCTCAGTGTTCATCTGCAGCGACCTCTGCCACCTATTTGCCGACTCTGTGGTGGCGTATTGCGACCATCCGTCGTTTTGTTTCAGGAAATGTTACCTGAGCAAGCGCTGAATACACTGTACGAAGAGATGGCAAAAGGCTTTGATGTGGTACTGAGCATCGGCACCACCGCCAGCTTCCCCTACATTCATGAACCCGTATTCAGAACAAGGGTTTGCGGCGGTTTTACGGCGGAAATAAATTTGACGCCTACCGATCAGAGCGCCCAAATGGACGCGTTTTTTGCCTGCCGAGCAGTACATGTCATGCGCGAACTGCTAAGTCACATTTAGTTCGATTGAATTTGCAAATCAGGATGATAGTGGGCATAGTCGCGGCTTCTCAATATTTCAGCCACGGTCGTGCCCATGCTAGTTCGCTTCGCACCCCTCGTGCCTCTCGCACTCGTCACCTTGTTAATCGGTTGTGCAGCCAATTCACCGGTCTCGCAACAGCAGCAAGTACAGCAACAAACCGCCAGGTCGGTGTCCGCTCCATCCGCCAACATCCGCTCAGACCGTGCGGTGTTGCAAGAGGAGCTGGCGACTGAAGCTGAATTGGCCAAGTTCGCTGACAACAAGCCTTACCAGCTGCCGGTTCTGGCTGACAGCATCCTGGAACGTGGCAAATCCCTGATCGGTACCCGCTACCGTTTCGGTGGCACCTCTACCAAGTCCGGCTTTGATTGCAGTGGTTTCATCGGTTACCTGTTCCGTGAAGAGGCTGGCATGAGCCTGCCGCGTTCTTCCCGCGAAATGATCAACATCGATGCTCCGCTGGTTAAACGCAACGACCTTGAACCAGGCGATTTGCTGTTCTTCAGCACTGCCGGTCGCGGTCGCGTCAGCCACGCTGCCATCTACCTGGGCGACAATCAGTTCATCCATTCCAGCAGCCGCCGCAGTGGCGGTGTCCGCGTCGACAGCCTGGACGATACGTACTGGAGCAAGACCTTCATCGAAGCCAAGCGTGCCCTGGCCATGGAATCGCCAACCGCGGCGGCCCAGACCACAGCCATGACGGCGACGACGCTCAAGACTCCTGCGGTCAAGAAGCGTAAGCACAAATAATTAGCGTCCAACGCAAAGACAGGCTATAAGCCTGTCTTGTGCTTTTCCGGGCTCCCGGCAGAGTAAGCCGCATCCACATCGGGTTGTTGTGTTTATGTCGATTACGGTACGCCTAGCGGTTATTTCCCTCGCAGCTCTGCTCGGTGCTTGCGCCAGCGCGCCGCCGCCTCAACCCCGGATCGTTCAGCGCCCGGTCATTGTTGCACCCGCCGAGAATCCCAATCCTGCTGCCGAAGACGTGTTGTTCCGCGCCTTGGGTCTGGTAGGCACGCCTTATCGGTGGGGCGGTAATACGCCTGACTCGGGCTTCGATTGCAGTGGTTTGATTGGCTTCGTCTACCGTGATGCAGCAGGCATTGCCTTGCCGCGCTCCACCCGTGACCTGATCGTCATGCGTGCCCCGAGCGTAGGACGTGAGCAACTGCAATCAGGCGATCTGGTGTTCTTCGCTACTGCCGGTGGTTCACATGTAAGCCATGCGGGAATCTACGTCGGCGAAGGCCGTTTCGTGCATGCGCCTGCGACGGGCGGCACGGTGAAGCTCGATAGCCTCGACAAGCCTTATTGGCAGAAGGCTTATCTGGATGCCAAGCGCGTGATTCAGCCTTCGAATCTGGCGCGTAATCAGTAGTTTCATTAGTCAACGAACGTTGGCGCATCAGTTAGTTTTTTGTCGTCAGTTCCATCGTTATCGCGGGCAAGCGCGCTCCTACAGAACAATTTCGCTGTAGGAGCGCGCTTGCCCGCGATGGCGTCGTTGAGTTTAAAACCCGTCCGCTAAGGCTTAACCCCAGCCTGAGCCGTCTGCGCGCCCGTCACCCGCCAGATTTTGTTGCCCACATCATCGGCCACCAACAACCCACCCTGATTGTCATTGACCACCCCGACCGGACGGCCCTGGGCTTTTTCGTCTGCGTTGAGGAAGCCACTTAACACGTCAATCGGCGCACCGGCCGGTTTGCCCGCGTTGAACGGTACGAACACGACCTTGTAACCACTGTGCGGTTTACGGTTCCAGGAGCCGTGTTGGCCGATGAACACGCCTTGGTTGAACGGCGCAGGCAGGGTTTTGCCGTCGGCGAATACCAGGCCCAGCGATGCGGTATGCGGACCCACTGCAAAATCGGGCGAGATCGCCTTGGTCACCAGGTCCGGATTTTGCGGGGTTACGCGTTGGTCCACGTGCTGGCCGTAATAGCTGTAAGGCCAGCCGTAGAACCCGCCGTCCTGTACTGAGGTCACGTAGTCAGGCACCAGATCGCTGCCGATTTCGTCGCGCTCGTTGACCGCTGTCCACAATTTGCCGGTAGTCGGCTCCCAGTCCATGCCGTTCGGGTTGCGCAGGCCGGAGGCGAAAATGCGATGGGTCTTGCTGGCCGGGTCGACTTCCCAGATCGCCGCGCGGCCTTGTTCAGCCTCCATGCCGTTTTCCGCCACGTTGCTGTTCGAGCCAACGGTCACGTAGAGCTTGCGACCGTCCTTGCTGGCGATGACGTTTTTGGTCCAGTGGTGATTCAGCGTGCCGCCAGGCAGGTCGACGATTTTAGTCGCCTGGGCGCTGATTGCGGTCTGGCCTTCCTGATAGGGGAAGCTGATCAGGCGATCCGTGTCAGCCACGTAAAGCGTGTTGCCCACCAATGTCATGCCGAAGGGCGAGTTGAGGTTTTGCAGGAACACCGTGCGGGTTTCTGCGACGCCGTCATGGTCTTTATCCCGCAGCAGGGTGATGCGGTTGGGGCTGGGTACGCCAGCACCGGCGCGGCCCATGACTTTCTTCATGACCCAGCCACGGATGCCTTTGTCGTCATCAGGCTTGGGCGGTGCATTGGTTTCCGCGACCAGCACGTCACCGTTGGGCAGCACGTACAGCCAGCGCGGATGATCGAGATTTTCCGCGAAGGCAGCGACCTGGGTGCCCGGCGCCGCGACCGGTTTGCCGCCTTGAGGCCAGCCGACAGCGGGGGCGATGTTGACGGTGGGGATCAGGGTCTTGTTCGGTTCCGGCAGCTTGGGCGACGGCCCGGTACCATCGGTGACTTGCAGGGTCGAGGACTCGCCACAGCCCGCCAGACCAGCGGCAAGCACGAGCAAGACGGCGTATTGCGGTTTGAGCGTGAACATGGTCGATCTCCGTAACGGGCAGTGGTGCAGTAAAGGGTAGAGGGGCACATGTCAGCTAGGTTCAACCCCTGTGTTGATTGACGCTCCCACCCCAACGCTCTAACCTGCGCGCTTGTTTCAGGTGCTCAAAGTCCTCCGGACTTTTTGAGTGAAACAGGGAAGCCGGTTCCGTCGCAGTTTGCGACCTATCCCGGCGCTGCCCCCGCAACGGTAGATGAGTGAAAACTGCGCAATCAGCCACTGTGCCCAGGCATGGGAAGGCGCGCAGCCGGGTTCGCCCGCTCATGAGCCCGGAGACCGGCCTGATTCATTCAACAGCATCACGGCGGGCGATGCTCTGCGCATGACCTGTGGTCGTGCTGTCAGTTTTTGCTGTGCCTTCCGTCTGCTTTCGCGTGCCCTCAAGCGGAGAGCTGAGATGAACGAATCCCCTGAACGTGACGAACGCCATCTGGCGCGCATGCTGCGTAAGAAAGCCGTCATGGACGAGCGTATTGCCAGTGCCCCCAACGAATGCGGTTTGCTGCTGGTCCTGACCGGTAATGGCAAAGGTAAAAGCAGTTCTGCGTTCGGCATGCTGGCTCGGGCCATGGGCCACGGCATGCAATGCGGCGTCGTGCAGTTCATCAAGGGCAGCAACAGCACCGGCGAGGAATTCTTCTTCCGGCGTTTCCCCGAGCAGGTTCGTTACCACGTAATGGGCGAGGGCTACACCTGGGAAACTCAAGACCGCCAGCGCGATATCGCTGCCGCCGAAGCCGCCTGGGAAGTGTCCCTGGAAATGCTCCGTGATCCGGCCATCGGCCTGGTCGTGCTGGACGAACTGAACATTGCGTTGAAACACGGCTATCTGGACATCGAGCGAGTACTCAGTGACTTGCAGGCGCGCCCGCCCATGCAACACGTGATCGTGACCGGTCGCGGTGCCAAACCAGAAATGATCGACATGGCCGATACCGTTTCCGAAATCACCGTGGTCAAGCACGCCTTCCAGGCAGGCATTCGCGCCCAGAAAGGCATCGAGCTGTGAGCAGACTTTCATGAGTGAGCCGCGTCACTGCCCGGCGGTACTGATCGCCGCGCCTGCTTCGGGCCAAGGCAAAACCACCGTTACCGCTGCGCTGGCTCGTCTGCATCGCAATCAAGGCCGCAAGGTCCGTGTGTTCAAGTGCGGGCCGGATTTTCTCGACCCCATGATTCTGGAGCGGGCCAGCGGCGCGCCGGTCTATCAGCTCGATTTGTGGATGGTCGGCGCCGATGAAAGCCGCCGCCTGCTGTGGGAAGCTGCGGGCGAGGCTGATCTGATCCTGATCGAAGGCGTGATGGGCCTGTTTGACGGCACGCCGTCCAGCGCTGATCTGGCCCGCCATTTTGGCGTGCCGGTGCTCGGCGTGATCGATGGCACTGCCATGGCCCAGACCTTTGGTGCGCTGGCCTTGGGCCTGGCTCGCTATCAGCCGGACCTGCCTTTCGCAGGCGTGCTGGCCAATCGGGTCGGCACGGTGCGTCATGCGCAATTGCTCGAAGGCAGTCTGACCGAGGGTTTGCGTTGGTATGGCGCGTTGTCCCGTGAAACCGGCATCGAGCTGCCCAGCCGTCACCTCGGTTTGGTTCAGGCCAGCGAGCTGAATGACCTGGACGTGCGACTGGACGCGGCTGCCGAAGCCTTGGCCAGCACCTGCGAAGTCGCCTTGCCGCCCGCCGTAACCTTCGCCGCGCCAGAGATTATCCCGGCCGAGCCGTTGCTTGAAGGTGTGCGCATTGCCATCGCCCACGACGAGGCCTTCGCCTTTACCTACGGCGCGAGCCTCGACCTGCTGCGGGCCATGGGCGCGGAGCTGGTGTTCTTCTCGCCGATCCGTGACAGCGTTTTGCCGGAAGCTGACAGTCTTTATCTGCCCGGCGGTTACCCGGAGCTGCATCACGTTGCTTTGGGGCAGAACACGCCGATGCTGAATGCGATCCGCGAGCACCATCGCGCTGGCAAGCCGTTGCTGGCTGAATGCGGCGGCATGTTGTATCTGCTCGATGCCTTGACCGATGTCGACGGGCAGCGTGCCGAGCTGGTTGGCTTGCTGGCCGGAGAGGCCGTGATGCAGAAGCGTCTTGCGGCACTGGCGCTACAAAACGTCGCATTGCCCGAGGGCGAGTTGCGAGGCCACACTTATCACCATTCGTTGACCAGCACCGAGCTGCAGCCCATCGCCCGTGGTTTGAGCCCTAATGGCGGGCGCGGTGCGGAAGCGGTCTATCGCGAAGGGCGCATGACAGCGTCCTATGTACACTTCTATTTCCCTTCCAATCCCCAGGCGATCGCGGCGCTTTTCAAACCATGAGTGATCAAGCGTACAGCGACGATGAGCGTGCTGCGGTTTACCGCGCCATCGCCGAGCGGCGGGACATGCGGCATTTCAGCGGCGGCAGTGTGGCACCCGAATTACTGACTCGTTTATTGGAAGCCGCCCATCAAGCACCCAGCGTGGGCTTGATGCAGCCGTGGCGTTTCATCCGCATCACCGATCGGGCGCTGCGAGCGAGCATTCAGGCGCAAGTTGAAGATGAGCGGGTGCGTACCGCCGAGGCTTTGGGCGAGCGCGCTGATGACTTTATGAAGCTCAAGGTCGAAGGCATCAACGATTGCGCCGAAGTGCTGGTTGCCGCGCTGATGGATGATCGCGAGAAACATATTTTTGGCCGTCGCACCCTGCCTGAGATGGATCTGGCGTCGCTGTCCTGCGCGATTCAGAACATGTGGCTGGCCGCGCGCGCCGAAGGGCTGGGCATGGGCTGGGTGTCGCTGTTCGAACCTCAGGCCCTGGCGGATTTGCTCGGGATGCCAGCCGGTGCCAAGCCGCTGGCGATTATATGTCTGGGGCCTGTGACTGAGTTTTATCCCGTGCCGATGCTGGTCATGGAAGGTTGGGGCAAGGAGCGTCCGTTGAAAGACATGCTGTATGAAAACCAATGGGGAACGGGCCAATGAGTGTGGCGCTGTTGAGTGTTGCCGGGGTGGCGCTGGATGCGCTACTGGGCGAGCCGAAACGGTCCCATCCGTTGGTCGCATTCGGGCGTTATGCTGATCGCATCGAACAGCGTTTCAACTCTGCGGGACGCGGCTGGCGCAGCCATGGCGTCACCGCCTGGGTGATCGCGGTCATCCCGTTGACGCTGGTGGCGACGCTGTTGAGCTGGTTGCCTTACATCGGCTGGCTGGTGGAAATCCTCGCGCTGTATTGCGCCCTTGGTTTACGCAGCCTGGGCGAGCACGTCGAGCCGGTGGCTCAGGCGCTGCGCTCGGACGACCTTGAAGAAGCGCGGCGTCGTGTGGGCTATCTGGTCAGCCGTCAGACTTCCGAGCTGGACGCCACCGAAGTGGCCCGCGCCGCCACTGAGTCAGTGCTGGAAAACGGCAGCGACGCGGTGTTTGCCGCACTGTTCTGGTTTGCGGTCGCCGGTGTGCCGGGCGTGGTGTTGTACCGCCTGAGCAACACGTTGGATGCCATGTGGGGTTACCGCAACGAACGCTTTGAGCGTTTTGGCTGGGCGGCAGCGCGAATCGATGACGTCCTTAACTATATTCCTGCAAGGCTGGTAGCGTTGACCTACGCGCTGCTGGGCAAAACCCGTTTGGCCCTGCGCTGCTGGCGTACTCAAGGCCCGACCTGGGACAGCCCCAATGCCGGGCCGGTGATGGCGGCTGGCGCGGGCGCGCTGGGTGTCGAACTGGGTGGCGCGGCGATCTATCACGGCGAGCTGCATCATCGTCCGCAGTTGGGCGAGGGCGTAGCCGCTGACGCAAATTCCATCGACCGTGGCTGGCAACTGGTGCAGCGCGGCGTGTGGTTATGGTTGTTGGTGTTGTGCGTGGGAGCCGAATTTTATGCTTGAGCACGGCGGCCGCTTGCGCAAAGCAGCCAGAGAGTACGGCATCGACGAGGCTGACTGGCTGGATCTGTCCACCGGTATTGCGCCGTGGGCGTTCCCGATCCCGGCGATTCCGACGGCTGCGTGGAATCGCTTGCCCGAAGCCGATGACGGCCTGGAGCAAGCCGCCTGCGCCTACTACGGCGCGGCCCGTGCGTTGCCGGTGCCTGGCTCTCAGGCGGCGATTCAGGCGCTGCCGCGTTTGCGCAGTACTGGCAAGGTCGGCGTGCTGTCGCCTTGTTATGCCGAACACGCCCATGCGTGGCGCAGTGCCGGGTTTCTGGTGCGTGAAGTCCTTGAGCATGAAGTGGACTACTTCCTCGACAGCCTCGACGTGCTGGTCGTCGTCAATCCCAACAATCCCACCGGGCTGATGCTGACCCCCGAACGGTTGCTGAAATGGCACACCCGACTGGCCCAGCGCGGCGGCTGGCTGGTGGTCGACGAAGCCTTCATGGACAACACGCCGGACTTGAGTCTCGCGGCCCATGCTGATGTGACCGGCTTGATCGTGCTGCGCTCGTTCGGCAAGTTTTTCGGTCTCGCTGGCGTCAGGCTGGGCTTCGTTCTGGCCGAGCCGCGGTTGCTCAAATTACTCGCCAAAGACATCGGCCCCTGGGCGGTCAGCGGCCCGACACGAGTCATCGGGGCCGCGTGCCTGAAGGATGTTCAGGGACACCTCGCGCAACGTTCGCGCACCGAACAGGCCAGCGAACGGCTTGCCCAACTGTTGATTCAATGCGGGTTCAAGCCTAAAGGTTGCGCGCTGTTTCAGCGGGTGATCACCCCACAGGCCGCAGCGCTGCACGAGTTCTGCGCCAGGCGCGGCATTCTGCTGCGCCTGTTCGTGAGCGATGACCCACTGACCGGTAGCCTGCGTTTCGGTTTGCCCGCCGACGACGCCCAGTGGCAACGGCTGGAAAAGGCACTGCTCGAGTTTAATCAAGGGCTATCCAGCCACGAATCATCCAGCCAGGAGCAGCCATGACCACGCTGATGGTGCAAGGCACTACGTCCGACGCGGGCAAAAGCACCCTGGTAACGGCGTTGTGCCGCTGGCTGACCCGTCAGGGTGTCGCCGTGGTGCCGTTCAAGCCACAGAACATGGCGCTCAACAGCGCAGTGACCGCTGACGGCGGTGAAATCGGCCGCGCTCAGGCGGTACAGGCCCAAGCGTGCGGTCTGCAGCCGCATACCGACATGAATCCGGTGCTGCTCAAACCCAACAGCGACACCGGCGCGCAGGTGATTATTCATGGCCGCGCCGTGACCACCATGAATGCCGTGGCGTATCACGGCTATAAAGAGATCGCCATGCAGGCGGTGCTGGAATCCCACAAACGTCTGGGCCAGACCTACCCGGTGATCATGGTCGAAGGGGCCGGTTCGCCCGCCGAGATCAACCTGCGCGCCAATGACATCGCCAACATGGGCTTTGCCGAAGCGGTGGATTGCCCGGTGCTGCTGATTGCCGATATCAATCGCGGCGGGGTGTTTGCCCATCTGGTGGGCACCCTGGAATTGCTGTCGCCCAGTGAGCAGGCGCGGGTCAAGGGTTTTATCATCAACCGTTTTCGTGGCGACATCGCCTTGCTGCAACCCGGGCTGGACTGGCTCGAAGCGCGCACCGGCAAGCCGGTAGTGGGCGTGCTGCCATACGTGATGGACCTGCATCTTGAGGCCGAAGACGGTCTCGATCAGCGCCAGGCCGACAAGGCCGAGCAAGTGCTTAACGTGGTGGTGCCGATCCTGCCGCGCATCAGCAACCACACTGATTTCGATCCATTGCGCCTGCATCCGCAGGTCAATTTGCAGTTCATTGGCCCTGGTCAGGCGATTCCGTCAGCCGACTTGATCATCCTGCCCGGCTCGAAAAGCGTGCGCAGCGACATGGCCTATCTGCGTGCCAATGGCTGGGATACCGCCATCGCCCGGCACTTGCGCTACGGCGGCAAACTGTTAGGGATTTGCGGCGGTTTGCAGATGCTCGGCGAGCAATTGCATGACCCGCTGGGCCTCGAAGGCGCACCGGGTTCCAGCGCTGGCCTTGGCCTGCTGGAAATGAGCACGATTCTGGAAGAAGAAAAGCAGCTGCGTAACGTGAAAGGCCGCCTGTTGCTGGAAGGCGTGCAGGTCAGCGGTTATGAAATTCATGCTGGCGTGACCACGGGCGCCGCGTTGGAAAACCCTGCCGTGCAGCTGGACGACGATCGCTGTGACGGCGCGCAAAGTGCTGACGGGCAGATTCTCGGTACTTACCTGCACGGCCTGTTCGAAACTCCTGAAGCATGCAGTGCGTTGCTGCGCTGGGCTGGTCTTGAGGATGTGCACCAAGTGGATTACCACGCCCTGCGTGAGCGGGATATCGAGCGCCTTGCCGATCTGGTGGAAAACCATCTGGATGGCGAGTTGTTGCGTGAGTTGTGTGGGTTGAAATGACACCGCGCGTTTACAAGGCAGACAAAGAACCTGTGGGAGCGAGGCTTGCCCGCGATTTAGACGACGCGGTAGAGCAGGTGCACCGCGTTATCGTTCTTCGCGGGCAAGCCTCGCTCCCACAGGAGATATCATTCCAATCAATTGGTTATGATTTTTTATGAAGGACTCTCACTGATGCTCCAACTGATCCTCGGCGGCGCCCGCTCCGGCAAGAGCAAACTGGCTGAACGCCTGGCCAGCGATTCCGGCCTGGAGGTGGTTTATATCGCCACCAGCCAGCCGGTGGATGGCGAGCTGAATCAGCGCGTCGCTTTGCATCGCGAGCGCCGCCCGGACAGCTGGGGGCTGATCGAAGAACCCGTCGAACTGGCTCGGGTCCTGCGGGACAACGCCCGCGCCGACCGCTGCTTGCTGGTGGATTGCCTGACCTTGTGGCTGACCAATCTGCTGATGCTGGAAAACCCCGAGCGCCTGGCACAAGAGCGCCAGGCGCTGCTCGATTGCCTGGCGCAACTGCCGGGCGAAATCATTTTTGTCAGCAACGAAACCGGGCTGGGCGTGGTGCCCCTCGGTGAGCTGACCCGTCGTTATGTCGATGAAGCTGGCCTGCTGCATCAAGCCCTGGCCGAGCGTTGCCAGCGTGTGGTGCTGACCGTGGCCGGCTTGCCTCTG
>Ga0308163_10003936_pt1 | contig 12148 bp, 8 predicted proteins | sample PhyTR1_FD_201037 | JGI IMG/M metagenome (GOLD analysis project Ga0308163, IMG submission 201037) | Phyllosphere microbial communities from UC Gill Tract Community Farm, Albany, California, United States - DLSLT.R1 | ecosystem: Host-associated > Plants > Phyllosphere > Unclassified | place: USA... | reverse complement strand
CCTTCTTTGTCGAGAACCGATTCCAGGGCGTCCAGCCATTCCTGGGTTTCGACGGGATCGAGGTCTTGCATGGCTTGCTCCAGGGCGGAAAGGCTTCCAGAATCGGTTGCCTGAGTGTTTGCGACTGGCCTTGTGGGCAGACGACATAAATTCTTGGATGACCGGCGGTTGATCCGGCGGCGTGTAGTTTTACTACAAATCGTCAGCTATTTCAGCCTTTCGAGTGATAGGGGCAGTAGTAAAACTACAGCGAAGCGTGCGAACCGCTCGTGTCGTGTTGTGAAATAAAACGTTCCTGTTAGCTGAAAATAAACATAACCGGGTTAAAACAGATGCTGGCTGCCATAAAAGCGATTATTCCAGCAATTTATGACTTTTGTTCGACAGTCCTGTCAGTGGCGCGGAGGTTTACGACGCGCTGCTCAGCCCTTCGCACGCCGATCTAGGATAGACCATGAGCCTACCTTCGCTGGCCGATATTCCGGCCATCCTGCTGCCTTTAGTCTCTCGTGCGCAACAGACGTTTCGTACATCTCTTGCTGCCGCGCCGGACGGCGCTGCGACATCTTTCGACGCCTGGCCTGAATCACGGCGGGCGGCATTCGAGCGCGTCTGCGCCGCCAGTGACTTCGTCACCGAGCAGGTCTGCCGTGACCCGCACATGTTGCTGGACCTCGCGGATTTCGGGGACCTGGACCGCAGTTTTGCGGCCGGTGAGCTGCGCGGGCAGATCGCTGCGGCGCTGGCCGAAACCGGTAGCGAGGAAGAGCTGGGGCGTAATCTACGTCGCCAGCGCACGCGTCAGCAAGTGCGGATCATCTGGCGCGACCTGACCCGTCAGGCCGATCTGGTGGAAACCTGTCGCGACTTGTCGGAAATGGCCGACGGCTGCATCGACCTCGCTTACCAGTGGTTGTACGAACGTCACTGCCAGCAGTTCGGCACCCCCACCGGGCGTCGCAGCGGCGAGCCTCAGCAAATGGTCATTCTCGGCATGGGTAAGCTGGGGGCGGTGGAACTGAACCTGTCTTCGGACATCGACCTGATCTTCGCCTACCCCGAAGGCGGCGAGACCGTGGGGGTTAAACGCCCCTTGGACAATCAGGAGTTTTTCATCCGCTTGGGCCAGCGTCTGATCAAGGCGCTGGACCCGGTGACCGTCGACGGTTTTGTGTTCCGCGTCGACATGCGCCTGCGGCCTTACGGTTCATCCGGGGCACTGGTGCTGAGCTTCAACGCGCTGGAGCAGTATTATCAGGATCAGGGCCGGGACTGGGAGCGTTACGCCATGATCAAGGCCCGCGTCGTGGGCGGCGATCAGGCGGCGGGCGAGCAGTTGCTGGAGTTGCTGCGGCCGTTCGTCTATCGCCGCTACCTGGACTTCTCGGCTATCGAAGCGCTGCGCACCATGAAGCAGTTGATCCAGCAGGAAGTGCGCCGTAAAGGCATGGCGGAAAACATCAAGCTGGGCGCTGGCGGCATTCGAGAAGTCGAGTTCATCGCCCAGGCGTTTCAGCTGATTCACGGCGGCCGGGACCTGAGCCTGCAACAGCGCCCCCTGCTCAAGGTCTTGCGCACCCTGGAGGGGCAGGGCTATTTGCCTGCGGCAGTCATCGACGAGCTGCGTCAGGGCTACGAATTCCTGCGTTATACCGAGCATGCGATTCAGGCCATCGCCGATCGCCAGACGCAAATGCTCCCCGACGGCGAAACGGATCAGGCGCGCATCGCCTTCATGTTGGGTTTTGCCGATTGGCAGAGTTTCCATGAGCGACTGATGCACTGGCGCGGGCGGGTGTCCTGGCATTTCCGGCAGGTGATCGCTGATCCGGATTCCGACCCCGATGACGCGCAGCAGGAAGAGGCCGAAGTGGCGGTCGGTGGTGAATGGCTGCCGTTGTGGGAAGAGTCCCAGGATGACGACGCCGCGTGCCGTCAGTTGTTGTCAGGCGGTTTCGCCGATGCGGAAAAAGCCCTGAAGAATCTAAACGATCTGCGTAATAGCTCGCAGCTACGCTCCATGCAGCGTTTGGGGCGTGAGCGGCTCGATGCGTTTATCCCGCGTTTATTGGCCCAGGCAGTGGAGCACGACAACCCGGATCTGGTGCTTGAGCGCGTCTTGCCGTTGGTTGAGGCAGTGGCGCGGCGTTCGGCGTATCTGGTGCTGCTCACGGAAAACCCTGACGCGCTGCGTCGACTGTTGACCTTGTGCGCGGCCAGCCCGTGGATCGCCGAACAGATCGCCCGCTTCCCGTTGCTGCTCGATGAATTGCTCAACGAAGGCCGGTTGTTCAGCCCGCCCAAGGCCCCGGAACTGGCTGCCGAATTGCGCGAGCGCCTGACGCGGATTCCCGAGGATGACCTTGAACAACAGATGGAAGCCTTGCGTCACTTCAAGCTGGCGCACCGCTTGCGGGTCGCCGCGTCGGAAATCACCGGCAGCCTGCCGTTGATGAAAGTCAGCGATTACCTGACCTGGCTGGCCGAAGCGATCCTTGAACAGGTGCTGGCCCTGGCCTGGCGCCACACCGTCGCCCGCCACGGTACGCCGTCGCGGCCGGATGGCAGCTTGTGCGATCCGGGCTTTGTCATCGTCGGCTACGGCAAGGTCGGCGGCATTGAGTTGGGGCATGGCTCGGACCTGGATCTGGTGTTCATCCATGATGGCGATCTGCAGGCCGAGACGGATGGCGCCAAACCCATCGACAGCGCGCAGTTCTTCACCCGGCTGGGGCAGCGGATCATCCACTTGCTGACCACCCAGACCAACTCCGGTCAGCTGTATGAAGTGGACATGCGTCTGCGGCCGTCGGGTGCTTCGGGGCTGTTGGTCAGCTCGCTTAACGCGTTTGCCCGCTATCAAGAAAATGAAGCATGGACGTGGGAGCATCAGGCATTGGTTCGCGCCCGGGTACTGGTGGGCAGCCATGAAGTGGGCACGGCTTTTGAGCAGGTCCGTGCGTCTGTGCTGGGCCGCGAGCGGGATTTGCCGAAGCTGCAGCAGGAAGTCAGCGAGATGCGCGCCAAGATGCGCGGCAGCCTGGGCACCAAACTGACGGCGGCCGGAACTGCGGCCAATGCCTTTTCGGCGACGGTGCCATTCGACCTCAAGCAGGATGCCGGTGGTATCGTCGATATCGAATTTATGGTGCAATACGCGGCCTTGGCGTGGTCCCGGGAGCATCCGGCGCTGCTGCGTTACACCGATAACATTCGTATTCTTGAAGGGCTGGAAGAGGCCGGATTGATCCCGGCCAGTGACGCCAGCCTGTTGCGCGAGGTCTACAAGATCTACCGCTCGGCGGCTCACCGCCAGGCATTGCAGAACCAGGCCGGCGTTGTGCCAGGGGATCAGTTTGAAACCCAGCGGCGTGAAGTGACGCGGATCTGGGGTGAGATGGGGTTGAGCTAGGTTTTCAGCGCCCGTTATGGCCCCATCGCGGGCAAGCGCGCTCCTACGGCGGTCCGCGTTGTGCTGTAGGAGCGCGCTTGCCCGCGATGACGTCGGTGGAAGCGGTGAATATTCCGGTAGATATATATAAAGCTATGACAGGGAGGCGTCGGGTTGTGTGGGAAGGTCACGCAGTCTGATCGACCTCCCTGATCGTTTCTGTCGTTTTGGATGAAACATGAGAATTCTTATTGTTGGGCCTAGCTGGGTAGGTGACATGGTGATGGCGCAAACGCTGTTCCAGTGCCTCAAACAGCGCCATCCCGAATGCGACATTGATGTCCTGGCCCCGGAGTGGAGCCGTCCGATTCTTGAGCGTATGCCTGAAGTGCGCGCGGCCTTGAGCTTTCCGCTGGGGCATGGCGCACTGGAACTGGCCACGCGGCGCAAGATCGGCAAATCCCTCGCGGGGCAGTACGATCAGGCGATTCTGCTGCCGAACTCCTTGAAGTCCGCGCTGGTGCCGTTTTTTGCCGGCATCCCGAAACGCACCGGCTGGCGTGGCGAATTTCGCTACGGCCTGCTCAATGACGTGCGCACCCTCGACAAAGAGCGTTATCCGCTGATGATCGAGCGTTTCATGGCGCTGGCTTATGAGCGGGGTGCCGAGCTGCCGCGCCCGTATCCAAAACCAGACCTGCGTATCGACATCACCACCCGCGATGCTGCGCTGGCCAAGTTCGGCCTGGCACTGGATCGCCCGGTGCTGGCGCTGTGCCCGGGTGCCGAGTTCGGTGAGTCCAAGCGCTGGCCTGCCGAGCATTACGCCAAAGTCGCCGAAGCGAAGATTCGTGAAGGCTGGCAAGTCTGGCTGTTTGGTTCGAAGAAGGACCATCCCGTCGGCGAAAGCATTCGTGAGCGGTTGATTCCGGGGTTGCGTGAAGAATCCGTAAACCTGAGCGGCGAGACGTCGCTGGCTGAAGCCATCGATCTGTTGTCCTGCGCTGATGCCGTGGTGTCCAACGATTCCGGCCTGATGCACGTCGCTGCTGCGTTGAATCGCCCCCTGGTCGCCGTTTACGGCTCGACTTCGCCGGGCTTCACGCCGCCGCTGGCCGATCATGTGGAGGTCGTGCGGCTGGGCATCGAATGCAGCCCGTGTTTCGACCGTACTTGTCGTTTCGGTCACTACAATTGCCTGCGTTTGCTGGAGCCCGATTCGGTGGTTCAGGCACTCGGCAATTTAGGCAGCACTCCGGTGGAGGTCGCCTGAGTTGCGGGTCTTGTTGATCAAAACGTCGTCCCTTGGGGATGTTATTCACGCGCTGCCCGCCCTGACCGACGCCGCGCGGGCCGTGCCGGGCATCCAGTTCGATTGGGTGGTCGAAGAAGGCTTCGCCGAGATTCCGACCTGGCACCCGGCGGTGGGCAATGTCATTCCGGTCGCGATCCGTCGCTGGCGCAAAAATCTCTGGCAGACGTTCAAGAACGGTGAGTGGCGCCGCTTCAAGCAACGCCTGCGCGACACCCATTACGATCTGGTTATCGATGCTCAAGGGCTGTTCAAAAGTGCCTGGCTGACTCGCTACGTGAACGCGCCGGTGGCCGGGCTGAATAAGGATTCCGCCCGGGAACCGCTGGCCAGTCGTTTTTACGATCAGGCTTATCCCGTTGCCCGTGGGCAGCATGCAGTCGAGCGTGTGCGGCAACTGATCGGTCAGGCGCTGGGTTACGCCGTGCCAGCGGGGTTGGGCGATTACGGTCTGGATCGTGGCCGTCTGCTCAGTGCCGAAGCGGATAAGCCGCCATTTGTTCTATTTCTGCATGGCACCACTTGGGACACTAAACACTGGCCCGAGCTGTACTGGCGACAGTTGGCCGAACGCATGGGCGAACGCGGCCTGCAGGTGCACCTGCCGTGGGGTAACCCGACGGAGAAGGCGCGGGCCGAGCGCATCGCGCAGGGGCTGGAACATGCGCGGGTGTTGCCGAAGCTGAATCTGGCGGGCGTCGCCCAGGTCCTGGCCAGTGCCCAGGCCTGTGTCGCCGTGGACACTGGCATCGGTCATCTGGCCGCCGCGCTGGATGTGCCGACGCTGTCGCTGTTCGGCCCGACCAACCCTGGCCTTACCGGCGCTTATGGCAGGTCGCAGGTTCATCTGGCCTCTGATTACCCGGCCTGTGTGCCTTGTCTGCAAAAGAAATGCACGTATCAACCGACGGAAGAAGACCGCCGTCAGTTTGACCTGAACCGCGAGTGGCCGATGTGCTTCACTCGTTTGAATCCCGAGCGAGTAGCGAGCCAGTTAGGCACGCTGTTGCTGGCAAAGGAACCCGGCTGATGCAACTGGCTTTTGTGCTTTATAAATACTTCCCGTTCGGCGGGCTGCAACGTGACTTCATGCGTATCGCGCTGGAATGCCAGCAGCGTGGGCACCAGATTCGGGTCTACACCCTGATCTGGGAAGGCGACGTGCCGCCAGGGTTTGAAGTGCTGGTGGCGCCGGTCAAAGCGTTCTTCAATCATCGGCGCAACGAAAAGCTGACGGCCTGGATGGAGGCGGATCTGGCCAAACGGCCGGTGGACCGTCTGATCGGCTTCAACAAGATGCCGGGTCTGGACGTGTACTACGCCGCCGATGGCTGCTTCGAGGACAAGGCACAGACGCTGCGTCACTCGTTGTACCGCCAGTGGGGCCGCTATCGCCATTTTGCCGAGTACGAGCGGGCGGTGTTCGGCAAAGATGCGAAAACCCAGGTGTTGATGATCTCTGAAGTGCAGCAGCCGCTGTTCATCAAGTATTACGACACCCCGCTGTCGCGCTTCCACCTGTTGCCGCCGGGCATTGCCCAGGATCGGCGCGCGCCGGCCGATGCGCCGCAGATACGCGCGCAATTCCGTAAAGAGTTCGGTCTGGCTGATGATGACCTGCTGCTGGTGCAGATCGGTTCCGGGTTCAAGACCAAAGGCGTGGATCGCAGCCTCAAGGCGCTTGCTGCGTTGCCGGCTGAACTTAAAAAACGCACCCGGCTGTTTGTAATCGGCCAGGACGACCCCAAAGTATTCCAGCTGCAAAGCGCGACGCTGGGCCTGGGTGATCACGTCACCTTCATGAAGGGGCGCAGCGACATCCCGCGTTTCCTGATGGGGGCTGATGTCTTGATTCACCCGGCGTACAACGAAAACACCGGCACGGTGCTGCTCGAAGCCTTGGTGGCGGGGCTGCCAGTGCTGGTCAGCGCGGTGTGTGGCTATGCCCATTACATTGCCGAGGCCGATAGCGGCCTGGTGCTGGATGAGCCATTCGAGCAGGCGCAGCTCAATCAATACCTGGCGACTATGCTGGCTGACGATACGGCGCGCGCCAACTGGGGCCGTAATGGCCTGGCTTTCGCCGACACGGCGGATCTGTACAGCATGCCGCAGCACGCGGCAGATGTGATTCTGGCGGAGCACTATCCATGAAGTTGTTTCTGGCTGAACCGTTCAAGACGCTTTGGGCCGGGCGTGATGCCTTCGCCGAAGTCGAGCGTCTGGACGGTCAGGTGTACCGCGAACTCGAAGGTCGGCGCACCTTGCGCACCGAAGTCGATGGTCGCGGCTATTTCGTCAAGATCCATCGCGGGATTGGCTGGGGCGAAATCGGCAAGAACCTGCTCACCGCAAAACTGCCCGTGCTGGGCGCCGGTATGGAATGGCAGGCCATCGCCCGCCTGAAAGAAGTCGGCGTGCCGACCATGACCGCCGTGGCCTATGGCGAGCGCGGTAATAATCCGGCCGCGCAGCATTCGTTTATCGTCACCGAAGAACTGGCGCCCACCGAAAGCCTGGAAGACGTCAGCATCAATTGGCGCAATGAACCGCCTGAGCCACGCCTGAAACGCGCGTTCATCGCCGAAGTCGCACGTATGCTCGGCATGATGCACCGCGCCGGGGTCAACCATCGCGACTGCTACATCTGCCATTTCCTGCTGCACACCGACAAACCGGTGACAGCCGATGACTTCCGCCTTTCGGTAATCGATCTGCACCGCGCCCAGACACGACGGGTGATCACCCCGCGCTGGCGCAACAAGGATCTGGCCGCGCTGTATTTTTCGGCAATGGATATCGGCCTGACGCGCCGCGACAAGCTGCGTTTCCTCAAGGGCTATTTCCAGCAGCCGTTGCGGCAGATTCTGGCAGAAGAAGCCAAGCTGCTGCGCTGGCTGGAACTCAAGGCGGACAAACTCTATCAGCGTAAAGTCCGTTACGGGGATGCCCTCTGATGGCGGGTTGGAACCTGGAACCGGCTTACAGTGCTCTGGCCGATGACTTCGGCAGCCTTGAGGCAGTGTTTGCGTTGCAAGGCGAGCGCTTGACCCGGGACCCGTTGTCCGAAGTGATTCGGGTGCAGCGCGATGGCGTGAATTATTACGTCAAACGCTACGTGGGCGCCGGTAAAGGCTTGCGCCGTTACGTGGGCAAACCGCGGGTCAAGTCCGAATGGCAGAACCTCAAACGCTTCGCCAAGTGGGGCATCCCGACGGCAGAAGTCGTGGCCTGGGGGCTTGAGCGCCGTGGCGCGTCCTATGACCGTGGCGCAATTATCACTCGCGAACTGCCGCGTACCGAAGATCTGTTTGCCCTGGCCAAACGTAACGATCCGCTGTTGGCCGACCGTTCGTGGGTCGACGGTATCAGTCGCCAGCTGGCCCGCTACACTCGCGCGATGCATGATCATCACTTCACCCACAACGACTTGAAGTGGCGCAACCTGTTGGTGGACGATCAGGCCACGCTGTTCCTGATTGACTGCCCCAATGGCGCATTCTGGTGGAGCTTCATGCTGCGCTACCGGATCACCAAGGATCTGGCCTGCCTGGACAAGGTGGCCAAATACCACCTGTCCGCCACGCAGCGCCTGCGCTTCTATTTGCAGTACCGGCAGCGGGCGCGTTTGAACGAATCTGACAAAAAGCGTATCCGCCATGTCGTCAGTTTCTTTGAGGGTCGCGAATGACTGACTTTATTGCACCCAGCGATCGCCCGTTGCTCGAACGCCACGGTCTGGCCGATTTCGAATCGCTTTGGGAGGTCCAGCTCGATGCTGTTGATGAGCCCAATACCGGTCGCGGTGGCTGGAGCAGTGTGTTTCGCATGGAGCTGGAAGGTTCTGGCTTCTACCTCAAGCGGCAAAGCAATTACCTGACCCGTACCTTGCACCATCCGTTTGGCGAGCCGTCGTTTTCCCGCGAGTTTCGCAATATCAGCCGCTATCAACAGTTGGGCATCCCGGCATTGCAGGCGGTGTTCTACGGCGAGCAGCGTGTCGAGGGCGAGCGTCGGGCGATCCTCATGACCCGGGCGCTGGATGGCTGGACCGATCTGGACACGCTGTTGCAGCAGTGGCCCGAGCTGGAAAGCCAGCAGCAGACTGCGATTCTGCACGCCTGTGGCGAGCTGGCGCGCACCCTTCACGGGGCGCGGCAGGTCCATGGGTGTTTCTATCCCAAGCATATTTTCATGCGAGCCAAGGCAGGCGCTTACCGGGCGCAGTTGATTGACCTGGAAAAGACCCGGCCATTGCTGCTGGGCCAGCGCGATCGGGTCAAGGACCTGGAGCCGTTGCTGCGTCGGGCACCGATGTGGAGCGGGGCACAGGTCCGCGAGTTGCTGGCCGTTTACCTGCAATCCGGTGCTGACAGCCCGCTGGTTGAAGACTGGTATGTCAGGCTCGGCAAGCGCGGCAGCCATAAACGCGCTGCACAGCGCAGCGAACACGAAGAGATCCGTTGATGCGTTTGTCTGAACTGAAAAACGCCGGACGCACGCCGGTCCTGCCCATCAATCTGGCACTGGCTGACGCGGCCGGGCCTGCTGAATTGCAGTTGCTGACCTTGCTCCGTGTCTTGCCGGGGCAGCGTTATGTCGGTGCCGGTGTATGGCGTGGGCGGCCGGTGCTGGCCAAATTGCTGGTCGGCCCCAAAGCTGCCCGGCATTTTCAGCGTGAGCTGGAAGGTGTGCGTGCACTGGCTGCGCAAGGCCTGACCACGCCATTGCTGCTGGCCGATGGCTTGCAAGACGGCGAGGGCGGCTGGTTGCTGTTCGAGTTTCTTGAAAAAGCCCACAGCCTGGGCGATGCCTGGCTTGAAGTGGAAAACCAGACGCCTCTCAGCGATGACCAACAGAGTGTGTTGGGCGAGGCGCTGTCTGCCATCGCGCAATTACATTTCAAAGGGCTGTGGCAGGAAGACCTGCACCTGGACAACCTGCTGCGCTGCAACGGCAAGCTGTACCTGATCGATGGCGCAGGGATTCGCACCGAAGAAGCCGGCAAGCCGTTATCCCGGCAGAAAGTGCTGGAAAACCTGGGTGTGTTCTTCGCTCAATTGCCGCAAGCCCTTGAGCCGTTTACCGAAGAGTTGCTGGTGCATTATCTGCTCAGCAACGGCGAACACGGTTTGCCCATGGAAGCCTTGCAGAAGCAGATCGACAAGGTCCGCAGCTGGCGGTTGAAGGATTATCTGGAAAAGACCGGGCGTGATTGCAGCCTGTTCAGCGTGGTAGATAAGCCGTCGCAGCTACGGGCGATTCGCCGGGAAGAAGAGCCAGCCATGCTGGCGGTGCTGGCCAATGCCGATGCCTTGCTGGATCAGGGGCATATGTACAAGACCGGCGGCGCGGCCAGTGTGGCGCGAGTCGATGTCGATGGCCGGCCGCTGGTGATCAAACGTTACAACATCAAAGACCTGGCCCACTGGTTCAAGCGGTTCTGGCGCCCAAGTCGCGCCTGGCATTCGTGGCGCGAAGGCAATCGGTTGATGTTCCTCGGTATTGCCACGCCCAAGCCACTGGGGTTGCTGGAAACACGTTTTCTGGGGCTGCGTAACAAGGCCTATCTGGTGACCGAGTATCTGCCGGGGCCGGACATCATCGAGCGGTTCGCGCCGTATGTGGCGTCCGGCGATGCGCCGGAAAACGAATTGCTCGCGCTGGATCAACTCTTCGATCAGATGATCCGTGAGCGTATCAGCCACGGTGATCTGAAGGGGCACAATGTGTTCTGGCATCAGGACCGTTGGGCATTGATCGATCTGGACGCCATGTGCCAGCACAGTTCCCAGTCTTCGTTTGCGGCGGCGTTTGCCCGTGATCGGGCGCGCTTCATGCGTAACTGGCCTGTTGAAAGCGCGCTGCACCAATTGCTGGAGCAGCGCTTGCCGAAGGTTGAGACGGTTTAGGGCCGTCTCAACCGGCATGATTTATCGCATCAGCCCCTGTGTACCAGGCCGATTTTCTTCAACCCGTCGATCAAGGCGTCGATGTCCTGGTAAGGCGTGAGATGAATGTCCCCCCACCTTGGGCGGAATACGTAGACCTTGCCGTCCGGATGCGACAGAACAGGTGTGCGGTGAATCTGCAGATCCCGGGAGCGATGCACGATCATGCGCTGATCGCCATCCCCTTGCCTGATGCGGAACATGCCGGACCTGTGCAGGATTTCTTCGTCGGCTATCTGCTCCGGGGACACGACAGCAGCGATGGGTTCAGGCACCTCTATTTCCACCCGGTAATCGCCTTTGATCTCGACCATTTCGTGACGCAGCCCCGCAGGTGACAACTCCCCAGGGTCCGGCATCACGCCCTTGGATTGACCGGGTTTGACCTGGGCGATGTTCAGGCTGATCCCGCCTTCCAGCTCGGCGATACCCGGGACAACTTTCTGGTAAGTGCCGGAATGGCTGCTGCCCACCAAAGCGATCCATTTGTGTGAGCCCATGACCTCCTGATGTTGGCGAATCGTGCGTGATGCGAAGTAGTTCATCATTTGCTGGCGTGTGGGGTCGGTTCTGCCTCCGACGTCTTTGATGTGATAGCTCGCTGCACAGTCGATGGCGCGAACTTCCAGGTCGTGTTCTTGCGCCTTGATCACCAGTTGCTCAAAGGTGTAGACGTTGTTCGGATCAGTACGCATGCCGTTGTCCAGGTCTCGCAGGTCGTGCAGCAGGCTCTTGCTCATCTGCCCCGTCTCGAAAAAACGGTCCAGATCAGCCTGGTGCAGATCAGTCAGCAAGTGTTCCAGATACAGGGTCTTGACGTTCTGCTGCGACAACAGCTCAAGGTTATCGATGATCAGTTGCTTGCTGGCGACGAACGAATGCCATTCGCCGATGACAACGCCGTCGGTTTCCTTGTAAAGGGTTTCAAGGAGTTCGGGCAGGCTGATCTGCGGTTCAACTTGCGGGAGTGTGGGGCGAGCTGGCATTTCGACGGTGGCAAGGTTTCGGGCATCGTCATGCAGTTTGCTACGTTTGAGCAGGAACAGTTCGCGCACCTCGTCCAGCTCGGCAACCCCAGAGGAGTAACCTTCGGAAAGCCCTTTGCGCTCGAAATACGCAAGCTGGTGCAGGTTGTTTCTGGTGTGTATCGGCATTTCATAGGTCGCATCCGCCAGAGACCGCTGAATAGCGGTCGCCGGCAGGTTTTCGTTCCAGCCGTCCGGCTCGATACGTACCCAGCCATCGGCGTCATCCCAGACAAAGCCATATTCACCTGCCCAGCGGTCAGCCGTTGATGCGCCTTGTTCCTGGCCCATTGCGGTCATCAATCGTTCGTCCAGCGTCGTGCTCGGTGGCAGGGGCTTTTCAACCAGGATCAGGCCTGGATTGGGGTGCTCGATGGTGAAATCGAATCGGGCGGCCTGATTGCCGCTTCCTCGAATTCTGGCCCCTTTGCTGATGCGTGTGGTACGGCCGCCCGGAATGTCCTTGATG
>Ga0308163_10003935_pt1 | contig 12148 bp, 7 predicted proteins | sample PhyTR1_FD_201037 | JGI IMG/M metagenome (GOLD analysis project Ga0308163, IMG submission 201037) | Phyllosphere microbial communities from UC Gill Tract Community Farm, Albany, California, United States - DLSLT.R1 | ecosystem: Host-associated > Plants > Phyllosphere > Unclassified | place: USA... | reverse complement strand
TGATCGATGAGTTCCGTCTTTCTGGTGGGAGTCAGCCTGGAGCTGCTCTCCACGCCATTCCGCCCGTCCGCCTTGTTGGTTGACGCGAGCATTGGCGTAATGATTACGGATGGGGCCTTTCGAGGCCCCATTTCGGTTTGAGGACCGTCTTGATCCGTCGTTCCTGCCTCTATTCAAGCCACTTACGGGAGCGCTGAGGTGAAGCTCAACGTTGGAGCGTTAAGCTGCAAGAAGCATGCATGAGAGCCTCGATGGCGGCAAAAAAAGGGGCCTTGTCGGCCCCTTTTGCGTCTGATGATGAGTTGGCTAATTCGGCTTCAGTCGAGCTTGCGGGTCTTCAGCCGGTCGAGCAGCATTTTTGCCAGCGCTTCGTAATCGCCGTCGAAATGGTGGCCGCCTTCCAGCTTGACGACATCGACCTTCTTGGTGTCGAGCAAGTGGCAACCATCGTCTTCCTCATCATCGGCGCCGTAGAGGCACTGTACGAGGCCAGCGGGCATCTTGGCGATTTCCTTGGTAGGATCGCCCCCCGCACCGCTGCCCTTGGCGCCAAGCCAACCGGTGACGGAGATCTCGAAGTCCGAGGCTTGCGACATCGACAGCAGCGAGACCTGGTTGACCTTCTGGCGCAGATTCTCCGGCAGGAGATTGTAAACCGGCGGGGTGATGTCGGCACCGAAGGAGAAGCCAACAAGCATTACATGCTTGACCTTCCAGCGCTTGGTATAGGTGTTGATGATCCGGGCAAGATCGTCTGCGGTCTCCTGCGGTTTGCGGGCTGACCAGAAATAGCGCAGGGAATCGACGCCGATGACCGGCAGTCCTTCCTGCTGAAAATAGCCGGCAATTTCGCTGTCGATATCGCGCCAACCGCCGTCACCGGAATAGATAATCGCCATCGTATCGAACGCCGGCTTATCGACTTCCATCACTGTCAGCGGCAGGCCCAAAGGCTCCGCTTCCTTGGCTGTGGCGGCGATCATCACGTCGATACCGTCAGACAGCGTCTGGGCGGCAGGCTTTTGGCTGTCGGCAACGTCGATGTCGGAATGATCTTTCAACAGATCGGCGACATGGGTGCGGCCCACGGGATCGGCCGTTGTGGAGAAGCGAACGCTTGCCGGATCTGGCAGGGCGCCATCGGTGAGGCCATAGACGATGCCGCCGTTTTTCGGGGTCTTTTCGGCTGGCGTGCAGAACTGGTCGGGCAGGGGAATGACATCGCCTGGGTCGACGGCCAGGGTCTCGCCGATCGTAGCGTTCGGGGTCTGGGCCAGGATCGCCAGGGCCAGGGTGCCGCCTTCGCCGATGCCGGCGACGAGCGGCGGCAGATAGTCGGAGCCGCCGATGCGCCGCTGGATCTGATGGGAGAGATCCTCGATATCGGAGACGGTGTAGATGCAGTCGTCCTCGTCGGAGGATTTGAGATCGGCTTGCAGCGATTGCAGGTAGCGCGGTGTGTCAATGCCGACCACGACCGAGCCATTGCCCCGCAGCCGTTCCGCCTCAGCCTTCATCTGGTCGTTCCAGCCGCTCTTATCGGAGAGCAGGAAAACGACTGACTTCGGCTTGCCGTCAGGTAGGGTGATGACAGGATCTGGAATGGTGCCGGTCTCATAGGGTTCATCGGCGGCGAGCGCTGGGCTGAGCAAGCCGGCGCCGGCCGAAGCCAGGATCAGGCATCCCGTAATCAGCAAGCGCCTGGCGACAGCGCCGACACTGAGACGATAAACTGACGATTTCATTTCTTTACCACGCCTTTCAGACCGCCACCGATCAGGAGAGTTGCGTCCAGGAGGGCGATCACCGGACTGAGACCGCCCGAAACGGCAAGATAGCGGGGTTGCCATTCGGGGTGGAACTTCTGCTTGAAAGCACGTAAGCCTTTGAAATTATAGAAGCGCTCACCATGCTCATAAAATGTGTTGGCAATGCGGTCCCAGACCGGTGCCACTTCTCGGCGCGACAGGCCCGACAAGGGCGCCATGCCGAGGTTGAAATGCCCGTAGCCTTCGGTTCGAAGGTAGGTCAGCAGGCTGACGAACAGGTAGTCCATCGCGCCCTTGGGCGCGTCAGGCGAGAAGCGCATCAGGTCTATCGAGGCCTCTGCCTTGGTCTCCGTGACAAGGATATTGGCGAAGGCGACAATGTTGCCTTCGGCGCGTAGTACGATCACCGGCTGACTGAGAATATACTCGTCAGTAAAGGCGCCGAGCGAAAAACCCTTTTCCTTGGCACGGTGCTGGGCAAGCCAGCCATCTGAGACGGCTCTGAGATCTTCGAGTACATTTGGCACATCGGCGACCGGGATGATCTCGTAGCTCAATCCGTCACGTTCAGCCTTGGAAGCGCTTTGGCGCAAGTTGGCCCATTTGCCGCCCTTCAGGTCGAAGCGTGGGAGATCGACGACTGCCAGTTCGCCGAGCTTGAAGGCCTGCATGCCGGCATCGGCAATGGCTGGCAGCAGGACGGGCGATGCCTGATAAAATACGGCTCGGCAGCCGGCCAGACGGGCGGATTCGACGAATTGCCATACCAGTTCGTCACGCGCCTTCTTCGGTCCGACCGGATCGAGGAAGGCAATCCACGACCGTCCTTGCTTGCCATACATCAGGAAGGCCTGACCATCAGGCGAGAACATCACTGCCTTGTCGCCGGTGCGCACCAGATTGCTATCGGCCACGTCGGACTTGCCGAGAATGCCGACAGCCTTTTCGATATCCTCAGGCGTGGACGGGGTGACGGCAGGTGCTGCGGGCCGCAACAGACTGAACACCGCAAGCGCCGTCGAAAAAATCGTCAGGCCGAGCATGGCGCGCAGCGAACGGGGGGCCGACTCGGAGAACTCGAACTCCCACCAAAGTGAGCGCGTGTAATCCACGTCACGGTAGACGAAAAACAGGATGAGGCAGGCGCAGATGCAGATCAGCGCGATTGCCGTCAGCCAGGAAGCCGTCAGCACCTGACGGAACAGCGAGGCCGGACGCACGAACAGGCGTTTGCTGGCAAACAGGCCGATCAGCAAAACAGCCAGCGCCGATGCCTCGAATACGGCAAAGGCGCGCAGCAGCGATAGGACCAGCGCGACGGCCGCGCCGACCATGGCGGCCCACCAGGCGCCATCCAGCCGCTGGGCAAGACCGCGGGCGGTGATGACCAGGAACAGGCCGAGCAAGCTGGTGAAGAAATGCGCGCCTTCGACCACCGACAGCGGCAGGATATTCTGCAGGAGTTCCAGATCGCTTTCCGGCGTTGGCGTGACGCTCGAAAAGATCAGCATGACGCCGAGAATGAAGGTGAGGGCGCCAAGCAGCGCCGGCGAAATGCGCGCTGCTGTCCGTCCGACGCCCGCGAGCGCCGGCGTTTTGGAATAGTGCCGCAGCTCAGTGAACGACACCAGCGCGATGGCAATGATCAGCGGCAGGACGTAATAAATCAGGCGGTAAACGACAAGCGAGGCCAGGACCGCATCAATGTTGGTGGTCGGGCCAAGGGCGGCGAGAATGACGGTTTCAAACACGCCGATACCAGCCGGCACATGGCTGAGCACGCCGATGCCGATAGCGATCGAATAAATTGCGAAGAAGGCCGGCCAGGAAATGGCGGCCTGTTCGGGCAGAAGCGCATAAACCACGGAGGCGGAAAAGGCGAGATCGGCGACGGTCACGAGGAACTGGCGCGACAGCGTCGGCGTGTCGGCCATGCGCAGGGTGACGCCGGCAAAGCTCAGGCTGCGACGCTGACCGATCACGATCAGAACGCCGAAGCCGAGCAGGATGGCAATGGCGAACGCACGGAGCCAAACCGGGCTGATGTCGAGCAGCGGCGCGATTTCCGATGACATCGGAATGAGCGACAAGGCGGTGACGGCAGCAAGGCCAAGGCTGAAGGAGAGGGTGACGAAAGCAATGACGCGACCGATGTCATCAGGCGCAAGACCGGCCCTCGAATAGGCGCGGTAGCGGATAGCGCCGCCCGAAAGCATGCCGAAGCCCGCCGCATTGCCTACCGCATAGGCACTGAAGGCAGTCAAGGCTACTTCCGCCATCGGCCGTTTGCGACCGATGAATTCCATGGCGTTCCAGTCGTAAAGGCAGAGCGACATGAAGCTGAGGGCGGTAAACACGACGGCAAGCAGGATCTGGTCATAACCTGTCGTCGCCATGGCCGAGACCACATCGTCATAGCTGACCTCTTCCGTCAGCCGATAGATTGCCAAGGCAACGGCGGCGAAAACGATCAGCGTGAATACGGCGGCGATCGCTCGCCCGTATTCGGCAAGAGCTGCACGCCATCCGGACCTGGTCGGCGGCTCTGCGCTCTCCGGGCTCTCGGATTGTAGTTCGGCTGCCATGCGATCGTCCCTTCCGTTGACTTCTCGTAAAGCGGCAAATGTTCGCCGTCTCACGTTATAGATAATGCATATACAAACTTAATCGTTCACGAGCTTTGCCCACAAACCCTGCCGGATTTAAGGTCAAATGCCGAAAACGATGCCAAAGGAAAATCCTCTGGATGGGTCGGTTCCTGCTCCGGCTCGCCTTCCGCAATTGCGATAAGGATGCCGTTCGCTTATTTCCAGATGCCGCATAAATCCGCAGGTCGAGTTTCGATATGAGGATTTATGCGGCATTATTCTGACTTTGCAGGTCTGTACTGAATTATGGCTGAATGCGGTATCCTAAAAACATGACAAAAACGTTTGCGGTGCGCCTCTTTCTCAGGCGTACCGTATGGGGCGAACTTGCCGTTGCGCCTTTGCCCCGAATTGTCTAAAAGCCCGCCAGCCGCGTCTCCAAGATGCGGGATTGGTTTTTGCCGGACATATCCGGCACAGGTTTGGGGTCGAAACGGTCAGGCCATGGCGCGCATTGTGATGAAATTCGGCGGAACGTCCGTCGCCAATCTTGAACGCATTCACAACGTCGCGCGGCATGTGAAACGCGAAGTCGATGCCGGCCACGAGGTTGCCGTCGTGGTCTCGGCCATGTCTGGCAAGACGAATGAGCTCGTCGACTGGGTCCAGAATATGCCAAAGGTGGCTGGCGCCGCATCGCCTTTCTATGATGCGCGCGAATATGACGCTATCGTGGCCTCGGGTGAACAGGTTACCTCAGGCCTGCTGGCTATCGCGCTGCAGTCGCTCGGCATCAATGCCCGCTCCTGGCAGGGCTGGCAGATCGCCATCAAGACCGACAATGCCCATGGTGCCGCCCGTATCCAGGAAATCGACGGGTCCGAAATCATCCGCCGCATGGGCGAAGGTCAGGTGGCTGTCGTCGCCGGCTTCCAGGGTATCGGTCCCGACAACCGGATCGCAACGCTCGGGCGCGGCGGTTCCGACACATCCGCCGTGGCGATTGCCGCCGGCGTCAAGGCCGACCGCTGCGACATTTATACCGACGTCGACGGCGTCTATACCACGGACCCGCGCATCGAGCCGAAGGCACGTCGCCTGAAGAAGGTCGCCTTCGAAGAAATGCTGGAAATGGCCTCGCTCGGCGCCAAGGTGCTACAGGTGCGTTCCGTCGAACTGGCCATGGTGCATAAGGTGCGCACGTTCGTGCGCTCGAGCTTTGAAGATCCCGATGCTCCGGGCATGGGTGATGTCTTGAACCCGCCCGGAACGTTGATTTGCGATGAGGAAGAGATCGTGGAACAGGAAGTTGTGACCGGCATTGCCTATGCCAAGGACGAAGCCCAGATTTCGCTGCGCCGGCTTGCCGATCGTCCCGGCGTGTCCGCGGCGATTTTCGGGCCGATGGCCGAATCGCATATCAACGTTGACATGATCGTCCAGAATATTTCTGAAGACGGTTCCAAGACCGACATGACCTTCACGGTCCCCTCTGGTGACGTCGACAAGGCCCTCAAAGTTCTCTCCGACAACCAGGAGACGATCGGCTTCGACGTGCTGCAGAGCGAAAAGGGCCTGGTCAAGGTGTCCGTCATCGGCATCGGTATGCGCAGCCATGCTGGCGTTGCTGCGACCGCTTTCCGGGCACTTGCTGAAAAAGGCATCAATATCAAGGCGATCACCACGTCTGAGATCAAGATTTCCATCCTGATCGACGGTCCTTATGCCGAATTGGCAGTTCGCACTTTGCATTCTTGCTACGGTCTCGATAAGGCTTGATCAACGGGTGGGAATTTGCCACCCTTGATCAGTATGACCGTCGGCATTTCGCCTTCGGTTCGGCATTATCGGGAGTATGCACGCGATGAGAGACCTTTCTGCGGGTCCGCGCGTCCTCCTCAAGCGGCTTCGCGAATTGATGGCGGAGCCTCTTGAGCCTCAGGAGCGTCTTGACCGTATCACTCGCCAGATCGCGAGCAATATGGTCGCCGAAGTCTGCTCCGTGTATGTCCTGCGCTCCGATGGCGTGCTGGAACTTTACGCGACCGAGGGTCTCAATCCCGACGCTGTGCATCTGGCGCAGCTGAAAATGGGACAGGGGCTGGTCGGCACCATCGCAGCCTCTGCCCAACCGCTCAATCTTTCCGATGCGCAGGCGCATCCGGCTTTCCGTTATTTGCCCGAAACGGGGGAAGAAATTTATCATTCCTTCCTCGGCGTGCCGATTTTGCGGGCTGGCCGCAGTCTTGGCGTTCTTGTCGTCCAGAACAAGGCGCAACGGAATTATCGGGAAGACGAGCTTGAAGCGCTTGAAACCACGGCCATGGTGCTGGCCGAAATGATTGCCACCGGCGATTTGAAGAAGATCACCCGGCCGGGTCTGGAACTGGACCTGACGCGGGCCGTGACCATTGATGGCGACAGCTATAGCGAAGGCATTGGCCTTGGCCATGTCGTGCTGCATGAGCCGCGCATCGTCGTCACCAATCTTCTGAACGAGGATACCGAGACCGAGCTGAAGCGCATGGCCGAATCGCTCGGCTCGCTCCGCATTTCCATCGATGACATGCTGTCGCGCCGCGAAGTGGCGATGGAGGGTGAGCACCGCGAAGTGCTCGAGACCTACCGGATGTTCGCCCATGACCAGGGCTGGGTGCGGCGCATGGAAGAGGCGATCCGCAACGGCCTGACGGCAGAAGCGGCGGTCGAAAAGGTCCAGAGCGACACCAAGGCGCGAATGATGCGCCTGACCGATCCCTACATGCGCGAGCGCATGCATGATTTCGATGATCTCGCTAATCGGCTGTTGCGCCAGTTGACCGGCTTTTCCGGCAGCAGTTCGGACGGTTTCCCGAACGATGCGATCATTTTCGCCCGTGCTATGGGGGCAGCCGAACTGCTCGACTATCCGCGTCAGAACATTCGCGGCCTTGTGCTGGAAGATGGGGCGGTGACCAGCCATGTGGTGATTGTCGCGCGTGCCATGGGCATTGCCGTTGTCGGTCAGGCAGCCGGTGCCGTGGCGTTAGCGGAAAATGGCGACGCCGTCATTATCGATGGTGACGACGGCAAGGTGCATGTGCGGCCAATGGCTGACCTGCAGAAGGCCTATGAGGAAAAGGTCAAGCTCAGGGCTCGGCGCCAGGAACAGTTCCGGGCGCTGCGCGATGTCGAGCCGCTCAGCAAGGACGGCCAGCGAATCAAGCTGCAGATGAATGCCGGCCTGATGGTCGATCTGCCGCAGCTTGCCGATTCGGGCGCTGAAGGCATTGGCCTGTTCCGCACTGAGCTGCAATTCATGATCGCCTCGACCATGCCAAAGGCCGACGAGCAGGAAGCGCTTTATCGCAACGTGTTGAAGCAGGCCAAGGGGCTGCCGGTGACCTTCCGCACGCTGGATATCGGCGGCGATAAGGTGCTGCCCTATTTCCGTAGCCATGAAGAGGAAAACCCGGCGCTTGGCTGGCGCGCCATCCGGCTGTCGCTCGATCGGCCCGGCCTGCTGCGCACCCAGATGCGGGCGCTGTTGAAGGCGGCTGCCGGCGGCGAACTGAAGATGATGTTGCCGATGGTGACGGAGGTCTCGGAAATCCGCGCTGCCCGCGAATTGCTGCAGAAGGAAGTGCAGCATATTTCAAAATTCGGCCATGGCCTACCGCGTCGCCTGCAATTCGGCGTTATGCTGGAAGTGCCGGCGCTGATGTGGCAGCTCGACGAGCTGATGCAGGAAGTCGACTTCGTCTCTGTCGGTTCCAATGACCTGTTCCAGTTTTCCATGGCGGTTGACCGGGGGAATGCCCGGGTTTCCGACCGCTTCGATATTCTGGGACGGCCGTTCCTGCGCATTCTGCGCGACATCGTCCGCGCTGCCGACAAGCATGACACGCCGCTGACGCTGTGCGGTGAGATGGCCGGGAAGCCATTGTCTTCAATGGCGCTGTTTGCTATCGGCTTCCGCTCGGTGTCGATGTCGCCGACATCGATCGGGCCGATCAAGGCGATGCTGTTGCAGCTGGATGTTGGCAAGCTTTCGGAAGAGCTGAATGCTCTTCTGGATGATAACCGGCCGAGTGAACCGATCCGGGCCTTCCTCACCCGGTTTGCCGAGCAGAATGGCGTTCCGCTCTGAAAATTGACTGATAATAAGAGGTAAAGGGTGGCGAAGCTTCCTGTCGATAAAATGCGCGAACTTGAGCGCCGGTTTGGCGAGATCGAGGCGCGCATGTCCGCCGGGCCGGCTGCCGACGTCTATGTCAAGCTTGCTTCCGAATATTCCGAGCTGCAGCCAGTGGTCAAAGCCATCCGCGAACTGGTTCAGGCGGAAAAGGAAGTGGCTGACCTGAAGGCACTGCTCGCCGACAAGGCGACCGACCGTGATATGCGCGAGCTTGCGGAAATGGAACTGCCTGACGTTGAGGCCCGGCTGGAGGGCTTGGAAAAGGAAATCCAGATTCAGCTTCTGCCCAAGGATGCCGCTGACGAGAAAAGCGCGATCCTGGAAATCCGTGCCGGTACGGGCGGGTCGGAGGCGGCGTTGTTTGCTGGTGATTTGTTTCGCATGTATGAGCGCTTCGCGGCATCGAAGGGCTGGAAGGTCGAGGTTCTTTCGGCCAGCGAAGGCGAAGTTGGCGGCTATAAGGAAATCATTGCCACCGTCAGCGGTCGCGGCGTCTTCTCCAAGCTGAAATTCGAATCTGGCGTGCATCGCGTGCAGCGGGTGCCGGATACAGAAACCCAGGGTCGCATTCACACCTCGGCGGCAACGGTGGCGGTTCTGCCGGAAGCAGAAGAAATCGATATTGAAATTCGCGCCGAAGACATCCGCATCGATACTATGCGTTCGTCCGGCGCCGGCGGCCAGCATGTCAACACGACCGATTCGGCTGTGCGAATCACCCACCTTCCCACCGGCCTGATCGTAACCAGTTCGGAAAAGTCGCAGCATCAGAACCGCGCCAAGGCCATGCAGGTGCTGCGCTCGCGCCTGTTCGACATCGAGCGGCAGCGCGCCGACAACCAACGGTCGGCAGACCGCAAGAGCCAGGTTGGCTCGGGTGATCGTTCCGAGCGGATTCGCACCTATAATTTTCCGCAGGGACGTGTGACAGATCATCGCATCAACCTGACGCTCTACAAGCTTGATCGGATGATGGTCGGCGAAATCGATGAAGTGGTCGATGCGCTCATTGCCGACTATCAGGCCGGTCAACTGGCCCAACTTGGCGAGCAGGCATGAGCGCTGCTGCGGTGACGCTGAGCCAGGCACTCGCCACTGCGCGAAGCCGGTTTGCAACTGCCGCAATAGCCGATCCGGCTGGGGATGCCCGCGTACTGATCGCCGGTCTCCTGGGGTTGAGCGCCACCCAGCTTATCGCCGGGAGCGACCGGATGTTGAGCGCCGAGGAAGTTGGCCGGATCGAAGCTGCAGTTGAGCGGCGGCTAGCCTTTGAGCCGGTGCATCGTATTCTCGGCAAGCGGGCGTTTTTCGGGCTTGATCTCGCTTTGTCTCCCGCAACGCTTGAGCCGCGTCCCGATACCGAAGTTCTCGTCGAACGCGCTTTGCCGTATCTCGCTGAGATCATTTCAAAAAAAGGAAACGCACGGCTGCTGGACCTTGGTACGGGAACCGGAGCGATCGCGCTGGCTCTGCTGCAGGAATGTCCTGCAGCCACCGCTTTGGCGACAGATATTTCCGCAGATGCGCTTGCCGTGGCGCGGGGAAATGCCGAGGCAAATGGTCTTGCTGATCGGTTTCAGACGCTGGAAAGCAACTGGTTCGAGCGCTTATCCACACGCTTCGACATGATCCTGTCGAACCCGCCTTATATCGTGAGTTCAGTGATCGAAGATCTGGCGCCTGATGTAAAGCATTTCGATCCGATGGCGGCGCTTGATGGTGGTATTGACGGTCTTGACGCATACCGGGTGATCGCGAGCGGAGCGGAGGCTTTCCTTGAGGAGGAGGGCATTGTTGGGGTTGAGATCGGCTATGATCAGGCGCGTTCCGTGACGGAACTTTTCGTCGATCAAGGCTTTCTCCTGCTAGAGGATGCGAAGGATTACGGCGGAAACGATCGTGTTTTGCTGTTTGTCAAATCCCTATCAACACGTTGAAGCGCCTGCCAAGGAACTTTCTGCAACGCAAAGAAAGGGCTTGGATTTCATAAGGAAGCGGGATAGGTTGCGGTCACGCATCGGGCAGCTGGGAATGAACAAGGATTCGTTTGACCCTGGAGCGACCGCGACTAAGCCTTTGCAAGGAAAAGTTCGCGGCGCAAATTAGTCCTGGTGCGTGGATCAGATAATTTACTGCTTGATTCCTTAAGCCTCTACCGGTTTAAGGGGCAAAATTGTGCAGGACTTTAATGAGTTGCGGCAGACCCGCTTGTCTTGGTTTCAGGCGTAGGCAGCTGCAATGTTCACCAGCGGCCGTATGTTGCATTGGCGCAGTATGCCCCGCAGCGCGTTGAGCCCCGGTTCGATTAACGAACGGGCCGCGTCGCCCTCATATCAGCAAGACAGAAATCAGGTGAGTAATCGATGAGGCCAGGACAGCAAAACAAGCGCAGTCGGGGGCGTAGCAATGGCGGCAGCAATAACGGTAATAACAACGGTTTTAACCGGAAGGGCTCCAACCCGCTGACCCGGACCTATGACAGTTCAGGGCCGGACGTGAAAATCCGCGGCACGGCGCAGCATATCGCTGAGAAGTACATGGCGCTGGCTCGTGATTCCCAAAGCTCCGGCGACCGGGTCATGGCCGAAAACTATCTTCAGCATGCCGAGCATTATAACCGCATCATTGCTGCCGCCCAGGCGCAGATGCAGGAGCGCGTTAATCGCGACGACCGCGACTACAATGATCGCGACGGGTCGGACATGGATATGGACGACAATGACGGCGGTATGGACCGTGGCTTCCAGCCGCAGCCGGACATTCAGGCTGCTCAGCCTCGCGTCCAGCAGGAGCGGGCTGAACGTCCGGAGCGTGCCGAGCGCCCTGAACGCCAGGAACGGGCTGAGCGTCAGGAACGGCCTGAGCGTCAGGATCGTCGTCAGGAACGCCCCCATCAGGAGCGTCGGCCACAGCCAGTGGCTCAGCCGCAGCCCGAACTTGATATTGCCGGTAGCGGTCCGCAGCCGGTAATCGAGCATACGCCTGTCGAGGCTGAATTTGCCGCTGAGGAAAGCGCCCAGCAGGCCAATGCAAAGCCATCCGAGCGCCAGACCCGCCGCCGCACGCCGACTGCTCGTCCGCGCCGCCCGCGTCGCACGGCGGAAGAGGGTGCTGCAGAAGGTGGCGAGACCCCGGTCAGCGAAGGCAAGGCCCCGGTTAGCGAAGGCAAGGCAAAGGGTCGCGCCAAGAGCGATGACGGCGATGCCCCAGCCCTGGTAGACACCGTTTCCGAATAAGAATTCGAACCCGGCTTAAGCTGGGATCTCGAATGCCAGAGAGTTATTTCAACCCCTGTCGCGATTACGCGGCAGGGGTTTTCCTTTGCCTTGCGATTCATCAACAAAGGCCAATATTTTTCGGCTAACCTGCTCTTTAAAGAGGAAAAATGCCTCCCCATATCTTGGCTACAGATTGACCATATCGATAAAAAGATGGTTCCAATCGCCGGGCCTGCCGCATAGGGGGCCTTATCCTCAAAACCCATGCCGTGCCTTGATGGGCGGTCTGGAGACTGGAGAGTAAGATGAACGTTGAGAAATATTCCGAGCGCGTCCGTGGCTTCCTGCAATCTGCGCAAACCCATGCGCTGTCGGAAGGCCACCAGCAATTCACTC
>Ga0308163_10003930_pt1 | contig 12159 bp, 11 predicted proteins | sample PhyTR1_FD_201037 | JGI IMG/M metagenome (GOLD analysis project Ga0308163, IMG submission 201037) | Phyllosphere microbial communities from UC Gill Tract Community Farm, Albany, California, United States - DLSLT.R1 | ecosystem: Host-associated > Plants > Phyllosphere > Unclassified | place: USA... | reverse complement strand
CCGGACAGGTTCACGATGACGTCGGCGGCGTCGACGGTGGCGACATTGAGCCACGACACCTCAGGATCCCACTGGCGTTCCTTCGGGTGATGCGTCGGGCGCCTCACGAGCCGGATCACCAGGTGCCCGGCAGCCTCGAGTTGCCGGGTCAGTTCGGTGCCGATCATGCCGGATGCGCCGGCGATGACGATGGTCTGCTGTTCAGGCATTCGGCCTCTCCCTGTTTCTTTCAGCCTAACCGCACAGGGCGATCAGCCCCAGAAGTCATCGTTGTCGACAGCAAACGGTGCTAGCGTATCCACCATGCTGTTCGGTCTGCTTCTTCTTAGCTGCCGCGACGAGTCCTAATCTCAGGCCTTCCTCGTCGCGGAGTTCGCCATTGGCTGACAATCTGAAGACTATTTAGAGGAACTAAGACCGTGAAGAACAATCAAGCAGCGTCGGCTATGCCGATCCACAAGTACCGTCCGTTCCACGAGCAGATCTCCGTCGATCTGCCCGATCGAACCTGGCCCTCGAAGCGCATCACCGAAGCACCACGCTGGTGTGCCGTCGATCTGCGCGACGGCAACCAGGCGCTCATCGACCCGATGAGTCCCGAACGCAAGCGCGTGATGTTCGACCTGCTGGTTCGCATGGGCTACAAGGAGATCGAAGTCGGGTTCCCGAGCGCGAGCCAGACCGACTTCGACTTCGTACGCAGCCTCATCGAGGAAGACGCGATTCCCGAAGACGTCACCATTCAGGTTCTGACCCAGGCGCGAGAGCACCTGATCGCTCGCACCTACGAGTCGATCGCCGGAGCCAAACAGGCCATCGTGCATCTCTACAACTCGACCTCGATCCTGCAGCGCGACGTCGTCTTCCGCAGTGACCGGCAGGGCATCATCGACATCGCCACGGCCGGCGCCCGTCTGTGCCGACAGTACGAGAAGACGATTCCCGAGACGGTCGTGTACTACGAGTACTCGCCCGAGAGCTTCACGGGCACTGAGCTCGAGTTCGCTCTGGATGTCTGCAACCAGGTCATCGAGATCTTCGAGCCCTCGGCGGACCGCAAGGTCATGATCAACCTGCCTGCAACGGTCGAGATGGCCACGCCGAACGTCTACGCCGACTCGATCGAGTGGATGAGCCGTCGTCTCGCCCACCGCGAGAACATCGTGCTGTCGCTGCACCCTCACAACGACCGTGGCACCGCGATCGCCGCAGCAGAACTCGGGTACATGGCGGGGGCCGACCGTATCGAGGGATGCCTGTTCGGCAACGGCGAGCGCACGGGAAACGTCGACCTGGTCGCCCTCGGCATCAACCTGTTCACCCAGGGCATCGATCCTCAGATCGATTTCTCCGACCTAGACGAGATCCGGCGCACAGCCGAGTACTGCAACCAGCTGAAGGTGCCCGAGCGCAGCCCCTGGGCCGGCGACCTGGTCTACACCGCATTCAGCGGCTCGCACCAGGATGCGATCAAGAAGGGCTTCGAGGCCATGGCGGTCGACGCGGCGGCTCAGGGCAAAGATGTCGACGACCTCGTCTGGGCGGTGCCGTACCTGCCGGTCGACCCCAAAGACCTGGGGCGCAGCTACGAGGCGGTCATCCGCGTCAACTCGCAGTCGGGCAAGGGTGGCGTCGCCTACCTGCTGAAGAACGACCACGCTCTCGATCTGCCCCGCAAACTGCAGATCGAGTTCTCGGGTGTCGTGCAGACCAAGACCGACGCCGAGGGGGGAGAGGTCACGAGCGAGCAGATCTGGGAGATCTTCCAAGACGAGTACTTGCCCGCTCCGGCCGAGCGTTCTGAGGCGAAGTGGGGCAGATTCGAACTCGCCCGTACTCGAACGGCCAGTGACATGTCTGGCAGCGTGTCGCTGCAGGTCGAGCTGCGCATCGGCGAGGAGACCCTCGATACAGAGGCGTCGGGCAACGGACCGATCGCCGCGTTCCTCAACGTTCTGAGCGAGCAGGGCGTGGAGGTCAAGCTCTACGACTACGTCGAGCACGCTCTCAGCGCCTCGGGTGACGCCCTGGCCGCGGCCTACGTCGAACTGCAGGTCAATGGCTCGAGGCTGTGGGGAGTCGGCATCGACGCCGACATCTCGACGGCGTCTCTGAAGGCCGTCGTCAGCGCCGTCAACCGCGCCATCCGCGTGTCGGATGCGGATCGCGAGCTCGCGGCCGTCTGATCGAGACCGGCGCTGGTCGTCAGTGCTCGTCGTCAGTGCTCGTCGTCAGTGCTGGCCCGGCTTGGCCGTTCGGCGAAGTCGGGGCCAGCGCGGGCGCAGAGCCGCGCGCGAGATCCTGGGCATGCTGCGGATGGCGCGCTGCTCGGGGAGACTCCACCCGTAGCGCACGGCGAGGAGACGCACCACCGTGGTGACGAGTACGCAGATCACGGCGGCAACGGTGATGTCCATACCGCCGGCCCAGAACGCGACGAGTACCGCCGAGCCCGCTCCGGCGGCGACGGCGTAGAGCGACCCGACGTGCATCAGCGCGATCGGCATCGCGAGCAGCACGTCTCGAACGACGGAGCCGCCGACGGCCGAGACGACACCCACGAAGATCGAGGGGATCACGGGAAGACCCAACGAGAGGGCCTTGGTCGTACCGATCGCGCCGAAGAGGCCGATGGTCAGCGCGTCGAGGATCGTGATGACCGTGTCGAGCCTCTCGAAGAGGCGTACGAGGAGCATGCCGAACAGCGCCGAGAGAACGGCGACGCTCAGATACCAGTTCGTGTGCAGGGCCACGAGCGGCACGACGAGGAAGATGTCGCGGAGAAGACCGCCCCCGAGCCCGGTGGCGACGCCGATGATCGCGACTCCGAGAAGATCGAGCCTGCGATCGCGGAACTGCGAGGCGAACATGGCACCCTGCAGGCTGCCGATCCCCACGGCCAGCAGATCCGACCAGAGGGGGATCGAGAAGGCCACGGCATCAGACACCCTCAAGGTGTACCACGACCGCGCGTGCACCGGGCAAACACCTGGCCGAGGGTCGATAATGGATCGTGCCTGTTTACCGTGACGACTGCGTCGTGCTGCGCACCCACAAGCTGGGTGAGGCCGACCGCATCGTCACCATGCTCACTCGCCAACACGGCAAAGTCCGTGCCGTGGCGCGCGGGGTGCGGCGTACGGGGTCGAAGTTCGGCGCGAGGCTCGAGCCGTTCATGGTCGCCGACGTTCAGTTCTACGAGGGCCGGTCGCTCGACACCGTCACCCAGGCCGAGACGATCTCGTCGTATGGGGCCGCCATCACCGCCGACTACGCGAGCTATACGGCGGCCAGCGCCATGGTAGAGACGGCAGACAAGCTGAGCGAGGCCGAAGCCGGTCTCCCGCAGTATCTTCTCCTCGTAGGCGCACTCCGTTCCCTGTCGCGCGGCGAGCACGGCGCAAGCCTCACTCTCGACTCCTATCTCCTGCGGGCTCTTTCTATGGCCGGATGGGCTCCGAGCTTCCACGACTGCGCCGTGACCGGCGAACCCGGGCCGCATTCCGCGTTCGTCGTGCAACTCGGAGGCGTCGTCAGCGACTCCGTGGCTCCTCCGGGCACGGTGCGGCTCGACGAGCAGACGATCGGGCTCCTCAGCGCACTCCTGACCGGAGACTGGGCTCGCGCCGACGCTGCAGACCAGGCCTCCCGCTCGAAGGCGAGCGGCGTCGTCTCGGCCTATACCCAATGGCACCTGGAGCGGGGTTTGCGCTCTCTCGAACACGTCGACCGCACCGCCCAGAAGCAGCGCCAGGAGGCCGCGTCGTGAGCAGATCTCGAGCATCCGATGTCCCCGAGTTCCGTGCGCTCGACTGGACGGGCGTCTACCCGCCAGACATTCCTCGCGCGCAGGTGCCCGGCCACGTCGCCGTCGTTATGGATGGAAACGGTCGGTGGGCCAACTCCCGCGGACTGACCCGAGTGGAGGGGCATCGCGCGGGCGAAGCGGCACTGCTCGACGTCGTCGCCGGCGCCATCCAGATCGGCGTCAAGCACCTCAGCGTCTATGCGTTCTCGACCGAGAATTGGAAGCGCTCGCCCGACGAGGTGCGCTTTCTCATGGGCTTCAATCGCGAGGTTCTTCATCGTCGTCGAGACCAGCTCAACGAGTGGGGCGTGCGCATTCGCTGGGCCGGGCGCAAGCCGAGACTCTGGGCGAGCGTCATCAAAGACCTGCAGATCGCCGAGCAGATGACGGCGACGAACAACACCATGACGCTGAGCATGTGCGTGAACTACGGCGGTCGCAACGAGATCGTGGATGCGGTGACCGCCATCGCTGAGGATGTGCGTGCCGGCCGTCTGAAGCCCTCGGGCATCAGCGAGAAGACGATCCAGAAGCACCTCTACCTGCCCGACCTGCCCGACGTCGACCTGTTCGTGCGCAGTTCCGGCGAGCAGCGCACCAGCAACTTCCAGCTGTGGCAGTCGGCCTACGCCGAGATGGTCTTCCTCGACACCCTGTGGCCCGACTTCACACGACTCGATCTGTGGCAGGCCATCGAGCACTACACCGGTCGATCGCGCCGGTTCGGCGGAGCAATCGACGCGCCCTCGTCACCCGCCACCCCCTAGTCGCGCGATAGCCGAAACCCGCTGACAGCTCGGGCATCGAGGGCGGTCGCCGCTATGCTTCGAGCATGTCGAATATGGTTCCGTCGTCGAACGCCTCGGTACCCGAGCAGCCGCTTGTCGTGATCGGTGATGTGACGCTCACGGAGCATTGGCTCGTCACGCCGAGCGGCAGCACTGGCCTCGCCGGCACCGAGATCTTCGTCACGGACTTCACGCGGGTCGAGACCAAGACCCCGACGTGGGCGATCGTGCTCGCGATCATCGGATTCTTCTTCTTCTTCCTCGGACTGCTCTTTCTGCTGGTGCGCGACCAGGTCGCCACGGGCTACGTGCAGGTGACGGTGCGCAACGGTCTGCTGCTGCACACCACGAACATTCCGGCGGCGAACTCGGCGACGGCGCCGGATGTCTTCGGTCGCGTTCAATACGCGCGTCACGTCATCGCCCAGGCAGCCTAGGGCGCATTTCCGCGCGCGTCAGGTCTCGCGCGGTTTCAGCTCGTCGGTGATGTCCGCGATCGTCGCGCCGTAGGCATCCAGAAGCGCGTCAGCGTCGACAAAGGCCGACAGCCCGTGCTCGCCCGCACCGAGGGCGATACGTTTGCCGACGATGCGCTCGTCGGCGAAGACAGGCCACGCGCTCGTGCTTCCCAGTGGCGTGATCGTGCCGCGCTCATAACCGGTCGCCTGCAGCGCGACGTCCTGATGCGGCAGCGACAGCTTGTTGACGCCCACGAGTGCGCGAAGCTTCGCCCAGCTGATCTGCCGGTCGCCTGGAACGAGGGCGAACACGAAGTCACCGTCATGCCGCTTGACCACCAGCGTCTTCACTATCGCCGACGGATCGAGGCCGAGCCCCGCTGCAGCCTCTTCGAGGCTGTTCGCCGGCGGGCGTTCCACGATCTCGACCTGAATACCGCGGCGTGCCGCATCGTCGATTACCCGGTCGCGTCCTGAAGTCGTCATGAACGGAGTAAACCACGCGGTTGAATGAATTCTTCCGTGCAGATGGCTGTCGATCGGGAATAGCCGGCCGCGGGCATTCGTTCGACCCATCGTGACCGATCTCCAGACCTCTGCCGTTCCCGCCTCAATCAAAATCGATGTCTGGAGCGACATCGCATGCCCGTGGTGCTACATCGGCAAGCGCAAGCTCGAAGCCGGCATCGAGGCGTACTCCGCTCAGCCGGGCACCCCGGCTGTCGAGATCGAGTACCACAGCTTCGAACTCTCGCCCGATACGCCCGTCGACTTCGAGGGCGACGAGGTCGATTTTCTCCGAAACCACAAGGGCATTTCGGCCGAGCAGGCTCGCGAGATGCTGCAACGCGTGACCGGCATCGCCGAAGACGTGGGGCTGCACTACGACTACGACGCCCTGCAGCACGCGAACACGGTGAAAGCGCACGAGCTCATTCACTACGCCAAGTCGAAAGGCCTGCAGTTGCAGGCCAAGGATCGCCTGCTCAAGGCCTATTTCGAAGAGGGCCGCAACGTCGGCCGCATCGATGACCTGGCCGACCTCGCAGCAGAGATCGGCCTCGAGCGAGACGACGTCGTGCGGTCGCTCGAGTCGGGGGAGTACCTCGCTGCGGTTCGCGCCGACCAGCGCCAGGCCCGGGAATACGGAATCCAGGGAGTGCCCTTCTTCGTCATCGACGGCAAGTACGGTGTGTCGGGCGCGCAGGATGCCGCCACGTTCGTCGACGTCTTCGGCCAGGTCGCGAGCGAGCGCGAGACCGCAGACGCGGCTCAGGCATGACGCCGGCATCAGAGTCGATGACCTCGACCGAGGCGACGGCCGTTCCGGATGCGCCGACACTGCGCATGGTCGGCCCGTCGGGTGCCGTCTGCGTCGACGGGGTGTGCAGCATCGAGCCGGTGGCCCCCTCCGGGCAGGCAGAGGCCGAACCCAGCTGACGTGCGTCATCCACAGACGCACTCAGTCTGACCTGACCCCAGCAAATGTCTGGGAGAATCGACGAGTCATGAATTCCTCCCTTGCAACGGTCGAGACGGCCGTCACTCCCGCTCCCGCGCTGCGCATCGGGCCGATCGAACTCGACGTGCCCGTCGTTCTCGCACCCATGGCGGGCATCACGAACACCGCATACCGGCGACTCTGCCGCGAATACGGCGCCGGTCTCTACGTGAGCGAGATGATCACGAGTCGCGCGCTCGTCGAGCGCACGCCCGAGTCCATGCGTCTCATCCGCCACCACCCCTCCGAGACGTTGCGTTCCATCCAGCTCTATGGAGTCGACCCGGCCACGATGCGCCAGGCCGTCACGATGCTGGTCGAAGAGAATCTCGCCGACCACATCGACATGAACTTCGGATGCCCGGTGGCCAAGGTCACCCGCAAGGGTGGCGGCTCGGCTCTTCCCTGGAAGCTCGGGCTGTTCCGGCAGATCGTCGAGCAAGCGGTCGAGGCCGCCGGCGACATCCCGGTGACAGTCAAGATGCGCAAGGGCATCGACGACGATCACCTCACCTACCTCGAGGCTGCCAAGGCGGCAGAGGGCGCGGGAGTCAAATCCATCGCACTGCACGCGCGCACCGCGGCCGACTTCTATTCGGGCCAGGCCGACTGGTCGGCGATCGCCACCCTCAAAGAGACGATCACGAGCATCCCCGTTCTCGGCAACGGAGACATCTGGTCGGCCGACGACGCCATTCGCATGGTCGACGAAACCGGATGCGACGGGGTCGTCGTCGGGCGCGGGTGCCTGGGCAGACCCTGGCTCTTCGGCGATCTCGCAGACGCGTTCCGGGTTCGCAGCGGCCAGCTCGACGCATCCGTCGCTCGTGATTCGCGCGCCGCGCCGACGCTCGGCGAGGTCGCCGGGGCGATCCGTCGGCACACCGAACTCCTCGCGGAGTTCTTCGAAGACGAAGACCGCGCCTGCCGCGACATCCGCAAGCATGTCGCCTGGTATTTCAAGGGCTATCCGGTCGGTCACGAGGTGCGAGCCAGCCTCAGCATGGTCAAGTCGCTTGCAGAGATGGACGAGGTCCTCGCCACGCTCGACGGCTCGCTTCCGTATCCCGGCATCGACGCCGAGGGCCCCCGAGGTCGGGCCGGCTCGCCGAAGCGGCCCTCGCTTCCCGACAAGTGGCTCGACTCCCGCGAGCTCGACCTGCCCGAGCGCGCCGAGCTGGCCAGCGCCGAACTCCACCACAGTGGCGGCTAGAACGATGCAGACCTTCTCTGACATCGCGGCTCTGCCGACCGCTCTTCCTTCGGGATACGAGGCCCGCGACAGCGAGCGCATCGTCGCCGAGCAGCACTCGTCGAGGCGCAGCGACTTCGCTCGTGACCGCGCCCGCATCCTCCACTCAAGCGCGTTTCGTCGACTCGCCGCCAAGACACAGGTGCTCTCGCCGGCCGACCTCGACTTCGCCCGCAATCGCCTCACGCACTCGCTCGAGGTCGCCCAGGTCGGCCGCGAACTCGCAACGAGTCTCGGGCTCGACCCCGATGTCGTCGACACGGCCTGCCTCGCCCACGACCTCGGGCATCCTCCCTTCGGTCACAACGGAGAACGTGCCTTGGCGGAGTGGGCCGCCGACATCGGCGGTTTCGAGGGCAACGCGCAGAGCCTGCGCATCCTCACCCGGCTGGAGCCCAAGGTGATCTACGCCGACGGCACAAGCGCCGGGCTCAACCTCACCCGGGCCAGCCTCGACGCGAGCTGCAAGTATCCGTGGACTATCGAGGACGCGATCGGAGACCCCAGCGGCCGTGCGAAGTACGGTGTGTACCCCGAAGACGACGCCGCTTTCCGATGGCTTCGCCAGGGAGCGCCGGCAGGCCAGAAGTGCATCGAGGCGCAGGTCATGGACCTCTCCGACGACATCGCCTATTCGGTGCACGACTTCGAAGACGCCGTCTTGACCGGCTACATCGACGTGGGAGCTCTTGGGGCTCGAGCCGATCACGACGATCTCGTCGCGGCGATCTCGTCGTGGGTCGGCGACGACTTCAGCCGCGACGAATTGACCGCGGCCTTCGACGAGCTCACCTCGCTCGAGATCTGGCTCGACGGCTGGGACGGATCGCGACTCGCGCAGGGCCGGTTGAAGAATCTCACGAGCCAGCTCATCGGTCGTTTCGCGGGCAGGTCGACGGCGGCCACCCGCGAGGCATACCCCGCCGATGCCCTGGCCCGTTTCGGCGGCAGCGTCGTCGTTCCCCGACCGGTTGAGGCTCAGATCGCCGTGCTGAAGGGCATCGTCGCCGCCTACGTGATGGCCAGCGATTCCCGTCAGCCGCTCTACGTCGAACAGCGCGCCATCCTCACCTCGCTCGCGACCGAGCTCCTCCGTCTGGGCGAGGGCGCGCTCGAAGTGGCGTTCGCGGCCGACTGGCGCGAGGCATCCGATGACGCGGCGCGCAAACGCGTCGTCGTCGATCAGGTGGCGAGCCTCACAGACCAGTCGGCGATTGCCTGGAGCAGGGGACTGCTGGGCTGATGGCTGGTCTGATTCTGCGACGCGATATCGACGAGGTCCGATCGCGCATCAACCTCGGCGACGTGGTCGGAGAGTACGTCACGCTGAAGAGCGCCGGCGTCGGGTCGATGAAGGGCCTGTGTCCCTTCCACGATGAGCGAAGCCCCAGCTTCCACGTGCGCCCCCAGGTGGGGTACTACCACTGCTTCGGCTGCGGCGAGGGCGGCGACGTCTTCACCTTTCTGCAGAAGATGGACCACGTCTCTTTCAGTGAGGCCGTCGAGCGCATGGCCGCCCGCATCGGGTTCGAGCTGCACTACGAAGACGGGGGAGCTCCGTCTGACTACTCCAGCAGGGCGCGGCTCCTCGCGGCGAACGATGCGGCCCGCGAGTTCTTCATCGAACAGCTCATGACTCCCGAGGCCGAGGTCGGCAGGCGTTTTCTCGGCGAGCGCGGCTTCGACGCCTCGGCCGCTCAGCGCTTCGGCGTGGGTTTCGCCCCCAAGGGTTGGGACATCCTCGGAAAGCATCTGCGCAGCAAGGGATTCACGGCAGACGAACTCACAGCGGCCGGACTCACCAGCGCGGGCGAGAAGGGCAGCTACGACCGGTTTCGCGGGCGGCTCATCTGGCCGATCCGCGATCAGACCGGCCAGACGGTCGGCTTCGGCGCTCGTCGCCTTCTCGACGACGACAAGGGTCCCAAGTACCTGAACACTCCCGAGACCCTCGTCTATCACAAGTCGCAGGTGCTCTACGGGCTCGACCTGGCCAAGCGAGACATCGCTCGGAGTCACCAGGTCGTGATCGTCGAAGGCTACACCGACGTGATGGCGTGTCACCTGGCGGGCGTCACCACGGCGGTCGCCACCTGCGGCACCTCGTTCGGCGTCGACCACATCAAGGTCATGCGTCGTGTGCTCTCCGACGACACTGCCGGGCTCGGTGAGGTCATCTTCACCTTCGACCCGGATGCCGCGGGTCAGAAGGCCGTGCTGCGCGCGTTCAGCGAAGAGCACCGATTCGCCGCGCAGACCTATGTCGCCGTCGCTCCGGATGGCCTCGACCCGTGCGATCTCCGTCTCGGTCGGGGAGACGATGCGGTGCGGCGTCTCGTCACGGGCAAGAAGCCCATGTTCGAGTTCGTGATCAAGCAGCGACTCTCGACCTTCGATCTCAACACGGTCGAGGGCCGCGTCGCCGCGCTGCGGGCCGCAGCCCCCGTCGTCGCAGACATCCGCGACCCATCTATTCGCCCGGGCTACGCGCGCGAGCTCGCTCGGCTGCTGGGCATGGACCTCGGCGAGGTCGGCAGAGCCGTGGATGCCGCGGGGCGATCGAGCGAGCACGCCGCGTCGCGAGAGCTCGAGTCGCCGCGACTTGCTCCGGCCGCCGAAGGCGGTCCGGCATCCATCACCTCACTCGAGGTCGCGCCGCCCGTAGCGATTTCGCTGACCAGCCTGCCGAGCACAACGGCCACTCGTCTCGAGCGTGACGCTCTGATGGCCATGCTGCAGTTTCCGAACAGCGTGGGCAAAGACCTGCTGGCGCGGGGAACAGCGGTGGCCTTCAGCAACGGCGCCCTGGCTGCGGTGCGCGATGCCGTGGCCATGCGGCTGAACTCGTTCGACAAGCCAGAGTGGGCGTCCATCATCCAGGAGACCGTGCCCGATCCGGTGAAGACCCTCGTCGCGCAGCTCGCCGTCGCGCCGGTGCCGGAGCGCCCGGAGCGCGAACTCGACGTCTACCTGCAGCAGGTGGTGCTCTCTCTCGTCGAGCGCGATCTGGTTCGTCGCAAAGAGGAGCTGCTCGGGCAGTTCCAGCGCACCGACGCGACCACCCAGCCCGAGGAGCATCGCGCGCTGCAGCGGCAGCTGATGCAGGTCGAGGCCGACAGACGCGCCCTGCGCGAATAGAGCGCCGCAGCGGCACACCGATGGTGCTTGTCTGCAACCCACGTGTTTCGATCCGGTAAACATGTTCATCGCCGCTCCCTGTCAGCTTGGTGACAGTTCGCCTGCTGCGGTATGACTGGGGTACAGCAATCACGGTACGCCCCGATACGGGGTACATCTGTGTCTGAAATATCACTCCAGAGAGGTAGACGGATATGAGATCCGCATCCACACGCACGACCAGGCTCGTCGCGTCGCTCGCCGGAACAGCAGCGGTGGCCCTCGTGCTCGCCGGTTGCGCCGGCGGTTCGAACGGCGGCAGCGCCGGCGGCAAGGCCATCACCATCGGCACGACCGACAAGGTCACCGTGCTCGACCCGGCCGGCTCGTACGACAACGGCTCGTTCGCCGTGATGAACCAGGTCTTCCCATTCCTCATGAACACGCCGTACGGCAGCCCGGACGTCAAGCCGGACATCGCCGAATCCGCTGACTTCACCGGGCCCACCGAGTACACCGTCAAGCTGAAGTCCGGACTGAAGTTCGCCAACGGCAACGACCTCACGTCTTCCGACGTGAAGTTCAGCTTCGACCGGCAGCTCAAGATCAACGACGAGAACGGCCCGGCGTCGCTGCTCTACAACCTCGACTCGGTCGCCGCTCCCGACGACACCACCGTGGTGTTCACCCTGAAGTCGGCTGACGACCAGGTGTTCCCGCAGATCCTCTCGAGCCCTGCCGGCCCGATCGTTGATGAAGACGTCTTCTCGGCCACCGAGCTCACGAGCGACGAGGACATCGTCAAGGGCAAGGCTTTCGCCGGCCAGTACGAGATCGCCAGCTACGACTTCAACAACCTGATCTCGTACAAGGCGTTCGCGGGCTACGACGGAGTGCTGGGCAAGGCGAAGACCGACCAGGTCAACGTCAAGTACTACGCCGACTCGTCGAACCTCAAGCTCGACATCCAGGAGGGCAACATCGATGTGGCGTTCCGCAGCCTCTCGGCCACCGACATCGACGACCTCAAGGGCAACGACAAGGTGAAGGTCGTCGACGGCCCCGGAGGCGAGATCCGCTACATCGTCTTCAACTTCGACACCCAGCCGTTCGGTGCCAAGACTCCCGAGGCCGACCCGGCCAAGGCTCTCGCCGTGCGCCAGGCCGTCGCAGACCTCATCGACCGCGACGAGATCGCGAAGCAGGTCTACAAAGACACCTACACCCCGCTGTAC